>OJQP01000146.1_pt1 | contig 66338 bp, 56 predicted proteins | sample 1598871 | NCBI WGS metagenome assembly OJQP01 (sample SAMN03922520, study PRJEB24848) | human gut metagenome | isolation source: stool sample | host: Homo sapiens | place: Germany | collected 2010-02
GTGCGGGCCCCCGTCAATTCCTTTGAGTTTCAACCTTGCGGCCGTACTCCCCAGGCGGAATGCTTATTGTGTTTACTCCGGCACAGAAGGGGTCGATACCCCCTACACCTAGCATTCATCGTTTACAGTGTGGACTACCAGGGTATCTAATCCTGTTTGCTCCCCACACTTTCGCGCCTCAGCGTCAGTAACAGTCCAGTAAGCCGCCTTCGCCACTGGTGTTCCTCCCGATCTCTACGCATTTCACCGCTACACCGGGAATTCCGCTTACCTCTCCTGCACTCAAGCCCGACAGTTTTCAAAGCAGTTCCCTCCTTAAAAGAAGGACTTTCACTTCAAACTTACCAGGCCGCCTACGCGCCCTTTACGCCCAATCATTCCGGACAACGCTTGCCCCCTACGTATTACCGCGGCTGCTGGCACGTAGTTAGCCGGGGCTTCCTTCTTGGCTACCATCACTATTTTCACCAAGGATAGAAGTTTACGATCCGAAAACCTTCTTCCTTCACGCGGCGTTGCTGGGTCAGGGTTTCCCCCATTGCCCAATATTCCCCACTGCTGCCTCCCGTAGGAGTTTGGACCGTCTCTCAGTTCCAATGTGGCCGATCACCCTCTCAGGTCGGCTACTGATCGTCGCCTTGGTGGGCCGTTACCTCACCAACCAGCTAATCAGACGCGAGCCCATCTCTCACCGGATTGCTCCTTTGACCCCTCTCTCATGTCGGGAGCGTGGTCTCATGCGGTATTAGTGCACCTTTCGATGCGTTATCCCCCTGTGAAAGGCAGGTTGCTCACGCGTTACTCACCCGTCCGCCGCTAGAATTACCAAAATCCATCCGAAAACTTCATTCGATAATCCCCGCTCGACTTGCATGTGTTAGGCACGCCGCCAGCGTTCGTCCTGAGCCAGGATCAAACTCTTATGTTTAATTCCTGTTACGCTCCAGATTTTCTCTGGCTCGCATTTTCACTCAATTCATTGACTGCTTGCGTTCTTGCTTTCCTTGCTCTGTATCGTTTTCAAGGTTCGTTGCTCTCAAGCGAGCTTGTACATAATAGCACGGTTCCCCCTCCCTGTCAACACCTTTTTTCGAATTTTTTGACTTCTTTTTTAGAATCTTGTATTTCCCGAACTTTTTGATCTATAAGTGTTTTAGTGTCCACACTTATATCCGGATGTTTCCTCCACTTTTCCATTTATCGTACAGAACTCTTCAGCCCTCCGATAAAAAGTATGGCGGGGAAGGCTTTCGTCTTTCCCTGCCAACAGCTTTTTCCCTTTCCCTTACATGTAGCTGCCGCCGTTAACATCAACCACCATCCCCGTTATATAAGACGACATCGGCGCGCACAGGAAGAGAATGACAGCGGCGATCTCTTCCGCGCGTCCAGTACGTCCCAGCGGAATATTGGCTTGGGATTGTGCTTCATGTTCCGGGCTTAGAATCTCCGTTTTAACGATACCAGGAGCAACGGCATTGCATAAAACTCCTTTTGGACCAGCAATGCGGGCTAAGCATTTGGTAAACCCGATGACCCCCGCTTTTGCGGCGGAATAATGTACATCGCCAAACAGACTTCCCCGTCTTCCAGCGATGGAAGAAAGATTTACTACGCGTCCATAACCGCGCTCCATCATGCCAGGCACAAGTGCCTGGCAAGTATTGTAAATCCCCTTCAGGTTTACATCAACCACAGCGTCCCAGTCGGCCTCGTTGATATTAATCATAGTGTTGGATCGAGCGATGCCGGCATTATTAACCAATATATCAATCGGGCCCATTTTCTTTTCTGCCTGCTGGCAGGCCTGTGCAACGTTTTCCGTATGGCTTACGTCCGTTTCCAAGAACAGCACACGACGGCCTGCCTGCTGCACAGCCTGCAATGTGCGCACGCACTCGTCTGTTTTTTTCAAATCCAGAATTACGATATCCGCGCCGTGCTGTGCCAACAGAATCACCGTTGCCGCTCCGATACCGCGTGCTCCACCGGTAACCAGGGCTACTTTTCCCGTAAGATCAAGCAGATTATCCATTGCTTCGTTCCCCTCCCCGTCCGGTTTTTTTGAGATAAATACTGCGCTGCTTAGCAAACGCTTCCTCCGGGATGGCGTGTATCGTTCCAGCTGCACAAGCTCCCAGAAACACCTGGGCCACATGTTCACACAGTTCCGCCAGTTTCACCGCTTCTTCCACAGTTTCCGCTGCGATAACGGCTCCATGATTGGCCAGCAGTGCTGCCCGCTTGTCGCCCATGGCCGCAACTGCATTTTGTGCAAGCTCGGCACTGCCCGGAGCGCCGTATTCCGCTACTGTAAGCCCCCCGCCCAACAGAATTGTCATTTCGTCCACAATAGGCGGTATGTCCTTGCGCAGCACGGCAGCCGCGGTGGCATAGGTTGAATGTGTATGCGCTACCACACGGATATCCGGAAAGGCGCTATACACAGAGGTGTGAATCAGGTGCTCCGATGTGGGAGCTTTCTGCCCTTTCGTCGAACCATCCTTTTGAATGCAGACAACATCGGCGTCGGTGATGGAATCCAGCCTGGTACCGCGCGCGGTAATGTAAATCAGTCCATTTTCATCCATGATGCTGATATTTCCCGCCGCTCCTGCAACCAAATGTCTGTCCGCCAAAGCCCTTCCGAGGCTTTCCAATTGCTGTGATACTGTCATGAGCTCCTCCCTCTTCCCAGTATGTTACCTTATGGCGAAGCGATCAAAAGCGTCGTTCCAGTTTTTCATTCGCTGCGCCAGTTCCTGCTGTCGTATCATAGGCGGTGTCTGGACTGGCATCAATCTCGCCATTTTTTCCACTGCGGCCTCCGCACTCCGAAAACATCCAAGGCCAACAAAAGCCAGCATCGCCGCCCCAAGGCAGGTGAGATCCTCTCCTTGCGCCTGGTAGACCGGAACCTGTGCAAGTGCTGCCAGCATCCTGATAAATAGAGGCAGTTTTGTCTCACCGCCGCCGATAATCAGTCTGTCCGGCTTTCCAACGCGCCTGCTTAGAAGCTCTACATTGCTCAGAATGGCGTACACAGCCGTCTCAAACGCCGACAGTGCCAATGCGTCGCGCGTGATGCGGCCCGCATTGATATCCTCCATCGCAAAGCTAATCACGCCCTGAGGGTACAGGTTACCGCGTCTAGCATTTGCCACGCTTGCGCCCGCGAGCATAGTTACCGACGCCAGCTTTCCTTCCCGCTTCAGCTCATTTTCAGCCATATCATTCAGGCATTGAAAACCGGCCGGTCCGGTATTCTCCCACAATAGATCCTTTATCCATTGAAATTCTGTCCCGGTAAGCATTGCGTTGGCTTCTAGCACCCATTTTCCTGCTGCCACATGCGGATTGGTGATGAGCCTGTATTCCGGATCGCTTACTGCCTCATCCACGACCACGTTAACCGGTGCGGACGTTCCAGCCACGACTGCCATATCTCCCCGGTTTACGCCGCCTGCGCCTAAAACACCCAGCTGCGTATCGCCGCCACCCACAAGGACGGGGGTTCCCTGTGGCAGTTCCAGCACCCGTGCCGCTTCCTCCCTAAGCAGACCTGCGCAGGAGCCTGGACTTCTCAGCAGGCCAAACCAGCTCTCTTCAAGCGTTTCCCGATGCAAAAGCATTGCAGACCATTCTTTTTGCTGAACATCCAGCAGGCCGGTTTCACATGCTGTGGTAGGTTCGCACAGGAATTTCCCGGTAAGGTATCCCGTCAGATAATCTCCGATGGAAACAATGTGGCAAATGTGACCGAATACATCCGGTCTGTACCTGCGCCACCACCGTAACCTGACGATGAGATGCTGTGCACCAGGCCAACGTCCTGTCACCGCATAATCCTGCAGTCCTGTTTCGCCTCGAAAGGCCAGCGCTTCTTGCGCTGCGCGTCGGTCGATGTTGGGGAGGCCAGCAATTGCGTGACCTGCGTCATCCAAGAAAACAAACCCTAGTCGTTGGGTAGATACAATCAGTCCGTCGGCTACGCCGCCCGCCTGCTTCACAGCCCTTGCGCCCAAAAGAAGCATTTCTTCCGCCAATTGCCGTGGCTGAAACTCCAGGCCCGAGGGAACACCCTCCTGTGGCGTGCAGCTCCATCGCTGTAAGACACAGGAAAGGAAACTGCCATTTGCGTCAACAACACAGGCTTTGAGCATGGAGGTTCCTACGTCCAACACCAGCGCTTGTTTAGGCTTATCCGCGGTATGCATGAAGCAGTGGTTCTCCCTTCAAAAAACGAATGGCATCCTCAGCAGCAAACTGTGCCGATCTTGGATTCATATCCTGCGATAAGCCTCCCAGATGTGGGCAAAGCACCACGTTGGGCATGGTAATCAGTGGTGAATCAAGAGGGAGAGGCTCTTGGGCAAACACGTCCAGAGCTGCTCCCCTCAGCTGCCCGCTTTGCAGGGCCGCAATCAGGGCTGGTTCATCCACCAGAAAGCCACGAGCAGTGTTGATAAGGTAAGCTCCATGCTTCATATGCGCTATATCCTGCGCATCAACCAGGCATTTGCCATCGTCGCTACGGGCATGGATGCTGAGAATATCACTGGTAGACAGCAACTCCTCCCGGCTGACCGGCAGGCATCCATCCCAAGCAGCTGCAAAGAAGGGATCGTAATATACGATTTCCGCCCCAAAGCCAGAAAGCAGTTTTACCACGTTTCGCGCAATACCACCCAGTCCAAGCAGACCGATTCGTTTTCCTTCCATTTCAATGCCAGTGTAAGGCCTTCTGTCCAGCTGACTGTTCCAGGAGCCCTGTTTAATCAGCTGGTTTCCTGCCGAAATGAAGCGCGTTACGTCCAGCATTAGCCCAACGGTAAACTCTGCAACCGTACGTGCGTTGCGTCCGGCAGCGTAGGATACCGCAATGCCATGCTTCCTGGCACAGGCCACGTCGATATTGGGAAGAGAGCTGCGCTCTGATGCGATAAATCGCAGTTTGGGCGCTGCCTCTATGACCTCGTGCGATACGGGTGCCAGATGTACCATTAAAAGGTCGACATCGGACACATGTGCTGCCAGATCGTCAATGCGTCCTCTAAATTCGCTGATACCTGATCCCTTGGAAAGACCGGATTCCGAATCCCGCTGGATATCGTGGCGAACGACCTGCGCATCCAGTCCCTGGTCTTGCACCCGTGCAATCATCAGTTCATGAAGCAGGCGGCTGGCCTCGGTGCCGTCATAAACCACCATTATTTTTTTCATTTTGTTTCTTCCTCTACGCAGTTTTGGCCGCACGCTGTGAGCGCTTTGTCAGCCAACAGTAAATCAAATATCCGGCAAACAAACCCGTTCCAACAAGGTTGGCCCACAGCGGCGCAAGCAGAAGCAGCAAGCCGATTGTAATCAGCAGGATCACTTCACCCACTGTCAGTTCAAAGCGGAAGAAGTATTTTTCCAGCGCTGCCGCAAGCGCAATCACTGCCAACAATGTAAAGAATGTGGTTTGCACCGTCAACCAAATGTTTCCTCCTTGGAAAAGCAGCTCCGGCTTATAGCAGAACACAAAAGGAATCGTTAACGCCACAAACCCCAGTCGAACCGCGTTAAAGCCCGTGCGGAACGGTTTGCTTTCGGCTATGGACGCTGCTGCATAGGTTGCCACGCACACTGGCGGGGTGATGAGACCTACCACCGTGTAGTACAGGATAAACAGATTGGCCGCCATAGCCGTTACGCCGAGGGTGGTCATGGCCGGAGTAATCATCACCGCCATAATGATATAAATGACGATCAAATCTACCGCCATGCCCATCAGGATGCAGCATAGGCCACAGAGAATAAGCAGAATAAACAGTTGGCCGTTTGCCAGATCCAGAATCCCGGCCGACAGGCGCAGGCCGATGGCCGTCATGTTCACTGATGCCATGATAATGCCCGCCAGGCAGGCCGCTGGCATGATGCTGGCCATAGATCTGGCTGATCCGGCAAAGGCATGATACACACCCTTTAGAGGAACGCCCATCTTTTCCTTACGCTTAAAAATACTCTGGCAAAAATAGATGGCCGCCACCACCAAAATCACAGTAAATCCCACGCGCATGGCATCCCAGCCGAAGCGGGCAAACAGGTACACCATGATGAACAGCGGCAAAATAAAGGGCCACCCATCAGCAAGCACCTTTTTAATCGCGGGTATTTCCTCGGTGCTCAGACCGCCCAGGCGATGCCGCGATGAATAGAAGGACACCTGCAAGTATACCGCTACATAATACAGCACGGCTGGAATAATTGCGGCAGAAGCAATCTGCCAGTACGGCACGTCCATATAATCGGCCATGATGAAAGCAAGTGCGCCCATCACCGGAGGCATCAGTGCGCCGCCAGTGGATGCAACCGTTTCAACAGCACCCGCAAATTCAGGCGAGTAGCCCTTGCGCTTCATCATGGGAATAGTAATGCTGCCAGTGGTGACAACATTAGCCACCGCCACGCCGGAAATCATGCCAAACAATCCACTGCCAATGGTTGCAGCCTTAGCTGGTCCCCCATTGCGTCCGCCCATAGCCGACAGTGACAGATTGAGAAAAAAATCTCCTCCGCCGGAAATAGCAATAAGCTGACCAAAGATGACGAAAGTGATGATGGTGGTGGAAAACACCTGTGCACCGGCTGAAAAAAAGCCCTGTGAACCAAGATAGATATAACCGATCAGCCTTCGAAACTTGACCGGAGCTGCGAACAAGATACCGGGCAGGCTGTTTGCAACCAACGGGTAAATCACGAAAATCAGCCCGCAGATAACCAGCGGCAGGCCAATAGCACGCCTGACGCCCTCGATGCACAAAATGATCATCACAACGCCCAGCACGACCTCAAAATCGGTGGGGGTAAGGGCACTGTAAAGCAGCATTTCATAATTAAGCGCATAATAGCCGGTAGGAATCAGGCATAGTATCGCCAAAATCCAATCATACCAGGGAATACCCGTTTGCTGTGTCTTTTTGCTGTAGGGAAACAGCAGATACAAAATGGATAGAATCAAGCCCACACTGATGGCCGGATGGATTCCGCCAATGGTGATACCCAGCCATGAAAGCAATCCGGATGCATAGATGAAATGATACAGAATGACGAAAAAGGAATACAGCTCAATAAAGGTTTTGCATTTCCCCTTCAGCTCACGCAAAGCCGCCCACCTCCTAAGGGTCATCAAAGGTACCATAGATCACTGCGGAGGATGCCTGCGCATCCTCCGCAAAAGAGGGATGCTACTCTCTTCTTTGGGTAGCCAGCAGCGCTTCGTTCTGCGCGTTGATCTCATCAGTCCACACGCCGGCCTCCCGATAGTACCGGATGGCGCCAGGATGGATGGGAGCGCCAATGGAAATCAGAGCACGATCCAGGCTCCAGTCCGTCAGGTACTGCGGGTTGAGCTGCACCACTTCATCATGATTCTCATACATCGTTTTGGTCAGGTTGTAGACGATTTCCTCATCCAGGCCTTCCCGCACATACAGGCCGAAAGGAACAGCCAGCGTATCTCCGCCGGTGGTGAGGCCAAACTCTCCTTCTTCCATCTTCTCAGGCACAAACCCCCACCCGGGCAGCAATTCGTTGAGCTTGGCTACTTCCTCATTGCTGATTTCCACCGTATACATAGGTTTGTTGGTGGCAACATCCTGAATCCAGGTGGCCGTCCAATACACAGCCACAGCGCGGCCTTCCTTGAGGCCCTGTTGCACCTCTGCAATGGAGCTGAAACTCACATCCGTAATCTTGCTGTAATCGGCGCCGCCCGCTTCCAGCAACGCCTTTACCTGAATATCGCTTTCGGCACCGGGCTGGGTGATATAGACTTTCTTGCCCTCCAGGTCCTTGATGGTTTTGATAGTAGGATCTGTGGTAAAAAAGCCGTAACGCATGTCATTGCCGGTGCAAATCTGCTGAATCGGAACGGGCGCAACGCCTTCAAGATTCCACGTATCCCAGAAAGGATCTTCACCCGTATAGGCACCGTGAATGGCCCATACAGTGGTGATTGCCAAATCCAGCTCATCTACCTTCAAAAGCCGGAACGCCGGTCCCGTGACCTGCATAGGTTGCTGCGTTACAGTATACTCCGGCAGGTGATTGTTCCATACCGCTGCCAGCGCCGCACCAGCTGCATAGGTGGACGTGCCCGCGTCCATCGTGCCAAAGGTAAGCGCCGTACGTGCATTTGCCGTTGTAGTCAGCGATAACACCAGGCAAAACGTCAGTACGATGGGAACGATCTTCTTCCAATGCAACATTTAATATGCCTCCCTATGAAATTATCTGCGGTATATCATCCTAACCGCATCTTTATATAATATTATATAATATTATAATTATAATTGCAATAGGCTCAAACAACTTTTATACGCTATTTTATTGCTATTAATTTGACAATCATCTATTATGATGTTATTATAATTATATAATATATTGTGTTTTCCTTCTAACGAAAGAGGTGTGATTGTGCTAGACAACCAGAATTTTGTGCCGCTGTATCAGCAGGTTGAGGAAATGCTGCGCCGTAAAATTCAAACTGGCGAATACCAGCCTTCAATGCGCCTGCCATCTGAGGCAGAGCTGGCCGCTCAATTCGGGGTGAGCACTATCACGGTGAAAAAAGCAGTGCTCAACCTTGTGGAACAAGGGCTTTTGAAGCGCAAGCAGGGAAAAGGTACCTTTGTTGTTTTTCCCAAGCAGAACCGCGATTTGAGGCAAGTAGTCAGTTTTTCGGAAAGCTGCCGGCTTAACGGCACCAAGCCGGGTAGCAAAACGTTAGAGCAATGTGTCATCCCCGCCCCACTGTTTGTAAAGGAAGCGTTGGAATGTCAGGAGAATCACGTAATTTTTATTTCCCGACTGCGTTTTGTGGATAGTGCACCCATGGCCGTAGAAACCAACTGGTTTCCCATGGCCTATAGCTTTCTATTGGATGAAGACCTCAACAATAGATCCCTGTTTGATTTGCTTTACCAGAAAAAAACGCCGTTGATGACGGCGCGCCGTAGCATTGAAATTTGCAATGCCAACTCCAAAGAAAGTCAGCTTTTGCAGGTTGCGCCGGAAAGCGCGCTGCTGCTGATTCAAAGCATCGTGTATAACCCCAGCGAAACGCCGATCTTTGTTGGCAAGCAGGTGATCAACGCCGAGCATTTTAAGGTAATTGTTTAGTGGTGCTAGTCCTCATGCGGAATTCTCGGTCTGTCTTTGTACCGCCTGTGCTTTTGGGTTTCCCATAAAACGCAGGCGGTTTTGTTGTCCGGTGCTAGTTTCCTTTAGGGCGTTTGCACTTTTCCTGCAGCATAAATTGCTTTTTTGCCCAAATCAGGCTATACTACCTGTTGAAAAACGCATATACTGAGGAAGTGGACGAGATGAAGCTGGGTATCGTGGGACTCCCAAACGTAGGCAAGAGCACGCTGTTCAACGCCATTACACGCGCGGGTGCGCAGGCGGCCAACTATCCTTTCTGCACCATCGAGCCCAACACCGGCGTGGTACCCGTGCCGGACAAGCGGCTTGACGAGCTGGCGAGGATGTATCAGCCCAAGAAGGTCACGCCGGCGACGGTGGAATTTGTGGACATTGCAGGCCTGGTGAAGGGTGCCAGCCGCGGCGAGGGGCTGGGCAACAAATTCCTTTCTCATATTCGCGAAGTGGATGCCATCGTTCACGTGGTGCGCTGCTTTGAGGACGAAAACATAATCCACGTCGATGGCAGCATCGATCCCAGGCGCGATATTGAGGTCATCGATCTGGAGCTGATTCTGGCGGACCTGGAGACCGTGGAACGGCGCACGGAGAAGGCGCGCCATCTGCTGAAGAACGGGGACAAGCTGAGGGCATTGGAAGCAGATGTAGGCGAGCGGCTGAAGGCTCATCTGGAAGCCGGCAAGCCCGCGCGCACCTTTGCCATGACCGATGAGGAGCGCGAGATCGTATCCGGCTGGTTCCTGCTCACCGACAAACCGGTCATCTACGCCGCCAACATCGCGGACAGCGAAATCGGTCAGCCAGATTCGGCCCACGTCAAGGCTGTTCGGGAGATTGCACAGGCTGAGGGATCGCAGGTCTTTACCATCAGCGCGCAAATAGAGGAAGAAATCGCTCAGATGGAGCCGGAGGAAAAAGACGCCTTCCTGACCGAGCTGGGCCTGGGGCAGAGCGGTTTGGACCGACTCATTGCCGCGTGCTACACGCTTTTGGGCCTGATCTCCTTCCTCACGGCCGGTGCGGACGAGTGCCGGGCATGGACCATCAGGCGGGGTACCAAGGCGCCACAGGCTGCGGGCAAGATTCACACGGACTTTGAACGCGGCTTCATCCGGGCCGAGGTGGTGGCCTTCGATGATCTGAAGGCCCAGGGCGGCATGGCCGCCTGCCGTGAGAAGGGTCTGGTGCGCAGCGAAGGCAAGGACTACGTCATGCGCGACGGCGACGTGGTGCTGTTCCGCTTCAACGTATAAGGCAGGGAGGCCGGGGGTATGTCGAAGTTTTCCTTCTTTCTGAAACGCCTGGTGCGCATGGACTGGAAGGCCATGTGGAAGACGGCGGGCATGCTGCGCAAGCCCAGCGGCAAAAGCCGTCTATGGCTCTTGGCCGACATGCTGCGCTGCGCCCTGAAGTACAACGCCGGATATGTGGACTATAAAATCGCCCAGATGTACCGTCTTAACGACGCGCAGCGCAAAACCCAGATCACGCGCGGCCTGAGCAACCAGATCGTGAGGCGGATGAACGACAAGGCGTATTGGTACCTGTTTGATGACAAGGCCACCTTCAATGAGCTGTTTAAGGAAGAAGTGGGGCGCGGCTGGATGAAGCTGAGTCCGGACACGGACCCGGAGGCCTTCAAGGCGTTTCTGGCCGCTCACCCCGACATCATCGCCAAGCCACTGGAAGGGAGCAGCGGGGTGGGCATTGCCCGCTATACGCAGGATGACTGGCAGGGCCGGGAGGACGATTTTCTCAAGGAGCTGCTCGATGGCCAAATTGGCATCATCGAGGAGCGGGTCATCCAGCATCCCAAGCTGATGGCCCTGTGCCCCACGTCAGTCAACACCATCCGCATCGCCACGCTCCTGGGCGATAAAAAGCAGGGGATCGTATATGCCTTTCTGCGCATCGGCAACGGCAAGGTGATGGACAACGTCGATCAGGGCGGCATGGCCGCGCGCGTCGACCTGGAAAGCGGCAAGCTGCTCACCGTAGGCGCGGACAAGCAGGGCAACACCTATACCGAGCACCCCATGACGCATACGCCCATCGTGGGCTTTGAGGTGCCTTTTTTTGAGGAAGCCAAGGCCATGTGCCTCAAAGCCGCACAGAAGGTGCCGCAGATGCGCTTTGTGGCCTGGGATGTGGCCGTCACCGAGAAGGGCCCCGTGTTTATCGAGGGCAACAGCTTTCCCAGCCACGCCGTGCCCCAGTTTGCGGCGCACTACCCGGATGGCATCGGCATCATGCGGGAGTTTCGGGAGTTTATCGACATCTGAACCACCGGAGATGCGAAACCGTGGCAGGACGAAGATCCGCCGCGGTTTTCTCTTTCACTTTGCAAGGGACTTCTCTTCCTTCTTGCTTTGTGGCCAGCAGCTGTCCCGGACTGTAAAATCTTTGACGAAACGCAGCCACAGGCAGGAAAAGACGGCTCGCAGAGGGAATGAATGTCATAGCGCAGCTTTGCGCTTCGGCCGCCTGGCAAGCGGCAAAAAAACAACAAAGGAGCATTCCCATGAGCAAGCATCTCTCCCCCGCCTATCAGCTGTACTCCGCGCGCGAGGACGCCAGCAACGACCTGGAGGGCGTTTTGGACCAGCTTTCCCGCATGGGCTACGAGGGCGTAGAATTTGCGGGATTTTTTGAAAAAACAGCCAAGGAGGTGCGCAAGCTGCTCAAGCATACCGGTCTCAAGGCCGTGAGCAGCCACGTGCCTCTGCAGCAGATCCGGGACGACATGCAGTCCGTCCTGGATTACCACGAGGAGCTGGAGTGCGGTTGCATTGCCGTGCCCTATCTGGCCGAGGAGGACCGCCCGGGTCAGCCCGGCTTTGCCCGCGTGCTGGAAACGCTGTATACCTTCGGCCGGCAGTGCAAAAAACGCGGCATCGTGTTGCTCTATCACAACCACGACTTTGAATTTGCTCAGATCAGCGGCATGACGGCCCTGGACTTCCTCTACGCGGCGGTGCCTGCGTCCGTGCTCAAATGCGAGCTGGACACCTGTTGGATTCGCTATGCAGGAGCCGACCCGGCTGACTATCTCCGCCGCTACGCGGAGCGCTGCCCCGTGGTGCATCTCAAGGACTACGTGGGCGATCCCGGCGGGCCTGCGCCCTACGCGCTTCTGGGCCAGGACGCGCCCGCGCGCGAGGACGGCGGGCAGCCTTTCCTGTTCAAGCCTTTGGGAGGCGGCTGTCAGGACATTCCCGCACTGGTGGAGGCTGCGCGCGAAGCCGGCACGCGCTGGCTGGTGGTGGAGCAGGACGAAAGCCCCGAGCGCCCCGCTCTGGAGGATGCCCGCCTGAGCGCCGAGCACCTGCTGCCGCTGCTGTGAGGTCTTGCGGGCCGGGTGGACAGCGGGCGCCCGGATAGCGCGGCTTTTCTGAAAACGTTCTTGGGCGGCGGCGAATTTTTTCGCCGTCGCCCTTGCTTTTTGCCGAAAACAGGTCTATCCTGTTGGATGGCTCTGGGAGGGGCCTATTCTGAGAGAATGTAGGTGATTGCATGCAGGTTTTGACATTGGTTCTCAACCGCACGGAGTGCCTGGAGGAACTGCTGGAGGCGCTGCTGAAAAGCGGCATTCACGGCGGTACCGTCGTGGACAGCACTGGCATGATGCGCGTAATCGACCAAAGTGGCGATGATCTTCCCATGTTTGCCGCGCTGCGGCAGCTGTTCGATCCGGAGCGCAAAAGCAGCAAAACCCTGGTCATGGTGCTTGATGACGCGCAGGTGGCGGTGGCGCGCGAGGTAATCAACCGGGTGACCGGCGGCCTGGACCAGCCCGATACAGGCATTCTGTTTGCCGTTCCGGCGCTGTTTGTGGAGGGGATGAAGCCATGAACATGCTGCTGGCGCTGTCCATTGCCATCGCTGCCGGGCTGGCGGTGAGCCGCCTGGCGCGGCTGGTACGGCTGCCAAACGTGACGGCCTTTCTGGTGGGCGGCCTGATCATTGGCCCTTCGGTGCTGGGCATACTTCCCCGGGATATGCTGGACGGCTTCTCCGTCATTACGGAAGCCGCGTTGGGCTTCATCGCCTATTCCATCGGTGCCGAATTCAAGATGAGTTATCTCAAGCGCATCGGCGCCAAGCCTCTGACCATCACGGTCTTTGAGGGTCTGGGCGCGGTCGTTCTGGTGGACGTAGTGCTGATTGGCTGCTCTCTGGCGGGCATACCGGGCTTTGATCTGCCCATGTGCGTGGCGCTGGGTGCCATTGCCGCCGCCACCGCGCCTGCGGCTACGCTGATGGTCATCCGTCAGTACAAGGCACGCGGCCCGGTGAGCGAAATGCTGTTGCCTGTGGTCGCCATGGATGATGCGCTGGGTCTGATCGCTTTCGCCATCTCCATGAACATCGCCCAGACGCTGCAAAGCGGCGCGGCTATGACGGTGCAGGGCATGCTCGTCTCTCCCCTTCTGGAGATCGTGGGCTCGGTCGTGCTGGGCGCGGCGTTGGGCCTTCTGCTGAGTCTGCTGGCGCGTTTCTTCCGGTCGCGCGGAAACAAGCTGGCGCTGACCATCTCCTTTGTGTTTCTGGCGCTGGCGTTGTGCGATCTGTGGGGTCTGAGCAACCTTTTGTGCATTATGATGATCGGCGCGGTGATGACCAACCTCTGCCCCGCCGCCAGCGTCATCATCGAGCAGACAGACCGTTTCACGCCTCCGCTGTTCCTTTTGTTCTTTGTCATTTCCGGCGCAGAGCTGGATTTGTCCGTCCTGCCCACGGTGGGACTGGTGGGCGCCTGCTATGTGGTGGTGCGCGTCCTGGGCAAGTGGCTGGGCTCGTTCCTGGGCTCCCGCCTGGTGAACGCTCATCCCAATGTGCAAAAATACCTGGGCTTCACGCTGATTCCCCAGGCGGGTGTAGCCATCGGCATGGCGCAGCTGGCGCTTACGCGCCTTCCCGCCTACGGCAGCCGCATCCAGGCCGTGGTGCTCGCGGGCACGCTGATTTATGAGCTCGTCGGCCCGGTGGTGACCAAGCTGGCCCTGAGCCGCGCGGGCGAAATTCCCGCAGCTGCGGTCAAGACGGGCGCGGCGACGAAAGGCTAAGCGTTCTTCGCCTGTTTTCCCCTCGAAAACGCGACGCATCGCAGCCTTGCAAAATCAAACAGACGGAAAAGCGGGACGGCCTCTGGACCGTCCCGCTTTTCCGTCTGAGAAATCCCCGGCTTCCCGAAAGGAAGGGCGCGCATCGAAGCGGCGCTGCGCCTATCGCTTGTCGCGATCGATCATCTCCAGCGAAAGGGTCGACAGCAAGGCGAAGGCCAGCGCGAACAGGACCAGCATCATCCAGTTTCCCATCACGTTGTCCAGCGTTCTCTCATAGTCGGGATTGTAGCTGGCATCGGCCGTCTTTTCCTCGATCACCGTCTTGACCTTTTCCTCACCAAAGAAGTCAAGTAATTCACCAATGGTCGCCTTGAAGGTAAACTCCCGGTCTCTGCGCGCCTGGAGGGCCTCGTTTTCAACCAAAAATTCGGTAATTTCGCCCAGCGTAACGGGCTGGTTGATCTCCTCGTCCTTCCTTTCCATCAGGGTTTCCCTGACTCCCAACGCATCCAGCGCCTCTCCCAGCGTAAAGGTGTAGGTGACCTCCTGATCCAGAACCTCCTGCGCATTTTCATCCTTCAGCAGGCTTTTAAGCATGTCTCCCGCTGTGATGGCGGCAGTGCTCTCGGAGGCCGGCAAAAGCGTCTGGCTCCAGAGCTGCTGCAGGCCCTCCATTTGCAGCATGGCCGTAAGCAGCTCCCGCAGGGAGAGGGTCTGGACGATTTCCTTGTCGCTTACATGCAGAATTTCATCCGCCGCGCCGAGGATTTCAGCCGCCTCGCCCACGGTGAAGGGCCTGATGACCTCCATGTCCTGACGGCTGGCAAGGAACGTATTGTCCTCATCCCCCAGCAGATCCAGAATCTGCCCCAGGGTGACGGTGCCTCCCACTTCGTTGTCCCGCATCTTGGAGAGGGTGTTCCAGGCAGTTACCATGGGCGCTTCGTTGTATCCTGACTGGGCCGCGATTACTTTGATGCCGTAATTGGAAATGGTATAATCCGCCAGCGGACGGGTCCAGTCCGGAAGGGGCAACAGTCCGCCCGAGAATACCAGCTGAAAGATCAGCACGAAGGGCATCACGGTCATAGCGCCGGTGGTTGTATGCGCCACGCTGGAGATAAACAGGCTCATCATGTCCGACGCATAGGAGATCAGCAGTATGGAAATCCCCACATCCAGAATCATCCACCGGGTCATGAAGCCCGGTACGGGAAACGCAACCCCCATCATCTCCATCACATATACCGAGAGGCCTGTCTGCGCCAGGCACAGGGCAAACTGATAGATCATATGGGACGCCACATAGGAAGAGATGTGCATGCCCGACCGGTGCTCCCGCTTGATGATGGGCCGCTCGCGGCAAACGGACTGAATGGAATTGAAGCAGCCGTTCCAGATCGCCACGCATGTCAGCGCAAACGCGCCCTTGAGGTTTCCCTCCATCGTCAGGAAAAAATCCTTGCGGATTACCATGCTCACCAGCGCGGCGATAATCGCCGCCATGGGCAGCACCTTCCAGTCGCTCTGGTAGATGAAAAAGCGCAGCTGTTTTCCCACATAGATGGGAATCTGACTGGCACGGCCCCTGTGGCGGATTCTTCTGCTGATCGGTTTGTTGACGCGCACTTCAGCCATGCTGCACCTCCGCATACTTCAAAATGAACTCATCGGCACGGCCTTCGCCGCCCTCCTCCTGCCGGTTGACCGACTTGACGATCTCCTCCATGCTCTCCTTGCCAAAAAACGCACGGGCCTCGTCAATGGGGCCGAAATATGCCAGCCGCCCGGTGCGTTTGGCATCCTTGGCGAGCACGATCACATCGTCAAACAGGTCAATCACCCGATCCGGCGTATGCGTAATCACGATGATGATCTTGCCCTGGTCGGCAATCAATCGCAGCTGCTCAAACAGTTCACGCGCCATCACACCGTCCAGGCCGGAGTCCGGCTCATCCAGGATAAACAAAGACGGGTTGGAGATGAATTCCATGGCAATGGAAAGCCGCTTGCGCTGCCCGCCGGACAGCTTGGCCACCATATGGTTTTCCACCGGGGTCAGCCCGAAGATCTTCATCACATCTTCCACGCGTGCCTTGCGCTCCGCGCCGGTAAAGTCCTTGGGCAGACGCAGGCTGGCCGCGTCCATCAGCGTGCGGAACACGCTGTCCGATCCGCGCATCAGATCCATCTGGGGCACAAAGCCGATGTTGTACTGCATTTCCTTGTAATGCTTGTACATGTTGGTGCCATTGAGCACCACTTCCGCCTTGGCCTTTTCATAACCGTTGATGGCGTTGAGACAGGTGGTTTTACCCGCGCCGCTGCCGCCCAGCAGCAGCACCATATGCCCGGGCTGAATGTACATATGAATATCCCGCAGAAGATATTTTTTTCTGAAAAACTCCCGGACGGACCGCTCCTCCAGGTTGACCGTCAGGCCCTTGTCCAGCACGTCCGCCTTTTTTCCGGAGAAAAAGTTGGCGGCCTCGCTTTTGATATCCTCCACCTTCCACAGGGGCTGATAGGCCTTGCGGAATCCCCACAGCAGCGCGGGGATGAAGCCCAGCAGCAGCCACAGGACGACCCAGCCCTTCCTGCGTCCGTATACTTCGGTCAGTCCATTGTAGACGCGAATCTGGTAAATGATATCAATCAATGCGGCGATCAGCCCCACCAGGGCAAGGAACATTTCAGTAGCAGAGTCCAGCTGTAGATACAGGCCGGGCAGGCTTGTAGCGACCATGAGGAAGTCCATCACAGCCAGCATTCGTCCCTCCGGTTCCCGACCCGCGCACAAGCCCAGCTTGTACTGGCGCGCGCAGGGGATCAGCGCCCACCAGCCCTTAACGCCGCTTTTGCAAAAGGCCGCCCACAATCCCATCAGGTACAGCAGCGCTGGAATGATGCTTTCCAGCTCAAAGGAGGTATCCAGCAACACCAAGGTAACGCCCTCCGCAATTTTCATCATCAACACCCGTGTCTTTTAAATCTCATCCGACACGCGCCTGACGGCGGCAACCATGATTCCCTCCCGCGTCCGTCCATTTGTATACATTTCGCCTTTGCCTGGGAAAAATCTTGTCTTTTCTCTAAAAACGGCGCATCCGGACGGGTCGGAAGAGGCTCCAACGCGCCCGTAACGCCGGATGTTGCGCACCGCCTGCCGGGGTTCCCCCGGGCTCCATTGTGGGGAGAACCGTGAATGAACCGGGGAGGCAACTGCGGGCGCTGGCCTTGCGCTCCGGCTGTGAGGCGGCTGCGCGCACGATCAGGGCCCCTGCCGAGGGAACCTCTCCGGCGCTTTCCGCGTTTTTCTCGGGGCGCTGTCCCGCATGCCTGTCAGGCCGTTCGGTTGAGTTTGACGATGGACATGTTGAAAATGCCGTCCGTCGCTCGGACGGGACTGCTGTAAAACAGGCTCAGCGTCGTTTCTGAGGGTGCATAGATAATGAAGTTCGCAGATCCTCCCGCCGAGGTTCCGTTGACGCTTGTAGCAAAATAAACGGAGGTTTCCATGTGAGAAGTGCCGTTGTAGGAAGGCGTAACCTGCATATAGCTGGCAGTGCGGTAGATCGCCGATATGCTGTAGCCCACCAGGTAGTAACCCGGCTGAAGCGTGATGCGGGAAAAATCCGTCTGGACGATGTTGCCCGTGGGATCGGTCACATCGGGGAACATGGTAATCAGGCTATTGTTATCCCATACGGCCTGAACGTTGGCAAAGGATGCAAACACATCTTCAGGCGCCGCGCCCGTAGCCCCGGTCGCGCCGGTGGCGCCCGGCAGGCCCGGCAATCCATCTGCGCCGGTGGCGCCCGTTGGGCCGTCCGCACCAGTGGCGCCCGTGGCGCCGGTAGGACCGTCCGCACCCGGCAGGCCGTCTGCGCCGGTGGCGCCGGTCGCTCCTGTAGCGCCCGTTGGGCCGGTGGCTCCGGTTGGGCCGTCCGCTCCTGTCGCGCCGGTTGAGCCGGTGGCGCCCGTCGCGCCCGTGGCTCCTGTCGCGCCGGTTGGACCATCCGCGCCGGTGGCGCCCCTGAGACCCTCCGCCCCCGCAGGGCCGGTGGCTCCTGCCGGTCCCGCCGGCCCGGTGGCGCCCGTATTTCCCGTAGCGCCTGCAGGCCCTGTGGGTCCTTCCGCACCCGTCGGCCCGGTTGCGCCCGTAGGTCCTGTCGGACCGGTCATGCTGGCGGAACCGGCCGGTCCGGTGGGGCCGGTAGCGCCCGTTGGGCCCGTAGCGCCGGTAGGTCCCGTAATGCCACTGATCCCTCGAGGTCCCATCGAGCCGTTTGATCCTGCCGGACCGGTAGCTCCCGTCGGGCCAGTCGGACCGGTGGGCCCGGTCGGCCCGGTCGCACCGTCGGTGCCAGCAGGCCCGGTAAACCAGATGGGATACCCATGAAGCACGCAGTTGGAGCACATGGAGCCACCGTGTCTTATGCAGGAAGGTCCTTTATAAATGGGCATGGCTCGCACCTTCTTTCTATGTTCACACCATCTTATTCCGCATTTTGGGCTCTGTGCGCAAAAAAGGCGCGCTGTGCAAACAGCGCGCCACCGCTTGTCGAAAAAGTCCGCCTGCGGCGGCCTTTTCCGCCAGGTTTGCGCCGTTTCCCTCTCGCCCCTGCGGGGCTCCCGGGCGGGAAACGCCGTAAGGAAACCTTGCTGCGCAAGGCTTCCGAATCCACCGCACATGTCGCTGGATTCGGAATACAGCTCGGAGGGTTGCAGCCCTCCGAACCTCTCAAAAGGGTTTTTTGACAGTCTGAGGCGCGCTGTGCAAACAGCGCGCCAAACTTTTCGCATTTGTTACCGCGGCGGCACGATCCACGCTCGCCGCCCGTTTGCGTATCAGCAGATTCCATCTCTTTGCGCTCCGGCAGGGAAAGCGCCCGTCAGGCCGCCATACGTCCCCCAACGCTGTCCACCATCATCAGCACCTCTGTTTCTTCGCCCGTCAGCGCATCGATATATACACGGTACTCGCGCTCCTCGTAGCGGCCCGGCACCTCGTAGCACAGGCGCTCCCCCTCGCGGTAGGGAATCACACACAGCCGCGCCTTACCGGCCTCCAGCCGGGAGCTCACCTTCTCCAGCGCCTCCTGCGCGGAAAGCGCAGGCGCAAGCCCCGTGCGCCGGGTATGGTTCATCAGATAGTTGTTTGCCTCCAGACCTACTACTTCTCCGGTGTCCATGCGTATCTGTACCTTGACCAGATCGGGATACAGCAGCACCCCGTCCTGCACGGCCACAAAATTGATTACTGCCAGGCCGTCGTACACCTGATAGTGGTTGGCCTCCATCTCGCCATAGCCGCGGTCCAGCAGAAAGCCCTGCGCCGCTTCCGCGCATTCCTCCAGCGTCAGCGCGGGGGCAAAGGCAGCATGCTCCGGCACCATCCACAGCATCTTTCCCCCCTGACGGGTCACTTCGGCATTGAGCACCACACCGTCGTTCAGGGTCAGAGTCACACCGTAGCTGGCCAGGGTACCGCCGCTGTCCGGGGCCGCCTCCACACGGTCGACCCTCTCCTCCCCCACGAAGGCTCTGGCGATTTCCAGGGCCCGGATCTGATCGATCCGTTCCTCGCCCAGGGCCTTGGGCGTGCCGTAATGCCGCGCATCAGAAAAGGCGCCGTCATAGATCATGCTGGGATAGTCCATGCCGTTGTCGGGATCGGCCACCTGCTCCAGCGGGCGCTGGCCCGCCTGCGCCTCGGCATAGAACACCCCCGGCTGGGCTGTCAGCCGCAGGCTTTCGGCCACCATGGTCTCCCGCGCGGTAGCAAACTGCCCCAGCAGCAGCGCGCACTGGCTTTCCAGGGCGCTCAGCTCCGTGGTTTGCTGCTCGGTCAACGGCTGGCCTGCGGATACCGACAACGCCAGCACCATGGCATATTCCGACAGCTGATTGCAAAACTTCAGCGTGTCGCTCATGGCGATATGACTCAGCGGCAGGGCCGACAGGCCGCTCACCACATTGTCCGCCTGCCGGCTGATGCCCGCGAGCAGCTCCACCTGGGTTCGCGCGTCCGTCGCTACCGGCGCTTTGCCCAGTTTGAGCCCGATGGCCTGCAAGTGCTCCTGCGTTTCCAGCACGCGCTGCGCATAGGCGTCCTCCAGGGCCTGGGCGCTTCGCTGGGCCCGGTTGCCGTAATCCAGCGTGAGAAAAATGGATATGAGCACCGCCACACCCAAAAAGGTATACAAAAGAATGTGATGCTTCAGCCGCATGCGCGCCTCCCGGTCAAATGGCGAAGTTGTGCTTGCCGATGCTCAGCTGCACTGTGCGCGACCAGATCCACCCGTTGGTGGCGGTTGCGGGATTGTAGTAATACAGGCACCCGCCGGTGGGGTCCCAGCCGTTGAGCGCATCGCGGGCGGCGCGCAGGCTGTCCTCGTCGGGGGTGAGGTTGATCTGCCCATCCGATACCGCGTCAAACGCGCCGGACTGATAGATCACCCCGCTGATGGTATTGGGAAAAGAAGGGCTCTTTACCCGGTTGAGCACCACGGCCGCCACGGCCACCTTGCCCACGTAGGGCTCGCCGCGCGCCTCGCCATGCACCAGCCTGCCCAGCAGGTAGGTTTCACTTTCGTTATAGCTGGCGGCGGATACGCTGCCCGTCAGGGTGATGCCCAGCGCCGCGGCAGTGCTCTCCCCCACCGCGCCGTCCACCTTCAGCCCGTTTTTGCGCTGGAACCATACCACCGCGTCATAGGTCTGCTTGCCGAATACACCGTCCACCGTGCCGCTGAAATATCCGTACTGCTTCAGCTTCTGCTGAATCAACGTGACCTGATCGCCCTTATCCCCCCAGGCCACCACGGCCGCATCGGCCCGTACAAAGGAAAAAAACAGGGCAAACGTCATCAGCGCCGCAATCAGCTGCAGCGCCGGCTCCATCCGATTGGGTCTCCGCCGCATTCAAAAAACCCTCCCCCACAAGCATCGCTTCGTGAGGAAGGGTTTCCCATGAAGAAAAAAACTATACGCCTGCTACGGGCTTCTCCTGCGCCGTATACAGGGTGTAACCGTTGGTTTCCACGCAGGAAAGATCGCCGGTAAAGCTGGTTACGTACGCATCGGCGGTGAGGGTCCAGCGGCAGCCCTGCGCAAGCGTCACGTTCACTTCGCCGCCCTGGCCCTCCGGATTGACCGTGCCCTCAAAGGTAGCGCCGTCCGAAAGCGTCATGTCAAGCGAGGAGCTCTCATCCACCCGGATGGTTCCGGACAGCGCCTGCGCGATGGCGTTCAGCGTGCAGCGTCCACCGTTTTCTCCCGGTGTGCCCCACCCACGCTCGCCCGTATTGCCCTCTACCCGCAGCAGGCATCCGTCAGCCAGCGTGAGCGCCACGCCGCTGAGCTCAATGGCGCAGTCGGTGTTGGTCACATAAAACAGATCCCCCGACAGGGTGGTGAGCTCGCCGCCTGTCATCCGAAAAAGGCTCTGTCCTTCCTGGGCATCGCCGCTCATGCTTTGGTAAAGCATCACGCCGTGCAGGTTTTCGCCGCTGTCCGGGCCATAGGTGCCCTGCATGTTGCCCGATACCGTGCAGTCCGTCAGCGTCACGCTGTTGCGTCCCTCCACCACGATGGCTTCGGAGCGGTTGGCCGTCAGCACCGCGTTGGTCACGGCGATCTGCGCCGTGCTGTAAATGGCGGGCGAGCCGGTGCCGTTGGTCACATAGCTGCCGTCCTCGACAGTCAGGGTTCCGCCTCCCCGGTCGCTGCGGATCGCGGCTGAGGAATTGCCCTGCGTTTCCACATCCACATTCCAGGCGGTCAATTCTCCGCCGCCCGTCACATGGATGCCTCCGGAATGGTCGCCCGTGGTGCTGACGGTGCTGTCCGTCACGGAAACAGCGGTTCCTTCCCCATAGCTGACCACTGCGTTGCCACCGGTCGCGGCCGTGGTCACGCTCATCGCCGTGAGCGCCGCCTGCGCGCCGTCGGTCGCCAGAAAGCCCGCGTTCTGGCCGTAAAAATCGCTGTTTTCCGTGCTCGATGTATCTCCTTCCAGCTTTTGGATGGTAACGCCCGTCAGCGCCGCCTGTGCCGTGTTTGTCACCTGAAGTGCGTTTTCATCCGCCTTTTGGGACAGAAAGCTGCCGCCGCTGATGGTGGTATCCGTTTCCAGCGTAGTAGCGGCTGTGCCCTGGCTCACCGTTCCCGGCGCGCCTGGCAGGTCGCCCGGCGCCTGCGGGGGCTGACCGTCCGGCCCCTGCGGAGGAAGGCTTCCCGGCTCCCCCTCTCCTCCGGGCGGTTCCGGCGGACGTTCGCCCTCCGGCGGCGCTCCCTCCTGCGGCACCTGCGCAGGCTGCCCGTCAGACGCCTCCGCCTGCACGGATGCGCTTTCTTCGGGCAACGCAGCGCCCTCCGCCACAGCCGCCGCGCATACCACCCATACGGCCATGAGCAGAGCCGTGATCCGTAACCATTTCCTGATTCTCACAGATTTCTTCGCTCCCTTTCCAACCAGATTGCTCACAGCCATCATGCTACTCCACGCGTGTGACGATTCTGTGGCGCAGGTGTGAACGCCCGGTCATTTTACAAATTTGCAGCGAAAAAAACCTCACCGCCCTCAAAAGCGTCTATCTCAATAAGCGCTACACCAAAGAACGGAGGATGACGATGGGAAAGAAAACGCTGTATGCAGCCGTGCTGCTGACATGCCTGCTGCTGTGCACGGGCGCCAAGGGGCAGGGGCTGTCCCTTGATCTGCCGGACACCGTGCGTCCCTACCAGCCGGCGGAAATCGCCGTGGAAGCGCCCCGACCGGGGCAGCTGACCATTCAGATCCGGAGCGAAGCGGGGCCCGAGCTCCCGCTGTGCGAGAACCTGCCCGTGGAGGCGGGCCGCAACACGCTTCGATGGAACGCGACCTCCTATGGCGGCATGCCGCTGCGTGCGGGGCGCTACCATCTGCTTGCGCGCCTCACGGACGAGGACGGCGGCCACAGCACGGCGCACGCCTTCGTTACGGCGGAACGTGCCGCCGCCGCGCTGATCTATGCGCTGCCCAGCGGCGAGGCCCTCTATCACCGGCGGACGGAGCCGTGGTTTGTGGACTGCGCGGTTACGGGCGCGGGCGTCGTACATCTGGAATGCTATGCGGATGAAAGCCTGACGCAGCGCTTCGCCTCCATCCGCAAAAAGCTGGAAGGCAGCGGGCGCTTCCGCATCGCATGGAACGGAGCCTGCGACGGGCGCAAAGCGCCTGCCGGGCAGTATTGGATGCGGGCCTACCTGGACGGACGGGAGGAGGAGGCTTTCGTCTTTCCGCTGGAGATTCGCGACGGGAGCGAACCAGTGCCCGAACTGGCCCCCACCGGTCCGCTTCTGCCCGATATCCGCAGCGATGAGAACCTGTGGAAGGCCATCCTGGCCCCTGCCGCCGTGGTAGACATTGGGGCGGAGGAGCACCAGCGCCTCTACCTCTCCCCGGACCCCGACAGCGACGTTGTGGGACAGGTGCACGGCCAGTCTCAGGCGGTGGAGGTGGTGGAGCCTGGCGCGCGCTATACGCTGGTGCGCGCCTGGCGGCATGAGGACGGAGCCTACGTCGAAGGCTACGTGCCCACCAAAAAGCTCAAGATGGTGCTGCCCGGCACGCGCTACGGCGTAGTGATTGACAAGACGGCGCAGACCCTGACCGTGTACGAGGCGGGAAAGCCCGTGGGCCGCGCGCGCGTGAGCACAGGACTCAAGGCCCCGGGCAGGGAGTTCCGGGAAACGCGCGCCGGCGCCTTCCTCACCACCGACCGTCTGGTGAGCTTTGACAGCGGCGGCTACCGATGCGATTACCCCATCCGTATCGACGGGGGCAACCTGCTGCATCAGGTAGGGTATCAGGAGCGCGCGGACGGCATGGCCGACTTTTCGGATCAGGCCTCCCGGCTGGGCGAGCGCGCCTCGGAGGGCTGCGTGCGGGTGGATTGGCGCACGGACGATGAATATACCATCAACGCATACTGGCTGTGGACGCACCTGCCCTGGCGCACCAAGGTGCTGGTGCTGCCGTAAGCGCAGGAAAAGCATGGCGGCGGGCCCGAACGGGTCCGCCGCCAATCGTCAGTTTCCGCACTCCACGCTGATCTGGTTGAACAGCCCCAGCACCTGCTCCAGCTTGAGGGCGCGCTTTTCTTCGCCGCTCTTGTCCAGCACGGCGCGGCCCTCATGCAGCATGAGGATGCGGTCGCCGTATTCCAGCGCGTATCGCAGGTTATGGGTCACCATCAGCGTGGTCAATCCCTTCTCCCGCACCAGCCGGCCGGTCAGCTGCATGATGACCTCCGCGGTCTTGGGGTCCAGCGCCGCGGTGTGCTCGTCCAGAATGAGGAACTCAATGGGGGTGAGCGTACTCATCAAAAGGGCCAGCGCCTGCCTTTGCCCGCCGGAGAGCGAGCCCACGGGGATATTGAGCTTGTCCTCCAGCCCCAGCCCCAGCGAGCTCAGCAGCTCTTTATAATAGGAAACGCGGCGGCGGTTCACGCCGGGGGTAATGTTGTAGGGACGGTTTTTGTTGTCGGCCATGGCCATGTTTTCAAGCAAGGTCATCGTGCCGCAGGTGCCCATGGCGGGGTTCTGGTACACGCGACCAATGTTGCGGTAGCGCTTGTGCTCGCTCATTTTGGTGATATCGCGGCCGCCCATGAAAATGCTGCCCTCGTCCACGGGGATGGAGCCGCAGACCAGGTTGAGCATGCTGGTTTTGCCGCTGCCGTTGGAGCCAACGACGCTGACGAACTGCCCGTCCGGAATGGTCAGGCTGAAATGGCGGAACAGGCAGTTTTCGTTCACCGTACCCGGAGCATATACCTTGCTTACATCACGAAGCTCAAGCATGGAATTTCACCTTCTTCCTGCGCACATTGCCCAGCACAAGGATGATGAGGAACAGCGCCGCCGTCACCAGCTTGAGGTCCTGCGGCACCAGGCCCATGGACAGCGCCAGCGCCACGCAGGCCTTGTAGATGATGCTGCCCACGATGGCCGCGGTGGAGCTATTCACCTTCTGACGGTTTTTGAAGATGTTGGTGCCGATGATGACCGCCGCCAGACCAAAGACGATGGCGCCGGTGCCCATCGAGATTTCAAACACGCGGTTCTTCTGCGCCATCACCGCGCCGGAGAGCGCCACCAGCGCGTTTGCGATGATCAGCCCCTCGATCTTCACCAGCCCCCCGTCGCGCGCCAGCGTGGCCACCACGGCGGGGTTGTCGCCTTCGGCGCGCAAAAGGAAGCCCGCCTTGGTGTTCATGAACAGGTCCAGAAGCACCTTCACCACCAGCACGATGACCAGCACCACCAGCACCTTGGACCACGGCGCGAGCGCCGCGGGCAGGCTGTCCACCAGCGCGTTGTCAAAGAGGGTGTCCATGTTGAAAAAGGGCAGATTGGCCCGGCCCGCGATGCGCAGGTTGATGGAATACAGCCCCGTCATGGTGATGATGCCGCTGAGCAGGTCGCGCACGCGGCATTTGACATGGATCAGTCCCGTGACCAGCCCCGCCGCCGCGCCGGCGAGCGTGGCCATCAGGAGCGTGAGCACGGGATGCATGCCGTTCACCGTCAGAATGGCGCTGACCGCCGCGCCCAGCGGGAAGGACGAATCCACCGTCAGGTCCGGAAAATCCAGGATGCGGTAGGTGATCAGCACGCCCAGCGCCAGAATGGCGTAGATCAGCCCCTCCTCCAAAATGCCGATGAAAATGCCCATGAAACCGGCCTCCGTTTCGCTTTGGTTCCTTTGCCCGCTCAGGCCGCCAAAGGCCCGCTCCCGACACGCGGGAGCGGGTGGCCAAGCCGGCGAGGTGCCTGCTTACTGCTGGGTGACGTCGATGCCGCGGGCCAGGTCCGCTTCGGGAATCGTCACGCCCAGCGCCTCGGCCACGTCGGGATTGTAGCACATGTCGCCGCCCTCGCTGCTCACAAAGGCGATGTCTCCGGCAAAGGCGCCCTCCAGCACCTGCGCGGCCATGCGCCCGGTCTGCTGCCCCAGGGAGATATATTCGACGCCCTCGGAGGCGATGCAGCCGTTCTTGACCTGCTCGATCTCGCTGCCAAAGACGGGCTTGCCCAGCGCGTTGGCCTTGTCCAGCACCACGGCCAGATAGCTGACCACGGTGTTGTCGGTCAGGTTGGTCAGGCAGTCCACCTGGGGCAGGAGGTTGTCGCACGCCAGAGGAATGTCCGCGCCGGTGGAAATGCCCGACGCCACGATCTCAAAGCCGTAGGTGCCCGCCAGATCCTGATAGAGCTTGAGCTGGCTCTCGGAATTGGTCTCGCTGGTGGTGTAGAGAATGCCGATCTTCTTGGCCTCCGGCAGGAAGGAGCGAATGAGCTTGAGCTGCGCCTCCACGGGCAGCACGTCGCAGGTGCCGGTCACGTTGTACTCGCTCTTGCCCTCATCGTTGGCCAGCATGGCGGCCACAGGGTCGCTCACCGCGGTATAGATCACGGGTTTGCCGCTGTCCATGCAGGCGTTGAAGGCCGCCTGCGCCATGGGCGTGGCGATGGCGCATACCAGGTCGCACTCCTGCGCCATCTGCTGAGCGATCTGCTGGCACAGGCCCATGTCCGCCTGCGCGTTCTGCACGATGAAGGTCACATTTTCACCTTCCACATAGCCCATCTCGGCCAGGCCCTGAATGAAGCCCTCGCGGCAGTTGTCCAGGCTGGAGTGCTCGGCAAACTGCGCAATGCCGATGGTGTAGGTCTTGTCGGTCTCGGCCACGGCCAGCGCGGCGGTCAGGCACAGGGCCAGCGTCAGTACCAGGGCGGTCAGCTTCTTCATCATGGTTCATCCATCCTTTCTGCTTGTGGGGGAAATGAAAAACGCCCCAAGCAACCTAGGTTGCTTGAGGCGGTATTTCCGCGGTGCCACTCAATTTCCCCGCCATGGGCGGGCTCATCTTTCGCGTACCAACATACGCGCCGCCCGGATAACGGGTGCGGGTCCCGTCAGCGGCTACGGTCCAAACGGGCTTTCGCCGCCGCCCTCGGAAGTCCATTCACCGCCCTGCCGCGCGCCGTGGTCTCACTCTTCACGGCTCCCTTTGCCGCGCCCTGTGGCGGTTACTCCTCTCCCTCAACGGTTTGATTGCGTGTATCATACGCCACCCAAACCCCATTGTCAAGAGGGTAGCCGCATGTTTTTTGCATGTTTTTTTTCTTTGCCGTCTTTTGTCATCCGGTGGTAAAAAACGCGTTCTTCGCAAATTCTAATGCTGCTTTCAGCATTTCCAAAGCAGCTTTGAGCGCGCCTTTCTTTTCAGCCTCCCCGTTTTATGGTATAATGCATTCCGTTAAAGCGCGCGGAGCTTCCGGGCATCCGCGCGGCATAATAGAAGGAGCAAGCCAGATGAGCCATCCTAAACCGTCCGAAAAGCGCAAGGGGCTGGGCGCGGGGATCATCGCGTTCGGCGTGGTGTTCGCGCTGTTTTCCCTTTTGTTCCGCCCGCACACGGTGGGCGCTTTTGCGCTGGCTACGGCGCTGAGCCTGTTTGCAGGCGCGGTCATCCGCGTCATGGCGCAGGGGCTGGACGTGAGTCCCACCGTCAAGACCCCGGAAAGCCTGCAAAAGGTGCAGGGCAACACCGGCGATCCCGATGTGGACGCGCTGCTGGAGAAGGGGCGCGGCATGATCGCGGAAATCCGCGCGGAAAACGACCGCATTCCCGATTCCTCCCTCTCCGATAAGCTGGAGAAGCTGGAAAACCTGTGCGCCGAGGTATTCCGCGCGGTATACGACAAACCCGCCAAGGCCCCGCAGATCCGCAAATTCATGGACTATTACCTGCCCACCACCCTGAAAATGGTCCGGGGCTTTCGCACGCTGGACGAGCGCGGCATCACCGGCGCGCAGGCACAGGACGCGCGCCGGCGCATCGGGGACGCGCTGGACGTGGTCATCCACGGCTGCCAGCGCCTGCTGGAGAACCTTTACCGCGACGACGTGCTGGACCTGACCACCGATATCGACGTGCTCGAGCAGATGCTCAAGCGCGACGGCCTGACCGAAAGCGACCTGGAGCGCGCCGCGGCGCAGGCCCGCGAGGCCGCCCGCATCGACGCCGAGGCAAACCGCATCTCCCGCGAGCGTGCCGCACGCGGCAATGTCTCCGCGCAGGGAGGTCAGGCCTCCGCCACGGCCACCCGCCCGAACGACCGCACCTGAGTCCTTTGCCAGACAGGAGGTTACGCATCATGACAGAGAATCAAAACCAGGCCCCCGCCCTCACCCTGGAGCCCGCCATGACCCGCGACAAGGTGATGATGGAGGAAGCCGTCAAGCAGCTGGAAGCCGCTCCCGCGGCGGCGGCCGAAGCCACGGCGGAGATGGACACCTCCATGCTCAGCGAGGCCGACCGCCGGGCCATCGAGGAATTTGCCCAGAAGATCGACCTGAACAACACCGACCACGTGCTGCTCTACGGGTCCGACGCGCAGAAAAAGATTGCCGATTTCAGCGACAGCGCGCTTGCCACCGTGCGCACCAACGACACCGGCGAAGTGGGCGAAATGCTGGTCAAGCTGGTCAACGAAATCAAGGGCTTCGGCGATAGCGCCGAAAAGCCCAAGGGGCTGGGGGGCCTGTTCTGGAACGCCAAAAAGGCCGTGAGCGACATGCAGACCAAGTACGACAAGGTGGAGGTCAACGTCGACGCCATCGCCTCGTCGCTGGAGGGCTATCAGGTCCAGCTGCTCAAGGACATCAGCCTCTTCAACCACCTCTACGACATGAACACCGAGTACTTCAAGGAGCTGACCATGTATATCCTGGCCGGCGAAAAGCGGCTGGCCGAGGTGCGCCGCACCACGCTGGAGGAGCTGAAAGCCCGCGCCGCGCAGAGCGGCGACGCCATGGATGCCCAGCGCGCCAACGACATGGCCGCCAACTGCGACCGGTTCGAGAAAAAGCTGCACGACCTCAAGCTCACCCGTCAGGTGGCGCTGCAGATGGCCCCGCAGATCCGCCTTCTGCAAAACAATGACAGTCTGCTGGTGGAGCGCATCCAGAGCACGCTGTCCAACACGCTGCCGCTGTGGAAGAGCCAGATCGTGATTGCCCTGGGCCTGCACCGCAGCCAGGAGGCGCTCAAGGCGCAGACCGCCGTGACCGACATGACCAATGAGCTGCTGCGCAAAAACGCCGCCGCCCTCAAGACCGGCACCATTGAAACGGCGCGCGAGGCCGAGCGCGGCATTCTGGATTTGAACACGCTGGTGGAAACCAACCAGAGCCTGATCGACACCATCAGCGAGGTCATGAAGATTCAGGACGAGGGCCGCGCCCAGCGCGTGGAAGCGGAAAAGCAGCTTGTGACCATGGAAAACGAGCTCAAGCAAAAGCTGCTGGAACTGAAGCACTGAGCCTTCGGAAAGGAACCTGAACCCCTATGAAACGAAATCTGCCCACCGGCGCCTGCGTGCTGATTGCGCTGGCCCTGGTGGCGTTTGGCCTGATCTACGGCACCCTCAGCGGTTACGGCGACGAGCGTGCCCAGGTGGAGGCCCTCTGGTCGGGCGAAAACGGCCTTTCGGACGTGCTCTCCTATCGGGGCGCGGACGGCCTGAACCTGTGCGTGGTGGCGCGCCGCCACCTGCCCCAGGATGATCCGGCTGTGCTGGCCCTGGAAGAGAGCGCCGGTGCGCTTCGTTCCGCGGGAGGAATCGCCGCCAAAAAAGCGGCGGACAGCGCGCTGGAGGCCGACTTTGCGGCCGTGGCCCGCGAATTGGAAAGCTCCGCCAGCTTTCAGGCCAGCGAACGCGATCAGCGCTACCTGTCCATGCTGGAGGCGGATTTGAGCAGCCTGGGCGCAAGTCAGGCGGTCAGCACCTACAACCGGGCGGCCTCCGCCTTCAACGACCTGCTCGCCGCGCCCCTGACAGGGTCGTTGGCCCGCCTGCTGGGCGTTACGCCCTGCGAGCTGTATGAGTGAGGGGGCGGAGACGGTGCGTTTGAAAAACATGCTTTGCCTTTGCCTGTGCCTTGTGATGGTGCTGGCGGGGCCGGCGCTGGCCTCGGCCCGCCTGCCCGTCCAGCGCGGCGCGGCGACGGATGACGCCGATGTGCTCAGCGCGCAGACGGTTTCGGACTTTTCCAGCTACGCGCAGCAGGTGAAGGCGGAGACGGGCCTGCGCCTGCACGTGGCGCTGGTCCACTTCTGGGACGGACTGGACGCCCAGGCCTACGCCGACGCGCTGTTTGAGGCGTGGAATCTGGGCGATATGGACATTTTGCTGTGCGGCGCGGCGGGCGAGGATGCCTTTGCCACCGCGATGGGCGACGGCGCGGCGGACCTGCTGGGACGGCAGAGCGCCGAAAACCTGATGTATACCTCCTCCCGCTTCGGCACACTGTTTGCCTCCCAGCAGTACGACGCGGCTCTCGCGGAGTATTGCCGGGCCTTCAACGCGCTTGTGCTCAAGCGGACGGACGCGGACATCTCCCTGGACGGCCTGTTCGGAACCGCGCAGGCTACGCCCGCCCCCACCTCCGAGTCCCGCCTGTGGGACGAGGTGATGGATGCCATCAACGACAGCAGCGAGGCGTACCAGGCGCGCCATGACAGCCGCCGCCATACGGAGAACGGCTTGAGCGCGGGTGGATGGATTATGTTGGCGGTGCTGGTGCTGATCGTGCTGAAAAGCGGACGGCGCGGGCGCGCGGGCCGAATGCGCGGCGGCTGTGGCTGTGCGCCGCTGGGCTGGCTGTTCAGCCTCCTGGGCCTCAACGTACTGATCGACACGTTCCGAAGGCGTTCCTAGATCACCGCAGGGAGGATGCGTCATGCTTGCCAGTTACCAAAGAGGGCTTCGCCATGGGCTGCCCATCGCCCTGGGCTATCTGTCGGTTTCCTTCGCCTTTGGCATTCAGGCCACGTCGCTGGGGCTTACGCCCCTGCAGGCGGTGATGATCTCGTTTTTCAACGTGACCAGCGCCGGCCAGCTGGCCGGGCTGCAGCTGATGGCCGCGGGCGCGGGCCTTACGGAAATGGCGCTCACGCAGCTGACCATCAACCTGCGCTACGCCCTGATGAGCCTGAGCCTGAGCCAGAAGCTGGATAGCAGCATGACGCTGCCCCACCGGCTTCTCCTGTCCTTTTGCAACACGGACGAGGTGTTTGTGGTGGCCTCGCAGCAGGCGGGCAAGGTGGGCCGCGCCTATCTGTACGGCCTGACCAACGGGCCCTTCCTGGGCTGGGTGCTGGGTACGCTGCTGGGCGCGCTGGCGGGCGGCTTCCTGCCCGCGGCTGTGACCGAAGCGCTGGGCATCGCCATCTATGGCATGTTCATCGCCATTGTGCTTCCGCCCTTCCGGCGCTCGCGCGAGGTGCGGGCGGTGGTACTGGTGGCTGTGGGCCTGAGCTGCCTGATCTCGCTGTGGCCGGTGTTGAGCTTCATCTCCGACGGCTTCCGCATCATCCTCTGCGCGGTGGCGGCCTCGGCGCTGGGCGCCTGGCTGATGCCCCGCCCCTTTGAGGAAGAAGCAGCCGATAAACAGGAGGCGCTGTAAATGGACTGGTCCCGTTTTCTTACGTACCTGCTGGTGATGGCCGGGGTGACCTACCTCATCCGCATGCTGCCGCTGGCGGCCATCCGCGGCCGGGTGCGCAGCGTGTTTCTGCAATCGTTTCTCTACTATGTGCCCTACGCGGTGCTGGGGGCCATGACGTTTCCGGCGGTGTTTTCCGCCACGGGCAGCTGGTTTTCGGCCCTTGCGGGCACGCTGGCGGCGTTGGTTCTGGGCTGGATGGAAAAGGGATTGCTCACCGTGGCCGCCGTGGCCTGCGCGGTGGCGTTTGCGGCGGGCTTTCTCCCGCTGTGAAAGAAAAATCCGTGCGGGTATTGCATTTTTCCCCAAAGCATGGTACAATCATCCTTGCGATTTTAGGACCCAAGGAGGTGAACCACGTTGCCGAACATCAAGTCCGCTATCAAGCGCGTGAAGGTCAGCGAAGCCAAGAACCTTCGGAACCGTATGGTGAAGTCGAAGGTCAAGACCGCCATCAAGAAGTTTGAGACGGAGATCGCCACTGCCCCCGCCAACGCTGCGGCGCAGTACAGCCTCACCACCTCCGCTATCGATAAAGCCGCCGCCAAGGGCATTCTGCACAAGAATACCGCGAGCCGCAAAAAGGCCCGTCTGGCGAAGCAGATGGCCAAGGCCCAGTAAGTGGGCTTTCGCCGCCGGCCTGCGCGCTGCGTATGCCGCGGCGGCAGGTCGAAACAGAGTGGAAAGCAATGCCGTGCGATGGTTTCGCGCGGTTTTTGCTTTTTTATCACGCAAACGCCACGGCAGCCTACCGGGGCGTTTCCTTTTTGACGGGATAGGGCTCCGGGCAGGACGTGCGGCCCAGCAGATAATCCGTGCTCGTATGATACAGATCGGCCAGCGCCGCCAGATGGTGCACCGGAATTTCGCGCTTGCCGGTTTCATAATTGCTGTAAACGCGCTGGTCGATTCCCAGCTTGGCCGCCACCTGCTTTTGCATCAGCTCATGGTCCTCCCGAAGGTCCTTCAGACGGGGATAGCGCATGCGATCACCTCACGCACAGGCTAATCTACACTCGTTTGATAGTATTGAATATACTATTGAACGATAGTAAAATAAGCCGCGAGGAGGGTATGCGCATGGAGCTGTTCGAGGAGATTCTTTTGCATCATCTCAAAAAGAACCAAGGTGCCCAAGGGTTTCCCGCAGACCCGCAGGCGCTGGTTCACGACACCGCCTATCAGGCGCTGAAGGCTATCCGCCTCATTTTGGAGCGGGACGATCTGGAGGACCCGGAATGCTTCCGGCGCATTGAAAAAATCGTGCGGGTCTTTGAGCGTATCGGGAGCGGCTGCGGCACGCGGCACGATTTTGGCTGAGAAAAGGACGGCGCGCGATGGAAGCCCATCGCGCGCCGCCCGGCTTTTCCGGCCTGCGAAGTCCAAGCCGGTTATTTCACCTTCACCGCCTGCGTCAGATCCGCCTTGCCGTCCACAAAGGGCGCCAGATACAGTTCCTCCGGCAGGTCCTCGATGCAGGGGTAGAGGAACTCCGCCCACTCGTCGCTGTAGCCGTTGTTGCCGTAGCGGCCCGGAAACAGCTCCGTGCCCTCGCCGTCCACCAGCCGCAGGCTGCAAATCCAGTCCCCGAACACGTCCATGCCGCTGTACTCCCAAAGCAGGTTGCCGTCCTCGTCATAGTATCCCTTGCCGTTTTCCGCCTGATAGGCCTCCACGGCGCCGGGCGCGGCCTCCAGCTCAAGGGTGATGTAGGTCATCAGCGGGGAGTAGCACACCTCCGTGGCCCGCGCGGTCACGGTTTCGCCCTCCGTGGGGATGTTGGGATATTCACAGCGTACCTTGGAGAGGATGTCGTCCGTATCCAGCGTAAAGGTGACGATGCCCTTCTCCGGCAGGAGCAGGTTTCCGTCCGCGTCGTACTTCTCCGGGTGCTCCGCCCACATGTACTCCTCCAGCGGCTGGCGCTCGCCGATGGGCAGGGAGATCTCCACCGTGCCCGACAGCGTCACGCCCTCGTTGTCCAGCCGCCAGTATTCCGTCTGCACGATTTCGCCGGGGTTGGGCGTTCCGGTGGTGACGCCGCCGGAGTTTCCCGGCATATCCACGCACTGCCCGTCAATCCAGAGCTGGTCGATCCACCAGCCCACGTTATGCTCATAAAGGAGGTTGCTGTCCTCCTCCAGAATGCCCTCGCGCTGGTCCTCGGGATAGCCGGCGAATTCCTCCCGGTACAGGCCCAGCGGCGTGTCCACGTCCAGCATGCGGTAGGCGTACTGAATCAGCAGGGTCCGCCCGTCGTAGCCCGCCTCGCGCACGGTGATCTCCACGTTGTTGACCGTGGTCTGATACAGGTTGCGCCGCATCACCAGATCGGCGTTGGTGGGATTGGCGCCGGTCAGAAAGCTCAGGGCGTCAAAGAGGTTCCAATGGGTGGCGGCCACCGCCGCGGTGGCGATGAGCAGCAGGGCCGCCAGCGCAAACGCCAGCGCGCGCCGCGTGGAAAGGGCGGGACGGACCTTGGCGGCCCGCTCCTGCGCGGGGGCCTGCGCCGCAATGGCCTCCAGCGTCCGGCTCATGGCCTGATGAAAGACCGGGGGCGTTTGAGGAATGCAGCGTTCCACCGCCTCCGCGTACTCACGCTTTTTCATGACTGAGTCCTCCTTCTTCCAGCGGAGAGTGAACCAGATTTTTCTGAATATGGACCCGCGCCATCATCAGGCGCGTTTTGACCGTGCCGGTGGGAATGCCGAGCATCCCGGCGATCTCGCGCACCTTGTACCCCTCCACGTAATGAAGCACCACCACGGCCCGGTGCTCGGGGGACAGGCGGCCCAGCGTCTCGTCCAGGTCAAAGCCGCTGTCTTGGGGAGCATCCAGCACGGCCATGTCCTCCTCAAGCGGCACCCAGCGCTGGTTGAGCCGTTTGCGGAGCATCGTGTTGCAGGTGTTGACCATGATGCGGGTGATCCATGGCCGGAAACTGCGGAGGTTGCGAAGCGTGTCGCGGCTTTGCCAGGCCCGCATCAGCGTTTCCTGTACGGCGTCGGCGCAGTCGTCGCTGTTGGACAGCATCGACCAGGCCACGCAGTACAAAAGCCTTTCCAGCTTGGCCGCCTCCTCCAGAAAGGTCTGGGTGTTCACGGTATCCCTCCTAAGCGGTTATCTTGCGCAAGCCCCGATTGCCTGGGGTACTTATAAAGACAACGCAAAACGTCAAAGGGTTCATCTCAGAAGAAAAAAAGCCGGAAAGCATTCCACGCTTCCAGCTTTCAACCGGTCCGCTCCCGCACGCAGGGCGCACGGCTCAGCCCGCATCCTCCGTAAAATCCGGGTCCACCGGGGGCATGTCCTGGCAGACCATGAGGTAGGCGTCCTCGCCGTTGTCCTCATAGTAGCGCTTACGCAGGCCCAGCTTGAGAAATCCCAGCGACTGGTACATCTTCTGCGCCACGAGGTTGCTCCTGCGCACCTCCAGCGTAAGGTACTGAACGCCCATGTTGGCGGCGTACTGCATCAGCGCGCGCGTCACCTCCGTGCCCACGCCCCGCCCGCGGTACGGCTCATCCACGGCGATGTTGGTGATATGCCCTTCTTCAAAAATCAGCCACGCGCCAGCGTAGGCGATCACGCGCCCGTCCTCCTCGGCCACGAGATAGCGGGCGCATTTGTTGGTGGTCATCTCGTCCACGAAGCTCTGGTAGGACCATGGGGTGGCGAAGGTCCTCTCCTCGATGGCGTGCACCTGAGGCACGTCGGCCAGCGTCATGCGGCGGCAGACGGCGCTCATGCCCTGCCTCCCAGCCGGCGGGCGCGTTCGCGCTCCGCCTGCGGCGCGCGAAGGTACACCGGCATCAGCGCAAGATAATCCACGCTGTGCTCCCGGTTGAGCCAGGCCAGTTCGCCCACGCTGGCCGGGCGCAGATAACGCATGTGGGCAGGCGCAATCACGGCCCGCTCCCCCAGGCGCTCCACGATGGCGTCCCGGTAGGTGTTTACACCGTCGCCCAGAAAGCACAGCCGCCGCTCGCCCGCCACGGCCAGCGCCCGGTCCAGATAGACGGGCAGCGCCTCGGCCATGTCGGAAAGCATGCGCACGGGCGGCATGCCCGCCAGAAACGCCGCGCCGTACACCTGTCCCGCGCGCGCATCCTGAATGGGACAGATCAGCGCGTCGGTCAGGCAGGCGCCTGCGGCCAGCGCCTCCAGCGCGTCCACGCCCACGCAGGGCTTGCCCGCGCCATGGGCCATGCCCTTGACGGCGCTCACCCCGATGCGCACGCCCGTAAACGACCCCGGTCCCGTGACCGCGGCGTACAGGCCGATCTCGCTCACGTCCAGCCCGGCCCGGCCCAGCGCCTCCTCGATCATGGGCATGAGGTTGACCGAATGCGTCAGGCGGTTCACCGCCGCGCCCTCATAGGCCACCTCGCCGTCCTTGAGCACCGCCACGCCCGCAACAGGCCCCGACGTATCCACCGCCAGCAAATTCATGAAATCCATCCTTCCCAGTCCAGCTCCCGAAACCCGCCCACGGGGGTAAAACGAAGCGCCCGGTCCGTGTCGCCCAAAGGGGTGATCTCCACCTCCAGGCGGCAGGCCGGGACGGCCTCCGGCGCGCGGCAGGGCCATTCGACCACCGCCACGCCTCCGTTTTGCAGGTACTCGTCCATGGCCAGCTCGTAGAGCTCCTCCGCGCTTTCCAGCCGGTACCAGTCAAAATGATACAGGGGCAGCCGTCCCTCCTCATGCACCTGCAGGATGGTAAAGGTGGGGCTGGTCACATAGCCCGTGACGCCCAGCCCGCGCGCGATGCCGCGCGTGAGCTCGCTCTTGCCCGCGCCCATATCGCCCAGAAGCAGCACAACGTCGTTGGCCCGGAGTTGCTGGGCCAACGACGCGCCGATGCGCCGGGTTTCTTCGGCGCTGTGGCTTTTGAGGATCAATTCGCTTTCGCCTCCGTCTTGGCGCGCTTCCGTCCGTGCAGAATGGGCGAAAGCGGCTTGTACATCAGGCCCGTGAGCGCGCTGATGAGCACCCACTTGAGCAGGTTGAAAGGCGCGGTGATGAGCAGCACGAACTTGAGCGTGCTATCCACCGCGGGGATGATGGCCGTGCCCATGCCCACGATGGCTTCCACCGGCATGCCGTAGGCCGTGCCGTAGAACGGGATCATGATATAGAGGTTGCTCAGAACCGCCACGATGGTGGCCACCACCGTGCCCACGGCCATGCCGATGAGCGCGCCCTTGCGGGTCTTGTTACGCTGGTAGATCAGCCCCGCGGGCAGGAGCATGGCAAAGCCCATCAGGAAATCCGCCAGTTCACCCACGCCCTGGGAGGAGGAGTGCAGCAGGCCCAGCAGGCTCTTGACCAGCAGAATCAGCGTGCCCGGCACCGGGCCCATGGCGAAGGTGCCCAGCAGCACCGGCAGGTGGCTCAGGTCCAGCTTGTAGAAGAGCACGACCGGAATCTCGATCATGAACAGCACGGCCGAGATGGCGGCCAGGATGGCCACGGTGGCCAGCTCGCGGGTGGTGAGGAAGGGTTTGCGCTTTGCATTGGTCATGGGAAATGCCTCCTTGAAGTGAAATTGCCCCCGATGGCTTTTTCGCATCAGGGGCAACCGCACCAAAAGGCGGCAGGCTGCTCTTCTCGTATCCGGACTTTGGCCGAAAGGCCGTTCACCGTTGGTCCCGGAGTTGCACCGGGTCGGGGAGGCGCCAAGGCGCCTCCTTCGCGGACTGTACCGCCAGTAGGGAATTTCACCCTGCCCCGAAGAAGCCATCTCTATTGGGTTTACGGCTGCATCATAGCACGGCATGCGATCCGTGTCAAGAGGATTGTGAAATTTGCTTCAAAAACGCGCATTTCGTGGTATAATAAGCATGCGCGTTTCGCAAGGGCGCGCTTTCCCGGCCGGAAACGGCCCATATGCAAGCGTTTTAAGGAGGCTTTTTCATGGAGTGCACCGCAAGGATCACCCCTGATCTGTTGTGGGTGGGCGGCAACGACCGCCGGCTGAACCTGTTTGAAAACATCTTTCCCATCCCCCGCGGGGTCAGCTACAACAGCTACCTTCTGCTGGATGAAAAAACCGTGCTCGTGGACACGGTGGACAAGGCCATCTCCGGCGTGTTCTTCGACAACCTGACCGCCGCGCTGGACGGCCGGCAGCTTAACTACATCGTGGTCAACCACATGGAGCCCGACCACGCCGCCACCCTGGCCGAGGTCTGCGGGCGCTACCCCGGCGCACAGGTGATGCTCACCGCCAAGGGCGCGCAGATGGCCGCGCAGTTCTTTGGGGATGGCCTGCGGGACCGTCTGCACGCCGTCAGTGATGGCGCAGAGCTGGTCACGGGGCGTCACCACCTGCGCTTTTTCACGGCGCCCATGGTTCATTGGCCCGAGGTGATGGTCACCTGGGACGAAACCGACCGGGTGCTCTTCTCCGCGGACGCCTTCGGCGCCTTCGGCGCGGTAAGCGGTTTCCTCTTTGCCGACGAGGTGGACTTTGCCCGCGACTGGCTGGACGACGCGCGCCGCTATTACACCAACATCGTCGGCAAATACGGCGCGCCCGTGCAGGCGCTGCTCAAAAAGGCCGCCGCCCTGGACATCGCCTTCCTCTGCCCGCTGCACGGGCCGGTCTGGCGTCGGGACATCGCCTGGTTTGTGGAAAAATACCAGCGCTGGAGCACCTATCGGCCCGAGGAGGACGGCGTGCTGGTGGCCTACGCGTCCATCTACGGGCATACCGAAAACGCCGCGGAGGTCTTTGCCATGGCCCTGCGCGACGCAGGCGTGAAGCATGTGGCGATGTATGACGTATCCGTCACCCATCCTTCCTACATTCTCAGCGACGCGTTCCGCTTCGGAAAGCTGGCGCTGCTTTCGGCCACCTACAACCTCGGCGTATTCCCGGCCATGGAAACGCTGCTTCTGGACCTCAAGGCGCACGCCCTGCAGGATCGCACCGTGGCGCTGGTGGAGAACGGCTCCTGGGCTCCGGCGGCAGGCAAACAGATGCGCGAGATCCTGGGCTCCATGAAAAACATACGCGTGCTGGAGCCGGTGCCCACCATCCGCTCGGCGCTGGCGGCGGACACGCGCGAGGCCATCACCGACCTGGCCCGTCAGCTGGCGGAGGCATAAGCGGCATGTGCGGGCGCTACTTTCTGGACGATACGAAAGAAGCGAACGAGCGGCTGTTGAACCTGCTGCGCGGCCTTCTGGAAAGCGGCGATCCGCTGGCTTCGCAGGTGCATACGGGCGAGATCTTTCCCACGCAGCTGGCCCCCGTCATCGTGGCGGACGGGGGCGGCGTGGGCGTGCGCGCCATGCGCTGGGGCTTTCCGCGCGCTGGAGGCCGGGGCGTGGTCATCAACAGCCGTTCGGAAAAGGCCGATTTTACCCCCATGTTCCAGCGCGCGGTGCGGGAGCGCCGCTGCCTGGTGCCGGTTTCCGGCTTTTACGAATGGCGGCGCACTCCCTCCGGCGGAAAAACGAAGGAAAAATTCGCCTTTCAATCGCAGGGCGGGATAGACAAGGGGCTGATGTACCTGGCGGGCGTGTATGGCGAATTTCTGGGCGGATTCCGCGCGGGCGGATTTGACGGCTTCGCCATCCTCACGCGCGAGGCCGATGAGCAGATGCGCCCTTACCACGACCGCATGCCCGTGATTCTGGACGACGAATCCGTAAAAAAGCTGTGGCTGCTTTCGCCGCCGCAGATCCCCTATGCCGACCTGCGCCGGCACTTTGATCCACCGCGCCTGTATGTGCGTCCGGCCCCTGCGGAGCGGTAAAGCAAAAGGGAAAAAACGCCGGCATTCCCCCGCTTCCATCGGGCCATTTCGCACGATGTGCGCTTTTCATCAGGGCGAAAGGGAAAAAAGCTGTTGACAAGCGAGGGGAAAAACATTACAATAACCTATGTCTGGTATTGGGGCGGTGCATGCGGACATGCGGGTGTAGCTCAATGGTAGAGCTCCAGCTTCCCAAGCTGGCTACGTGGGTTCGATTCCCATCACCCGCTCCAACCGCATGATAACCTGCCGGATTATATCAAACGTAAAACAGGAGGTCGAATCCCATGGCCAAGGCGAAATTTGAACGCACCAAGCCGCACGTAAACATCGGCACGATCGGTCACGTAGACCACGGCAAGACGACGCTGACGGCGGCGATCACGATGACGCTGGCGCAGCTGGGCGAAGCTCAGGCGATGAAGTACGAGGACATCGACAAGGCGCCTGAAGAGAAAGCGCGCGGAATCACAATCAACACGGCGCACGTGGAGTATGAGACCGAGAAGCGCCACTACGCGCACGTGGACTGCCCGGGCCACGCGGACTACGTCAAGAACATGATCACCGGCGCTGCGCAGATGGACGGCGCGATCCTGGTGGTATCCGCTCCCGACGGCCCGATGCCGCAGACCCGTGAGCACATTCTGCTGGCCCGCCAGGTAGGCGTGCCCTACATCGTGGTGTTCCTGAACAAGACGGACATGATGGACGATCCGGAGCTGCTGGAGCTGGTGGAGATGGAGGTCCGCGAGCTGCTGAGCCAGTACGACTTCCCGGGCGACGAGATTCCGATCATCAAGGGCAGCGCGCTGCAGGCTCTGGAGTACGTGCAGAACGGCGGCACCGACGTGCGCAACGCCAAGGAGACGCAGTGCATCTTCGAGCTGATGGACGCGGTGGACAACTACATTCCTGCTCCGCAGCGTGCGACGGACCAGCCGTTCCTGATGCCTGTTGAGGACGTGTTCTCCATCACCGGCCGCGGCACCGTTGCGACGGGCCGTGTGGAGCGCGGCGTGGTGAAGCTGAGCGACACGGTGGAGATCGTGGGTCTGATGGACAAGCCGCGTCAGGTGGTTGTGACGGGCGTTGAGATGTTCCGTAAGCTCCTGGATCTGGCGGAAGCGGGCGACAACATCGGCCTGCTGCTTCGCGGCGTGCAGCGCAACGAGATCGAGCGCGGCCAGGTGCTGGCCAAGCCCGGCACGATTCATCCGCACACCCACTTCATCGGCCAGGTGTACGTGCTGACCAAGGAAGAGGGCGGCCGTCACACCCCGTTCTTCAACGGCTACCGTCCGCAGTTCTACTTCCGCACGACGGACGTGACGGGCAACATCAAGCTGCCCGAGGGCGTTGAGATGGTGATGCCCGGCGACAACATCGACATGGAAATCACTCTGATTACCCCCATCGCCATCGAGCAGGGCCTGCGCTTCGCTATCCGCGAGGGCGGCCGCACGGTTGGCTCCGGCGTCGTGTCCAAGGTCATCGAGTAAGATGCGTTCAGGCGCGTCCGCTTTCGCGGACGCGCTTTTTTTGATACCGCATGGACAGGAACACAAACAACCCCGCCGCAGCGCCATGCTGCGGCGGGGTCCGTCGTATATCAGCCATTCAACCCGGGTTCACCTTCCGGCTGCGGCACCTCGGTGGGCAGGGTCTGCACGCTGTCCTGTGTGCCGCCGGCATCCTGTGTTGTTTCAGGTGCGTCCGTAGCAGTCACACCATCACTGGCAGGCCAGGGATCGCTGTCTACATGGGTCTGGCATGCGGTCAGCATCAGCGCCGCAATCAGACATATCGAAAGGATCATCGTTTTTGTCCTTCTGGTCATTTGAAACGCCTCCTTGCATTGGGATCAGTTCCAGTATACCACAAGACGCCGGTGAATGGCTTTACAAATCCCGTCATGCTTGTTACAATACCACTGACAACGATCCGAGAGGCTGGTGACTGACATGAGCAATATCTGGCATGATATTTCCCCTTCCCGCATTACCAAGGACGATTTTATCGCTGTAATCGAAATCGAAAAAGGGAGCAAAAAGAAATACGAGCTGGACAAGGAAACGGGTCATCTGATTCTGGACCGCATCCTCTATACCTCCACGCATTATCCCACCAATTATGGCTTGATCCCCCGCACTTACGCAGATGATAACGACCCGCTGGATGTGCTGGTGCTCTCCAGTGAGGTCATCCAGCCCCTGAGCCTGGTGCGCTGCTATCCCATCGGCGTGATCACCATGCTGGACCAGGGCCGCCTGGACGAGAAGATCATCGCCATCCCGTTTCAGGACCCGTCCTACAACTCCTACCACGATGTGAGCGAGCTTCCCGCGCACCTGTTCACGGAAATCAGCCATTTTTTCTCCGTCTATAAAAACCTGGAGGGAAAGGAAACCGTGGTGGACGAGCTTCGCGGGAAAGACGCGGCGCGCGACGTCATCCAGAAATGTCTGGACGCCTATATTGAAAAGTTCTGCCGCTAAGCTTATACAACCGCCCCCGGCGCATCTTGGCCGGGGGCGGTTCTTTGCTTATTTGAGATTTTCAGGGTTGAGGGCCTGCAGGTCCTCCGGAATAAACAGCCCGTCCTTTCGGATCAGCTCGCCGTCAAAATACATTTCCCCGCCGCCATATTCAGGCGTCTGGATGCACACCAGATCCCAATGAATGGCGCTGTGATTGCCGTTGGGGCACTCGTCATAACAGTTGCCGGGGGTGAAGTGGAAGCTGCCGGCAATCTTTTCATCAAACAGGGTGTCCTTGATGGCGCGGGTAATATAGGGATTGACGCCGATGGCAAACTCCCCAATATAGCGCGCGCCTTCGTCGGTGTCGAAAATCTGATTGCTGCGCACGGTATCGGTGCTGGTCGCTTCCATGATCTTTCCGTCCCGGAAGGTCAGGCGCGTGCGTTCAAACACATTCCCCTGATAGAGGCTGGGCGTGTTGTATTGGAGCACCCCGTTCACGCTGTCTCGCACGGGCGCGGTGTAGATTTCCCCGTCGGGGATATTGAGCTTGCCATCGCACTTGATCGCCGGCATTCCGGCGATGGAAAAGCGCAAGTCCGTGCCGGGTCCCTTGATGTGTACTTCATTGGTGCGCTCCATGCGGGCGGCCAATGCATCCATCGCATGGCTCATCTTGTTATAATCAAGAGTACACACGTCAAAGTAGAAGTCCTCAAACGCCTCGGTGCTCATGCCCGCCTGCTGGGCCATGGCCGGGGTGGGATAGCGCAGCACGACCCAGCGCGTATCCGGCACACGGATCAGGCTGTGCACAGGCTGGCTGTAATGCTGCATGTACAGGCGCTGCTTCTCCGGCGGCACATCGGCCTGCTCGTAGGCGTTTGTACCCGCCCGCAGGCCGATATAGGCGTCTACGGCACGCATGCGGTCGGCATCCACACGGGCTTCTTCATCCCATTTCTCAGCCGTTGCGCCCAGCATCAGCGCGCGCTGAACCCTCATGTCACGCAAAATGACGATCGGCTCTGCGCCTGCCGCATATGCCTCACGAATCAGTGCCGTCACTGCCTCCGGCTCTACGCCGAAATTCTCGATCAGCACGCGCTCGCCCGGCTTGAGGGCGCACGAATAGCGAATCAGCTGGCGGGCAAGGGTTTCCAATCTGGGGTCCTTCATGGTTTCGCTTCCTTCCCAATCGTTTGATCCAGGCGTTGACCGCCCTGGCCGCGGGCTGTTCCAGCCCATAGGTGGCGGCCATCGCCACAAGTATGGCCACACTGAAACACAGCAGCGAATAAGCCCGCTGCTGCACGGGGGTGATGTGCAAGGTGTTCGCGTCCGGGAACCAGGCCACGCGCATCTGCACGGAGAGAATCTGATGCCAGATGTAGAGGTTCATGGATATGGCTGATAAAAAGCGCATGAGCCGGTTATCCAGCACCTTTTGCAAAATGCGGGGCATATGCGCCGCGAACAGCATGGCTCCCAGCAAAACCAGCGTCAGGGGCAGGCGCATCTCCATCTGCGACAGATGCAACTCCCGCTGCCCGGCCGCGCTGGCCGTCGATTGCGCCCGAAGAATGGCCAGCACCACGGCCACACCCGCCGCAAATCCCGCCGCGCATGCCCAGCTGAGCGTGCGCCGCCGGGCAGGCCGCATGTGCTCCCAGGCGCGCCGCATGCGCAGATAGGCCATTGCCCCCAGCATACCCAAGGCATATACGTCCAGATACGCGGGCATCTGGTTGATAAGCATGCCCGTATCCTGGGCAAAATGCGCCACGCCAAGCCGCCACCCCCAGCCCAACACCGCCATGACCGGCAGCGTGATGGCCGGTTTTTTCTGCGCTGCCCGGGCGAGGAAGGGGAAGAGCAGGTAGAACTGCATTTCTACCGCGATCGTCCACAAGGCCGCGTTGAGGGGCGTATAGAGGTACGTTTCCGGCCAGAACAGGAAGGTGAACGTAAGGTGCGCCGCAACATCCTTGGCCATGGCGCCGGAGGTAACGTAAGCCCCCTGGGGCAACGCGAAACATACCAGCGCCAGCAGCACGGCCGCCAGGTAGCTGGGCACGATGCGCAAAAGGCGGTTGAGGTAAAACCGCCCGGTTTTCGGGACTGGGGTGCCCTCCAGCGTCTGCCGCGCATAGGGCAGATAGAGCAGAAAGCCGCTGAGCAGGATCATCCCGTCCACAAACAGGTAGCTCGAACGGGTGAAAAAGTCAAAATCCGTCGACAGTCCCAGCAGGCTCACGCGCTGAGAAAGCCAGCTCTGCTGCCAGATGTGGTAGTTCACCACCGCCAGCACCATCAGCGCCCGGAATCCGTAGAGCACGCCAATTTCCAGCTTGCGGGGATACGTGTCTTCGCGCGCAAGGGCGGGGTTATTCGTCCGCGTCATTCACGGCCTCCGTAGCGGGCGGAGTCGTTACCTCCTCGCCTGATTCCCCTTCCGGGACGGAAGCGGTTTCCGAGCCGTCCTCATCTTCCGGCGCGGGCGTAACCTCCGCACCCGCCTCTGCAGGCGGGGCAGGCGTCGTTTCAGGCGCAGCGGTTTCCTCCGGCAAAGTCCATTCCCCCACGCGGGAGAATTTATACACCACATCCTGTCCATCTCGGATGTCACGCAGGCTCATGGAGGTTTTGTCAATGCTGCTGAGCTTGTGCGTGATCGTCATATCGTCCTCGGTCTCGCCGGTGTAGAGGCTGAAGTTGCTCACATAGAAATGGAGCGTCTCACCCATCAGGTCGCAGGTGCCATCCGTACGGAAGGTGGCGGTCTTGCCGGTGGTGGAGGTCCATTCGCCCAGAATCAGATAGGCTCGCCGTTCCAGCTTGCTTTCAGCCGTATCGCGGTAGTCACCCACGCGCTGGTAATAGGGCAGAGCTTCATAGGGCTTGCCCTCACGGTACAGCTGCTCCGCGTACTGATAGCAGGCCTCATTGTAGATTTCCGGCAGATCGGCGTAACTGCCTGTGAGGTCATCCATGGAGAACCCCTCCAGGGCGGCGATCACCGCGGGATAGTCCTGCTGCTCCATGGCATCACGAGCGGTCTGCGCAACGTTGCCAAAGTAGGTTTCGTAGCAGGACTCGCTCTGTTCAGCGGCGTCGCGGTAATCGCCCACGGCCTCGAAGGCCGCACCCGCGGCGGTCAGATCGCCCGCGTCGCGCAGCTGCTCGGCCTGGGTGTACAGGCAGGCGTTGTAGCGCTCCTGTGCCTCCTCGCTGTCCTCAATGGCCGCGTACACCTCTGCCGCCGCCGCGTAATCACCCGCCGCCTCCAGTTCGGCGCCATGATCCAGCTGGATGGAGATCAGCTCGGCCTTGGCGCGGTCGCTGTCGGGCAGTTCCGCCAGCACCTCCGCCGCGCCCTGGGTATCTCCCGCCGCCTTTAACGCAAGGGCCTGCTGATAGGCCGCCTCCTCAAACATGGCGGGGCTGTCCTGATAATTTCCCAGGGCCTCGAAACCGGAGATTGCCGTGGCATAGTCCCCCGCCGCGAGCGCCGCGCTGGCAATGGCGTAGCTGCACTGCTTGAGCTTGGTTTCGCTGTCCTTATAGGAGCCAAGCGCGTTATAAAGGATGCGCGCGTCCGCATAGTTTTCCGCCGCGAGGGCGGCTTCGGCCAGTTCGTAGCGAACGGCGTTGAGCTGTTTTTCGCTGTCCTTGTAGTTGTCCACGTTTTCCAGCAGGGTCTGAGCGCGCTCCAGATCCTCCGCCTCGATGGCGTCCATGGCCAGCTCATAGTTGCATTCGTAATAGAGCTGCTGCGCGTCCTCGCTGCGGGGCGTGCCGCCCATCTCCAACAGGGCGATGGCGCCGGCGTAGTCTCCTCCGTCCCTCAGCGCCGCCGCCTGCTGATAGAGGCAGTCCTGAATCTGCCCTTCGCTGTCCAGATAACCGATAATCAGGGTAAACAGCTCGGTGGCCTTGTCGTAGTCGCCGGCTTCCTTGGCGGCCAGCGCCGCCTGATAGATGCAGTCGTTTCCGCGGGCGACTGCGTCGGAATAATCCCCGGCCGCCAGAAACAGGCGGCCCGCTTCCTCGCCCAGTCCCTGGGCCAGCTTCTCCTCCGCCAGGGCGTAGTTGGACTGATTCACCAGCTGCACCGCGTCCTCGTATTCACCCAGCGGAGCAAGCGCCGCTGAGGCCCCCGCATAGTCGCCCGCATCGTAGAGGGCTTTGCCCTCCTGATACGTGCAGGCCTGGGCGCGGTCGGCTGCATCGCTGTAGTCCGCCAGGCCCTGGAACAGCACGCGTGCTACAGCATAGTTGCCGCTGTCGTAAAGCGCCTGTGCCTGCTGGTAAGTGGCCTGCTTGACCTTCTCCGCGCTGTCCTGATAATCGCCCAGGGAGAGGAAACGGTCGGCGGCCAGTTCATAGCTGCCCTCTTCCAGATAGGCCTGTCCCAGCGCATAGGTGGCCTGCTTGAGCCTTTCCGCGCTGTCCTGATAATCGCCCAGGGCGGCAAAGTCCGCCTCCGCCTGCACAAGCGCATCCACACCGCCCGTCTCCAGCAGGGAAAGGGCCTCCTGATAATCGCACGCGGCCAGCTGCTCCTTCGCGTCACCGTAATCGCCCATCGCGCTGAAAGCCGCTCGCGCCTCGTCGAATTGCCCGCCGTTCATCAGCCCCATGGCCGACTGGTAGCGCACCGCGGGCACAACCCACAGAACGATCACGGCAGCCAGCGCCACCGCGGCCGCCGACAGGCTCGCAATCCAGACCGTCATGCGGCGGCGGCGGCGTTTGGAGGCGCGCTGGACCTCCTGCTTTTCGATGACCAGATTGTTTTCCTCGCGGGCCTTGCGGGCCGCCATGGCCAGCTTCTGCTCATGAGCGGCGATGACATGGGCTACATTTTCCGGGCTGTAGCTGGCAAACACCGCGTCGCGCCGCCGCTCGCAGCGGCAGCAGCGGTCGCTTTCCAGCGCATTGGCACGGCCGCATACACACAGCCATACCTGATCCTGCACGCAGGGATACCCCACCGCGTCCTTGCCGGCCACAAAGCGCAGCTGGTCCAGCGCGCGGCCGCCCGGCAGGGCGTTGGATTTGTAATACGTCAAGGGCGCGTTGCCCCTCCGCCAGATGGTGGAATCGTCGAACCAGACCTTTTCGATCACCAGATCAACGCCCTCCACGTCTCGCCACTGGGAGGGCAGCAGCATGATGCTGAACCGTTCGCCCACCCCGGCCTTGAGGCCCTGGATGCGCTCCGTCTGTGAAAAGAGAAGCATGTCCTCCTTGTCAAAGCATTTGAGGGTCACCTGGACGGACACCACGACCTTGTCGCTGAGGTTGTTCATGACAAAGGTGCAGTCGGCGTCATCTTCGGTGGGCATGGCATATTGCCAGAGCTCAACAGGACAGGTGAGATCAATCTTCATGGCCGTTCCTCCCAGCATCGGGGTCCAAAGGGTTACAGGGTCCAGCGCATCTCGGAGGTGGAAAGCACCCACTCCTTAAGCGCGCCGTTTTCAAAGACAAGCTGCAGCACATAGCTTCCGGCGCTCTGTGCAGATTCTGCGGCTGTATAGTAGGTCAGCAGCGTCTGGGTTCCTTCGTTGACTGCTTCGCCGTAGTCCGTATCCCCTGGCTGGCCGTAGAGCACACCCGGCTTGCCCTCGCTGAGGAACAGCGAGGATGCCTCCTCAAAGGTCATGCCCGCTTTCAGCCCGCGGGGTCCCTCCGTCTGGGCGTTTGAAACCCGCAGGGACTGCGCACGGCCGCCTGCCGCCTCCTCCAGCCAAATCAGCTCCACGCCGCTCCAGGTCAGGTTCAGGTAGGTGCCGCCCGCCGCATCCTCCGCGGCGGTCTGGCCTGCGGGCTCACCCAGCGCCGCCTTCGCCCCCTCCAACGTCAGCGTTGCATAATCCATTCCCGAAAAAGACAGGTCCTTCAGCCCAAAGGGCTGCGCCTGATTGGCCGCCACGGTCGCAGCGCTCAGCGTTACGTCCGGCACGTCGTCCACGGCGTCCCCGCTGGCTGCCGTCTGCACGCTTTCGACCGCCTCCAGGTTGCCGCGCACCTCATCGGCGCTGATGAAGCTGCTCAGCCCATAGACGCGGATGGCCGTCACCACGCCACCCTCCAGAGAGTACACAACGCCCGCATCGGTATAGCGCCCGTCGGACACCTGCACATGGATGGCGCACTGCACGCCCGTGATTGCGCCGGCGCCGTCCAGCTGCGCCCAGCTCCAGTAGGCGGACTGGGGAAGGCTGTTGAGCCGGTAGAAGGCGGCAAAAATCCCGTCGCCCACCAGCGTGGGATTCTGCCAGCCATAGGTATCGATCAAAACGCTCTGCGCGTCGCCCAGCTTAATGCCGCGCGGGCCGGGATACGCCTCGTCCGTCACGGACACGGCCAGGAGCACGCTGTCCTGATCCAGCACGGGCTTATCGTAATACAGGGTAGCGAAGTCATAGATAAAGGCGTAGCCGTCCTCCGTGTGGGATTCCTCCCCCACCGGCGCGTTGAGCGGCTGCCCGGCAGCGCTGTCGCGCAGTACCTTGACGACCCACTCATTCAGTTCACCCTCGGCCAGCACGCCGGAATCGTCCGCAAAGGCATAGAGCGGACACAACAGAAAAAACATCATGAAAAGGCAGATGATCCGTTTCAGTTTCATCCTCTCCTTTCTCTTTGGGCTGGAAATGTTACGAATTTGCCCTAGCTTATTGTACATGAAAACCCAAGGAAAGTATAGCCTGTTGGAAAATAAAGTTGGCCTGCGGCAAGCGATTTTTACAAACATGTGACAAAAAAAGGCGGCCCCTCCTCCCCCAGCGGGAGAGAACCGGGCCGCCTTCGCATCCGGACGGGTTTATCCCTTGCGCCACGCAGAGGGATGGAACAGCACCAATATGGGGAACAACTCCAGCCTGCCGGCCAGCATCAGCAGGCTCAGCACCACCTTGGCAAAGGGGCCGTAGCCTGAGAAGTTCTCAACCGGGCCCACATGTCCCAGGCCGGGGCCCACGTTGCTGATGCAGGTGAGCACGGCGGTAAAGTTGGTTTCCAGGTCGTACAACCCTTCCAGCGACACAAGGAACATCCCCGCCAGTACCAGCAGCACATAGACGAAGAAAAATGCCGATACCTGGGTGAGACGGTTTTCCTCCACGCCCTTGCCCTCAAAGCGCACCACCTGCACCTTGCGCGGCTGAAACGTGCGGCGCACCTCACGACAGCCCAGCTTGCACAGGATTCCCACCCGTACCACCTTGATGCCGCCTGCCGTGGAGCCCGCGCACGAGCCGATGAACATCAGCACCACGATGAGCGCCTTGACCGCCTGAGGCCACAGGTTGAAATCCGCCGTGGCGTAGCCCGTGGTGGACATGATGGTGGCCACCTGAAAGCTGCCGTAGCGCAGGGCATTGAGAAAAGTGCCGTACTGAGGCAGGATCATCAGCGACACAAACAGCGTCGAGCCGGCAAACAGGGCCAGATACCAGCGCAGCTCCTCGCTGCGGAGCGCGTCGCGCCAGCCGCCCACCAGCACGCGGTAGAACAGCGCGAAGTTGATGCCGAACAGCACCATGAAGAACGTGATGATCGCGTCAATTACGGCGCTGTCAAACGCGCCGACGCTGCTGCCGTAGTTGCTGAAGCCGCCCGTGCCCGCCGTGCCCATGGCATGGATGGCCGCGTCATAGGGCGACATCCCCGCGATGATGAGCGCCGCCAGCTCGATCACGGTCAGCATGCCGTAGATCAGGTAGAGAATCTTGGCCGTATCGCCCATCTTGGGTACGATCTTGCTCAGGCTGGGACCGGGGCTTTCCGCCCGCACCAGATGCGAGGAGCGTCCCGTCATCTGCGGCAGCAGCGCCAGGGTGAGCACCAGCACGCCCATGCCGCCAATCCAGTGGGTGAAGCTGCGCCAGAACATCACGCCGCGGGGCAGCCCGTCAAAGTTGCCCATCAACGTGGCGCCCGTGGTGGTAAAGCCGGATACCGCCTCGAAAAAGGCGTCGATATAGTTGGGAATCAGGCCGGAGATCACAAAGGGCAGCGCGCCAAAGGCGCTGAGCAGCACCCAGGAGAGGGCCACCACCAGAAAGCCCTCGCGGGCGCGCAGGTTTTGCTCTCTGGGATGCGCAAACCGCCAGGCGGGGAAGCCCAGCGCCGCCAGCAGAGCCATGCTGCTCAGCAGGGCGAGGGCGTCGCCGTCGCCGTAAAGGAACGAAATGGCCAGCGAGGGCGCCATGGCCAGCGCCTCGATCAGCAGAATCGCGCCCAGCAGGCGCAGGACCAGTCGTTTGTTCATTTGCGGATAACCTCGTTCAAATCGCTGATGCCGCTTTCACAGGCAATCACCACCACACGGTCGCCGGCTTCGATGTGGTCGTTGCCGAAAGGCACGATCACCTTGCCCTGCCTGACAATGACCGCCACCAGCGTGCCGGGACGGATGTTGAGCTTGCGCAGCGGAATGCCGATATAGGGGTCCGTGCCCTTGGGGATGAATTCCAGTGCCTCCGCCTTGCCATTGACCAGGCGGTAGAGGCGTTCCAGCTTGGTGCCGTAGGCATTGCCCCTGCCGCGCACATAGCGCAGAATGTTGGCGCAGGTGATGGCCTTGGGGCTGATTATGCTGTCCAGACCCATGGCGCTGATGATATCGGCATAGGCCACGCGGTTGTTCTTCACAATCACCTTGGGCACGCCTTCCTTGACGGCAAAAAGACCGGTCATCAGGTTTTCCTCGTCCCGGTCGCACAGGGCCACAAAGGCGTCCATCTGCTGAAGGCCCTCCTGCTCCAGCAGCTCCTGATCGGTGCCGTCGCCATAGATCACATTGACATCGGGCAGGGATTCGCTGAGGTCATTGGCCTTTTTTTCATTGATTTCAATCATCGACACGTGAATGCCCATGGGAACGATCATCTTGGCCAGATAGTAGCTGATGCGACCGCCGCCCAGCAGCATCACGTTTTTCACACGCAGGGAGTTTTTGCCCAGGTAACGGAAGTAGGAGGTAATGGTTACCATATCGGCGGCCACATGTACCCGGTCACCGGCGCGGATGATAAAATCGCCGTTGGGAATCACCACATTTCCCTCGCGCTCCACCGCGGCATAAAGCACCTGGGGCAGGCCGTTGAGTTTGCGCGGAAGGTCCTTGAGCGCGTGGCCCACCACCACATCGTGCTCCTGCGCGCGGAACTCCACCATCTCCACCCGCCCCTTGGCAAAGGATTCGATGTTGCTGGCAAAGGGAAAGCGCAGCAGCCGGCTGATTTCCAGCGCGGTGGCACGCTCGGGATTGACCGGCATGTCGATGCCCATCTCGCGCTGCAGAAGCGTCAGGCTGTCGTTGTATTCAGGGTCACGGATGCGGGCGATGGAGTACTTGGTTCCCAGCTTTTTGGCCACCAGGCAGCAAAGCATGTTGGTTTCGTCGCTGGCGGTGGCGGCAATGATGATATCCGCCTTGTCCGCCCCCGCGTCCACCAAAGTGGCGGCGTTGGCCCCATTGCCGCGCACGCACAGCACATCCAGCGTATCCTCGCTGCGCTGGAGGACTTCCTCGCTGCGGTCCACAATGACCACGTCATGCCCCTCTCGTGCGAGATGTTCCGCCAGCGTATGACCTACTTTGCCGTCACCAACCACCAGGATTCGCATACTTCCATCCTCCGTATCCACAAAGCGGTACAAATCATCAAAGGGATTTCAATCGCAGTGTACCATTATAGCATATCATGGGGTAAAATGAAATGCCTGCGCCCTCTGCTTTCCACTCCGCCCTGTTTTTAACGGGTTCTTAGCGATGTCATGGAATGTTTCAAGGCCATCAGACCTGTCGCATCCGCCACCGCCCACCCGATGGGAATGGCCCACCATACCGCGTCCAGCCCCCATGAGGGGGCCAGCCAGTAGGCCAGCGCCACGCGCAGGCCCAGCGAAATCACGGTCAGCACGATGCTCATGCCCGCCCGCTCCAGGCCGCGGTAGGTGGCATAGAGCAGAAACAAAAGGCCGATGCCCACATAACACAGGCCCTCTGTGCGCAGGTAATGCACGCCCACCGCCATGACATCGTTCTGCGAGGGATCAATGAAGATGCTCAGCAGCGGCACGGCAAAGATCCCCACCACCGCCGATACCAGCGCACAGAAGCCCAGGGACATCACGGCCGCTTCCCGAAGGCCCCGCCGCACCCGGTCGGCGCGGCCGGCGCCGGCATTCTGCGCCACAAAAGTAGCGAACCCATTGGCAAAGTCCTGTGCGGGCGCGTAGGCGAACGCGTCGATTTTCACGCCTGCCGCGAAGGCGGCCATCACGTTTACGCCAAAGCTGTTGACCAGGCTTTGGATCATCAGAATGCCGAAGTTCATGATGGACTGCTGCGCGCCCGTGAGTACGGAAACCACCGCGATGCGCCTGATAAGCGGCCCGTCCGGCCTCAGGTGGCGAATGCCGGGGCGCAGGTCCCCCATTTTCAGGAGAGAATACCCGACGATCCCGGCCGCGCTTGCCGCCTGGGCGATCACCGTCGCAAGGGCGGCGCCCTCCACCCCCCAGCCCAGGCCCGTGACAAACCACAAATCCAGCGCGATATTCATCACCGTAGCTAACAGCAAAAACCACAGCGCCGCCGCGGAATTTCCCACGCTGCGCAGAGCGGTGGCAAAAAAGTTATACAGAAATGTAAAGCCAATGCCCCAGAATATGATTTGCAGGTAACCGCGCAGATCTTCCACGGCCTCGGCAGGCACCCGCATCCACACCATCAGGCTGTCCAGCAGGGCAAAAGCCGCCGCCGCCAGCGCCAGCGCCGCCAGCGCAATCCCCACGAAGGCGTTGCCCATGGCACGGCGCAGGCCCTCGCGGTCCCCCTGGCCGTAAAGCTGGCTCATGACCACCCCGCTGCCCATGCACAGGCCCAGAAGCAGGCTGGTGAGCAGCGTCATCAGCGAAAAGGCGCTGCCTACGGCGGCCAGCGCCACGCTGCCCAGGAAGCGTCCCACTACCCAGGTATCCACAATATTGTAGCACTGCTGAAGCAGGTTACCCGCAATCAGCGGAAGGCTGAAAAGAACCAGTCCCTTGCGAATGCTGCCGCGGGTCAGATCGCGTTCCAAAAAAAAGACCTCCCTGCCGGATTACACTACGCACAGTGTAGCACAGACACGGGGCAAAGGCAATGTGAGGGCGCAAAAAAGGAGGGAGGGCAAAGGCCCTCCCTCCAAATATCAGTGTCCGCATCCGGAGCAGCGCGAGCAGTCGCCTCCGCAGCTGCACCCGCCCTTTCTGCGGTCCCGGACCATCTTCCATACGGCGGCCGCAACCGCCAGCAGCACCACGCCGCCTACAATCAAGGTTGCCATATTCACGCAGCTCCTTTCCTGATATTCCGGATGGTTATGCCTCCACGCTGACCTTTTGGGTCAGATGGTTCTCATCATAGCGGTTGGGCCGCGCCAGCAGATAGATCAGCCCCGCCAGAAGCACCAGCGCAACCGCCGTCCACACCGTGAAGCCCGCGCCCGCCAGCAACAGCCCCAGCCGGAACACGATCAGCGCGATCACATAGGCAAACACGCACTGGTAGCCGATGGCAAACCACGTCCAGCGGGCGTTGTTCATCTCGCGCTTGATGGCGCCGATCGCCGCAAAGCACGGGGCGCACAGGAGGTTGAAAATCATGAAGGCAAAGGCCGCAAGCCTGCCGTAACCGCCGGACATCTCATCAAAGCTCTGAGCGATGGGGCTGAGGCCCTGCTCCACTTCCTCCTCGGAGCCCTCTTCCAGCAGCGTGGCGGTATCGCGCTCGTCGGTATCGGTGTTGTAGAGGATGCCAAAGACGTTGACAACCTCCTCCTTTGCCACCAGACCCAGCACCGTGGCCACCGTGGGCTTCCAGTCGCCGAATCCCAGCGGCTCAAACACGGGCGCCACCGCGGAACCGATGCGGCCCAGAATGCTGTTGTCGGTATCTTCAACAGCGCCGAAGGTGACGGGCGCATCGACGGTCTCCACCACCTCCGCGTCCGCGGCCATCGCATCCTCCGGGATCCGGGCCTCCCAGCCGTAGCCCTGCATGAACCAGATCACGATGGCGGAAACCAGAATCACCGTGCCCGCGCGCTTGATGAAGCTCCAGCCGCGCTCCCACATGGAATGCAGCACGTTTTTGGCGGACGGCGCATGGTAGGCGGGCAGCTCCATGACGAAGGGAGCGGGATCGCCCGCGAAGATACGGGTTTTCTTGAGGACGATGCCGCTGATGACGATGGCGGCCACCCCGATGAAATACGCGGAGGTGGCGACCCAGCCCGCATTGTGGAAGAGCGCGCCGGCAATGAGGCCGATGATGGGCATCTTGGCGCCACAGGGGATGAAGGTGGTGGTGAGGATGGTCATCCTGCGGTCGCGGTCGTTTTCAATGGTGCGCGAGGCCATCACGCCCGGCACGCCGCAGCCGGTGCCGATCAGCATGGGGATGAAGCTCTTGCCCGAGAGGCCGAATTTGCGGAAGATGCGGTCCATGATGAAGGCGATACGGGCCATGTAGCCCACATCCTCCAGAATGGCCAGCATGAAGAACAGCACCAGCATCTGCGGAACGAAGCCGATCACCGCGCCCACGCCGGCGATGATGCCGTCGCATACCAGCCCCACCAGCCATCCGGCGGTACCGATGCCTTCCAGCCAGCCGCGCACGGGTTCCTGAATCCACTCGCCCACGAACACATCGTTGGTGAAGTCGGTCACGATGGTGCCGATGGTGCTCACCGCAATATAATATACCAGCCCCATCACTAGCACGAAGATGGGCAGAGCCAGCCACCGGTTGGTCACCACCCGGTCGATCTTGTCCGAGGTGGTCAGCGCGCCCTTGGGGCGGCCTTTTTTAACGCAGGTGGACACCAGCCGGTTGATATAGGCATAGCGCTGGTTGGTGATGATGGATTCCGCATCGTCGTCCATCTCGGCTTCGCAATCCTTGATGGTGCTTTCGATGGCGGAGCGGATGCCGGCGGGAAGGCTGAGCTCCTCCAGCACCTTTTCATCGCGCTCAAAGAGCTTGATGGCATACCAGCGGGCCAGGTGGTCGGGCACGATGCCGCCTTCATGCCGGCTACCGTCGGCGTGATGGTGATGCACGGCCTCCTGCCCGTCGCGGTGCGTGATCAGGTCCTCAATGTGCGCCAGCGCGTGCTCCACGCTCCCGGCAAACACATGCGGCGGCTCGCCTGCTTTCTTGCCCGCCAGCTGCGCGGCCTTCCGGGCCACCTCGCGGCTGCCCTCGCCCCTCAGGGCGCTGGTTTCCACCACTTCGCAGCCCAGCGCCTCGCCCAGCTTGCGCAGATCAATCTTGTCGCCGTTTTTGCGCGTCACGTCGATCATGTTCAGGGCGATGATCATGGGAATCCCCAGCTCTGCCAGCTGGGTGGTCAGGTACAGGTTGCGCTCGATGTTGGTGGCGTCCACGATGTTGAGGATGGCATCCGGCCGCTGGTTTACCAGATAGCCGCGGGCGATCACCTCCTCCAGCGTATAGGGCGAAAGGCTGTAGATGCCGGGCAGGTCCTGGATGACGACATCCGGTTCGCCTTTCAGCCTACCTTCCTTCTTTTCCACCGTCACGCCCGGCCAGTTGCCAACGTACTGGTTGGAACCGGTCAGGTCGTTGAACATGGTGGTTTTACCGCAGTTTGGATTGCCCGCCAGGGCGATCTTTATGGACATACCGCCGCCTCCTCAATGTTTGTTATGGCTAACTCACGAAAAAAAAAGAATCACTCCACCTCGATGTTTTCCGCATCGCTCTTGCGCACGGAAAGCTCGTAGCCGCGCACCGTCAGCTCCATGGGATCGCCCAAAGGCGCCACCTTGCGCACATACACCTCGGTCCCTTTGGTCAGGCCCATGTCCATGATGCGACGCTTGAGCGCGCCCTCGCCATGTAACCTTTTGATGGTGACCGATTCGCCGATTTTGACTTCCTTCAGGGTCTTCATTGGGCTTCTCCTCCTTTTGCTTCAGACCATGATGCGCATGGCCATCGTCTTGTCCAGAGCTACGCGGCTTTCCTTCACGCTCAGGATCAGGTTGCCGCCCAGCTCGCTTACCACCGTGACCGGCTCCCCCACCACGAATCCCAGCTCCGCCAGGCGTTGACGCACCTCATCCCTACCGGTGATCTTGCGGATGATGTTGACATCCCCCACGTTTGCCATCGCCAATGGCATCATTTCATCTCCCCGCCTTTGAATTCGATTTGACTAACTCACGTGTCAAAATGGCGGCTAGGAGTTATAACCTCCTAACCGCCATGAAGTTTATCATTCCTAACCTCATTTGTCAAGGCATAAATTTACGATTTTTTCATCCCATCAGATGATATAAACGAAGATGCACACAAAGTGCAGAATGCTCCCTGCCAGCACAAACAGGTGAAACACCGAATGCATGTAGCGGTGTTTCCGGCCCAGGCCATAGAGAATAGCGCCCACCGTATAAGCGATGCCGCCTGCCAGCAGCCAGATCAGGCCGGGAACGGGGATTGTCTTGAGCACAGGGTCCGCCGCCAGCACCACGCACCAGCCCATGCCGATGTAGCAGATCATGGAAAGCACGGCGTACTTCTTCAAATCAATGGCGGTAAAGACGATCGCCACGATCGCAATGGCCCACACCCCTCCGAACAGCACCCAGCCCCAGGCGGGATAGCCGGGCCGGATGGCGCACAGCGCGATGGGCGTATAGGTGCCCGCGATAAGCAGGTAGATGGTACAGTGATCCAGCACCTGCATCACCTTTTTGGCCATTTCCGGCAGCAGTCCGTGGTATACGCTGGACATGGTGTAGAGAAGCACCATGGACACACCGTATACCACGCTGCTTACGATGGACCAGGGATTGCCCTTCAGGATGGAGGTAATCAGGCACAGCACCAGTGCGACAATCCCGAATGCGCCGCCCACAATATGCGATACCATGTTGAAGATCTCTTCTCCACGGGTGTAATCCGGCAGCTTCCGGTTTTTCAGGCCGGTCCGTTTCATGCTTGCCTCCCGCGCCTGAATGCGCCTCAGGCGTTATGGTTGGATGTTTTCCCCGGTTCGGTGGTCGGGGCCGGGGTGGGGCTGGGGGTGGGTTCCGGGGTGGGCTCCGGCGTGGGCGTGACGGGCGGTGTGGCCTGCGGGTCCATCACGTCGGCATAGATGGCTTCGAGGGTCTCCACGTCGGCGGTGCCGGTGGCATAGATGCCGTTGGCCTTCTGGAACGCCTTCACAGCTTTCTGGGTGCCGCTGTAGTAGCCGCCGGTGACGGTGCCGCTGTAGTAGCCCAGCTCCTTGAGGCGGCACTGGAGCCAGTACACGGCCTCGCTCTCCTCGCCCTTCTTGAGCTTTTCAAAGGGCTGGGGCGGCATTGCGCCGGATACATAAACCGGCGCGGGCGTGGGTTCGGGGGTGGTGACGGGGCCCGTCTTGCTGGAGTTGAGCGGCGGGGCAGCCACGGCCTTGCGCAGCTCCTCATCGTCGGGCAGATCCTCGGTGACGGTGACCACCACGCCCTCGCCCACGTTGTCGTAAATCCACTTGGCGTCGCTCACCAGAAGGCGGATGCACCCGTGCGAGGCGCGCGAGCCCAGCAGCCGGTAGCTCTTCGTACTCATGTTATTCAGGTCCACGGTGTTATAGATCACGCTGTGGAAGGCAATGTTTTCATTGATGCGGGTCCAGTACTGCGCATGGCTGCCCCAGGTGGGGAAATAGCACCAGCGCGCCTTGCGGCCGTTGAGGACCCATTCGCCCACGTCGCTGGGCGTGGCTTTCATTCCCGTGGAGCACACCATCTGCTTGACGGGCACGGTGTATTCTCCGTTTTCGTCCAGGCCATAGACGGTGGTCACCTGGTTGCGCACGTCCACGGTGATGGCGTAGGGCACGGGCGTGGGCACGGGCGTGGGCCGGGCGGTAGCGCTGATATCCAGCACGTCGCTGCTGTTAAAGAGCATGTTCCAGGTTTCCTCGTCCGTATCCCCCGTAACGAACATGCCGTTGTGCTCCTGAAACGCCTTGATGGCCGCAATGGTCTGATTCATATAGTTGCCGCTGATGGGGCCGGTGAAGAAGCCCAGCTCCGTCAGGCGGGTCTGCACCTGCTTGACCTCCTCGCCCTGGTCGCCGCGTTGCAGCTTATGGCCGCCGTATTCGTTGGTGCCCAGGCTGTCGGGTGTGCTGGCGCCGTCCTCGACCATGACCACGTCGTTGATGTCGCCGAGATCCGCGTTCGGGTCCGGTGTGGGCGTGGGCTGCGCGCCCTTGGCCAGAGCCGTATCGCCAAAGAGCAGGCGCTGCGTCTCCAGATCCGCCTCGCCGGTCGCCTCCACGCCCATGGCCTGCTGAAAATCCGCTACGGCTTCCTGCGTGGCCGCGCGGTATTTGCCGGTGGAATTGGCGTCCAGATAGCCCAGCTCGCGCAGCACCGTCTGCAGGCGCTTGACGTCATCGCCGTCGTCGCCGTAGCGCAGGGAACGGTACTCGGCTTTCTTAAGCAGTTCGGCGCTTTCGGGGTCCAGCTCGCCGGTCACTTCCAGGCCGTAGTCCTCCTGAAAACGTTTGACGCCGTTCTGCGTGCCCTCCAGAAAATTGCCGCTGATGCGGCCCACATAGTAGCCCAGTTCGCTCAGCCGGCTCTGAAGCTCGCTCACCGCTTCGCCCTGATCGCCATATTTGAGCGTGGGCGGCGCCGCGGTCGGCGACGGAGTCGGCGCAGGCGTGCCGGTGGGCGCGGGCGTATCCGTCGGAGCGGCGGTGGGCGCCACCGTCAGGGCCACCGTGGGCGCCACGGTTTCGGCGCTTCCGGATTGTACAGGGGCAATCGTCTCCCCCGTGCTGAGCGTGATGGTCACCTGCGCCTCGGCAAGCGAGGCCGCAACCTCTGCAACCACAAGCAGCGCAAGCAACAGGGCCGACAGACAGGCAGCAATTCGTTTCATCTTTTTGTATCCTTTCCGGGTTCCAAATAGGGGTTCATGGCGCTCAGGCGCTCAAAGATCAGATCGGGCTGTACGCCCGTGGCGGCGACGTCCGCCTCGCTGGCCTCCCCGGTCAGCACCAGAATGCTCAGGATGCCGAAGTTCAGCCCGGTGGCGATATCGGTATAGAGGCGGTCGCCCACCATGGCGAGCTCTTGTTTCGTCAGGCCGGTCAGCTTCAGCGCCTCCTCCACGATTCCGGCGTAGGGCTTTCCCAGAATCACATCCGGCCTTCGCCCCGCGCTGGCCTCGATAAAAGCGATAATGGCCCCGATATCCGGCGCGAAGCCCGTCTCGGTGGGGCAGTTGAAATCCGGGTGCGTGGCCACATAGGGCAGCCCCGCGCGCACCAGGTCGCACACTTTTGTCATTTTTTCGTAATCAAGGGTGGTATCGTAGCCGATGAGCACATAGTCGGGATGCTCGTTGTCGATGACCAGCCCCATCCGCTCCAATTCAGCGCGCAGGAGTTCATTTCCCAGAAGGAAGGCTTTCTGCCCCGGATAGGTGCGCAAACAGTAGTGCCCCGCCGCCTGGCCCGAAGTGAGCACGTTCAAAAACGGCTCTCTCACGCCCATGCCCCTGAGCTTTTCCACATACCGGTCCGCCGATTTGCTGGAATTGTTGGTTACAAACAAAACGCGACGGCCCGTACGCTCCAGCGCATCCAGAAAATCCAGCGATCCGTCCAGCAGGCGGTCACCCAGATAGAAGGTACCGTCCATGTCCAGCATAAAGCACTTTACCTGGGAAAGCCTTTCCCTGAGGGCGTTCTCCGTCACAAGCGACCAACCTCCAGCCATTTGGGGCATAAAAAACCCCGGGATACGCATATTGTAACACATCCCGGAGAATTTAACAATTAAGAAATCAAATTTTAACACCTATTGTCTTTGACGGCTTTTTCATTCAGCCAGCCGATCAGGTTCGCATATACCTCGTCGCGGTTGGTTTCGTTGAACATCTCGTGCCGCCCGCCGGGGTAGAGCCTGAGCGTCACATCCCGCACGCCCGCGTCGCGCAGCTCCTGCGCCACCCGCTTCACGCCTTCCCCATGACCGCCCACGGGGTCCATGTCGCCGGAAAACAGGTATACGGGCACATCCTTCTCCATCGCGCCCAGCTTCTGCGGGTAGAGGCGGCTCAGGCCGTCGAACATGTCGCGGTACGCCCCCGCCGTGAAGGTGAAGCCGCAGTACGGGTCCGCGATGTACCGCGCCACCTGCTCCCGATCCCGGCTGAGCCAGTCAAAGGGGGTCTTAACGTCGTCATATCCCCGGTTGTAGCCGGAGGAACTGAGCTTTTCCACCAAACGGCTTGGCTTTCTTTCGCCGCCCAGGGCGCATTGCAGGCTCGCGATGGCTTTTGCCAGCGTTACCACGGGTCTGGTGAAGTGACCCGTACCGCTGAGCACCACGCCCGCCAGGCCCTTTTCATGCTTGAGGCAATATCCGCGCACAACGAAGCTGCCCATGGAATGTCCCAGCAGAAAATAGGGTGCGCCTGCGTATTCCTTCTGGGTTTCCAGCCGCAGGGCATGTACATCCTCGATGAGCGCATCCCATCCGTTTTCCCAGTACCCCAGCAGCGGCGCCTTTTCGCCATGCCCCGGATGGGTATGCCCCACCACCGCGTAGCCCGCCGCGTTGAGCGCCTGCGCCGCCGCGTCATAGCGGCTGATGTGCTCCGCCATGCCATGCACCAGCTGTACCACGCCCCTGGGCGTTCCTTCGATGGGCCAGAGCACCCTTTCCAGCGTCTGACCCGTGGCGGAAGCAAAGGTCCCGTAAACTGCCATGTCGTTTCCTCCTTCTTTGGTATCCTGAGGCGCGCAGGGCCGCGCGGCGTTCGCCGCGCGGCCCCTGTGAGTAGAAATCAGGTATCGCTGCCCTCGTCATCCCCACCTGCCGCATGGTAGCGCTGCATGCGGGTAGACCGCCTGCGGGTGGCGCTTTCCGTGGCCTGGCTTTCCTGCGTGGGAGAGTGGGAAGCGGGTGCCGCGCCCAGCGGGCGCGCGTAGGGATTGGCAGTCTGAGCGGCGCCTTCACCGGAAGCCGAAGACGTGCTTCTGCTCTCCAGGCTGCCCGCGCTGTGCAGGCCGCTCGACATCGGGCTGCCGGACGCCGGATTCATGGCGCTGCCGCCGGCGGAAGCCGTGGAGGCCCCGCTTGCGGAGGATGCGTCTGTGGAACCCGTGAATCCGCCCGCTGTGGGCATCGTTCCGTCCGCATAGGGAATCCTGGAGGCCGCGCCTGCCGCGTAGGGCTTCGCTGCGCCGGATCCTGTACCGGTGGTCTGCGCCGAAGCCGGCTTAGCGGATGCGGAAGCGCTCTGCGTGCCGGTGGCGGCGTAGGGATTCTGGGCCGTGCCCGTCATTGCGGCGGCACCGGTTCCCGTCCCTGCCTGCGCGCTTCTGGCGTAGGGGTTCTGGGCCGTACCCGTCATTGCGGCGGCGCCGGTTCCCGTCCCCGCCTGCGCGCTTCTGGCGTAGGGGTTCTGGGCCGTGCCCGTCGGCGCGCCGCCGTGAAGGCCCTGGCTGCCGGCCGTCGTGGCGCTGGTGCCCGACCCGGCCGTGGGGCGGCTGTAGGGATTCTGCGTGCCGGTGATACTTCCGCTGCTGTAGGGATTCTTCACACCGCCGTAGGGCGCGCCTCCGGTCGGCTTATTCTGCGAATTGGTGTCGTTCTGCTTGGTTCCCGGCGCGATGGGCGCGGCAGCTGCGCGGCGGGCATAGGGGCTGGCAGCCCCTGCCGCTCCGGCGGCAGTCGTCCCGGCCGCGGTGGCGGCGCGCCTGCTGGCAGCCGCACGCGCGGCAGCGGCCTTGCGTTTCTTGTTCTGGTTGAGCGCGTAGGCATAGGCGCCGCCCGCGCCGCCGATGATGACCACGGCCCCGCCGATCAGGCCCCAGGGCACGCCGGAGGTCTGCGTCTCGATGGTCTCATCCTCGTAGTTGATCGGAATCATGGTACCGATGACGAAGGTGCTCGTGGGTGTGGGGCTGGCGCTGGCGGTCACTTCCGTCAGGGCGGCCTCCGCCTCCACATAGCCGGTCTGGCCGTTGTACTGCACCTTGTACCACGTCTTGTTGTTCTGCGTCACGGTTTCCAGCACATTGAGGGTGGCGTTGGCCGGCAGCGTCAGGCTGCTGGAGGCCGCGTCCGGCGACTGATAGAACTTCACCGTCGCATCCTTGGTCATGTACTGATCCTTGGGCGTGGTGGTGGCCACCGGGGTAGCGTAGGGGTTGAAGGGCGCGTAGGTATTCTGCGTATTCGCGCCGGTGTTCTGCCAGGTGCCCACGTTCCAGTCCTCCACGGAGGATACGCTGCCCTGCGTGGCCGAGCCCTTGTTGCCGGACGTATTGCCCGACGTGCTCCCGCCGGTGCTGGGCTTGGGCGTGGCCGTGGCCACGGCGTTGTTGGCCAGGCCCTGTTGGTACTGCGAGCTGCTGAGGAAGGAGTTGAACTCGGTCAGCGTCATCTGATGGAAGTAGTCGCCGTGAATCCAGCCGATCTGGCCGTTGTAGTTGACATTGTACCAGGTGACGCCGTTGACCTGCCGGGTGCCCAGAATCATGGCCATGGCGTACTTGTTGAGCTGCTTGATGCGGCTGCCGTTGGGCGCGGTGCGGAAGTTCACGCTGTTGGCGGTGATATAGCCGTAGCTGGACGCGCCGTTGGGGTTGTAGGGATTTCCGCCCGGATTCTCCGGCGTGGAGGGATTGCCGCTGGCCAGGTAGTTCTCCACTTCCTTTTCGGTCAGCTTGCGCAGCTGGCCGTTGAGCACATAGCCGGTCACGCCGTCATAGGTGGTCAGGTGCCAGATGTTGCGGCTGCCGTCATACTCCTGGCTGTGCACATAGACCACGGTATCCTTCTTGAGGTAACGGGCCTCGGCGTAGATGTTGGTGTAGGTGCGCAGCGGCACGCTGTTGTACAGGGTGATATAGTAGCCGGGGCTCTGCGTGGGCTTTTGCTGCTGCTGGTTGTACTGGTCGATGAGGGCCTGCGCCTCGGAGGCGCTGATGTGGCGCACATCGGCGTCGGTCACCCAGCCGGAGGCCGAGGTGCCGCCCAGCACGGTCTGAGAGCTGTCCCAGGTAACGCCGCTCACCTGCTGCTGTCCGTTGATATACAGCAGGGTGTTCACAGTCAGCGTCTGCGTCACGGCGCCGTTGGCGGCGGCGCTGGAGCGCATGGCCGTCTGGCGGGTAGTCACGGCGTAGCCCACGTAGCTGGTGTTCTGCACGGACTTGTAGTAGAAGGAAATCGTTGCGGGCACCACGGTGCCGTCCTCGTTGACCTGCACCTGCTGGTCGGCGTAGCCCTCGGTGCGTTGGTAGTTGCCCGCCTTGGCCACGACCGAGTCGTCCGCCGCCACGGTCTGCAGGCCGGGCTTGAGCGGGCGCTGCTCGGTGGCGATGGGCTTGCTGAGGTCGGCGCTGTCGTAGTAGTTGATGGTCAGCGTGCCGGTGATGTTGGCATCATAGCAGGTAAAGCTGATGCTGTTGGGCGTGGCCACCAGATCGTTTGTTACGGTGACGGTCTGGGGCTGCGCGCTGCTGCTGACGATATAGCCGGCCGGCACGTTTTCAGGCTGAATGGTATACGTTCCGGGGCCAAGCTGCTTGATGACCGGCGAGCCGGGCAGGTCGTCGCCGATGCTGTTGCGGTAGTGGACCTGAACGGCCGCGGTGGTGGGATTCTCGGTGTAGGTGAAGGTGACCTTGGCTGGCGTGGCCACGCCGTCCGCGCTGACCTCAACGGTCTGGCTGCTGACGGACTTAAAGGTGTAGCCCTCCACCACCTTGCAGTATTCCATCACATCGTTGGGGCCCACGGGCAGGTCCACCGTCATGGGGTTATCCACCACGCGGCCGCTCTCGGACACGTATTCAAAGGTGACCGGGGCGGTCACGGCGGGCTTTTGCGCGTAGGTTAACACCACGGTGATGGGCGTGCCGCTGCCGTCCACGGTGAAGGTCTCCGGGTTGGCGCTGGCGTAGAGGTAGCCCTCCGGCGCAGCCGAGGCATAGCTTTCGGAGCGGTAGGCCTCAGCCGAAGGCGCGACCTCCACGGTGCGGTCCGCCATCAGGGGATTGCCGTCCGCGTCCACATGGTGGAACGTAACCTTCGAAGCGACGAGGTCTTTGGTATAGGTCAGCGTCACCTCAACCGGCGTTCCCTTGCCGTCCACGGTGAAGGATTCGGGATTGGCGCTGGCGTAGGTGTAGCCCGGCACCGCCACCTGATAGCCGGAAGCGCTGTAGGTGTTGGGCGCAAGCTCCTGCTGGGTATCGGCGGCAATGGGCGCGCCGTTTGCGTCCACATGGTGGAACGTTACGATGGAGTTGACCACCTGCGGCGCGTTTTTGGTATAGTTCAGCGTCACCTCAATGGGCGCGCCGCTGCCGTCCACGGTGAAGGTCTCCGGGTTTGCTCCCGCGTAGGTGTAGCCCTCCACCGCCGCCTGATAGCTGGCGGAACCGTAGGTGTTGGGCGCAAGCGTCTGCTGGGTGTCGCCGGTGATGGCCGCGCCGTCGCACAGATGGTGGAAGGTCACCACCGAGTCAAGCTGCTGCACAACCTTCGTATAGTTCAGCGTCACCTCAATGGCCGCGCCGCTGCCGTCCACGGTGAAGGTCTCCGGGCTGGCGCCCGCGTAGGTGTAGCCCTCCACCGCCGTCTGATAATCAGCCGCGTTATAGGTGTTGGGGGCCAGCGTCTGCTGCGTGTCGCCAGCGATGGCCGCGCCGTCGCACAGATGATGGAAGGTCACCACCGAGTCAAGCTGCTGCACAACCTTCGTATAGTTCAGCGTCACCTCAATGGCCGCGCCGGTGCCGTCCACGGTGAAGGTCTCGGGGCTCGCGCCCGCGTAGGTGTAGCCCTCCACCGCCGCCTGATAATCGGCCGCGTTATAGGTGTTGGGCGCAAGCTCCTGCTGCGTGTCGCCGGTGATGGCCGCGCCGTCGCACAGATGGTGGAAGGTGACGACGGAATTCACCGGCTCCGTCTGCTTCACCGCGTAGGTAAAGACGACCGTTTCCGGCTCCACGGTGCCGTCATCATGCACGATGACCTCCTGCACGTTGACCTGCAGGGGCTCATAGCCTTCGGGCGTGTTGATGGCAAATTCGTTGACGGAGTAGTTGCCGGGGTCGCGTTCAAATGTCTGCGGCTCCGCCACGGGCTTTTGCGCCTCGTCCACATAGATGGCGCTGACGGTGCCCTTCACCGCCTGCTGCTCCTTGGCGAAGGTGAATACAACCTCCGCCGGGGTGAGGGTCCCGTTCGCATCCGCGGACACCTGCACGCTGGCCTCGCTCACAAGCGTGTAGCCCTGCGCCTGGTTCAGGTCCACCTCGACGGTCACGCTGCCGCCCTTCATGCACTGGGCGGTGGTGGTGTAGAACGCCTCGCCGGTGGCCTGATCCACGTATTTGACGGGTACCTCCACGTTCAGGTACTGCTGCATCTCCTCCTCGGTGAGCAGGCGGAAGCAGTCGTCCCGCACGTAGCAGTCCGTTCCGTTGTAGTTGACCCGATACCAGCTGTAGCCGTCGTTGTCAAGGCTCTGGACCCGCTGGGTCGTGGGCATGACGACATCCTTGTTCACACCCTGAACCACCTTGTTGTTGTCCTTGGTGGTCGGGCTGGAGCGCAGGTTCAGGCTGCCCTTGGTGGTGATGCCGTACTGGTTGGTGTACTCCTCCAGCACCACGGGCTCGGTGGGAGCATTCTGATTGTAATACAGCGTTACGTCAACAGGCGCGCCCGTGCCGTCCACCGTAAAGCTCTCCTGAGCGGCCGAGGCGTAGGTATAGCCCTCGATCTCCGTTTTGTAGTCCGCGGAGGCGTAGGTGTTGGGCGCAAGCTCCTGCTGCGTGCTGGTCAGCTCCTGATCGGTGGCGGCGTCCTTGTGATGGAACGTCACCGTCGAGTTGACCGGCTCCGGCGCGTTCTGCGCATAGTACAGCGTCACTTCCACAGGCGTGCCCGCCCCGTCCACGTTAAAGCTCACGGGGTCCGCGCTCTGGAAGGTATAGCCGTCGATGCCGATGGCGTACGCCGCCGAATCATACGGTCCCGCCGGGAGGCTCTGCGTCGTGTCGTCGGCAAGGGAAACACCCGTGTCGGCGGCGTCCCTGTGATGGATCGTAACCGTCGAGTTGACCTGCTCCGGGGCATTCTGCGTATAGTACAGCGTCACCTCGACGGGCGTGCCCATGCC
>OJQP01000156.1_pt1 | contig 64106 bp, 63 predicted proteins | sample 1598871 | NCBI WGS metagenome assembly OJQP01 (sample SAMN03922520, study PRJEB24848) | human gut metagenome | isolation source: stool sample | host: Homo sapiens | place: Germany | collected 2010-02
TTGCTTTCCTTGCTCTGTATCGTTTTCAAGGTTCGTTGCTCTCAAGCGAGCTTGTACATCATAGCACGCTTTAGGCGCTCTGTCAACAGGTTTTTTGCCATTTTTCTGAACTTTTTTGTGCATCCGAACGTTCGTATCCACCTATCTTTCGTCTCTATCTTAAAACACGAACTTTCAATTCAAAATCCCAATGAAATATTCTGGTTTTGTAAATTTCAACATGAAGAGGCGGACAGCCGCCATAGCCGTCCGCCCCTGTTTGTGTCACTCGCTCTTATGTGCCGCCTCGCAATAGAAGCAGCGATAGATCTGCTTCTCCCGATCGGCCAGCACAAAAATCTGGTCCAATTCCTGCTCGGTCTGAGTAATACAGCGCGGGTTTTTGCACTTCATCACATTCACAACCCGCGCGGGCATCTCAGGTTTTTTCTTCTCCACCAGTTTCCCGTCGCGAATAATGTTGACGCTGATCCCCGGATCAATGTAGCCCAGCAAATCCAGATCCAGGGGGATCTCCTGGTCAATTTTGATGATGTCCTTTTTGCCCATGCGCTGCGACTTGGCGTTCTTGATGATGGCCACAGAGCAGTCCAGGGCGTCCAGTCCCAGATAGTGGTAGATTTCCATGCTGCGCCCGGCGTGGATATGGTCGATTACATAGCCGTTCTGGATGCTGTCAATATTCATGCCTCCACCTCCAAAAGCTTCATCAGCAGGGCTTCGCGCATATATTTGCCATTCGAAACCTGGCGGAAATAGCATGCGCGGGGATCGTCGTCCACGGCGCGGCTGATTTCGTTCACGCGCGGCAGAGGATGCAGCACGCACAAATCGCGGCGTGCCAGGCGCATCTTTTCAGTATCAAGGATATAGCTGTCCTTGAGGCGCACATAGTCCGCCTCGTTAAAGAAGCGCTCGCGCTGCACACGTGTCATGTAGAGAATATCGAGGGTGCCGATCACATCCTCCAGCCGCTCCACTTCCACGAAGCTGACGCCGTTTTTGTGCATGCTTTCGCGCACATATTCGGGCACGCGCAGCTCCTCCGGAGAGATGAGCACAAAGCGAATGCTCTTGTAGCGCATCATGGCGTTGATGAGGCTGTGCACCGTGCGGCCGAACTGAAGGTCTCCGCAACAGCCGATGACCAGCTGGTTGAGCCGTCCCTTCTCGCGGCGGATGGTGAGCAGATCCGCCAGCGTCTGCGTGGGGTGATTATGTCCGCCGTCGCCCGCGTTGATGATGGGCACGGGGCTGACCTGGGCCGCCGCGGTGGGCGCGCCTTCCTTGGGGTGACGCATGGCGATGACGTCCGCATAGCATCCCACGGTGCGCACAGTATCGGCCACGCTTTCACCCTTGGATGCAGAAGAGCTGTCCGCCGATGAAAAACCAAGCACGCTCCCGCCCAATTCCAGCATGGCGGCCTCAAAACTCAGCCGCGTACGGGTGCTGGGCTCATAAAAAAGCGTTGCCAGCTTCTTCCCATGCATGCATTCAGCATACCGTTTGGGGTTTTGGATAATGTCGTCTGCGCGGTCCATCAGGTCATCCAGCTCCTGCGTGCTCAGGTCACGGATATCAAGCAGATGTCTGGGCATGCGTGTACCTCCTCAGTTGTGCATCCAACTCTCGTCGCTGGGGTTGTTGCGGAAACGAATGAGCCGTTCCACCTGTTCCGGACGGATATAGCCCTTCTCCGCCGCCACCTGTACCAGCACGTCGAAGTTGGACAGGCTCACGTTTTTCACCCCGGCGGCGGCCAGCCGGTCCAGTCCCTTCTGCATGCCGTAGGTGAAGATGCTCGCGATGCCCAGCACCTCCGCGCCGGCCTCGCGCAGCGCCTCCACCACGTCGATGACGCTCCCGCCGGTGGAGATCAGGTCCTCCACCACGACCACCTTCTGGCCTTTTTCCAGCTTGCCCTCAATGCGGTTCTGACGGCCGTGGTCCTTGTTGCCGCCGCGCACGTAGCCCATGGGCAGGTGCATCATGTGCGCCACAATGGCCGCGTGGGCGATGCCCGCGGTGGACGTGCCCATGAGCACCTCCACATACGGATATTCACGGCGGATAACTTCCATCAGGCCGTTTTCCACCTGGTCGCGCACCTCGGGCGCGGTCAAGGTCAGGCGGTTGTCGCAGTAAATGGGGCTCTTGATGCCGCTGGCCCAGGTGAAGGGTTCCTCGGGCCTGAGAAACACCGCGCCGATGGACAATAACGCACCCGCAATCTGTTTTTCCATGATGGTCTTTCCTCCTTTGTCACTCGCCAAGGAATTCCTTCACGCAGCGCCGATAGGCCGCCACGGGGTCCGCTGCCTGGGTGATGGGCCGCCCCACCACGATATAGTCGCTCCCGCCCAGGCGCGCCTTTTCGGGGGTCATCACGCGCGCCTGATCGTCCGCCGCCGAATCCGCAAAGCGGATGCCCGGCGTCACCGTCTGGAACGCCGCGCCGCAGGCTTCCTTCACCAGCCCCGCCTCCAGCGGCGAGCACACCACGCCGTCCAACCCGGCCTCTTTGGCGTTCTGGGCGTACTTCTTCACGGTGTCGGGCATGCCGGCATTGATGAGCAGCTCCCGCTGCATGCGCTCCTCGCTGGTGGAGGTGAGCTGCGTCACCGCCAGCAGCATGGGGCGCGTTCCATCCGGACGGGTCAGGCCTTCCAAGGCCGCCTTCATCATGTCGATGGTGCCTGCGGCGTGCAGGTTGGTCATGTCCACATCCAGCCTGGACAGCGAGGCCATGGCCTTTTTGACGGTGTTGGGAATGTCGTGGAGCTTCAGATCCAGAAAGATCTTGTGTCCCCGCGCCTTGATCTCCCGCACGATCTGCGGGCCCTCGGCATAGAACAGCTCCATACCCACCTTCACGTAGGGCTTGCGCGCCTCGTTTTCAAACTTGTCCAGAAAGGCGTACACCGCCTCCGCGCTGGGAAAGTCCAATGCGATAATCACGTCTCCGCGGCTCATTTCCACGCACCTCCGATAATGTCTTGCAATCGCTCGATGCCCAGGCGCTCCATCTCACCGGGCAACGCCTCGATGATCTTCGGGCAAATGTAGGGGTCCACCAGGTTCTGCGCGCCCACCTGCACGGCGGTTGCGCCGGCCAACATCATTTCGATCACGTCGCGCGCGCTGCTCACCCCACCCATGCCGATCACGGGGATGGCCACCGCCCGCGCCACCTGATACACCATGCGCAGCGCCACCGGGAACACCGCCGGGCCGGAGAAGCCGCCCATGACGTTGGCGATCACGGGTTTGCGCTTTTTCAGGTCGATGCGCATGCCCAAAAGCGTGTTAATCAGACTCAGCCCGTCCGCGCCCGCATCCTCGCAGGCTTTTGCGATGGATACGATATCCGTCACATTGGGGCTCAGCTTGATGTAAACAGGCTTAGTCGTTACGGCCTTGACGGCGCGCGTCACCTCCGCCGCGCTTTCGGCGCAGGTACCGAACGCCATTCCACCGCCATGTACGTTGGGGCAACTGACGTTGACCTCGATGAGGCCCACCTGCTCCTGCTGGTCTATCAGGCGGCAGCACTCCTCATATTCCGCCACGGAAAAGCCGCTGATATTGGCGATGACCTTTTTATGAAAGAACGTTTTCAGCTCGGGCAGCTCATGCTCGATCACATGATGCACGCCGGGGTTTTGCAGTCCCACGGCGTTGATCATGCCTGCCGTGCACTCCGCGATGCGGGGCGTGGGGTTGCCAAAGCGCGCCTCCAGCGTGGTGCCCTTGAAGGAGAACGTGCCCAATACGTTGATGTCGTACAGCTCGTGAAATTCCTCGCCATAGCCGAAACAGCCGCTGGCGGGAATGACGGGGTTGTCAAGCGTCCAGCCGGAGAGGGTCACGTGCGTATCTACCATAGGATCTCCTCCCTTTTGAGCACCGGGCCATCCTTGCAGATGCGCTTGCTGCCGTACCTGGTTTGGCACGAACAGCCCATGCACACCCCAAAGCCGCAGGCCATGCGCTCCTCAAAGCTGAACTGCCCATGGATATCCTGTTTTTCGCACAGGGCATGCACGGCGCGCAGCATGGGCTCCGGTCCGCAGGCGTATACATAGTCGTATTTTCCTTCCAGGGGGACCATGGCGTCGGTTACAAAGCCCTTCACGCCCTGCGTGCCGTCGGCAGTGGTCACGGTCAAGGGCACGCCCAGCGCCTCAAACTCCCTTTGCCAGAACACTTCTGCCGCGGTGTTGAATCCCAGAATCACCCGCGGCTCCTTGCACTCGGCCAGCAGCTTTTTGCACAGGCCGTACAGGGGCGGCGTACCCACGCCCCCGCCCACCAGCAGCGGAAACTGCGAGGCCGTCACCTCGTCCAGCCGGTCCACATCAAAGCCGTTACCAAGGCCGGTCAAAAGGTCCAGCTCCGTGCCCGCCGCATAGTGGCTCATGGCCTCGGTGCCCAGACCCACCACCTTGTAGATCAGATCCAGCGTGCCTTTCTCGCCGGGCCGCCAGTCGCATACCGAGATAGGGCGTCTGAGGTAAAAGCCCGGCAGCTGCACCTGGACAAACTGCCCCGGCCGCACGATGGCGCGCGTGTCGCCTGAAAGGCGTATATGGTACACGTTCTGGGTGAGCGGCTCGTGGCTTTCGATCACAAAACGCATCGGTCCGCCTCCCTTACGAGTCGATGGTGGAGATGCACAGCGTGATTTCCTCCAGCACCTCCAGGAGCACCCGCACCGTATCCAGCGCGGTGAACATGGTCACATTGTTCTCCACCGCGCAGCGGCGAATCTGCGCGCCGTCGCTGTCGCGGCCCAGGTTGGCAGGCTCGCGGGTGTTGATGACGTAGTTGACGTGTCCCTGCCGGAGGGAATCGAGGATCTCCTCGCTGCCCTCGCTGAGCTTCTTGCGGATGCGGGTGCGGATGCCGTTGGCCTTGAGGAACTCGGCGGTTCCGCGCGTGGCCTCGATGTTGAAGCCCATGTCATAGAAGCGGCGGATAAGGGGCAGGGCCTCGGCCTTGTCGCTGTCGGCAATGGTCACAAAGATGGTGCCGTAGTTGGCCACGTTCATGCCAGAGGACTGCATGGCCTTGTAGAGCGCGCGGGTGAGGCGCTTGTCGTAGCCGATGGCCTCGCCGGTGGATTTCATCTCGGGGCTCAGGTAGGCGTCCATGCCGCGCAGCTTGGAGAAGCTGAAGGCCGGGGCCTTGACGTACCACTTCTCCTTTTCCGGGGCCATGACCTCCACAATGCCCTGTTCGCGCAGGCTGTGGCCCAGCATCACGCGGGTGGCGATGTCAGCCAGGGGCACGCCCGTGGCCTTGCTGAGGAAAGGCACCGTGCGCGAGGACCGGGGGTTGACCTCGATCACATACACGTTGTCCTGGCGGTCCACGATGAACTGGATGTTGTACAGGCCCACGATGCCAATGCCCAGGCCCAGCCGCACCGTGTAGTCGATGATGGTCTGGCGCGCCTTCTCGCTCACCGAGAAGGTGGGATAGACGCTGATGGAGTCGCCGCTGTGCACGCCGGTGCGCTCCACATGCTCCATGATGCCGGGGATGTAGACATTTTCTCCGTCGCACACGGCGTCCGTCTCCAGCTCCTTGCCGGTGATGTAGTGGTCCACGAGCACCGGCTGGTCCTCGCTGACCAGCACGGCGGTCTTGAGATAGTGGCGCAGGGCCTCCTCGTTGGGCACGATCTGCATGGCGCGGCCGCCCAGCACATAGCTGGGCCGCACCAGCACCGGATAGCCGATACGCTCGGCCACGCGAACGCCGGCCTCGATATCCGTCACGGCCTCGCCGTTGGGCTGGGGAATGCCCAGCGATTCCATCACCTTTTCAAAGGCGTCGCGGTTTTCCGCGCGGCGGATGGCCTCCACGTCGGTGCCGATGATCTTCACGCCCATGTCGTGCAGGCGTTCAGCCAGGTTGATGGCCGTCTGCCCGCCCAGGCTCACCACCACGCCCTCCGGGTTTTCGAGGGTGACGATGTTCATCACGTCCTCCACGGTGAGCGGCTCAAAATAGAGCTTGTCGCTGGTGGTGTAGTCGGTGGAGACGGTTTCCGGGTTGTTGTTGATGATGATGGCCTCATACCCCGCCCGGCGGATGGTCCAGATGGCGTGCACAGTCGAGTAGTCAAACTCCACGCCCTGCCCGATGCGAATGGGGCCGGAGCCCAGCACAATGATCTTTTTCCGGTCCGACACCACCGACTCGTTTTCCACCTCATAAGTGGAGTAGAAGTAGGGAACATAGCTTTCAAACTCGCTGGCGCAGGTGTCGATCATCTTGTAGACGGGCATAAGGCCAAGGGCCCTGCGAAGGAGAAAAACCTCCTTTTCCGTCATATCCCACACCTGGCCGATGTATTTGTCGCTGAAGCCCAGCCGCTTGGCGGCGTAGAGCGTCGCCTCGTCGCGGGGATGCGATTTAAGCACGGCCTCGAACTCCACGATGTTTTTGATCTTTTCCAGGAACAGCATGTCGATCTTGGTGCGGTCGTAGATGAGGCCCAGATCCACGCCGCAGCGAATGAGCTGGGCGATGGCGAACAGCCGGTCGTCCGTGCCGTCCTGAATGTAGTCCAGCAGCTCGTCTACGGGCTTGTCGTCAAAGCGGGGCATGTAGATGTGGCACACGCCGATCTCCAGCGACCGCACGGCCTTGAGCAGGCTTTCCTCGATGGTGCGGCCCACGCTCATCACTTCGCCGGTGGCCTTCATCTGGGTGCTCAGGCGGTTGCTGGCGCCCTCCAGCTTGTCAAAGGGGAAGCGCGCCATTTTGCTGACCACGTAGTCCAGCGCCGGCTCAAAGCAGGCCGGCGTGTTGGCCAGGGCAATCTCCTCCAGATGCATGCCCACCGCCACCTTGGCCGACACGCGCGCGATGGGGTAGCCGCTGGCCTTGGACGCAAGGGCCGAGGAGCGCGACACGCGGGGATTGACCTCGATCAGGTAATACTGGAAGCTGTAAGGGTCCAGGGCAAACTGCACGTTGCACCCGCCCTCGATCTTGAGCGCGCGGATGATCTTGAGCGCGCTGTCGCGCAGCATGTGATATTCCTTGTTGGTCAGTGTCTGGCTGGGGCACAGCACGATGGAGTCGCCCGTATGCACGCCCACGGGGTCGATATTTTCCATGTTGCAGATGGCGATGGCGGTGTCGTTGGCGTCGCGCATCACCTCGTACTCGATCTCCTTGTAGCCCTTGATGCTCTTTTCCACCAGCACCTGATGCACCGGGGAGAGTTTGAGCGCATTTTTGAGCAGCTCCTCCATCTCCTCAGGGTTGTCGGCAAAGCCGCCGCCCGTGCCGCCCAGCGTAAACGCGGGCCGGAGCACCACCGGGTAGCCGATTTGCTCCGCCGCACGGAAGCCCTCCTCCATGCTGGTGGCGATCAAAGACGGCAGTACCGGCTCGCCCAGCCGCTCGCACAGTTCCTTGAACTTCTCGCGGTCCTCCGCCATCTCGATGGACTCAAAGCCGGTGCCCAGAATTTCCACCTGGCACTCGTCCAAGACGCCCTTGCGTTTAAGCTGCATGGCCAGGTTCAAACCCGTCTGTCCGCCCAGGCCGGGCAAAATGGCATCCGGCCGCTCATAGCGCAGGATTTTGGCCACGTATTCCAGCGTGAGCGGCTCCATATATACCTTGTCGGCGATGTCCACGTCGGTCATGATGGTAGCGGGGTTGGAGTTGACCAGAATGACCTCGTACCCTTCCTCGCGCAGGGCCAGGCACGCCTGCGTGCCCGCGTAGTCAAACTCCGCCGCCTGCCCGATCACGATGGGGCCGGAGCCGATCACCAGAATGCGGTGAATATCCGTGCGCTTAGGCATGCTTCTTCTCCCCTTCCATCAAGTCGATAAAGCGCTTGAACAGATATGTGCTGTCCTGCGGGCCCGGTGCGCTCTCCGGGTGATACTGCACGGAAAACAGCTTGTCCGGCAGACAGGCCACGCCCTCGGCGGTGCCATCAAGCAGATTCTGGTGTGTGAGAATCAGGCCCGTGCCCTGCAGGGAGCCTTCATCCACCGCAAAGGAGTGGTTCTGGCTGGTGATCTCGATCTTGCCGGTGGCCAGCTCGCGCACGGGATGGTTGCCGCCGCGGTGGCCGAATTTCATCTTAAAGGTACGCGCTCCGCACGCCAGCGCAATCATCTGATGCCCCAGGCAGATGCCGAAGATGGGTAGCCGCCCGCGCAGTGCGCGCACCAGATCGATCACCGGGCGCACATCCTCGGGATCTCCGGGGCCGTTGGAGAGGAACAGCCCGTCGGGCTTGAAGCTGAGAATGGTGTCGGCAGGGGTGTCGTAGGGCACCACGGTCACGTTGCAGCCGAACTGGTTGAGCTTTCGCACGATGTTGAGCTTGATGCCGCAGTCTACCGCCACCACGCTGTAACGCGGATTGGGCGTGCGGGCGTACCACTTCTTCTTGCAGCTGACGCGGCTGACGCTGTCGGTGGGCAGGCGGTAGGCACGAACACGTTCCAGCGCCTCCTCGACGGGGGTATCCGCGTCGCAGATCAGCGCGCGCTGGCTGCCCTCGTTGCGGATCATCCGGCCGATGCGCCGCGTGTCCACACCCTGCAGGCCGGGAATGCCGTTTTCTTCCAAAATCTCGCCCAGCGTTTTGGTATAGCGGAAGTTGCTGGGCATGTCGCAGTATTCGCGCACCACCAGCCCGCCCATGGTGGGCACACGTGTCTCATTGTCCTCGTCGGTGATGCCGTAGTTGCCGATGAGCGGATAGGTCATCACCACCGTCTGCGCGGTGTAGCTGGGGTCGGTCACGATTTCCTGATAGCCCACCATGGAGGTGTTGAACACCAGCTCGCACACCGCGTCGTTCATGGAGCCAAAGCCCGTGCCCTCGTGCACGCTGCCGTTTTCCATCACCAGCATGCGCCGCTTTACCGCTGCCGCCATACGCAATTCCCTCCCACATAGGTTTCCATGCATTTGCCCCGCACCCGCCAGCCCGCAAAGGGCGTGGCCCGCCCCTTGGAAAGGAAGGTCTCCGGGTCGATGGCAAAGGTTTCGTCCAGGTCAAAGATCGCAAAATCGCCCGCGCCGGGCTCGATGCGCGCCGGGGGCAACCCGAAGCGCGCACGCGGCGCGTCCGTCATGGCGCGCAGCACCCTCTCCAGCGGCACGCGGCCCGTCAGCGCCAGCCCCGTGTACAATACCGGGAACGCGCATTCCAGCCCCACCACGCCCATCAGGCTCTTTTCCAGCCCGCGCGCCTTTTCCTCGGCGCTGTGAGGCGCATGGTCGGTGGCGAGGATGTCGATGGTGCCGTCCAAAAGGCCCGCCACCAGCGCGTCGCGGTCGGCCGCCGAGCGGATGGGCGGGTTCATCTTGTACCGCCCGTCGTCCTCCAGCTCCGTATCGCACAGCAACAGGTAGTGCGGCGCCGTCTCGCACGTTACGTCCACGCCCCGCGCCTTGGCCTGCCGGATGAGCGCCACGCTTTCCTTTGTAGACACATGGCACACGTGATAGGGGCAGCCGGTTTCCTCCGCCAGGCGCAGGTCGCGCTCCACCTGCCGCCATTCGCTCTCGCTGGAAATGCCCTTGAGGCCATGCTGCCGCGCATATTCGCCCTCATGGACGCAGCCGCCATGAAGCAGGCTTTCATCTTCGCAATGTGCGGCAATCAGGCCGCCTGCGGCCTTCACGCGGCGCATGGCCTCGCGCATGCTGCCTTCCTCCTGAATGCCGTGTCCGTCATCCGAAAAGGCCACGGTCTGAGGCCGGAGTGCCTCGAAGTCGCACAGTTCTCCGCGCCCGCGCTGACCCATCGTGATACATCCGTAGGGATGCACCCGTACTGCCGCATCCCTGCGGATCGCGGACAGCTCCTCCTCCAGGTGCTCCGGCGTATCAGGCGGAGGATTGAGGTTGGGCATGGCGCACACGTCGGTATATCCGCCGCGCGCCGCGGCCAGCGTGCCGCTTTTCACGCCCTCCTTATAAAAAAAGCCCGGCTCCCGAAGATGCACATGAACATCAACAAGACCCGGTATCAACAACTTGCCCCCCAACGGCAACGCGTCCGCCTCATGCAAATTGGAAACACTGGCAATGCGGCCTCCGTCTACGGATACATCCGCCCGCATCAGCTTTCCTCCATGATACACCGCCGCGCCGTCCAGCCGAAAGTGCACGATCACCGCCCCCTTTCCGTTTTCATCAGGTGCGTATATCCAATCATTTATGATACACAGAGGCAGGTGGTTTGTCAAGCCATGGTTCGCGGTTTTTCGCAGACTTTACGCCCCGCCCTTCCCCGTGGTATCATACTGGCGGGAGGGACCGCCATGTACCGCATTTTGATCGTCGAGGACGACCCCGTCATCACCGAAACCCTGTGCGCCTACATGGGCCGCTGGGGCATGGAGGCGCGCGGGGTGGAGGATTTTCAAAACGTGCTGCGCGAATTTGCCGCCTTTGATCCCCAGCTTGTGCTGATGGACATCTCCCTTCCTTTTTTTGACGGGTATCACTGGTGCGCCGAGATCCGCAAAATCAGCACCGCGCCGATTCTTTTCATCTCTTCGGCAGGCGATAACCTGAACATCCTGCGCGCGCTGGACGCCGGCGCGGACGACTTCGTTTCCAAGCCCTTTGACCTGAGCGTTCTCATGGCCAAGGTGCAGGCACTTTTGCGCCGTGCCTATGATTTCGCGGGGCAAAGCGCCCTGCTGACCTGCGGCGACCTGATGCTCAACACCTCCGACGGGGCGGTTACGTGCCGAGGCCAGCGCGCGGAGCTGACGCGGAACGAAAACCGCATCCTGACCGTGCTTATGGAAAACAAGGGCAAAATCGTCAGCCGCGATGCGCTCATGGCCCGCCTGTGGGAAACCGACTCGTTTGTGGATGAAAACACCCTGAGCGTCAACATCACGCGCCTGCGCCGCAAGCTGGCCGCCGTGGGCGCGGAGGACCTGATCAAGACCAGAAAGGGCATGGGGTATCTGATCGAATGAAAACGCTTCGCTGGGGCCCCCTTCTTCTTCGCTACGCGCGCGACCGTCTGGCCCATATCGTGCTGGCCGTAGCATGTCCGGCGGTGTACGCGCTGGTGTGTGCCCTCGCCGGCGCGCCGCTGGCGGGGGTCGTCTACGCCGGTGCGCTGGTGCTTGCGGGCGGGCTCATCGCCCTTTGCGTGGACCTGCCGCGCTACATCCGCCGTCACCGCGAGCTGCAAAGCCTGCTGGACGGCTGCCTCTACGCCGCCACAGTGCTGCCCGCCCCGCGCGGGCTTATGGAGGAGGACTGGCGCGCGCTCCTTCTGTGCGCCATCGACCAGAGCGCGGGCCAGGCCGACGCCCACGACCGCGACCGGCGCGACCGTGAGGCCTGCATCGCCCTGTGGGCGCATCAGATCAAGGTGCCGCTGGCGGCCATGCGCATGCTGCTCCAGAGCGAGCCCGGCCCCGCCTCGGACCGGCTGACGGCGGAATTGTTCAAGGTGGAGCAATACGTGGAAATGCTGCTGGGCTACCAGCGCCTCACCGGTCCCTCGACCGATTTCACCCTGCGCCAGTGCGACGTGAACGCTGTGATGCGCGCCACGGCGCGCCGCTTCGCGCCCCTGTTTATCGAGAAAAAGCTGCGCCTGAACTATCAGGAAACGACCCTGCGTGCCCTTACGGATGAAAAGTGGCTGGCCTTTGTGCTCGAGCAGGTGCTCAGCAACGCGGTCAAGTACACCCGCCGGGGCAGCGTGACCCTTCGTGCCGACGAAGCTGCCCATGCCGTGATCGTGGAGGACACGGGCATCGGCATCGCGCCGGAGGACCTGCCGCGCGTGTTTGACCATGGCTACACGGGCCTCAACGGCCGAAAGGACAAGCGCGCCACGGGCCTCGGGCTGTACCTTTCCAGGCGCATACTGGACCAGCTCGGTCATACCATTTCCATCGCGTCCGAACCGGGCCGCGGCACGCGGGTGACCATCGGGCTGGACAGCCTGCGTATGCGCGCAGAATAGGCCAAGATGACAAAAACGTAAGCTGCGCGGGCAAACTGTAAGGCAGACAAATGGCACCCGTCTCCCGCCGTAAGGTATACTCTGAGTCGAAGCAAAGGAGGTATGCCTCATGGCAATGCTGGAAGTCGATCATCTGCAAAAGATTTATACCACACGCTTCGGCGCAAGCCAGGTGCAGGCGCTGACCGACGTGACCTTCTCTGTGGAGAAGGGCGAATATGTGGCCATCATGGGCGAAAGCGGCAGCGGCAAAACCACGCTGCTCAACATTCTGGCCGCGCTGGACAAGCCTACCCGCGGCGAGGTGCGCCTGAACGGAAAGCTGCTTTCCTCCATCTCTGAAAAGGCGCTGTCTGCCTTCCGCCGCGACAACCTGGGCTTCGTCTTTCAGGATTTTAACCTGCTGGACACCTTCTCCATCCGTGACAACATCTTTCTGCCGCTGGTGCTGGCGGGCTGCCCCTACCGCGAAATGGAAAACCGCCTCGGCCCCATCGCCCAGAAGCTGGGCATCGGCGGCATCCTCTCCAAATTCCCCTACGAAGTCAGCGGCGGCCAGAAACAGCGCGCCGCCGTCGCCCGCGCCCTCATCACCCGGCCCCAGCTCATTCTGGCGGACGAGCCCACCGGTGCGCTGGACAGCCGTGCCACAGACAGCCTTCTGCGCCTGTTCGGCGAAATCAATGAGGACGGCCAGACCATCCTCATGGTTACACACTCGGTCAAGGCGGCCAGCCATGCGGGACGTGTGATGTTTATCAAGGACGGCGAGGTATTCCACCAGCTCTACCGCGGGCTGGACGGTGCGGAGGGGCTGTACCAGCGCATCAGCGACACCCTCACCGTCATCGCCACGGGAGGCGCCCGCCATGCGTAAAGGATTCTTCCCACGGCTGGCCCTCAGCGGCATCCGCAAAAACCGCAGCATTTACTATCCCTATATTCTCACCGCTGTGCTCACCACGGCCATGATGTACATCATCGGCTCCCTGCAGCAGATCAGCACCGACTATTCGGGCACCCTGGCCTTTTCCCTGCAGCTGGGCATTGTGGTGACCTCCGTATTCAGCGTGGTGTTTCTGTTCTATACCAACAGCTTTCTTATGCGCCGGCGCAAAAAGGAGTTCGGCCTGTATAACATTCTGGGCATGGAAAAGCGGCACCTGGCCCGCCTCATTTTCTGGGAAACGGCGATGATGCTGGCTGTCAGCCTCACGATTGGACTGGCCGCGGGCGTGCTTCTGGACAAGCTGATGCACCTGGTGCTCACGCGCCTGGTAGGACAGGCCGTCTCGCTCACATTTGCCGTATCGCCCGGTTCCATGCGCTACACCGCCGCGTTGATCAGCATCACGTTCGCCCTGATTCTGCTCAACTCCGTGCGTCAGGTCTACGTCGCCCGTCCCGTAGAGCTCTTGCGCAGCGCTGAGGTGGGCGAGCGCGAGCCCAAGGCCCGCTGGCTGCTGGGCCTGCTGGGGCTGATTTCGCTGGGCACGGGCTACTGGCTCAGTGCAACCGTCAAGGACGCGGGCATGATGATTCTGTTCTTTTTCGTGGCGGTGCTGCTGGTGATCGCGGGCACCTACCTGCTGTTCACCTCCGGCAGCATCACGCTGCTCAAGGCTCTGCGCAAAAACCGGCGTTACTATTACAAGCCGGACCACTTCATCAGCGTATCCGGCATGATCTACCGCATGAAGCAAAACGCCGTAGGCCTTGCCAACGTGTGCATCCTGTCCACCATGGTGCTGGTGATGGTGTTTTCGACGCTTTCCCTGTGGCTGGGCATGGAGGACACCCTCAACAGCCGCCTGCGTTCGGATATCGATGTGCGGTCCGCCTCCACGGATGTGTCCGCACTGGAGGCTGCCGTGGATGAGACGCTCCGGCAGGCGGGCGCCTCACGAGAGGACACCTGGACCTACCGCTACCTCTCCTTCTCGGCCCTGCCCACCCCCGAGGGCTTTGTCAGCAGCGTTTCCTTCACCGAAAGCGACGCCCTCATTGCCAGCCCCGCCACCTTCCAGGTGATGGTCGTGGAGGACTATAACCGCATGCTGGGCCGAAGCGAGACCCTTGCGCCCGGCGAGGCGCTGCTGGAATGTACCCGCGGAAACTATGAGGGCGATACCCTGCGCCTGCTGGACGAAACCTTTGCCATCAAAGCGCGCATTTCCGACGGTCTGGGTGCGGGGCAGGCGCTGGCCAGCATTTACGATTACTACTGCCTGGTGGTGGACAGCATGGACACCCTGCGCCGTCTGGACAGTGAACAACAGGCGGCCTATGGGGATCGCGCCTCCGCCATCCGCACTTCCATGAGCTTTGCGCTCCTTCCTGCCTCACCGCAGCTATCGGAGCAGGTGGCCGCGCTTCTGCGCAGCCAGGCGGATGCGGACGGCTTCACAAGCGTGGCCGAACGCACGGAGCTTCGTGAAAACCTCATGACGCTGTATGGCGGCCTGCTGTTTGTGGGGCTGTTCCTGGGACTCCTGTTCACCATGGCCATGATCCTCATCGTCTACTACAAACAGATCACCGAAGGCTATGAGGACCGGGAGCGCTACCGCATCATGCGCAAGGTGGGCCTGAGCCGTCGGGAGATCCGCCGCTCCATCTCATCGCAGATCCTGATCGTCTTTTTCCTGCCCCTGGCGGCGGCGGGGCTGCACGTAGCCTTCGCCTTTCCCGGCATCGTCACCATGTTCCGCGCACTCAGCATGACCAACGTCACGCTGATCGCCGGCTGTGCGCTGGGCAGCTTTGCGGGCTTCGCAGCGCTCTATGGCGCTGTGTACCTGCTCACGGCCCGCGTGTACTACCGCATCGTCAGCGAATGAGGTGATGGAGATGATCAAAGCCGTTTCTCCCATGCGTCAGCGGCTTGCAGACGGCCTGTTCTGGGCCGGCTTTGGGCTGTGCTGCCTGCTGCTGGTGCCGGTATGCCTGCTGCTTTGGCTTATTCGCGGCATCTTTGCCGCGGTGGACTGGTGCTCCCTTAGGCTGAAAAGCGCATAATACCATGCGGGGAGAGGCCGAGCGGCCTCTCCCACCCAGACTGTCAAAAAACCCATTTGGGGAGGTTTGGAGGGCCCGCAGGCCCTCCAAAATGAAATCGTATCGTCCGGCTTTGCCGAGCGGGCGAGGAGTTTGCGCCCCTCGGCGCAAATATTTCTTAAGCTTTTGGCGGAAAAGGCCGGCGAAGCCGGACTTTTTCGACACGCTACGGGGAGAGGCCGCTTGGCCTCTCCCCCACATGCTTCTCAGTCGGTCCAGAAAATCGACCGCTGGTTTTCCGTCATGCTCTGCACAGCATTTGTTTCGTCCTCGCCACCCCCGCCGAAGAAGTTGCGCACGGCATCCCACAGGCTGCCCGCGCCGGACAGCTTGGCCTGCGCCACCTGAACGGCCTGCACGCCCTCCAGCAGGATGCCGTTGTTGAGCAGCTCGGCGTGCACGGGAATGACGCGATAGGTGTAGACTACGCCGGGCTTTGCGCTGGTATCGGTATAGTAGAGGGTTTCGCCTGCGGTGCCGTAAAGCTCGGTGAGCACGAAGCTCTCGCCGTAGGTATCGCGCTGTACACGGTAGATGGCGGTGTCGGCCGGCTGAATCATCAGCAGCGGATAGCCGCTGTCATTATGACCCACGGTGAAGTTGTTGGGCGAGCGCGGCGGAGTCCAGATATCGCTCTTCTTGGTGGGATAGTTGCTGGCGGAGAAATATTCGGTGTAGCGGTATGCCTTGGGCGTGAGGTCCACGGCGAGCATCGGTTCACCCCGCCACTTGATGGCCTGCTTGTCGATCTCCAGGGCGATGATGCCCTCCGGCCTGGTAAACTGCGGCTTGTCGCGGTTCTGGTAGAGGGCCTTGAAGTAGTCACGGGCCATGGCGGCAGTGTTGTCGCCGCCGCTGATCCAGCCCTGCAGCTTGTGGCTGCTGTCCGGCTCGTCAAATCCCATCCAGAAGGCGCAGGTAATCTCGGTGTTGTAAGCGGCCATCCAGATATCGCGGTTGCCGCCGCCGGTCATGTTGACGGTACCGGTCTTGCCCGCCACGGGCGTGCCTGCGGCGGAGAGCTTCGCGCCCGTTCCCGACGAGGTGACCGATTGCAAAAGGCTGGTCATCAGGAATGCCGACTGCTCGGAGAGCACGCGCTCGCCTTCGCTGCGGTGCTGGTAGAGCACACGGCCGGACGCGTCCGTCACCTTGGTGATGAAGTGCGGGCTGTTGAACACGCCGCCATTGCCAAAGGGGGCATAGGCAGCGGCCAGCTGCACGGGTGAAACGCCGTAGGTCATCGCTCCCAGCGCAAGGGCCAGGTTGGAATCGCGATCATCCAGCGGAATCCCCACCTTTTCCAGATAGGCGCGTCCCGCCTCCACCCCAATCTGGTTGAGCAACGCAACCGTGGCTACGTTGAGACTGCTTTGCAGCGCCGAGCGGATGCTCACGTTTCCGTAATACGTGTAGCTGGCGTTGCGGGGTTTGTAGCCGTTAAAGTTGGTGGGCTCGTCCTTGAGAACGCTGGCGGTCGTGTATCCGTACTGGTCGATCGCCGGTGCGTAGGCCACTAATGGCTTGAGCGCCGATCCCGGCTGGCGCCGCAGGCGTGTGGCACGGTTGAAGCCACGGCGCACGTCATAGCTGCGCCCGCCCACGATGGCCAGCACCTCGCCCGTCTGGGTGTTGATGCACGCGGCCGCGCCCTGCACGGGCGTACCGTCCGATGCGTCGGCGGGAAACACGTTTTTGGTAAACTCCTTATCCAACTGATCCTGATGTGTGCGGCTCATGGTGGTTTCAATCACCAGGCCGCCGGTGAGCACCTGATCGCTGGTCATGCCCAGCAGGGTTTCGGCCTCATCCAGCACCGCATCCACAAACCAGCCGTATTGCAGCGTTTCCGCCGGACGCTCCACCACGGCAATGGCCTCGGCCGCTGCCTCGTCGTGCATGGTCTGGTCGATCATGCCCTCCTTGAGCATGGTGTCCAGGATGTACAGGCGGCGGGAGTGGTTGTTTTCTTCGCTCACATGGGGCGCGTAGTAGCTGGGTGCCTTGATGCTGGCCGCCAGCGAAGCCGCCTGCGCCAGCGTCAGGTCCTCCGCGTCCACGCCAAAATAGGTTTGCGCCGCGGCCTGAATCCCGTAGGCCCCGTTGCCAAAATAAATGTAGTTGAGATACATGGCCAGAATTTCGTCCTTGCTCATCTGCCGTTCCAGGTTGACGGCCAGCCACATCTCCTCCAGCTTGCGGGCAATGGTCTTTTGCGTGCTCAGATGGCTCTGGCGGATCAGCTGCATGGTGATGGTGCTTGCGCCCTGGGCGTAGCTTCCCTCGCGCAGATTGGCTGCCAGCGCGCCAAACAGGCGCACGAAGTCAATGCCATGATGGTTGTAGAATCTCAGGTCCTCTGCCGCCAGAAACACCTGCCGCGTCAGGACCGGTATGCGCTCCAGCGGGATGACCACACGGTTTTCCGCACCCTGAATCTTGGTGATCAGTTCGCCCGCATTATCATACATCCGCCCCGTCTGCGGCGCGGCGGTGATCTTGCTTATGTCCAGCGTCTGCCAGTTAGGCACGTCAAAGGCAAAGTAGGCCGCCACCAGCCCGATGACGCCCAGGCTTGCCAGCACAGCCAGCGCCGTGCGCAAGCGGTGGCGTTTGCGCCGCCCGTCCTTTTGCCGCCTCCGCCGGGCACGGCGGTCCGCCCGCCCGGATGGCTCCGCTTCCTCTCCGTCCTTCGTGGCCTCGCCTTCGTCGGCCTTCACATCTCCGTTTTCCATATCCTCCGCCACGGTTTCCGATGCGGACAAATTGCTTTCGTCGTTCAGGGCATCTTCCGGAGGCATATCCTCCACCCGCCGCAAATCTTCCTCCGGAAATTCGTTTTCCGGAGGAAGGCTGTCATTTCCCTCCTCGCCGCCATCCGGATCTTCTGCGTCTTCCGGCATGGTTGTGACACCTTCCATGCCCGAATCGTTCTCGGAAGGCAAACTGCCGTCCCGGAGATGATTCTCCGGGGCCTCACTGTCATCGAGGTCTTCTTTCCGTGGAGCCTCCGGCGCGGATGTGCCGTCTTCGCCGCCCGAATCACTTTCGGATGGCAAATTGTCCTCCCTATGCGAAGCGTCCTGCGCAGGTACTCCGCCCGCCAATGCCCGGCTGTCCCCGCTGCGCGCGGCATCCTCGGCCAGGGCGGCCTCACGCGCGGCCGGAGAGTCGGCGTTTTCCACCCTGTCAAGGCCCTCCGGGCGCGGTGCCTCGCCGCCTGTCCGCACGTCGGGCCGCCTGGCAGCGTTCTTGCGCTTGGCTTTCTTCATCCAAATCCCCCCAAACCTTCCGCGCCGCATTTTCTCGCGGGCCATACGTGCTTACTATGTGCGCTTTCAAGCCTGAAAAAACCGTGGAAACCCCAACAATAACTACCATTTACACATACACCCGCGCCCGTGTATACTCATTTTGAAACAGGCACGGAGGTGTTTCGAATGGGTTCCTTTCAGCCGGGCTACGCCCTTCTCCTGGGCGCCATGATTGCCGTGCTGGCCCTGTACCGGTTTCGACGGCGCCAGCGCGAACCCGCCGGACGCGGCGCGCCCTTCCGGCCATCGCCTGCGCCCAGCGCCCGATTTTCGGATGTGGCCGCCAACGACGAGGCCATGGAAAGCCTGCGTGACGTGCTGCATTTTATTCGTTCGCCCGAAACCTACAGCCGTTTCGGAGCGCGGGTACCGCACGGTGTGATGCTCTATGGTGCACCCGGCACAGGCAAGACGCTCATGGCGCGGGCCCTGGCGGGCGAGGCGGGCGTGCCGTTTTTCGCGGTCAACGGTGCGGACTTTGTGGAGATGTACGTGGGCGTGGGCGCAAGCCGTGTGCGCGCACTGTTCCAGGCGGCGCGCAAGGCCGGACGCGCGGTCATATTCTTTGATGAGATCGACGCCATCGGCAAAAAGCGTGACAACCGCAGCGACGAGCGTGAGCAGACCCTTAACGCCCTTTTGTCCGAGATGAGCGGCTTTGGCGAGCGCGACGGCGTGGTGGTCGTGGCCGCGACCAACCGTCTGGACACACTGGACGAGGCGCTTTTGCGCGCCGGACGCTTCGACCGACAGATTGAGGTACCGCTGCCGGGTCTGGCCGAGCGCCTCCGCATCCTTCAGGTGCATGCGCGCGGCAAGCCGCTGGCGCAGGATGTGTCACTGGAGGCGCTGGCGCGGGATACGGCATTGTTTTCCGGCGCAAAGCTGGAGTGTCTGCTCAACGAGGCCGCCATTCTGGCCGCCAAGCGAGACGCTCAGTCCATTGAATCCGCAGATGTGCAACATGCGCTGGACACTTTGCTCTTTGGTATGGAGCGTCCCGGAGCCAGCCGTTTGGCACACGAGCGCGAGGTGACCGCCGCCCATGAGGCAGGCCATGCCATCCTCACCGCCGTGCTCTTACCGCAGAGCGAAATCCGCAAGGTATCCATCATCCCCACGGGACGCGGCGCGGCGGGCTACAGCATGGCCGTCCCGCAGGAAAAGCTGTTCCACGAAAAGCGTGAATTGATGCATCACATCGCTGTGGCACTGGCCGGACGAGAGGCCGAGGCCCTGCTCCTGGGTCCGGAGCGCGTAAGCACTGGCGCGTCCAACGACATCGAAAAGGCTGCGCTCATCGCCCAGCGCATGGTGTGCGAATGGGGCATGCTGCCCCTGAGCGACGAGGTCTGCCTCTTCAGCCAGCAGCAGAAGGACCAGGCAGCCCAGCAGTGGCTTTCGCAGGGACGGCTGCTGGCCGCTGGTACGCTGCGCGCTCATCAGGCCGCATGGGAGAGGCTCACGCGCCTTCTGATGGAACGCGAAAGCGTGGACGGCGAAGAGGTAGCACGCTGTCTGGAAGCATAGAGAAAGCGTGAAGCGGGTCGGTTTTCCCTCCTGGTGGGAGAAAGCCGGCCCGCCTTTACATTGCCGCCAAAATCCGCTATAATGACCATAAACGCGTCTATCTTGATCGTACGGAAGGAGCACGCCCATGAAAGGCATCATTTTGGCGGGCGGCGCAGGCACGCGCCTGTATCCCCTCACCATGGTTACCAGCAAGCAGCTTTTGCCCGTATATGACAAGCCCATGATCTACTACCCGCTGTCCACGCTCATGCTGGCCGGCATCCGCGATATTCTGATTATCTCCACCCCGGTGGATACCCCCCGCTTTGAAGCTCTCCTGGGCGATGGGAGTCAGTTCGGCCTGTCGCTGTCCTATGCGGTACAGCCCTCACCCGACGGGCTGGCCCAGGCGTTTCTGATCGGCGAGGACTTCATCGCCGGTGAGCCGTGCGCCATGATCCTGGGCGACAACATCTTCTACGGCAACGGCTTTTCCGGCATGCTGCGCGAGGCCGTGACCAACGCCAGAAACGGCCTGGCCACCATCTTCGGCTACTATGTCAACGACCCCGAACGCTTCGGCATCGTGGAGTTTGACAAGCACGGCCGCGTGCTGTCCGTGGAGGAAAAGCCCGCGCATCCCAAGAGCAATTACTGCATCACCGGCCTGTATTTCTATGACGGACGGGTGACGGAGTTTGCCAGGCGTGTCAAGCCCAGTGCCCGTGGGGAGCTGGAAATCACCAGCCTTAACGACCTGTATCTCAAGGATGGGTCCCTGCGCGCCAAGGTGATGGGCCGCGGCTTTGCCTGGCTGGATACCGGCACCATGGACAGCCTGATGGATGCGGCCAACTTTGTGCAGCTCATCGAAAAACGTCAGAGCATCAAAATTGCCGCGCTGGAGGAAATCGCCTACAACCGCGGATGGATTGACCGTGACACACTGTTGCAAAGTGCCGGGCGCTACGGCAAATCCCCCTACGGCGAGCATCTCAAGCGCGTGGCCGAGGGCCGCATTCTCTACGACAGCAATACCACCGATTAAAGGAGCGACGCGTCATGAACATCATCGTTACCGGCGGAGCAGGCTTTATCGGCTCCAACTTTATTTTTTACCTGCTCGGACATCACCCGGAGGACCGTGTCATCTGTCTGGACAAGCTGACCTATGCCGGCAATCTGGAAACCCTTGCTCCCGTCATGGACGATCCGCGCTTTCGCTTCGTTCGCGCGGATATCGCCGATGCGGAGGCGGTCGACCGCCTCTTTGAGGAGGAAAAGCCGGACATCGTGGTCAACTTTGCCGCTGAAAGCCACGTGGACCGCTCCATCACCGACCCCTGCATCTTTGTGCGCACCAATGTGATGGGCACGCAGGTGCTGATGGAAAGTTGCCGTAAATACGGTGTGCGGCGCTTCCACCAGGTATCTACCGACGAGGTGTACGGCGATCTGCCTCTGGATCGGCCGGATCTGTTTTTCACCGAGGAAACGCCGCTGCACACATCCTCGCCCTATTCGGCCAGCAAGGCCGGAGCCGATCTGCTGGTGCTGGCCTATGCCCGTACGTTTGGCCTGCCGGTAAGCATCACCCGCTGCTCCAACAACTATGGCCCCTATCACTTTCCCGAAAAGCTGATCCCCCTGATGATCTCCCGCGCCCTGGCGGACCAGTCCCTGCCCGTCTACGGCAAGGGGGAAAACGTGCGCGACTGGCTTTACGTGGAGGACCACTGTGCCGCCATCGACCTGGTGATGCGGCTGGGCCGTGAGGGTGATATCTACAACGTGGGCGGTCACAACGAACGGGCCAATATCGACGTGGTGCGCGCCATTCTACATGAGCTGAAAAAGCCCGAAAGCCTCATCACCTATGTGACCGACCGTCCCGGCCACGACCGTCGCTATGCCATCGACCCCACCAAGATTCACAACGAGCTGGGCTGGCTGCCCCAGACCACCTTTGAAGACGGCATCCGCCGCACCATCCGCTGGTATCTGGACAACCGTCCCTGGTGGGAGCACATTCTGGCAGGAGAGTATCAGGACTATTATGAAAAGATGTATGCGAATCGTTGATCCGCAGGCCTTGCGTCGAATCAAATAAACGGGAATTTCTATTGACAAATTGAAATACCCGTGTTATAGTTAATGTCGCTGTGACGGATAAGTTGTTCGTCGGAGTGACAATGGGATTATAGCTCAGTTGGTTAGAGCGCCACGTTGACATCGTGGAGGTCATAGGTTCGAGCCCTACTAATCCCACCAAGACGAAAATCCTTGAAACGAAAGCGTTTCAAGGATTTTTCTTTTTCCGTGAAAATGCACTCTTTGCTGGATTTCAGCCAAAAGTACAAAGCCGGTGCAAAGAGTTTCAAATTTGTATTATGCCTTATTCCTGATATACAAACGTTTTTCTGGTCATTGTACTATCAATTTTGGTGCAATGATGGTACAATTTATCCGGCATCACACAAGGATTTGATTGCCTGCTCCATGCCAGCAAGATGTTTCATAACGCCTTCATGCCGGGACGGCGCATATACCGTGTAAACCATCCGTGTATCAGCATGCCCTAACACCTCTGATATTTTGCTTTCGCTCATGCCGTATTCTCGCAATACTGTTGCCATGTTGGCTCTGAAATCGTGGTTGTCATACCCCACGATATTCAGCTTTTCAAAAGCCCTGTGCCTTATCCTGCAAGCGGTAGAATAACACAATGGCTGATCTCCGCCCAGCACATAGCCTGTTTCTTTTCGAGCAGATTCCAGTACCTCCATCAAAGGCGGTATAAGCGGCACGGTGCGTTCGGATTTTTTTGTCTTTGGTTTACCTATGCAGGGATGGTTGTTTGTGGGATAGGTTACCGCCTGTTTGATCTCGGCATAGGTTTCGGGAAAATTGATATCCTCCCAGCGCAGGCCCAATATTTCCTCTTTCCGCATGCCTGTATAGACCAACAAGGCCATATACAAACGCTCCTGCTCATTACTCAAGCTTGGTGTCTCTCTAAATACCCGCTTGCTTTCTGCCACTGATAGGGCTTTGTGGTGGTCTGATGGTTCTCCGGGATTTTTCAGCAAGGTATTTTTTACCGGGTTGTCATCAATCAATCCCATTTCAACAGCCACTTTGAAAATCCTTGACACAAGGCTGCATACACGTTTAATTGTGCCTGCGTTAAGGTTTTTTTTCTTGCCGTGCTTCTTTCCCTCCGCCATCCAGTTCTGGAATTTTTGAATGGTGGTCACAGTTACTTTGTCCATGGGCATTTCGCCCATAAACGGAACTATATTGCATTTTATATATTGCTCATAGTTTGCAACCGTAGTAGGTGCATTGTTTTCGATAAACACGGGGCGGAAGGTGCTGTCTATAAATTCCTTCACCGTTTGCACAGGTTGTTTTTGTGCCTTTTCTCCTGCCAAAAAAAGCTGAAACTTTTTATCGGCTTCTTTTTTGGATGAAGCATTGAAACTGATGTGCTGTTCGGCACCGTTTTCGTCAATATAAGTATAACTTCCCCTGAATTTGCTTGCCATGCTGGATTCTCCTCTTTCCTCGCATGGTGCGCTTTCTGCATGTGTGTCTGTTTCGTTGTCAAGGTTCATTTCAGCCTGACCGTTACCAAGATCAAGCCCAAACATTATAACACGTTCTCGACGTTCTAAAATAGTATGTAGCAAATATCTTGATGCTTTTGTCGGAGCGCCATAGCGGATAAGCAGATTGCATTCTTCTCGCAATGCATTCTCTCTAATTTCCTCTGTTGCTCCCCATTCGCATTGAAACTCTAAATCTTCAATACGTTTCTTGTATTCCCTCGATTCAGAATAAACATAATCTTCAACAACCTGACTTGCTGTCAATAAACACCACCCCTGGTCATGGCTTTGGTTAAATACTGAACATAATGCGCCCATTTCCCGGCTGTGCTGTGTACTCACGTATCCACCGAATTACTTTTCGGGAGATACAACGGCGGAGGCAGTAGGAATGTCACAGCCCGGGAAACAGGCGGCTTTCAATGGGTGCTTTCTGATTGTCGCGGGTAGGATAGTTGTCATCTTCTTTTCTGTTATGCAAACTCATAGGGAGTTTCATTAAATCTGCGCCCACGGCAAACAAGGCGCAAGCCCTTGATAGGCAACGCCTTTAGCATGATTTCGATTCACAATATTTTTATTTAAAAGGTGTAATTGTTTACCCCTTTTTCAGAGAACAATTACGATTCTATTTTTTCTTACTCAGGGAGTAACGATTCGTTACTCCATTTTACTAAACTCATTGACTAGTAAATATTTGTCAATATATTCTATTACTTTGTCGCAAAAGCACTCTAATTCTTTTTGCTTGCAAAGCTGCAACAGGCGTTTGTGTTGCCTGCAAAAATATTTCGCCGCTTGTTTCGCACCCTCTGGCGTTTTGCCCAACAGCTCATACAAACCACATAGCTGTTTATAGGTGAAAATAAAATCCACATTGCAGCGAATAAATTCATTGATACTGCGCTTGTCTCCATAATTGGGCGCTGTATCCTGCCAGTTACTCAACAATCTGGCGTTGCACATATCCTGTGCCTTTTGTGATGCTCGCGGTAGGCTGTGCAATAGTTCCTTCAAAATTTCCAGTGATTCATACTCGGTTTTGCTTTCCCGTGGATGATAAGCCACTTCAAAGCGATAACCTATTCCCTCGTTGACCTTTTGCAATCGTTTGTTATAGCACGTAACGGTATAGCTATCTGTGCTGGCTTTGGTGCTTTCATGGCTGCCAGTCCTTATACTATAACTGATGCTTTCGTTACGCTCCAAAACGCGCTTTTTGACCATGAAACAGACAACAACATAAGTACCAAGCTTGGCCCATTTTCTCAAATCTGCTGAATTGCAATCAACCTTAAAATCTATTCGGCGCAATTCTGGCTCTATGCCCGCTGCTTTCATGTACATTATACAAAAGTCCAGCGTTTTCAAATACGTCCCAAGATCGCTACAATATCCGCCCGAACGCTGATTAGGATTAAACCTAAACGTGGTTCCTCTTTTCCCTTTACGGGTCGTTATTCTGCAATTCCGTACCATTTCGCCCGTGATACTGTTTCCACATACCAGCTCGGGTACAAAATAAGATGCGGTATGCACATTACCATATGTGTTATAATTTTCCTGCTTTATTTCCATTAATTCCTCCTTTGCATTATCCTTATGCCTCCATGTGCTCCGTGCTTTTTTCCTATGCAGTTGTCAAGGTTCGCGCCATTCCAATACGGCTGCTTTTCCGCCATATCGGAATGGTAGACGTTATTCTAACGCAACTGCCAATGAATGTCAACCCGCTTTTTTATCTGGTTTTTCCGTGCGCTTGTATGCTATTTTGTATGGTCTGATTTTCTATAAATTTCTGTAAAATCTGCGCCGATTTTCGTTTTTTCCAGCGTACCCTTAGTCAAGGTAAGCCCCCCTGCCCAAAAGTCGTTTTTTGCGACTTTTCCCAAGCGTTTTATAGCGGATATAAAAATATTTTTTCATAGCTAAAGCAATAGCCAAATGGCGGTTGCTTTTTATAATATTTGCCAATAAATTTCGACGTCATTTTCAGATAATATATGTATTTTATATAAATTATTATAATTGTATATATGTTTTATAGCCATCATTTATCAAACAGCAATAATAATATATGTATTTTATAGCAATTACAACGGTTTCAGCTATTCTTGGCTCTTTGTTCAAGGTGAATCAACTAAGGCAAGTTCGAAAAAACTAACCTCTTGAAACAAGTGAATACCTCCCCCGGATATGTCTACATTCCTTGTATTATAAGGCTTTTCGATATAGCGTAAAAAAGCGCCTGTCTGCTTATGGGCGAAGCAACAGGCGCTTAAAATCAATTTCGGTGCTTAAAAAAAAGCAATAGTTCGCTAGGAATTTATTTCCTGTTCATAGGCTTTTACTCGCCTATAAAAAGTATTAGGCCGCAAGCCAAGCTTTCCCATGGTTTCCCTCGCAGTTTGTTTTCCTTCCCTCCATGCCTGATATTCACGCACAAATGCCTCTTGATTTACTTGTATGGGCTGGCGGCCCTTATATCGTCCCTGCGCCTTTGCTATGGCTATTCCCTCCGCCTGCCGCTGCAAAAGCTGTTCCCGCTCAAATTGCGCCAATCCGGCAAAGATCGTAAACATTAACCGGCCCTCTGCCGTCTCTGTGCTTACGTTCTCTTTCTGGCTGACAAATGCTACCCCCTTCTTCTCCAACTGCTCTACCAGCTCCAACAAGTCCCTAGTATTGCGGGCAAAGCGGCTGTAGCTTTCTACTACAACTGTGTCTCCCTCCCGGACATAATCCATCATCTGCTTTAATTGGGGCCTGTCTGTATCTTTGCCGCTAATCTTCTCCATATAAACTCGTTCTACGCCTAAAGATTTCAACAATAATTCCTGTCTGGCTGTGTTCTGCTCCTGTGTGCTTACCCTGATATATCCAATCTTTGCCATTTTCCGATCTCCTTTGCTGTAATGTGATTAGTATACAGTCATCTCACATTTGTGTCAATAGCATATATATTATTTATGAAATATTTCAAATATGAAAATCAAACTCGTATGACATAAAAAACGGCTGTTTTTTAATGTGTCAATAGAATATGCTCTAATGAAATTCATTCAGCACAGCACATAATAAAAGCGGAGGTTTCTTCCCTCCGCCATGGGTCAATCGTCATAATGACCTTTGCATTGTGCAATGATGATTGCTCCGTCATTTTCCCGGTATACAATTCTATTTACACCATCTATGCGCCTGCTCCACCACCCGGACAAATTTCCTTTCAGCGGTTCAGGTTCTCCTATACCCTCAAAGGTGCTGCGTTGTATATCCTTCAAAATAAGGTTTATCCGCTTCAATGTTCTTTTGTCCTGTGTCTGCCAGTATAAATATTCTTCCCACGCCTGTTCATGCCACAATAGCCGCATACTTCAATCCTCAACCAATTCATGCTCCGCAAGCTTTGCTGTGCCGTTATCAATGGCAGAAGTCACCCGTGCAAGATGCGCCATGTTGGAAGCGCTGTAAAACGGGTCTGCATTGACTTCAAAAGGGATTCTATGCTCACGGCTCACCTTTACGGCAAACATGGTAAATGCCGTGCTCATGGTCAAACCCATATCTTTACAGACGCTTTCCATGCTCTTTTTCAGATTGCTATCCATGCGGAAATTGACCATTGTTGTATCAGCCACAATCACACCTCCTTATTTTTGTAAAGCAATTTTCAATATTTTGCTTTACATCCCTATTATATTCCCCACAAGTTCCTCTGTCAATGCAAATTTTTGTGCAGCAAGCAGCAAAAAGCGGTATACAGAGAAGGTATAAGGCTATGAAACTCGGTCCCAAATTCGGACTGAATCACGCCTTGTTATTTCTTGCCATTCTTCTGCTGCTTGTATTATTACTTCTCTGTTGCTTTTTATTTTTATATGGTCTCAAATATAAGCCATTAATCCTAGCATAAAGGTCGCTGTATACTATGATACAGCGGCCTGCACAATTCTCTTCATGGTACGACATAACTGTAGGTAAATCTTTTTACCCTATCTATGCCTTCTTGTGCCTTTACAACGCCTTGCTCGGCGGCTTTTTCATACCATTCTAGAGCCTTATAGTTGTCTACTGACACGCCTCGTCCCTTTTCATACATCCACCCAACATTATACTGTGCATCGGCTTGCCCTTGCTCGGCAGCTTTTAGCCACCACTCTAAAGCTTTTTGATAGTCTTGGGCAACACCGCGAGCATAGTAATACATCGTGCCAAGGTTAAACTGGGCGGTTGCTTGTCCCTGATCAGCCGCTTTCTGAAACCACTCTAAGGCTTTTTGATAGTCTTTGGGAACACCTCGACCATTCTCATACATCATGCCAAGGTTGTTCTGGGCATTTGCATTTCCCTGATCAGCGGCTTTCTGATACCAATCAACGGCTTTTTCTTCATTCTTGGAAACTCCTCGGCCATTTTCATACATCCAACCGAGATTGCACTGTGCGTCCGCATTCCCCTGTTCAGCTGCTTTCTGATACCACGCTGCGGCTGTTTTGTCATCTTGGAAAATGCCTACGCCTGTCTCATACATCACACCAAGTATCCACTGGATATCCGCATTCCCTTGATCACCAGCTTTCTGGTACCACTCTACGGCTGTTTCATAGTCTTGGGGAACGCCTTCGCCATTGTAATACATCATGCCAAGGTTAATCTGGGCATTTGCATTCCCCTGCTCAGCAGCTTTCCGGTACCACTCTATAGCAATTTCATAGTCTTGGGGAACGCCTTCGCCGTTTTCATACATCCAGCCAAGGAGGCTCTGGGCATTTGCATTTCCCTGATCAGTAGCTTTCTGAAACCATTCTACGGCTTTTTGATAGTCTTGGGGAACACCTTCGCCACTGTAATACATCGCACCAAGGTTAAACTGGGCATCTGCATCTCCCTGATCAGCAGCTTTCTTGTACCATTCTATGGCTTTTTGATAGTCTTGGGGAACACCTTCGCCATTATTATACATTACGCCAAGGTTACACTGGGCATTTGCATTCCCCTGCTCAGCAGCTTTCCGGTACCACTCTACAGCAATTTCATAGTCTTGGGCAACGCCTTCGCCACTGTAATACATCACACCAAGGTTAAACTGGGCATCTGCATCTCCCTGATCAGCAGCTTTCTGAAACCATTCTACGGCTTTTTGATAGTCTTGGGGAACACCTTCGCCACTGTAATACATCACACCAAGGTTAAACTGGGCCTCTGCATTTCCCCGTTCGGCAACAGACTGTAAGCATTCCAATGCTTCTTCATGCCCCTGTTCGGCAGCTTTCTGATACCATTCAACGGCTTTTTCTTCGTTCTTGGAAACTCCTCGGCCATTTTCATACATCCAACCGAGATTGCACTGTGCGTTTGTATTCCCCTGCTCAGCAGCTTTCTGGTACCAATCTATTGCTTTTTTATCGTTTTGGGAAACACCTTCGCCATTCGCATACATCACACCAAGGTTAAACTGAGCATTCGCATTTCCCCGTTCAGCGGCCTTCTGGAACCACTCTGCGGCTTTTTTGTCATCCTGGGAAACACCTTCGCCATTGTTATACATCATGCCAAGGTTAAACTGTGCGTTCGCATTCCCCTGTTCAGCGATAGCCTGCAATCTTTCCAGCGCTTCTCTATGGCCCTGTCTAGCGGCCTTATAATAATTCCATGCTGCTTCTTTCGAGTCTTTATCCCCGCTCTGACCCTTCTCATATATCAGACCAAAGGCATAATCTACCTCAGGATTCTCTCCAAGAGCTAAACTCGCTTTCTGTAACCAGCCCTTCGCTTTTTCATAGTCTTTGGAAACTCCCCGCCCATAGCAATACATCAACCCAAGATTTATCTGTGCATAAGGATTCCAATTCTCGGCAGCAGCCTGTAACCATACCAACGCTTCCTCATGTTCCTGTTCAGCGGCTTTCTGCAACCACTCCGCAGCTTTTTCTTGATTTTCGGGAACGCCTCGACCAGTAGCATACATCATGCCTATGTTACACTGCGCATCAATGTTTCCCTGTTTGGCGGCTTTCTGATACCACTCCGCAGCTTTTTCCTGATCATCGGGAACGCCACAGCCATTCGCATACATCCAGCCAAGGCTGCACTGTGCATTTGCGTTTCCCTGATCAGCGGCCTTCTGGTACCATTCCGCAGCTTTTTCTTGATCTTCAGGAACGCCGCAGCCATTCGCATACATCCAGCCAAGGCTGCACTGTGCGTTTGCATTTCCCTGATCAGCAGCCTTTTGGTACCATTCTGCGGCTTTCTCGTAATTTTTAATGACCCCGTTTCCTTCAAAATACATCAAGCCAAGATGATAATACGCGGCTGGAAGGCTCTCCTGTGCACCCATATGCCCTTGCCCAGCGGCTTTCTGATACCACACTACTGCCTGTTGATAATCTTGGAATATACCACGACCATTCTCATACATCCGGCCAAGATTATACTGTGCATCAACAAGGCCCCCGGCAGCCGCTCTTTGATACCACTCTGCGGCTTTTGTATCGTTTTGGGAAACCACCGTGCCACTGGCATACAGATTCCCTATTTCATACTGTACATGGGGAAGAAACGCAACAGATACGCCAACAATCAAACAAACAACTACTATTACAACAAGAAGAAGCCATCCGCCTTTCTTTTTATTAAGCGGCTTCATGGGTTTTCCGCAATACGGGCACTTTTCTGCGGCTGACGAGATTTCCTTTCCACATTCCGGGCACGATATGATTGCCATAATCTGTATTCCCCCCTGATAGATTCTCTAATAAATAGAATAGAAAACGTTATGAACTTTGTCAACCGTTCCCAAAACAAAATCATCGATTTCCTCCGTTGTTTTACGCCTCCCTGCATTCATTTTTCCCAACAACGAAACAGACATCACAATCAAAAGCCCACCATTTTTTGTTGTAAAATAAGGGTTTTCTTGTCGTTGACATCGTGGAGGTCATAGGTTCGAGCCCTACTAATCCCACCACCTGAAACCCTTGATTTTCAAGGGTTTCTTTTTTGTGCTCATAAGCGTCACATCCACTTTGGCTTCGGGTGGGCACAAAAGTGGGCACACATGATTGCAAGTTTTGATTTTGAATAAATTTACGATAATAAGCACACACTTATTATTTTTTATGTGATAAAGTGTAATAAGTGATAGTAACAAAATCTTTTCTATATAATATAGGTCAAATTATGCTATCACTTAATTTATATAAAGTGATAGTATGTGTTATTCAGCAACAAGACCCCCCATTATTTTTCATTGCACACTGTAAGCGCTAGAGGCAGCCCGGTTAATTACCATCGGCAAAATGCTTTTTTCATAGGGGGGGACACAAACAAAAGCTGTCTTATTCTTCAAGCCTGAGTTTTTTGAAAGGAATAGCAGCAGCGTTCATAATACACTATGTCATACAGTATTCTTTTATCCGCGTTGCCCGCTCCCTAAATTATCCGCGTTCTTCCATAGGTTTGTGCACGCTAGTGGCCTTTAATAAAACAAAAGGCAAATAAAAAAGCCTGGAAAACCAGGCATTCATCTATATTAACTTGAGTAATATAGTAAGAGGCCGCATGCGCAGAGAATCCATCTCAAAATTCGCTGCGCATACATCCTGAAAAAAGCCGGGCGTTGCACACCGTCCGCCCTGATAATATCTGGTGATCATGTCCGTTCTTTTATTCGTTCCAGTGCCGACCGGAAGATGGCTTCGTTCAGTTCAAAGCCTATTGCATCGTATCCCTCCAGATCAGCCGCCAGAAGAGTCGTCCCGCTACCCATGAATGGGTCCAGGATGCAGCCTCCGGGCACGCAGATCCGCACGATCTGACGCATCAGCTCCAGCGGTTTCTGCGTCTGATGCCGTCTCTCTTTGCCCGATACATTCGGGAAGGTGAACACTCCCGGCAGGCATGGCACCGGCCTGTCAACGGGTAACGCCCCGTTTGATCCCCACAGGATATTTTCCGTCTGCTGCCGGAATCGTCCCTTTTGGGGTCTACAGTTGCCCTTGTCCCATTGGGCCATGCCCCGCCATGTCCATCCGGCCCACTGCATCACGTCCGATGCCACGGGCGTTTGCCGCCAGTCCACGAACATGGCGATCACGCCGCCCGGTTTGGTTCGCATACGCGCCTCCAGCAGCACCTGTAGCATCAGGTTTGCCCAACTCCGCTTGTCCATTGCGTCCCCTTCAAAGTCTGGATAGGGGCAGTTCCCTCGCTTGCTGCTTGTGTACTTCGTTGATGTTTTGGCAGATATGCCACTTAGCGTAGCAGCGCCGGAGGCATAGGGCGGATCGGTAATGACAGCGTCGAACAGGCAGTCTCGCGGCATTTCGCTCAGGATTGTCAGGGCATGGCCCTGCATCATTTGAATCATGATAGGCTCCTTTCATTACGTGCCCCGCCCGGCGTTTTGCCGGGCAGGGCGTTTCCTGTTATTACATAGTGGCTTCGGGCGGTTTCTCCGGCTCACCAATCCCATACACATCCTTTTCCCCCGCGGCGATCATGGCCATGTCCAGCTGCTTCCACGCGGCCTTGAGCGCGTCGATCACCTGCTGGCTGTCAATGTAAAATCCCCGCTCTGCCATCTTTTCCAGAGCCAGTTTCCACTTGTCCTCTCCGCAGTAACGCCCCAGCAGCGCCTCCACGGCCTCCACCACAATTTTTGCCGCGTCGGTCAGATCGCGCTGCTCAAGCCACGGCTTCACATACTTTACCCATACGCGTCCCAGCAGCGCCGACGCCGCCGTGCCGATCACGCCGATCACGGCCACCACCAGCGCCGTCCAGTCGATTACCGGCGCAGAAGCAACCACGCCCGCCGCCCCTTCCGCCATGGCCAGCGTCGGAAGCAGTAACAGCAGCGTAGACAGCAGCACCCAACAGATCATTTTCTTTTTCACAGTATCTCCTCACTTTCTTCTCTTTGTGGCGGCTTGTCCGCAAGCCGCAAGATTTCTTCTTCGTAGTGTTCCGATAAATGATTTCGCCCGCGTGCCCGATAGGATGCGTGCATCTTGCACAGCATTTCCTTCTTTGCCCCAGGACACCACCCGCGCGAGGTGTAGAAGTCTTGCGCCTGGCTAAGCCTTTCATATTGAAGATCACCGATATCATCGGACAAGCCGTCCAGCACCGTGGTGATCTTCTCAAGCGATTGACGCAGTTCTGTTCGGAAGGCTTTCTGCTCTTTAAGGGTTTTCTCTTTATTTGCCTTTCTGGTTTTCAGCCTGCGTTTTACCGGATTAAAAAAAATAAGCCCCAGCAGGGCAAGGATCGCGGATATGGACGCGGCCACCTGTCCGGCATTGTCCAAAAATTGCATGCCCGTCACTCCATCTCATTCTCATACTCCAGATATTGCGCCATCATGTAGGCCCGGCGCGTGTGGCCATCGGTGCAGATCGCGCGGATCAGCGCCCAGCCGTCCCGCTCGCGCTCCACCTGCACCCGCGCGCCCGCGTTCACCAGCCAGTAAAGGGTTTCCTCCGTGCTTGCCGATTTGCGCAGCTTCACCGGCCCGCCATCAGGCGATACGACCACGGCATACCGTTTTACGCTCGTGGCAGGTGTTCCGGCGGTCAATTCGTCAGACATATCCATGCCGCCATCCGCTACATCGCCGCTGTCCGCCCCCTGATCCACCCCCAGCCCGGCCTCATTGCCGTAGTCAATCTCTTGGAACCACATCACATGCGTCCAGCCGTTGGCCAGCGTGCTCCCGGCCACGCGGCCCATCGTGGCGCTGGAGTGCACCACGTCGCAGCTGCGGGCGTTTCCGTTTTTATCGACATCGGTCAGGGCGTTCTCGCCCACGTACAGGCCCACATGGCTGAAATCGCCCAGGCCGTCGCCCGCGTAGCGCTCTGGCAGGTTGGCATCTGTTTCCTCACGGATGAGCAGCCCCGCGCCCGGCACAAGGCGGCCCTGCGCCTGTGCCTGCGCAAGCGTGCCCAGCCATGCCGCGCGGCGGGCCATGTCGTTGGTCCCCAGGTAGTCCATGGCCCCGCCCGCCTGGCGCGCGCAATGCTCGATAAACGCCCGGCAATCCATCTCGTCATAGGTATAGCCCACGTGGGCCGCCTGCACCGCAGCGGTCGCAACACTTTCTCCAGTTGGTTTCATACTGCCTTCCTTCTTTCTTTCGTTATAAATCGCTAGAAAACAACAATGGCGTATTAATGATCACAGTACAATTAGCATACGGACTATTTATGATTTGCCTGCTGCCGGTGATTTCCAAAAGCAAACCAAAATCGTCAATCGTTACGTTGTTAATAGTTGCATTCGTATCATTATAAGCGCCTGTTTGAACGCGCACGCTAATGCTTATGCCACTGGAAGGATAGACTTTCGGATTCGCGCGCATTCGTTTGCCAATAGGTATATATACCCTGACTTTTGATGTAGTATCGCCACCGTCTCCAACATATCTGGCTGATGCGGAAGAACGCGTAAGATAATCGGTGCATTTAAATCGCTCAATCATTTGATCCGGCTCTTTCCACGGAGGAAGGGTGGTTACATTATAAGCGCCGTAGTACAACCTGGCATTTTTTAGCGCCACTGGCGTTGAATCATATTGCGGCAGTACCAGAATAAATGCAGGCACACCCAGACTGGAGACTGCGGCTCTAAGCCGCATACCATTACTAAAAAAAGGACTATTAATTGAGCTGCTATCTTCGGTTGGCCATGTTGCAGCATAAACCAATAGTTCCCCGTCAGCTTCTACTGCTAATGTTACTCTTTTTCCTTTTATATCTCGGTTTCCTAGGAGCTGGAGAATGTAACAGTAGTTAATCTCCTCTGTGTTCGCGGCAGTTAAAACGCCATCCGCATACGAAATCGTTGCTCCTCCGTTGCGCCATCGGTCCGCTGCATAAGATGCAGTTCCATGTGTTCCCCCGTGTTCAACCTGTGCGATAGAGAAATCTGGGTTGTCCAGCACATTTTCCCGCGGCATATTGGTATCCAGCCAGGTCAACACCCCAGCGCTGTCTATCGAATGCAACGTGATGGTATCATTGTTTTTCACCGTCAGCAGCCGCACGCCACTTGAATAAAGTGCAGCCAAAGCCACAGCGTCCATCCTGTACAACTGTTCCGCCGTCAGTTCCGGCACCCGCCCGGCAAGAGCAGCGATACGTCCGTTCATACCGCCGCCCCCTTTCGGACGTAGCTTAGGCCACGCGCTTCCAGCGGGCCACGGCCAGAGACGGCTGCATGTTGTTGTGGGCCGCATTGCCGCCCGCTGCGGCAATATAGCCGGATGCAACAAATCCCTCTGTCGCACCATCTTTGTAGGTATACAAGAATCCGTGCGTATCTGTCCCGGCATAGTTGTCTCGCCACATATAGCTGGAGTGTGTATGCGCCGGCATCTCTGCCGCTGTAAGTTTGTGCGTCGCTGCGCCGCCCACCCATCCCACGGGATGGCTTGCGTCCGACGCTATCAGCGTCCGCCCGTCCGCGATGCGCTGCCACTGCGTTCCGCAGCCAACGGCGTTGTTGGGATCTGCCTCCACGGCAAAGTCGATGATGATACCCACCGGATACACCCGGTCGATGATGGCGCGCATCACCGTGCTGATCGTGCCAGTCATGCGCACCACCGCCTAACGATAGGGTTGAAGCTACAAGGGGTAACGTACCCCCCCCCCCGATGGAAGGTGCTGTAAATCATGGTTCTATCCTCCTTATCACGCTGTCCTGCGCCACATGTACACAGATAGATACGGTGGCATGATACTCGATTTTTCGGTAGACCCCACCAGCGGGCTGCCATATAGTGCATTCCCACCTGTACTGTCAAGGGACGCGGCGTATTTGCGGCTATACGCCCATTTGGCAGATATAAAATCGCCAACGATTCCGCCTGACGATCCGGCAAGCACAATTTTGGCATATGACGTACCACTTAGCGCGAAACTTTTTTCGGCTTCACCCCCCGTACTGCCTGCCGGATAGCTGGCGCTGTCCGCGCCGATCAGCATCCGGCCATTAGCGACGCGCTCCCACGTCCCGCCGAACAGCGTAGCCGGGTTGGTGGCGATCATGCTCATATAGATGCTGCCCACCGGCCACGAGGCCAGCTTTGCAGCCTTAATAATCGGCGCAAACAACGCCGCTACCCTGCCTGTCAACCGGCATCACCGCCCACCTGCGTCCATCCGCTCACGCCCGGCTCCCACACGTTGGCATCCAGATCGCTAACCCATTCAACGCCACCATGCATCACATGGCTGCCCTTGGCATACGCGTCATGCGCCCCCGTGGGCTGCACCCACTCCGGCACGGCCTCCGGGTCATCCGCGCTGACGCCCATGGGTGTCCAAAGCGCACGGGATATATCCGGCGTCCATCCAGCCTGCGACGTGTGCGCCTGCGCGCAGCGGTACAGCGCGCCGTCATAGGCCACGATGTCGTCCACGGAATAGGCCACGCTGCCGCCGTCCCACGCATCAAACAGCGGCGCACAGGCGGCCAGCTCGTCCGCCGTCATGGCGTCCGCGTCCGCTGCCACGGTACGCCGCGCCGCCACGCGCGTAGCATCCAGCAGCGCTGCCTGTCCGTCGATGCGCTCGCCCAGCGCCGTCTCCGCCGCCCCAATCGCCGCGCCCAGCGCCGTGCTCTGTGCCTCGATGGCCGCGCTAAGCGTCCGTCCCTGCGCCTCAAGCTGCTGGCCCAGCTTTTCAGCAGCTCCAACCTCCATGGGGTCCACACATAGCACCGCCTCCATGGCCGCGTGTTCCGCGTCCATCCGCAGGCTGGCCAGCCCCCGCACAGCATACAGCGCCACCGTCATATGGTCCGCGTCCAGTTCGCGCAGCTCGTCTGCTACGCCCAGCAACTCCGCCGCGCTGTCCAGCGTGCCGTCCCAGGCATCCGCCGCCCAGCGCAGGCACAGCCTGCCACCGCTCATGGTCAGCGCCACGTCCTCCAGTATCGTTTCGTCGATCTTCACCCTGGCCATATCACTGCACCTCCGTTAAAATCATGTATCCTGCCAGCTCCCCGGCTGGCTTCACTGCCGTACTAAGCGCAATGCTTCCCGCGTTGGTAGTCCAGTCGATGTCGGCCAGCTGGTTGGCCCGTGTCGCCGCCGTCAGCACGCACTCCACCACCGCCGTAGTGGCGGTCACGCTGGCCTCGCTGATGGCACAGGTATACGGCCCGCTGCCCGCCCATCCGCTCAAGGGCAGGCTAAAGGACATCATGCGCGGCGCAGCAGCGTCTACACCGTCCGCACCATCCGGCCCCGGCGGTCCCTGTATTTTTCCTTGGTTCTCCCAGCCTGCGCCCGTCCAACGGTACACGTCATAAGGCGCAGCAGCGCCCACATTGTACTGATCTCCCACATCAGGCGACGGCACCGCAGCTTCCAGCTCCGCCACAGTTCCATAGGCCACGCCCTTGATGGTATAGCCAGGCCCCTGCGGCCCCCGCTCCGTCTGGATGGCCACATGCAGCGCGCCGCTCTCCGGGTCCCGTGTCACCGACGCCTCCACGCCAGCGCCGTACTCAACGACGCTTTCGCTGATCGTCAGCCCCTCGATGCTCTCTGCCGCGGCATTCGCCCGGCCCGCCGCAGCATCCGCCTCCCCGGCGCTGGCCTCCGCACCCTGCGCCGCGGCATCCGCCAGCGCAGCCTTCTCCTCAGCCTCCTGCGCTGCCTGCGTGGCCGCTGCCGCGCTGGCCTGCGCGCCCTGCGTAGCCTGCTCGCTGGCTTCGATAGCCGCGTCCACCAGGGCAGCCGCCGCGTTGGCTGCGTCCGCCGCATCTGCCGCGCCGTCGATGGCGTCCTCAACTCGCTGGGCCGCCGCATTAGCCGTCGCGGCGGCTTGATTGGCGGCGTCTGCCGCGTCATCCGCATCCCCGGCAGCCAGGATGGCGTCGGCTGCTGCGGCGTCTGCCGCGCTGGCCGATTTATAGGCTTTGTCCGCGGCGCTACGGGCAGCGGCGGCCTGGGCTTCGGCGCTTTCCGCCGCTCCATTGGCTGTACCTGCTGCCTCGTTTGCCGCTTTTTTTGCAGCCTCACATGCGGAGATAGCGGCTTGAAAGTCGCTCAGGTCCGGCAATTCTCCGCTTGGGTCATACACAGTCGATGTAATGCCGGGTCGAACCGTGTACATGAAATACAGCAGATCGATTTTGGCGTCCTCTTTCAGCATCCGCAGAATCACCAGCGTATCCCCGGCCATGGCATAGAATGAACCGGGGAAGGTTACGCTTACCACATTTCCCTCAAGGCTCGCCTCCTCTGAATACGCTGTCGCCCTGTTGTTCAATACGCAATATGCCTGGCAGTCCCACCCTTCCAGCTGCGCATTGACGCCATTGTTTTTCAATGTCAGGCGTATTTCATGCGCATTGGCGTCACCGCACACAAAAACCGCCTTGTTGTCAATCAGCAATGCGCCCCGTGTCAGCTCATGCTCATAGGCGAAAACGGCTTTCAAACCCGATCACCCCCTTTTATGTACAGATGCAGTCATGATCCGGCACCTTCACCGCCGCCGATCGGTATGCCGCTGGAAGCTGCCAGCCTTTTTACCTCCTCAATGAAATCATCAACCCATTTGGCGAATGCCTCCGCTGCTTCAGCCACCTGCTCCGGCTTCGTCAGGTGTACGGTCACGCTGAATCCGCGCCCCGGTCGGATATCCCCGCTGACCATTGCTATCTGTACCGCATTTCCGTTTTCGTCCGTCGTCAGCATGTCGCGGCTGATGCTTTGACTGTCGCGGATCGTGATCTGTTTGCTCATTGTTCGTCATCCTCCTTTTTGTGTGATTCTCCGATTGGCGTAAGGCGATGCACCACCATAAATGCCTCTGTCAGCGCGAATGCTTCCCCGGCGAGGACCCACACCGCGCATTCCTTCCCGCGCTTCCATGCGCAGTCCTGGTCACAGGGGTGTCCCGTCAATGGGCACCGCTTCTCCATGCTTTCGTTCATAGCCTTTTCCTCCATCGTTCCCTAGTTCAGTAGTTTCCGCCTGCAAAGGCGGTGACAAAGGTTTTGATATATGCCGTTCCAGATATTCCGGTCATTCGGTCCGGCACAAAGGTCAGCTTGTGCCATCCGCGCACTATACGCCCGTCGCTGTCCTTCTCCATATACGGCACGGCGTCAAAGTCCTTCGTGTCCGAAATCGCGGCAGGTACCACGTTGTCGCCCAGCTTCACCGTTACCTGCTGCGCCGTGGTCCCATTGAAGATGCCGTATTCAATCGGGTGCGTATGGTCCTCAAACGTCACCACATGGCTGTGTCCGCTGACGTTGATAGTCATGTCGGGAAATCTGAATCCGATGGAAACGCCATGCTTGTGGCTCATTCCGTGCTGGTGCACGCTGATCGTATGCTTATGGCTGTTGAGCGTGTGGCTGTGCGAAGGAACAATGTGGGTATGCCCGCTGATGTTGTGCGTGTGCGACCCGGCGGGGTGCGAATGGCTGCACGTATTGCTGTTCACATCAACGCGCACGTTCAATCCCGGATTGCTACCATGGTTATGATAGGCGGTTGAATGGCTGTGGCTCGTATCGTCGCTCTCGCCGGTATTACCGTTGCCAGTCCCTGTCGTCAGGCTCCCGCTGGACTGCGTCGTGATGTCGCCGGACGCACCGGTCCGCCCTGTAGCCGCGTCAGTTTCCGTAGCCAGGTCGCCAAACGGCCCGTCGGTCAAGGTCATATCGTCCCCATAGCCGTCAATGGGGCCGGTCATGTTGACCGTGCTGGCGAATACTTGGGATGGTATTTCTGCCGTGGCCTGCGTGCCCGCATCGCTGGACCTGGCCTGTCCGCCGCTCGCGCTGGCCGCTTTGGAATACGCCCGGAAGGCCGTTATCCGATATTTGATCTGAAACACGTTGATGCTGGCTGCGTTGGTGTCAACGGGTATCCAAACTTCCAGCGGGTTCTGGGCGTCGCAGTTTCCGTTGAAGCTGATGGCGTAAATGCAGGTGCTTCCCTGGCTGTACAATTCTGCAATGCGGCTTTTACGTATCAGCTTGGCCGTCTCTGCGACTATATCGCTTTTCTGATTGCTGAATACTAGCCTTGATTTCTGGTCAGCGGCGTACAGATCGGTCTTGCGCACCTCAACCACGCGCTCCTCGATACTGATGCCGTACTCCAAAACCGGCACCCGCCCCAGCGCCCCGCAGCGGAACCGGTCCAACGGTTCGCCGGTCAGAGCGAAAACATCATCGCCGCTCACCTCCGTTGTCACCTTTGGCGTGCTGCACCCCTCCAGCACGGCCTGTGCCGCCGCCTTCAGCGTCGCCGGATCGGTGATCTTGGTGTCCGGGTAAATATCCTCGATTATGCCATACATGGCAGTGTTCTTCTCAAGGTAGTCCACACCGCCATTAACGCTTCTGATGGTTAGCTGGTTTACGCCCTCGCCATACCCGCGCGGATACAGTCGGGTACGCAGCTCGCTCCGGTCCACCGTCTGCTTCACGGTCTGAATGTTTCGGTTCAGCCGAAGCTCCATGGTCACATGGGTCGGTGCCTTGCGCAGATGCAGCACGAAGGGAAAAACGCTCGTGTCAAATTCCCATTGATAAGCGTCCACAAAAGGCCCCGGCACGCTCAGGATGGCGTTGATCAGGTATTCGTTCTCCACGCTGTACTGGTAGGCATAGCTGAAATCGCAATCCCCCAGCACCCAATATACCCTGCGCTGTTTTGCAAGCAGCTGCGCAAGAACGCTTCGCGTGGTCGTTCCTACCCCGCCAAATTCAAAGTAGCCGGGAATCACCGTATCCCCAAGGGTTGCGAAGGCATGCTCCAGCTTTACCTGCTCCTGTTCCTTTGTTCCCCGCGTCCTGGCCACCTCGTAGGCCCGAAACACCCCAACATCGCCAAAGGCGTCATACAGTTCCACAAACTGCCCATCCTTCACGCTCTCACCCGCCAGCTCCAGCGTGCAGGTTGACAGCGGTGTCAGTTTCAGATCATATCCCGCTTTGGTTGGATGCAGCCTGCCGATTGGCTTCATGTCGAAGTCATACAGCTTCGGCAGCGGGATGCCGCTTCTCATATCCAATCCGCATCCCTCCTTACAGCCATTGTTCCCATGCCAGCAGTCTGGCCCTTGCAGCCTGATCTGTCACAATGGTGATTTCGTTGCTCTCACGCTGCCTGATCACCAGATCGTCCGCGCTATCGGCTGTCCGCTTGTCCATCACACTTGTTCCATCCGCTTTCAGGGCCAGAAATCCATGGTTGTCGTAGCTGGCTGTAAGCGTCTTGCCATATGCAAGCGTTAAGCCGCGCAGAATGAATGAACCGCCGTTTACGCTTACGCTCAAGCTGCTCATGGCCGCCGTGCCGGTATTGGTAATTTCAAATTCCAAAAACGTATGCCGGGCCGTGCCGCGCGGGCGTAAATTCGCGGCTGCCGTCTGTCCCGCGGCAGTCGAAACGCTCGTTGCCATAGGGTCAAGCCCGCGCCAATATGGGTCATATGCCGTGAAAACGACATCCACTTCCTCTTTCCAGTCGCGCCCGCTGATATCCGGCAATTCCGTACACTCCACCCGAATCTGCTGGCCGTTCCGATAACCCAGCGTCAGCATTCCGCCACTCTCGGCCCATTCCACCAGCTTGTCGTACATCTCCAGACGTTTCATCTTGTCCCGCTCCCAAAGGACAACATGCACAATGATGCGGCGGGTTTCCCGCTCCCGCCGTATCATCCGAAGGCCATCGTACTTTGCTCTGCTTTGGGTCGTCACCTTGATTTTCGGGCCTTCCTCCTCAACATCCGCAACATGGAAGCGCGCGTCAATGGCATTCAGGCCCACGCCGTTCAGGCGTACCGGATAAAGCTCTTTCATGCCGCATTCCTCCCGTCACAGCGAAAACCGCCCGGCATTCAAAGCGCTGCCCTGCTCTTGCGAAACATAGGCCGCCAGAATCCGTCCCGCTAGTTCGCCGTCGATCACCACACGCATCCCATCCAGCGCGTTGGCAACCTCCATCCCTATCTGGCGATAGTCCAGGTCGGTCTGTCGCGCAACGGCAACTGTCGGGGCTGCGGGCCGTGAATCGGGCGCGGGGAAATACACGCTTACGCGGCTCTGTGCGTCCAATGCCTGCGCCTGCAACGCCGTCAATACCCGTTCGCCCTTATGAAGATTCGCGGGATAATCGTCATATGGTACACTCGTAAGTCCGGCTGCATGGCTGGTCAGTTTCGCCGTGCGCACGCGCCCCAGCGCGGCAAGCGCCTGATTGTATCTGTTTACGATCCCCTGGGTTTCCGCAATGCCCGCTTCAAGCGCCGCATTCATGGCATTCACAGTGGCTCGTGCATTGGCGCTGGCGCTCTCTGATTGGTTGAGACCTGCCACCATGCTTTGCATCTGCCGCACCATGGCGTCGGTTTTGGCATTGAAATCCGTCTGCATCTGCGCAACGATGGTGGCGAACGTGTTTTTCCCCGTTTCTACCTCGCCAAACTTGGCGTTCAGGTCCGCCAGCTTGTCCCCGCCATCGTTCACTATGCCCTGCAATATGGCCGCGCTTTCCACGCTGCCGTCGCTTAGCTTGGCCACAAGGTTTTCATTCAGCGCAATGCCGCCCTCATCCGCCAGTTCTTTCAGCTTCAGCAGGTTGTCCGAATAATCGGACAGATAGGCAAGCTGGCTGTCCAGCGCTTTCATGCTTTCATCGATCGACTTGGTTTCCGCCTCTGTAACCTCGTCGAATCCGCTTACCACGCCGCTGATGTTTTTCAGCGCATCCTCATAATACTTTTCGTATGCTTCCGTCAGCTCGGTCAGCTTCTGTTGCAGCGTTTCAAACTGCGCCACCTGATCGCTCTGTGCGTCGGTAAGTTCCCCGATCCCGCCTGCCGCGCCGCCTGAAACATCATCCAGCGCCCCAAGCGCTTCGTTATAGGCTTCAAGGCTTTCTCTGCTGGATGCTACGGCATCTTCATCTTCCGCGACAGCGTTCGTCAGGTCCTCCACATTCTGCTGCGCTTCCCGGTTTTCTTCTCCCAGGCGGATAACCTCTTCCACCAACGGACCATACTCCGCACTGCTTCCAGCAAGGGTAAGGGCAAGCAGCGCGGCGGCATCTCCGGTGCTGTTGAGTTGCTCCTCGGTTATACCCGTGGCCTCGGTCAGCCTCTGTACGCTTTCTCGGTAGGCGTTCTCCGCATCCTCTGCCTCTTTGGTAGCGACGGTCAGCTTGATGCGGTTTTCTTCAAGCTCGCTGATGGTGGCGGCATAAGCGTCATATTGGGATTGAAGCGCCTTCACCTTGGCCTGCTCGATGGCGTTCTGCTTCCAGGCGTCTGTATTCAGCTTAAGCGCCGCTGTTCCGCCATCGATCTCGCCGGTTTGAAGATTGATCTTGTCGGACAGCTCCGGTACGGTTTCCACCAGGGAGCCGAGCAGTGCGTTCCATTCCCGCCATTCATCCGCATCCAGACCGGTGGACGCGTTCTTGGCTTCCAGCTCGGCGAGCCTTTCGATCAGCGCATCCGCTTTGGCCGCTGTCCCCTCGATCTGGGCAAGGTTATCTTCATACTGATCATTCGCGCTTTCAAATGCCTCCGGAAGCGCCTGCGCTGCACTGGTCAGTTCGTCGACCTGTGATTTGGTACTTGTGGCCCAGGTACCCAAAGCGGCCACAAGGCCCAGTACGGCGCTTGCCGCCATCAGCCAGGGCGATGCAGTCAACGCTGTAGTCAGGGCCGTCCATGCCGCTTTCAGAGCAGGCACCACCACGGTTGCCGTCACCACACCCGCAGTCAGCACGCCCAGCGCTGTGGAAACGCCGGTAATGGCCGGTACCAGCCAGCGGTTCTGCTCCACAAAGTCAGCGGCCCATCCAACCACGTCCGCCCCCGTTTCGGCAAGGGTGCCCAATGCAGGCGTCAGCTGGTCGCCTACGGCAATTTTCAAATCATCCACCGAATTATTGTAGAGCTGAATTTTGCTGTCGGTGGTTTCGTATCGCGTGGCGGCTTCCTTGTTGAGCGCATTGTTCTCCTGCCATGCCTTGTTGCTGAGTGTGATCGCCTTGGTCAGCGTCCCGTTCTTCTTCTCGGCATTGGCGAGGCTGGTGATCATGCGTGTGGTTCGCTCCTCGGTGATCCCCAGTGTTTTGAGCGTAAGCAGCATGCTCTGCTCGGTGTCGCCGATTCCCAGGATAAACGCCCGCAGCGCCTCGGTAGCGTCAACGCCCCAAAGTGCGCTGAATTCCGTCGCTGTCATTCCGGCGGCGGCAGCCCATTCTTCCAGATCCTTGCCGGTTTCCACAGCGGTTTGCATCTCGCCGATCAGGCTGCTCATATTGGTGCCGCCCGTGGTCGCCTCTATGCCAAGGCTTGTTACGGCTGCGGAAAGCGCAAGAATATCCGTTTCGCTCATACCCGCGTTCGTTCCCGCGCCTGCGGTAGCCTGGGCCATTTCGGTAATTTTCTTTTCCGTCGTGCTGAAATTGTTGCCCAAGGCCACTATGCTGCTTCCAAGGTTGGCATAATAGCCGGGGTCCATACCCGTCACGGCGGAAAACTGCGCAAGCATGGTGGCGGCCTCGGTGCTGCTCATGTCGGTTGCCGTGCCCAGCTTGGCCATCACTTCCGTAAATGCGGTTATATCCTCTTTGGCAATGCCCAGTTGCCCCGCAGCTTCGGCGATGTTGGCCAGCGACTTGGCGCTCAATGGAATGCGCGTGCTCATTTCCATGAAAGCGTCACCCATCGCTGCCAGTTCACCGTCGCTCATATCCGTGGTTTTTGCCACCCCAGCCATGGCGCTTTCAAAATCTCTTGACGACGCGATGCACGTTTCGATCGCTTCCCGGACCTTATCCAGCCCGGCGGCAATACCGGCGGAAGCCAGCGCAGCGGATAAAGCGTCCACACCCGCCTTTACCCGCTGCGCCATCTGCGAAGCATCATCCCCTGTTTCCGATGCCTCACGGCCAAACGCGTCGATGCTTTTGGCGCAGCCGTCCGCACTGTTTTTCGCTTCATCAAGATATTTGCCGTTGCTGGCCAATTCCCGGTTCAGCGCATTCAGCTTCACCTGCGCATCATTGGCTTTTACCGTATGATTGGCAACAGCCTGTGCGCATTTGGTTTCTGCGGATTCGTTCTTTGTGATCTCCGAATGGAGCCTGGCGACCTCATCCTTATACTCTTCGGTTTCCTTCGCCGCGTCATCGGTTGAGCTGATCAGCTCATCCAGGGCCTGGCGGGCGGAAGCGGCCTGACGGGCATAATCCTCTTGCAGTTTACGGGCATTTTCCAGCGCATCCTTTTCCGCTTTCAGTCGCTGGCTTTGCTGGGCGATCACATCGTTAAGCGCCTTGTGTCGGGCCTCCAGTGCAGCAAGGGTATTCCGTTGCCCCTCAAAATCGCTGTCGACTTTTTTCAGCTCGCTCTCCAGCACCCGGTACTCCCGGCTGATCTGCTGCATGGCGGCGCGGTATTCCTTCTCGCCCTGCAAAATCAGTCTGGTGCTGACATCACGCGTCGTACTCACTTCTGACTGCCCGCCTTTCGTCTGTCAAACCGTTTCCGGTAAACGCTGTATACTGTTGCTATCTCCATCAGCATGGCTTCTTTCACGCTAAGCCCCATTTCCAACGACAACCCAAGATAGTCGGGCAGGGTTAATTCCTTTCCGTTTTTTTTTGAAGTTCTTCCAGCACCTCGTCTACCTCGGCATCAGCGTCTGAAGGTTCATGGATGCCGTGGATCACAGCTGCCATCACAAATGATATGGCCTGCGCTATCTGATGGGGAGCAAGCTCGCGCCGAACCTTTTCAGCCGTCAGCAGCTCCCGCGGTTCATGCCCCATGTGGCGGCGCAGCAGCTCTCCCTGCGTGGCCAGTTCCGCTATAGCCCAGCAAAGCGCGTCAAATCCCTCCTGCGTGGGCTGCGTAATCAGGGAAACAAAATTCTGTCGGTTCGCGGCGTCCTCCAACTCGCTTTCAGCTTGTTTGTATGCATGTGAGTTTTTCTCATCATCAGGCGTTTTCTGCCGAAGCGCCTCCAGTGCGGCGCGTTCCTTTGCTCCAAAATGTTCTTTGGCCGCAAAATAAGCAGCGGCATTATATAAAAAAGAATACTCTTCCAGTTTCACGGCCTCATCCTCCAGCATGTTCTTTCAAAAAAACGCACAGGCGGCTGTGTGCAGAACACAGCCGCCCGTACCGTCCTCAGAAGATCACCGCAATATTGTGATCGCCCTCCACGTTGGAAATGGTATATTTGTTTTCGCTGATGCTGGCGACCTGATCCACCCCGTTGTCATACAGCGCTGTAGGCGTGCCCGCTACCGTCAGTACAAACGTATCGCCATTGGCTACATAGCTTGTTCCAACCGGAGATGCACCTTCTCCGGATTCCGCGCCATTGATCTGCACGTTTACACCGTGCCAGTCCTTCACGCCAAGCAACATGTCAATGTGCGCCTTGGCATTTTCGTAGGTATCGAATTCTTTCACCCGATACCAACGTCCGACGTTGGGTGCCGTCACCTTCATCTTGATCGGCTGCGTTCCAAAGGAGATTGAGCCGCCCTTGGTGGTACCCTTCCAGTCGGGCAAAGAAGCCTTTGCTTTGGCAAAATACCAGGTGCGATACTTTCTAGCGCCGTTGATCCTGAATTGCTGTGCGCCGCCGATAGCCATATAGGGTGGCGTGTCGTTCGTGCTGTGGAACAGCTCGTTGTCCTCGTAGGTAGCGCCGTACATGATCGCCTGCTTCTCCAGCGGAATATTATCCACCTCTGCGGTGAAATCCGCGCTGGAAAACTCGCTCACATACTCGGAAAGCTGATCGTCCGCATACAGCTCACCCTCGGCGTTCGTCACTGTGAGGTTGGTGCTCACCATCTTTCCAATGACGAATCCCGGTTCATAGGTGGGTTGCGCATTTTCCGGGTCGGTGTCCATAATGGCTCCGGCCATGTATTTCAATCCGATATCGGCCATGCTGTGTCACTCCTTTTCAAAATCCTTTTGTTTTCAGAAAACGATCGTATACACGGGCGGCTGCCTGAACGGCCTGTTCCCCCTTTTCCTCATTGGCCGTTTTGATAAACGGCCTCGGTGGCTGTCCTTCTTTGCCAAACTCGTTGATGAAGGCAATCTCCGCGATCCGCGTGGGCTTCTTATGGTGCGCGTCAGTAATCGTTCCTTTGAACGTGATGTGCAGAACCTTCCCGCCGCTGCTCATCTGCACCTTGCCTTTTGTCAGGCCATATGCCGTGATGCCCTTGCTGTATGGCCCGGCCAGCATACTCCCTGCTGTGGCCTTCTGCGCTTCTACCAGCACATCGGCCTCAGCATTGAGCATATCCTCGGCGACCGTGTCCGGCAGTTCGGCAATCGCGGAAAAATCCCGTAGCAGCTCATCCAGTCCATCCACCCGAAAGCTGGCCATCCACATCCACCTCGCGCTCAAACTCAAAAAGGATGTGCTGTCCCTCCTTGTCGCTCAAGTTTTGTTCCGTTGGCCATGTAAAGCCCGCCCCGTCCGCTCTGATCTTGATCTGCTTGCGCAGCGAAACGGTGTTGAGACTGTGCGGGCAGTGCAAATGCAGGGAAACGGCTTCGCGTTCGACCACTGGCCTGTCATCCGCAAAAAGCAAGCCCTGTGTCGAAGTCGTAAAAACGAAGTAGCTTTCCTCGCCGCCGTTGTATTCATTGGCCACGCAGGGAAAGCCGCTAAACGCCACTAGCGCGCCGATGTCGCTTTCGAGGCTCATGCTTTCACCACCCGTTTCACCTTTATTTCCAGCAGCTCGTGCCGGTCCTGAATGTCGTCCAGGCTCACCACATCATATCCGGCTTTTGGATCGTCCGCCTCGGTTGCTTTCCAAATCCGGCATCTGGCATCCACCAGCGGCGTATAACGCATGGTGATCGTTGCCGCCTCTTTCAGATCAAGCCGCGCCGCCTCATACACCTCTTTGCCATGGACGTTCACCCACTTGCAGCTTATGGCCTGGCCGTCAAACAGGGGCACATATTCATCCTGTGCGTAGTTGTCGGCGTCCTTCCGGGCCTTGCACGCCTTGATGATGATCTGTGTGCGCATTTCACCGGCGTTAAACCGTTTGTGCATGGCGCTCCTCCTACAGTCTAAGCTGGTGCATGATGCTCATTACGCCAAAAGGCAGGCTGTCGCTGCTCCTGGCTGCGCTGCTCAAATCCAGCACGCCGCGATTATCATAATAGTGCACCGCCAGCATGTACACGCCAAGCGCATACAAGGCACTGTTCTCCACGTCTCCCTCCACGCCGGCATTTCTGAACCATTCCTTCGCAGCTTCCATGCAGATGGAAAGGGTCTGGTCATCACCGTCCGGGTTCAAGCCTGCATATCGCTTCAAGTCATTAATGTTCGGCCCCATCGCCTCCGGCATGCATTTTCCTCCTCTCCGTCAAGCGCACGCCTGCGGCAATGCGGGAAGCGGCGCATTGCCCGCCCCAGCGCGCGTTTAAGCGCGCTCGGCAAGGCAAACATAGGGACTCCTGGCCGTAGTGCCCTTGTACGCCTCGATCTTGTTCATCCAGTCGGGTCGCCCGCCGGCGCGCCAGGTGAATTTGAATACCGTTTCATCATAATCGAAGCGCACATGCATGCTACTCTGCCTCGTGATGCCCGTCCGTTCGACCCACAGATACTGGCTGGCATCCATCAGCACAATGTCGCCTTTCTCACCCAGCGCTCCGCACTGCTCGATGGGCCGCACGGGCAGATTGAAAAGCCGCGCTTCGGCGTTGCCATAGGCACCGGCGGGCAGATAGACCGGCGCGCCGCTCTGTCCCACGATTTTTTCCACCGCGCTGTCGCCGGTGCTCTTGATGCTGCCGGTCGGCATCGTAAGCTGCATCAAAAGAATTTCCAGATCCTGATTGATGTACCAGGCGGCGTTGCTGCGGTTTTGAGCGATAAGCGCATTGTACATTTTAATGATGTTCTCAAACATCAGCGTTTTGGCCGCCTGACCGCTTTCCTTGTCGATGGTCACCAGCGCACCGTTGTTCTGCGCAGGCGTGCCGGAATTGGTCGCAAGAATGCCAAGGGGCATCAGGTTGCCCGTGCCGTTGAGCATCGCGTCGTCTGCCTTGAAGGCAAATTCGCGTCCCACCAGGTCGTTGATGGTAGCTTCCATCGCCGGGTAGTCCTCCAGCAGCTCCTCGGTCACCGGACAATAGGCGGTCAGCTTCTGGAGGTTCGTGGTGCGCTCGCCAAACTGTGCCTTTACTGCGTCATACTGATCGGCCTCGCCCTTCCAGTAGGCCAGCACGCCGCCATGGCGGCTGCCGCTGCTGGGATCTTTGCGGCTGCTTTCCGCCAGGTACATTTCGATGAGCCGGTTGCCGGAGATAGGCACCTTGCGCGCCTGGGGATACAGCACGCTTTCTCCGCGTACCAGATCGATGATGCCATCCGCATATTCAGGCGGCACCAGGTATCCGCCATCCGCACCGGTCCCCTCATTGGCTCCCGTGGCGGTATCCGCCACGCGGAACAGTCGACGATCTGCCGAAGTGCCGGGCGTGCACGCATCCCGCACGGATTTCAGAAATTCGCCCATGCAGCCAAAGGAGCTGCCAGGCTTGCGGTCTTGCATGCCTTTTTCTGCCCGGTTACGCCCCTCACTCTCCTGGCGCTCAAGGTCGCGCATCAGCAGCGCCTCCCGCGCCTGCAACGTATCAAGCAGCGCGCTCTGCGCCGTGATCTCCTCCAGAGTAGCGTCGGGATTTCTGGCCAGCTCAACGCCGTGCTGCTGTTCCTTGCGCAATTCATTGCGAATATCCGAAAGCGCCTGTTTGGTTTCCAGAATCGTTGCCATCCTCGTTTCCTCCATTCACATCAAAAAGTTTGTCTGTTTCCAAGCCGTCCACGCAGGGCAAGACGCTCGCGCGCCTCCTCCAGCAAAGTGTCGGCCCCTTGAGCATCCTCATGTGTCGCACGAGAAGCGTAGTTTGCGGAAAAAGTTGCTTCTTCCAGCTTGAGGCACACGGCTGCAATCGCGTCTTTCAAGCGGTCGTCATACACGGCAGCTCCCTTTTTCCTGCTGTACAGTCCATTAACGACGCCTGTTTTTTCTGAATTGGCATTGCGGATGGTATCGGCAAACCCCAGCCGCACTGCCTCCATCGGCGTCATGTAGGTTTCCTCCTCCATCATCCGCGCTATTTCCTGCCGATCCAACCCGGTTTTCAGTGTATAAGCATTCACGATGGTTTCCTTTACCTTGTCCAGCACGTCGGCTGTGCGCCTGAATTGACTTGCCCGGCCTCCTTCCAGACTGGTGATGGGATCGTGGATCATCAGCATGCCAACCGGAGTGATCTCCACGCGCTCGCCCGCCATGGCAATCACGCTTGCGGCGCTGGCGGCGATGCCGTCCACAATCGTTGTCACGACACCCGTATGCTCTTTTAGCGCGTTGTAAATTCCTGCCGCTGCAAACACGCTTCCGCCATAGCTGTTAATCCACACATTGATGGCCCGGCCCTTTCGAGCATTCAGCTCGTTGCGCAGCATGTTGGGGCTGGTATGAGGCAGCTCAAACCATTCATACAGCCACGCTTCTTCATCATCCACGATTTCCCCGTCGATGCGCAGCTCGTCCACACCGGGGGCGACCTCATTTTTGAAGCTCCAAAACGTCTCCAATTATTTCATCTCCCCTTTCAAAAGCGTTTCCAGCGGCACAAGGTCACGGCTGCCCATCAGTTTATCGCCAAAGGGATCGGGCGGAAATCCCTCGCTTTCACGCACTTCGTTCGGGCGCATCCACCCGCCGCGTATCGCTTTTTGGTACATTTCCGCCATTGTCTGCATATCTGCCCGCATCATAGCACGCAGATCGCTGCGAAACGCATAGCCCTGCCTCCGCTCTCCCAGGGTCAGCCTTTTCAGGTTAAATTCGGCTTCCCACTGCGCGATGATGGGCATAATGGTCAGATCAATAAACTCCCTTTTGCTCTGCTCGGCTGTCGAGTAGCTTGTATCGGTGTAATCGCCCAGCATGTGCGGCGGAATATTGTAGACCGTCGCCACCCGGTTCTTGCTGATCCGCTCCACATCCAGCACGCGCGGGTCGACCGGGCTGCCGGTCAGCGCGGTTGCCGTTATGCCGCCCTCCAGAACCACCAGCCTGCCGCCGCTTTTTCGGTATGCTTCCAGGAATTTGTTGATCGCCGCTTCTTTCTTCTGGTCGCTAAGTCCTGTCCCCGGTATGTTCAGCACAACGCCGGTATTGACGCCGTCAAGCTGGGTCAGGGAAAATTCCTTGATCTGCCGGTCATAGTCCAGCGTCCCGGCCAGCACGTCTACAGGCCGAATGGCGCGCTCCCCGTTTGCGCTCATATGGTGCAGGGCGATCATGCTTGAGGAATGCACCATTGCCGGTACGCCATCATCCAGCGTAAACCGATACCAGATTTCCCGCGTCTGCTGATCGCGCATTGGCGTTACTCTCGCGGCATCCAGGACATCCATGCTGGATACGCCCAGGCCATCATCAGTTGGCACCAGCAGCGCATAGGCGCTTCCCTCTACATTGCGGAACGCTTCCATCGTCTGCCGAAAGGTGAACGGATTCATGGTGGCGTTGGGCGTGTAGGCCACTTGGATTTCGCGGGGATCATCCCTGACGATCTCCATGCCCTTGTACAAATGCATGGGGATCATGGCGACGGTGTTGCTGATCCGGCTTACCGCCGCATAGATGGCCTCACTGTTGGCCATCGTCCAGTCGGCGCGCGTGCGGTTCACGTTTCGCATCTTGCCATAATCCGGGCTGTTGGCAGCAGGCTTGTCACGGGCGTTTTTGAAAGGCCACATTCAGGCGCTTCCCTCCTAGTCGTACAGGCTGTACACGGTCACTTGCACATCCCGGTCGGTATTGTCCAGCGGATTGATGCGAAGGTACTCGACGTGCGCATTGAGAAATGCCATAAATCCGTCGATCTTTCGGTACCTGTCGCGTTTGGTCGGATACCAGTTTTCCTTCTCCTGATCGTAAAAGTTTCGGCGCAGCCGGACGTTCCCAAGATACCAGCAGAACAGCGGGTTCCGATTCATCACGATCTTTCCGTCCAGCAGCTTTTCGCGGATATCCTTCATGGGCGCATTGCATGTAATGGCTCCCTGCCTTACTACCTCGCAGGCAAAGCCGTGTTCCTTAAGCATTCGCACAAGCGTGGTCGCCTGAGCCACGTCGTAACCGATGGTGACGATGTTATACCTTTCTCCCATTCGCTTAAACCAGTCAAATACCAGTTCTTTTTCGATATACTCTCCCGGCACGATGCTCAGCAGGCCCTGCATGGCATATTCATAGTAGGGCAGCTTTTCATTATCCAGCTGTACTTTTCGTTCCGGCACCCATGTATGAGGCAGCACAAATATGCGCCCATCGTCCAGCTCGAATTCCAGCACGGCAGCCGTATGGTCCTCCGTATTGGAAAGGTCAAATCCGCCATAGCAGTCGCGGCCTTCCAAACTGCTGATGTCGATCATAGCGCGGTTGCGCTCAATGACATCATAATCTACGAATACGGCTTCGCCGCTATTGGTGAAAATGTTGAGCTGCTTGTTGATAAAGTCGCTTCGTTCCTGTGGCACCAACTTGGAACGTTCCCAATCACTCACCAGGTCCTCCATCCTCAGTAGCGCACCCAGGCTCGGATTAGCTTTAATCCATGTGCTTGTATCCTCGATATCATCCTCCTGATCCAGCTCGCAGATAAACGCGAAAAGCCGGTCGCTGATTTCCTGTCGGAGCTGCCCGCGCATGGCGTCAGTGAACAGGTTGTAATAATGCATAAGCGGCCCGTCCAGCACCGTGCCCATCGTGGTGATGTACAAAGCAAGCGGCTGTCGGCGTTTCTTCATGGCGCGCTTGATGACGTTTATCAGCTTGAAGCCATGAAATCCATGTAGCTCGTCAAAGATAGCAAGATGCGGGTTCAAACCGTCCAGCTTTCGGCTGTCGCTCGCACGGTGCTGGATTCTGCCACCTGTCGCGTCGTAATGAATGCCATCACGCAGCACACGGAAGTGCGGTGACAGCTTGGGGCTTGCGCGAATCTGCGCCTGACACTCCTCGTAGACGATGCCCGCCTGTTCCTTTGAGTTGGCGAGCAGATAGATGTCCGCTCCGCGTTCCCCATCCTTGCTGGCTCCATAGGTCGCATTTCCTGCCACCATGGTGGATTTTCCGTTTCCGCGCCCCACAACGATAAGTCCTTCGCGGAAACGGCGCAGCCCGGTTCGTTTGTCCACCCAGCCGTACAGGCTTCCTTCTACGAAGCACTGCCAGCCCAGCAGCCGCATCTTTCCGTACTCGCCCTTTGTAGGCGATAAAAAACGCTCCATAAACTCTATGGGGCGCGCAGCTTTTGCTTCGTCGAAGCGCCAGGGATAATCCGGCGAACGGCTCTTTTCCAGATCGTCAAAATGGCGCTGGCATGCAAGCCGCACCTTTTCACCCATGGGGATGGTTCCGTCAAGCACGTCGCGCGCATACTGATGGACGCGGGCGGCAGTCTTGTTTTCAGAAGCTGTTAAATTCATCGTCAGCGGTATCAGGCGTGACACGCTGGCTGGAAGGTGTCAGTTTCAGTTCGTTCATGTGCTTGCGCTGCTGTTCGGCCAGGGCGCGAGCGGCCTGCACAGCCTTGTTTTCGCGCCAGAAATGCTGGCGACCGTTGCGAAATTCCTCCATCACGCCACATTTGTTGATATTTTCATAATAAGCGCGTTTGCTTTGTTCCATAACGGCGATGTCGCAAATGATCGTCTGGGCGCTGGCAGGGATCGCTCCATACAGGCGTTCGTAGTCGCTGCACAGCCCATCGTACATTTCCATGGCGCAGGGGTCCCTGAGGTTCTCAAAATGTTTTTCGCGCAGCTGTGCGTTCATGCTCTCACCCTTTCAAATGTCGATGATTCGTATGCCTTTGCAGATATCCGGTAAACCTGTTTCGGGCTTTTTCTTTCCCTTTTCAGGATGCTCGCGATTATGGCAGATGTCACACAGGCTTTCCAGGTTGTCAAGATCAAGCTCAAGCTCTGGATATTCCTTTCGGGATTTTTTGTGGTGCACCATCACAGCAAGTCTGGGCTTTTCACCGCCGTTCATAAATCGTTCCATGCAGCGCACGCACATGCCATGGTCCCGGCGCAGGGCTTCGGCGCGCACGGTCCGCCATGCCTTCGATAAATAAAACGGATCGGCTTGTTTTCTTTGCATATCTTGTTCCACCCGGATATGCGGCGGCGGCCATGCCATCCAGGCAAGGCCGCCATACCATTCTTGAAAAGCGTCTGCGCAGACGCTTTTGAAACCAAAGAGGAACGATGCAGGCTCCATAACCCGCATCGTTCCTTATCCCTTCGGCCAGCATAACCATAACACAGTGTCAATGGTTTCCGCAAGGTATCCTCAGGGTATCCTTATGGTATCCTATGGGTATCCTTTGGGTTTCCTGAGGGTATCCTAAAGGTATCCTGGGGGTATCCTTTGGGTTTCCTGAGGGTATCCTAAAGGTATCCTAGGGGTATCCTCATGATTTTCGCACTCCGTCCTGCTTGATCTGATCAATATACCAGTCCGGCAAATGTTCATAAACCGAAGCAATATCGATTTCTTCAAGTCTTGCTACGGCTTCCGCCTTCTTTCGCTTAACATAGTTGACCGTGAAGTGCAGCGAACAGGCGATTTCACCAACAGTCTTTCTTGCCAGATAGTATCGATACAAGATGGCGCACTCCGTTTCCGGCAGTGTATCCAGCAGCTTGCAGGCACAGTAATTTTCAGCCATGTACTCGCGTTGCCGCTGATCACGCTGCTGTCTGCAATCCGCTATCTCTACGGCGAATTGTGAAACAGGATCGCATGCCGTTCCCTGCGCGCATCCTACACGGCCTATGCGAGCCGAGCTGTCTGTCGCGCATGCTCTGTAACGCGCAATACGCTGGTCCAGCCGTTCAATCTCACCGGCTGCGCTACGGCATCTGTTCAGGATTTCCATGGCGTTCATCCCGCATCCCTCCCTGTGCCGGGGTCGGTGCTTCTGGGCGTCAGGAATTCCACTTCATCGGCCAAAAGATCAAGCGATGCATGGGTACTTCCGTCGCCACCCGTATACCCCCGCGCCGATATTGCACCGATAACGCACACCTTTTTCCCCTTGGACAGGTATTTTGCGCAGCCCTCGCCAAGTGTGCGCCAAGCCGTCACACGAAAGTAATCTGCCTCCGGATGGCCGTCTGTCCGCGCCTTTCGGTTTACGGCAACCGTAAAATTGCAAACAGCCGTTCCATCCTGTGTCGTGCGTAGCTCTGGGTCGCGGGTCAGGTTTCCGATTATGATGAGCTTATTCATGCCACGCCTCCTTGTCAGCCTTGCTTCTAAGTGCTTTCATGGTCTTGAAATCATCCCACATCTTTACCTGTTCCACTGCCACAGCATATTCGCATCGTGGCAATTCCCGGATGCTGTTGACGCCGGTGGTCAGGCGCACGGCCCGCCGGATCGCGTTCGCTGCGGCTTTCTCGCATCCCTTCGCCCGATACTCCCCGCATAGCTCCACAGCCCTTTGCCGGATGGCTTCATTGATGGCGTTGGCCTGCGCTGGCGTCACCTTGGTCATAAGCCGGACCTCCCGTTCAAGCGATGCCATACGCTCGTTGGTTGCACGCAGCATATCGGCCATGCTGCGCATGATCTCACCCATTTGTCCCAGCGCCGCCTTTACCTCCGGGGACAGAGCGATGGCTTCGGCAGCCTGAACCTTCATCAGCTTTCCCTTTTCCATATTCCATCCTCCTCAATAATGACCGCGTCCAGCGCCTGGCGCGCTCCTTCCACCCATGTGGCCACCATATCAACATATTGCCGCATTTGTATGCGTTCTGCCTCGGCTATCTGCGCAATGCTCGCCCCAAGATGAGGAAGAATGCCCGCAGCTCCCATAAACGCCTGCACAGCCGATGCAAGCTCCCCGCACCCGAAAGCGGAAAACTCAGTGCTCTCACCGCGCGCAGTCTGCACTCGCTGGTTGAGAAGCTCCTGCTGGGCATGCTGCCGCAACTCTGCCTGCCGCTCGGCGTAACGTTCGGCCTCGGCCAGCTCGCGGGTCAGCCGGTCGATCGTTGCCTGTGCCTCCTGGCTGATGCTGGCAGCCGGTGCCGACGCTTTGGCGCGCGCCTGTTCCAGCTGTTCACGCAAGGCATCTATTTCTTCAACAGCCTTCTCGACATATTCATCTGCTAGATTCTCAGCCAGCTTTGGAAGGTCCGCTTTCAAATTGTTCAGCTCGCGCTCGGCGGCTACCGCGCGGGCGATGCTCTTGTCCTTCTCGTCGGCTAGTTGGTCGGCGCGCTGCTTCTCTCGCTTGACAGCCTCTTGCAGTTCCCGCAAACTCATGTCCTCTGTTGTTGCCCGCTCTGCCATCGGTTCGCGTTCCGCCTCTGGAAGCGATAAAATGGCCTGTATCTTACTGATCGGCAGGCGTTCCATCGCGCTCCCAGCGTGTACGCATCGCGCAGCCTGCATCAGCTTCTGTGCGCTGCGTTCGCCCATGCCGGTATTTTTCCTGACCCACGCTTCCCATTGTCCATGGGGTACAAGCCCGGCCTCCTTCGCCTCGTTCAAGCAACGGCCAACCTCAAGGATATTCTCATAAACCCCTTGTATATGGACCGCGATCCTGTATTCAATGTTGGCCAGCGACACGATTGCCGCTGGAGCCTCCGCCGATGGCGCAGACAGTTCGCCACGCACCATGGCGCTGTAGTCATTCCAGCTTGTTGCCTTTCCGTTTACAAGCACTTCCCAGCTTGCATTGCCCGGCCCGCTGTACCGCTTGTTTGACACATAGAGATCCAATGCATGCTGCGCATCCTCAAACGTTTTGTATCCGTCCTTTCGGATAGACGCAGCCATCAGCTTGCGCGGCGCATGCTTGTCTTTCTGGCTCCACACACCATATCCGCCATCGGGTAGCTTTTCGACAAATAGCTGCCGCATATCAGGGTCGATGTAGGTTACTTTCATTTCCGTGGCTTTCATACTGTACCATCCTTTCCGTACAATCAAAACGGCATGTCCTCATCGCTGACCTGCACATATCCGTCCATACGAAGCTGCTCTTCAGGGGCTGGTGTATCACCGTCCAAAAAGCGCCTGGGAATCCACAGGAGACGCACGATCTTTCCACCGACGCTCTTGCTTTTGGTTGTCTTGCCATCGGCATCTGGCACGATTATCCCGTCATCCCTTAGCTGTCGAAACAAAAGCCGTTTGGATAGCGGAAAGGTCATCCCCTGATCGCTGTACAGCCTAGAAACAGTTGTATAAGACATTTCTGGAAGCAGATAGTAATAATCCGCATCCACATAGCCTATCATGCCTTTTTCCGCTGTGGCGGAATGGATGCTCAGGTCCTTTACTGTCACCGTCTGGTTCACCAGCAGCTCGCTGATAGCGGAAATGAAGCGTTTGCTTGGACGTTCCTCTCTGGCCTCCTTTCCCTGTTCCGTGCTGTTTTCGACCAGCACGCGCCAAGCGTCCAGAAAATCGGCGTTTGCCTCTTCGTCCGTCATTGCCCCGACCGACACAAGGTAGTCCTGCATCATGCTGTAGCCAAGCATTATGTGGGCAAGCGCCTCCGGAGCACGTTTGTGTGCTCCCTGCGTTTCCTTGATCGCCTGGGCACGCAGCTTCAGCCATCGCGTTTCAAGCTGCTTGCTCAATCTGTCGGCGCGTGGCTGCAAAAACTCGATATACCCGCGCATTACCCTGCGCAGCACTCCCCGCCTAGCCATTTCCTGCGCCTCCGTCAGTTCCTCCGTTATCGGCACATCCTGCTGCCCGACATTCACTACATAGAATCTGGCTGTGCCGCTGTCACCAATATTCGGCATATCCTCGCCGCTCATCACTGCAACGCCGCGTGGCGGCATAGCCTCCCGCAGGCTCAGGTCCGCCTTTAATCGTCCGCGATCCGTTCCATCGCCAAATGCACGGCTCAAGCTCTGCGCAATGCTTTCCATCCTGCGCCGTTCCTGCAAGCTCGTTTCCGGGTGATAGTCATCAACCACGATCGGGCAGTCCTTAAGGATAAACGCTTTTTTTCGGATTGTATTGGAGGTGTCATCGAAGCTGGCAGGCAGATTTTTTGCATGAAACGCACCGAAATAGCTAAGTGCAAGCCCAATAGCCGTTGACTTGCGGCAGCCAGTTCCTCCGAGGATAAACAGAGCGAAACCCGGAGAATACGACGCCTGCCGCATGAATTCACACAGAGGCGCAAGAAACATCACCCCCAGGAGCGGAACCGCTAGGCGGTCGGAGATACATTTGCGCACCATCAGGCTTTGGCGCGCTGCTTCTCCCGGTTCAAGATCATCGCAGCCGTTCAGCGTGTAGTTGGCCAGCGAGCTTTCCAGGTCTACGCTCACCCCCTCGGTGCCAACCGCCCCACCTTGATGCAGATACGTCCATTGGCCGCCGATCTTGCGCCAGCCTGTATGCGTGTACACGGTTCTTCGCTTCGCGCTCATACGGCCAACCTCGGTAATGGCATAACGCAGCTTATCCTTAATCAGGTTGCCCGGCATGATATTGGCCGCAAAATCCCAGCTTTCCAGCACCCAATCCATCCCCTTGAATCGGGGCGCTTTTACCTGCACCTGCGGAAGCTGCTGTCCGCCCTGCGCCCAGCCGTCGATCACGAACACTTTTTCAAGGTTCACACCATCGTCCCGCGTAACGATCTGCGATGGCAGAGCCACAAAGGTGCACAGCTTCCGGTCACCGTCGTTTGTCCGTTGGCAGATGCATCCGTCCTGCACGCAGTAGCCGCCCACTTTGTCATACATTGCTGCCGCTGCTTCCATCGGGTCAAGCCATGGGGGTACGGCCTGGGGGTCAAAATCGGCGCACTCCGCCACCAGCGCATCAAAGGCTTTTTTCCCGGCCTCCTCGCCCATGATTTCAAAAAAATCCGTAATGTCGCCTTTGGGCGGCATATCCGGGCAGGCGTCTGTAAGTGCTGGCATCCTAACCCGCAACGCACAATCCTTTAGCCTGGTGGCAACATCCCAGGCATGCTTCTGCCCGGTGTAATTATTCTTTTCAACGTCGCAGTCATACAGCACCACGATATCGCCGCCGCGCAGCAATGTGGTGTGTCCATCCTGCCATTTCCCAGCGCCGCCCGGATTCGTTGTGGCCACATAGCCCAGGCGTGCCATCGTGTCGGCGTCCTTCTCGCCCTCTACCACAAATACTGGCGTCCCGTTTCGGATCGCCGACGACACTTCCGGCAGGTGGTACAATGTGCGTATCCGTACTTCATTTGGGACACTCCACACATACCCGTTCCTGGCTTCTGGGGCGTCCGGCCTGTATTGCCGCTGACGAAAGGTTTTGACCTTCTTCCCATCCGCATCCAGCTTTTCAAATCTGCAAACCTGGAACAGAACCGTGCCATCACTGTCTGTATAGTCGTAGGTATTGGTCAACTTTCCAAGCCCATTGCCTGCGTCTTTAGATTTGGGCGACTTCTTGCCAACAGTATATATTCTAGTGCCATCAGACAAGTGATCAACACGAGTGCACCAATCGTCTATAATCAAATCACGCGCCGTCAGTCCAAGGGCATTGAGGATCTGTTCCTGGGTACAACGTTTGGTCTGACAATGAAAATAGATACGCCGCTTTCCATCCTTTGGGCTTTCTTTCGCGCAGACCGTAAGGCTTGGGGTGCCGTCATCGTGTGCCGGACACCGCGCCACATAGTTCCCGCTGGCGCTGGGTCCCTTCACATCGTCCAGCAACGCAAGAAAATCTTGCAGGTCGCGTATTTTTTCGGACATATCGCCCCCTCCTTTCTCCCGGTATTTCTTCAACATCAGTCCACCACCGAAAGAAGGCTGCATGTTGCTCTGCTGGCGCATGCCAGACATCCTCCTGGATGCGTCGCATTCCGCGCGGCTGTCAGCACCTTCACCTTTTCCTCCTGCATGTCGATCTCCCGTTCAAGCCATTTCAGTCGGCTATTTCCCTCCACCGCGAGGTGGTCCTTATAGGCGGCCCGCAGTCGATCAAGCTGTGCGCGTTCGGCGGAAAGTTCCATGCAAATTCTCATTTTCAGCCTATCCTTTCTAAAGCGCCCGTATCATCTCCCGGCGCTTTCTCGCCATTTCCTCGGCATCCTGTTGCTGGGCTTGCGATTCTCCTGCAGAGGTATAATCGCTGTTTTGCCGCTCCATCCAGGCAACGAATTCTTCAAGGCATATCCGGTATCGGGTGCCAGTCGAGCCCCAGCGGTGCACTGGAGCTCCTCGCTTTACGCATCGGCTGATGGTTGTAGTAGACAAGCCCAATGCCGAAGCCGCTTCCTTTGGGGTCAGGTATTTGCGCGGCATCATCATTCCTCCTGTATCTCGTATTCTTTCACGGGTTCGTCCCTGTCTGTCAATAGGCGATCAAGCGTGCAGTCAAGGGCATGCGCGAGCTTGACCGCTGTGTCAAGGCTTGGATTTTTCTTCCCTTTTTCCAGCTGTTGAATAAATTGTTGAGATACGCCGACTTTTTTTGCTAACTCACGCCTGCTCAACTTTTTTTCCATTCTAATAGTAAAAATTTTTTCGCAAAACAACTAAACATCACCTCGATTTCAACTTCACGTTGATTATAATAAACCAAAGGTTGAAAGTCAATACAACCACGCAACTTTTTTTCTATTGCTGTGTTAAACCGTCGGTTGTATAATGTCAATAGATAGGAGGTGATAGTATGTCACTTGGTTCTCAGATCAAATATTATCGTCAAACCCTTAATATGAATCAAGCAGAACTGGGAGAGGCGCTTGGCGTCAGTGCTCAAGCCGTTTCAAAATGGGAAAATAATAAAGCAGAGCCTGACAGCAGCACTCTACTCAAAATGTGTGATATTTTTGATATTGACGCCAACACTTTGCTGGCACATGGGAACCCAAACAGTCAATTTCAAGAGACTCTTTATCGCCGCCCCGGTATGCGCATCCTTTTCGATGCTGCAAAAGACGCTCCCGACGAAGTGCTTCAAAAGACGGCTGATCTTCTGGAGGCAATGAAAAATGGGCAGGTCAAATAAACCCACCCTGACTGATGGTGATTACTGTGTGCGTCTCGTCGATCTCGATCCTACCGTCCGAGGTGTCACAGCCATGGATAACGACGGCTTTGCCAGTGTGTACATCAACTCGCGCCATTCGTATGATCGGCAGCGAAAGGCGTTCATCCATGAAATAGAACACATCTTGCATGACGATTTTGACAATGAGAATCGACCAGCATGAAATATCTCAAGGATAATAGGAGGTTATGCAAGTGCCTGTTTTAATTCCTGAAAACACGGCAGGAGGCTTTGAACGCTTTTTTGAAAGCTGGCGGGATATGCTTCTTGAATCCTATGACGATTCGGATACCTATGCTGTCAATCCCACAAATGGTGGTCTCACTGTATCGCTGTATGGCTCGATGATTTTTCGCCTGTTGCACCGCACCTCCGCTCCCCATATGTTCGTCCCTGCGACTGTTCTCAAACTACCAAACGCTCCCCAGCCATCGTTTGCCCCAGTGTACCGTATGATTTATAAAGGCAGCGGCGACAATCGCATGCTGGACGGATATGCTTTCGTCTTGGATGCTACATTCGATTTTAATGCGTTCACGCTTTGGTCAAAGCAAATGAAAGCCGTCATGTTTCGTTCTCTTGGCAGCGATGTGTTTGGCTGCTGCAATGACTTTGAACGCTGTTCGGACGCCGGTGCCTGCCTTCATCCTCATGAAGTGTTTTATAACCACTGCATGTATCGGGATAATTTAGAAGCTGGTCGTATCTTTTACGGAAAAAACAGAACAGTATAAGGGAGAGCGTTTATGGACTTTATCGCTGTAGATTTTGAAACGCCCAATAGAAAAAACGACAGCATTTGCTCCATGGGGATTACGCTTGTAAAAAACACGCAGGTCGTATGGTCACGCTCTACGCTGGTCAATCCCCATGCAGTTTTTGACGATCGCAATATAGGCGTTCACGGTATCACCCGACAGATGGTCAAAGAATCTCCTACCTTTGCGCAGATATGGCAGGAGTATGGCCGCTATTTCCGGCATTATTCCGTTGTCATGCACAACGCTGGTTTTGATGCATCCGTTCTTAAAAAAGCGGCAAAGCGCGATGGCGTATCCCTGCCGCCCATGGATATTTACTGTACCATGCGCCTTTGCGAAGAAAACTATGGCTTTGAACATCTTTCGCTATCTTCCATCTGCGACCATTTCGGTTTTTGCCTCAACCACCACAATGCCGAGAGTGATGCGTTCAACACAGCCATGATCATGCTCCATCTCTTAAATGACGAAACCACCTGCATCCATGCATTTTGTACAACCGAAGCGCAGGATGCACAAATACCCTCCCATTCTCCAAATTTCACCGCAACTTCTTTATCTATGGCGTTTCCCAATGCCTCCGGTGAAATGGTCCAGCCCGATTGTAATTATACCTCCGGCCCCCTTCTCCCTGCCCAGTTCAAAAGCATGTGCGCCGTATTTACCGGCGACATTCCCGGAATCAGCCGTTCGCAGGCCCGTGCGTTCGTCGAAAGCATGGGGGGCCGTGTAGCTTCAAACGTGTCCCGCCGCACCACCCACCTCATCATCGGCCAAGAGGATCTCGGCATTGTCGGGACGGATGGCAAATCCGGCAAAATTGAAAAAGCTGAATCACTGATTCGGGAAGGCTGTAAAATTGCGCTGGTTCATGCATCGGTCTTTAAGGATTTTTATCAAACTGAATCAAACACCCGCTTCAAGGACGTTGATTTGGGTACCCTTTCACACTGAGGGTATCTATCCAACGTCGAACACATTTTTCAGGCGTGCTAGCACGACTTACACCAGCCTGTCACATGCAAAAAGCCCGCAATCCCACACGTCATACGGGATTGCTGGCAAACTAACACATTATCACGAAATATTTTATATATATACCCTATACGATATTTTCGGAGGTACGCCATGGCGTCCGTTACCAAAAGGGGCTCCGTATGGAGTGTACGCTATCGTGTCACAGATGACGCGGGAAACATAAGCATGAAACGTGTAAGCGGATTTGCTACCAAGGAACAGGCGTGGGAGCAAGCCCGAAAGCTGGAGCGGCTATCCAACGCTGGCATTGATGTCCATGGAGACAGCATGACCTGCGGCCAGCTTATGGAACGCTGGTTTGCTGAACACTGCGTCAACCATGTGGCCGCAACCACGCTATCAAAATATTCGGATGGAATCGATCGTATCAGCAAGCACCCGGTTTATACTCTCCAGATCAAGCGCGTCAATGCGCAGACGCAAAAAAAGCTCATTGATGATCTGCGAAATGGTACAATCACAGGGAGGCCCATTTCAATGCGCACCGCCATGAGCCTGATGGAGCCGTTGCGCTTGTCCATGTCATGGGGTGCCAGACATGGCTATATTCCAGTCAACCCGCTTTCATCTGCCCAGCTTCCAAAGACGCCAAAGCGCAAGCAACGTATTCTAAATCAGCGCGACATTGATGATCTGTGTATGGCAACAGAAGGGCATCCCTTCCGCATTCCGCTAATGCTTGCGCTTTATGGTGGACTCCGGCGTGAAGAAGCTGCCGGGCTTCAATGGGAGAATGTGGACTTTGATCGCAATACCATTACGATCATCGATGCAACCACAAGAACAGCCTCTGGCAGAACCATCCATAAGGACACGAAAAATACGTTTTCCCGTCGCACCATCAGCATGCCGCAATTTGTCATGGATGAATTAAAGTCTGTTCCTAAAACCAGTCCTTTCGTATGCGTATCAAGAACCGGTGAGCCATATGCGCCAGATAGTTATCCCCAGGCCCTCAAGCGTCTCATCCAAGGTATCAACAAGCAGCGAAATGGAACCGCTATTCCACCCATGCCAGAAGCAACTTACCACGATCTGCGGCATACGCATGCAGCCATGCTCATAAAGCTGGGCACACAACCCAAGATCATTCAGGAGCGACTTGGCCATGCATCTATCAAAATCACCATGGATACCTATGGCTATCTTATGACCGGCTTGCAAGAAGCAGTTGCCGATGCTCTCGACACCCAGCATAGGGTGGGCACAGGTGGGCACAAAAGTGGGCACACACAAAAGCAAGGTTATGATGAATAAAGGTTTTCAATGCCATCATTTGCAAGACTATTTCAAAATGAGATAATCACAAAAACCTTATACTGCAACAGATTCGCAATTCATAATACTATTGACATCGTGGAGGTCATAGGTTCGAGCCCTACTAATCCCACCATTGTAAAAGCGCTTAATCCATAAGGGATTGAGCGTTTTTCTTATGTTATGGAAAAGCATCTTCAATACAACATCTGCTCTTTGGTCATCTGCTTGATCCATGCGGGATTTTATCAACCTTTATGGCATTACAAGGTGCGTTCACGGTACTGTCAAGAGTTATGCGCAAAATCGGTTTGCAGACTCCGGCTGAATGAGGTCAGCCAGCAATAGAGACGTCTT
>OJQP01000159.1_pt1 | contig 62774 bp, 65 predicted proteins | sample 1598871 | NCBI WGS metagenome assembly OJQP01 (sample SAMN03922520, study PRJEB24848) | human gut metagenome | isolation source: stool sample | host: Homo sapiens | place: Germany | collected 2010-02
CGCGGACCAATTCCTTGATCTGACCCTTGATAACTTCCTCGTTCAGTTGTACAATTTTCTCAGACATGGTTTGCAGTCTCCTTTCAGAATGTTGTGTCGCAACTTCATTCTACTAGAGTTCGCAAACTATGTCTCTTTTTTCCTCCTTTCATTTTTCGCAACTTATCTTACCTTATCTATAAAATCTATATGGGAAATTCCAGACATTTATAAGTTTCATATGCATTTTAAAGGAGAAGCGTTCGAATCCATTATTTGCCCTCTCGCTCATAGGGCGAACACAAATATAATGGAAACTCATAAGCAAACAGGAGAGCGTGGTATGCATGCACCACGCTCTCCGTCTTATGCTCTGCTATTATTCCATTCCGCGGTAGCCGTGCTTTTCTGCATGACCAAGCAGATAAAGGAACGCAAAGGCCGGGATACGGATCAAATCTGTTCCACTTTTCGTATTGTGGACGCCAAAATCATCGGCGGTTTTCGTTACCACGATGGAGGCCGCAGCCTCTCCGCTCAACTCTACGATGGCGGAGTCATCCGGGATGGGGGCACCCTCCCGATACTTTACTTCAATGAGGATGTTCTTGGAATTGGAGTATTCCACCACAACATCGATTTCCTTCCCACGCTTGCCGCCGCGATAGTATCCCACCGACGCAGCCTGCTGATAGTAAAATGCGGCTACATGTTTGTAAACGGCGGTCTCCACAACCTTCCCCATTTCCACCGGGTCGCTCAGCATGGAATCGTCCATCAAAACCGCGTTGCGGATTGCCGCGTCGGCAATGTAGATCTTGGGGCTGGCTTTGAGAACCTTTTTCCCCGCCATATTGACGGGCCAGCTCTGATAAATCAGGTTGGCACTTTCCAAATACGCAATATAGTTTTCAACGGTTGGTCTGGAAACGCCATTCAGTTCCTTTGCAATCGCCTCGATTGAGACGATTTCAGAAGAAACATTGCAGAGATACAGGAAGATACGCTCCAGCTCTGTTGCGTTGCGGATTTTGTAAAGGGAGGGCAGATCCCGCTTGAGTACTTTGTCCACCACATCTTCCCGCATGACCTGCTGGGCCAGAATGTCATTGTCGGCCAGGGCCAGTTCAGGGAAGCCGCCCACTTGTAGATAGCGGTTAAAGTGATTCTGCACCTTGGAGAGCTGCAGCATGATCCGGGTGCGCTCCTGCTGGGTTTTATACACCAACGGGGTGATCTTCAAGTCATCCGGAAGGTCGGGGCGATCTATGTCCAGCAGCTCGCAGTACTCATAGAAGGACAGCGTGGGAACCTGGATGGCAGACCATCGTCCGGCGCCGCTCTCCCGGCTCCCCTTGACCAAAACCGGACTGGCCGAGCCGGTGGCCACCACCTTGGTGTCCGGCTGCATATCATAGATCGTTTTCAGCCATTTGTCCCAGTCCTGCGCATACTGTATTTCGTCAAAGAAGTAGTAGACATCCTGATCCGGACAGATATTTTCGTGATAGCACTCCAGAATCTCGTTCATGGCGCTTAGTTTCAGCATGGGATGATCCATGGAGATATAGACGATCTTCTGAGGCGGCACGTCATTTCGGAGAAGGGTCTCGATCATCTGGTACTGTATGGTGGTCTTTCCCACTCGTCTTGTTCCGGTTAAGACGACTGTGCGCCGGATGTCGGTTTGATTCAGGCGCTTCATGGCCTCGTAAAAGGCGAACCGCTTATAGGTTTTGGACAGTTTCGGGTTTACGACTCCCGTTTTCCACCAAGGGTTGTAGGAGACCAGCACTTTCAGCAGCCCTTCCTTGCTGATGATAGCCATATTAGCACCTCCTTTAACAATATAGTAGCACTAATCTTTATCTTTTTCAACTATTATTGATAATATACTTAGAATAATTGTTCAACGATATTGACAAATGCACCGCTATGTTATTCGATTCCGAAGGTGAGTATCCCTTTGCTTTGCCACCGGTATCCCTTGTGCCGGGGACCTTTGTTCTCTTGATTCTTTTCATGCTCCCGCCTGCCAAGAAGTTCGTCTTTTTTTGCAATCGCGGGGTCATACCAATCCGCTTTTGCCCGCGCCCAAGACGCCCATGCAGAAAGAGCCTGCTCCGAATACGCTTTTTCCATAGCAGAGACATAAGCGTGAATTCTGCACGCGTTCTTACCGTGATGATAAGCGATCAACCGCTCTAGAATGATATTGTAGCTCCGGCTTTCGCTGCACCGATTCTCTTTTTGATGGCAAAGTTGATTGGAAGCACGCTGTTTCTCATGCCAGGGTCACCATCATGGGAGAGATGCCGAGGTAGTCTGCAGCAATTTTGACTGTGATTTTCGCTAGTACCCGGAGCTCATCGTCCGTATACGTTCCCATACACTTCACCTACTCGCTTGAAAAAATGGGAATACCGTACTCCCACACAATCCCTGCATTAAAATTTTCCGCTTCGCCCCGCACCATATTGCGAACGCACGTTCCCATATGATATAATCTACCCATTCACCGCCTTTTTCTGTCAGAAAAACCGAATGTATGCGAAAGCGAGACAAAGTATATGGAAGATAAGCTTGTATTTGATGAAATCAATGAGCGGGATATGCGGGAAGCGCCGGATGTTGTAACTGCCCTTGACGAAACAATACCGTCTCCGGCCCGAATTCAGATGACAGAAACCGTTGAACTGCCGGAAATACAGACGATGACCGGCTACATCCGCAGGCATTATGAAGAAGAAGTCCTCGCGGCGCTTTCGCATAAGATCCGATGCGGCGAGCTGGGTGTGCAGTGCGGCGGGAAGCTGCTGCGGGAAACCTCACATACGGCCTCGGGGCATGACGGTAAGGAGGGTTTGAGCAAAGCTCCGATTGTCATACCCGGGGATGGCGGGGCAACTGAGGAAGCGGCTCATCGCAGGCGCAACGCGCCGCTTGTGAGCATCACGCCGCTGGCCGGCAAGATCGCCTGGATGGGGTTTCGGCGTGTGGGGCTGTACTTTGTAGAAGCGGATCTGGTCATAGAGGTGGAGGCCGAAATCCGCTGCGGCATGCCCCAAAGCTCACAGCGCGTCACACAGCGATACCGGGCGGATATGTGCATCAGCATGGAAAGCGGCATTGAGGTGGAGTACGGTAACTTCCGTATCCACCGTTATGAGGAATACCGGGACGGAATCAGGCTGGACGAATACCTCATTCCGGTCTTTCATTGGGAGGACATCGAAAAAGAAGCGGAAGACATCATTTTCCGCATCGCTCCGGAGGCATTGCACAATCCCACATATCTGCGACCCGCTGTGTTGGCTGAGCGGCTGGGACTGAAGATCATCGGCCTGCCGCTGTACCGGCGCGACAGGACGGCAAGCATCCTGTTCTTTGACGCGGGTGAAGTGCTGGTCTGTCAGGATGCTCGGCAGCCGCGGCTTCCCCCGGTCCCCGTGCGCGTGGAGGCGGACACCATCGTTTTGAACACCGCGGGCGACTTCAACGGCAATCGTGCGATCATGCACGAGTGCTTTCACTATGTCGAACACCGGCTGTTTTTCCAGCTGCAGCAGCTGCACAACAGCGACGTCATGGAAATCATCCGGTGGAAGCGCGTGGACGTTCGGAAACAGGAGCGCGGCCCGGTGGAGTGGATGGAGTGGCAGGCGCATGTGGGGAGCCAGTGCCTTCAGATGCCGCAAACGCACCTTCGCAAACGGTTGCAGGAGGAACTGGACGGTGAAAACCCGGCAGGCCGGCATATGGGGTATCGGCTGCAGGCCATCGGCCGCGCGCTGGCAAAGGAGTACGGCGTGCGCAACTACCAGATGCGCAACCGGATGATTCAGCTGGGATATACGGCGGCCAAAGGTGTGCTCAATTTTGTCGACGACGGCTATATCGAGCCGTTCGCGTTTTCGGCCGATGCGTGCCGCGGAAGCCGGACATTCGTCATCAGCCCAAAGGAAACGCTGGAGGAGTATGTTCGCAACCAGGCTTTCCGGGAACTGCTGGACACGGGACACTACGTCTATGCCGACGGGCATATTTGCGTCAACGACCCTGCGTATGTGGTGCTGCGCAACGGCAAGCTGCGCCTGACCGAATGGGCCAACGCGCATGTGGACGCCTGCTGCCTGCGGTTTGTGCGGAGCTACTATCGCGACAACAGGACGCGCTACGTCTATGGCCAGCTCAACAGCGACGAGGAGTATAACGGACGCGGGCTGGCACTGTCGATGGAACATGGACATGAAAACGTCCTGATGCAGGCGCGTGCCATGTCGGAGATTCTGACCGGTCTGCCGGGCGGTTTTCATGGTACGCTCAAGGCACATATGAAGCGCCTGAACGTGACCCGGGAAAGGCTGGCGGAAGAGGCGTTTCTCTCCGATTCAACGATTAAACGCCTTCGCAGCGCGGAGAAAGACGATTATTCATTTGACCAGGTGATTGCGGTCTGCATCGGGCTTCACCTGCCGCCCGAATATAGTCTGGATTTGATTCGCAAATCCGGAAGAATCCTGCGGGACACGCCGGAACACCTGATTTACCGGGCTATCCTGCAGACGATGTATAGGAATAAGATTCAGGACATTCAGGAGACGCTCAGAAAATGCGGGTGCCGGGAACTGAACCTGAAAGAGTGAACGAGCCTTTGAAACAGGGGCGAAACCATGCCGCCTGACGTGCGATGCCTGGCACGGCAGGCGGCTTTTTGGATGGCTTCTCTGGATGGCTGCGGCCAAAAGGTAAAAAAATTTTGGCGGAGCGGTTCTGGTCGTGACCCGCTGCCGCTTCTTTTTTTTGCCCCGGGAACGTCAAAATCTGCCGTGTGATATGCCAAAAAACGCCTCCCGGAGGGAAAGCGTGCGATCAGTGCCTTGCAAAATGAAGGAAATCCTTCATTTTGCGGGTCTTTGCCGGACCTGTTCCTTGAGGCTCAAAACCGTTATCATTCTATCCGTGAGGTGGCCACCCACAAAGAACCCGGAAAGGACAAAGGACGAGCGCAGCACAGGAGCACCATGGCAAGGCGAGAAACCGCCGCCGGCAGGCGACCCGTGCAGCGAAGCCGATGAACCGGCAAAAGCCGTGCGTCCCGCGTCATGCGCAAGCAAGCGCCCGGAGATTTTTGCGGGAGGTCACGATGATGTTTGATGCGACACATCGCTTCGTCATGGCGGGCCATATCGTCTCCGTCGACTTCACGAAGCAGGGCTGGCGGCAGTTTGCCGCGGTCAATCGCAGGCTGGCTGCACGATATATCCGCGCGTTCATTCTCAAGCGGGAGCTTAAGCAGTACATCGCCGCGCACGAAGCGGCGGGCGTGCGACTGGACACGCAGTGTCAGGAGGTGTGCTATGACGGCGGCGTCTACCTGCTTTTGCGCAGGACGCAGGGAACGTGGTACATCACCGACGTCGTCCTGACGGATTCGGAGGCCGGCTTCGTGCCCGCGTGGGAGCGCATCCGGCGCGGCGCGTCCGGGGCTTTGCGGCGCGTGCCGCTGCGCCGGCACAATCCGGCCGCGCGGCCCTCGGGCGAGGAGGCGGTGTGCCTGTGAGCCGGGAAGCACACGGGGCGCCCGCCTTCTGCGAGCGCTGCGCAAAGCGTGCCGGATGCACCCTGTACGCGGACGAACGGCTGCGTGAAGCATGTGAGCTGCTGGACGACCGCAAGCCGCTATGCTATCGGAACCATGAGGGGTATGCCGATCCGACGGCCTACTACGCCCTGCTGAACATCGAGCGCGAGAGGAAACGCGGAAAGCGTCCGCTGCAAAAGCGCAGGCAACGGACGCAGGTCGAACACTACGACTGAGAAAAAGGGGGAACACCATGAGCAAAAAGACCTATACCCTGACGGCGGAATCGGTCCGCCGCGGCCATCCCGACAAGCTCTGCGACCAGATCGCGGACGGCATTCTGGACGCCTACCTCAGGCGCGACCCCAAGGCCCGTGTGGCGGTCGAGGTCATGGCGTCCAACGGGCGCATCACCATCGCCGGGGAGGTGAGCGCCGGGGCGGAGCTTCTTGAGGAGCGGGTCATGTGCGACACGCTTGAGCGGATCGGTTACCGAAGCGCCGACCTCAGCGACGACGGCGAGCTCGACGTGACCATCGGCATCCACGCACAGTCCCCCGACATCGCGCAGGTGGTGACGCGCACGGAGCCGGGCGCGGGCGATCAGGGCATCGTGACAGGCTACGCCACGGACGAAACTCCGGAATACCTGCCGCTGCCCGTGGTGCTGGCGCATCGCATCTGCAGACTGCTGGACGAGGAGCCACTCTCCGGCGCCGGCGTGGACGGCAAGGCACAGGTGACGGTATCCTACAGCAACGGAACCCCCGCGGCGGTAACGGCGGTGGTCGTTTCCGTGCAGCACGCCAAGGACGCGGATCTGGATGCGCTGCGCAGGGACGTCGAAAGCCGGATCATCCGCAGGGCCATCCCCGCAGACCTTCTCACAAAGGAAACGCGCCTGCTCATCAACCCTTCCGGGCGCTTCGTCAAGGGCGGTCCGGCGGCGGATACCGGACTGACAGGGCGCAAGCTGGCAGTGGACCAGTACGGCCCGGCCGCCCACATCGGCGGCGGCGCGCTCTCCGGCAAGGACCCCACCAAGACGGACCGCAGCGGTGCGTATGCGGCCCGCTGGGTGGCGAAGAACCTCGTGGCCGCGGGGCTGGCGAAGCGTTGTGAAGTGCAGATCGCATACGCCATCGGAGAGAGCCACCCGATCAGCGTTACGGTGGACGCCATGGGAACAGGCCTCGTTCCCGATGCCGCGCTGGAAAAAGCGGTGAAGGAGGTCTTTGATCTGCGTCCCGGCAGAATCATTGACGCGCTCGCCCTGCGCCGGCCCATCTACGCGCCCCTGGCGGCATACGGTCACTTTGGTCGGCCCGAATTGAATCTTCCATGGGAGCGGACGGACCGGCGCGTGGCGCTGCTGGCCTCCGTGGTGAAACAGGGATATCCGCTGTGAGGCTCCCCATGAGTCAGGAGGGATTGACCGATGCACCCCATCCGCGCTCCCACCCGGAATCCGGTCCGTTATTCCCCGTCATCGCACCGGTGGCGGATTTTTTGTACCCGTTTTGCAAGGAAGGAGGTCCATTCATGACCATACATATCCAGATGCTTCAGGAGATCGCAACGAACGCACAGGCGATGGCCGAGGCCGCGCATGCGATGGCGGCGTCCATGCAGGCCATCGTGGACGACTGCGCCCGGCAGCTTGCCCTGCGCAAGGCGGCGGGGGAAAGCGAGGAAGCCGTCATGAACGAAGCAATCGGGCAGGCCGCAACCGGCAAGCCCTCTGCGCCACAAACAACCATCGTGGAGCTGCGCGCCTTTGTGGCGGAGCGTTCGACCCCGGAGAACCGGCCGAAGATCAGGGCCATTCTGGAAAAGCACGGCGTGAGGAAACTCACCGAGCTTCAGGAAAGCCAGTATGCCGCCGTCATGGATGAGGTGGCGGCGCTGTGAGCGAGATCCAGCACAGCACCCGTTCCCATGCCCGGCTCAACGCCTCCAGTTCTCATCGCTGGATGATGTGCCCGCCGTCGGTGAAGCTGTCCGAGCAGTTTGCGGACAAGCCTTCCCCGTATGCGGAGGAAGGCACCTTTCTGCATGAGCTGTGCGAGCTGAAGCTGCACCGCTATCTGGGGGACATGACCCCGGAAGTGCTGGAAGCGCAGTACGCGGCGCACCGCGACAGCGACTTCTACAGCGACGAGGCCGAAAGCGTCACCGACGAATACGCCGCCTTCTGCATTGAGACGATTGAATCCGTGCGCGCCTCCTGCCCTGATCCGCTGATTCTGGTGGAGCACCGGATGGACTACGGCGAGTATGTGCCAGAGGGCTTCGGCACGGGCGATCTGGTCATCGTGGCGGACGGCGTGCTGGAGGTCATTGACTTCAAGGGCGGGCGCGGCGTGCGGGTGGAAGCGGAGCACAACAGCCAGCTCATGCTGTACGGCCTGGGCGCGGTTTTGGAGTTTGACCCGCTGTACGATATTCGCACCGTGCGCATGACCATCGTGCAGCCGCGGCTAAACAACCTCTCCGCCTATGAAACGACTGCCGATGCGCTGATCCGCTGGGCGGAAACGGAGGTGCGGCCCAGGGCGCTGCTGGCGGCGAAGGGCGAAGGCGAGTTCTGCGCGGGCGAGTGGTGCCGGTTTTGCAAGGCAAAATACACCTGCCGCAAGCGCAGCGAGTACCACATGCGTCTGGCCGAGCGGGATTTCAGGCCGCCCGACCTGCTCACGGACGAGGAGATCGCCGACATTCTGCCCGTAGCGGAGAGCCTGCACAACTGGGTGGACGACCTCATCGCCTACGCGACGCAGCAGGCGGTAGACGGCAAAACCTGGCCGGGCTACAAGCTGGTGGCCGGGCGCAGCGTGCGCAAATACACCAGCGAAGCAGAAGTCATTCGTGCGGCAACGGAGGCCGGCTACACCGACATCTACAAGACGACGCTGCTGGGCGTGGGCGATCTGGAGAAGCGCATGGGCAGGAAGAAGTTCTCCGAGGTGCTGGGCAGGTACATTGTCAAGCCCATGGGCGCCCCGCAGCTCGTGCCCGAGAGCGATCCCCGCAAGCCCTATGCCGACGCAGCGGGCGATTTTGCACAGCAATGAAAGGACAGTCCATACAGGGCAGAAAGGAAATCAACTATGGCAACGAAAGTCATTACCGGGAAGGTACGCGCGTCCTTCGTCCACATCTTTGAGCCTCAGAGCGTGAACGGCTCCGACCCCAGGTACAGCTGCTCCTTCATCATCCCCAAGAGCGATGCGGAGACCATCGGGAAAATCAGGGCCGCGATTGAGGAGGCAAAGCAGAGCGGCGTGACCAAGTGGGGCGGGAAGATTCCGCCGAACCTGAAGCTGCCCCTGCGCGACGGCGACATCGACCGTCCCGACGATCCCAACTACGCTGGCGCCTACTTCGTCAACGCCAACAGCAACGAGCGGCCCGGCGTGGTGGACCGCAGGCGCGTGCCCATCACCGACCCGCTGGAGGTGTACTCCGGCTGCTATGTCCGGGCATCCCTCACCTTCTATCCCTTCAACACCAACGGCAACCGTGGCGTCGCCTGCGGGTTGCAGAACATTCAGAAGTGGTGCGACGGCGAGCCGCTGAACGGCCGCGTCCGCGCCGAGGACGAGTTCGACGCGCTGGACGATGCGGACGACGAGGATTTTCTAGACTAAAGGAAAGCCGCGCATCGGTTACTTACCGGTGCGCGGCTATCGGATCTCCTGTTCCAGATCATCAAAGATGGGGCTGTCAAAGAACTCCCGAAGGCTGATATCAAGACCATCGCACACCTGCTTGATCGTCACGATGCCCGGATTCCTGCTCTTCGCGTTGAGCATACTGTAGATCGTCGTCGGCGGAACCCCAGCATCATTGGCCAGCGTATTGACGGTGATGTTGCGGCTCTTGCACAGTTCCATGATCCGCTGCGCTGCCGCCTGTTTTGCGTTCATGCAACCACCTATTTGCCTTTGCCGCAGGCGTTACTTGACCTCCTGATCCAGATTGTCGAAGAGGTCCGAATCGAAAAACTCGCGGATACTGATTTCCAGCCCGTCGCACAGCTTTTGGATCGTCGCAACGCCGGCGTTGTTCGTTCTGCCGTTTACAATGTCGCTGACTGTGGACTGCGTGACGCCGGAGATGATGCTCACTTTGTTGATGGTGATGTTGCGCTGCGCGCAAAGCTCGTACAGCCGCTTTACGACCGCCTGTGAAATCGTCATGCCTGCTTTCCTCCATCGGAATACCGTTGAATTCATGATATCCGTTCGATGATGAAAAGATTAACGGAATATCGTTGACTTCTGACGGAGGAGGGCATATGATAACGGTATATCGTTAACAAATGAGAGGTTCAACGCCATGCGAAAGAAGCTCGCATTCACCGGCCACCGGCCCGAATCGCTGCCCTTCGGAGAAAACGAGAACGATCCGCGCTGTATCCGTCTCAGGGAAATGCTTCTGACAGAGATCATGGACCGGGTAAAGGCGGGATACGATACCTTTTATACCGGATGCGCAAGAGGCATGGATATCGTTTTTGGCACACAGGTGCTGCTGGTGAAGAAGACGGCCTGTCCCCACATCCGACTGATCGGCGTGGTCCCTCACGAGGGGCAGGCGAACCATTGGACCGAGACCTGGCGGGAACGCTATTTTGACCTGCTGGAACAGGCAGACGACGTGGTCACGCTTTCCACTCGCTATTTCAGTGGTTGCTATCATGCCCGCAACCGGTACATGGTCGACGCTGCGGATGCCCTCCTGGCCGTATGCAGGAAGGGTACCTCCGGCGGCACGCAATATACGGTGAAATATGCATGGCAGAAGAACCGAGAGATCGTCGTGATCGACCCCGACTCGCTGGAGCGCAGACTGCTGCCGCCCAGACTCACCGCGCTCTGAGAGCGCAAACACAACACAGGCGCATCCGCGAGGGTGCGCCTTTTGATTTGGAGGTGATGCGCTTGTGCGTTATGCATCTGGACATAGAGACCTATTCCTCCGCCGCCCTCCCCAAGTGCGGCGTGTACCGCTACTGCGACGCCCCGGCTTTCGAGATCCTCCTGCTGTCCTACGCCTTTGACGACGCGCCGGTGGTGACCGTCGACATGGCGTGCGGGGAATCGCTGCCGGATGAATTCCTTCATGCGCTGGAGGACCCGACTGTCCTGAAAATTGCGCACAACGCGGCCTTTGAGCGGGTGTGCTTCTCCAAGCATCTGGGACACTGGCTCGATCCGGCGCAATGGCGCTGCACCATGGTCATGGCGTGGTACCGGACGCTGCCGGGAAAACTGGCGGACGTCGCGGTGGCTCTGGACGTTACGGAAAAAAAGATGGAGGAAGGCAAGGACCTCATCCGCTACTTTTCCGTGCCCTGCAAGCCGACCCAGGCCAACGGCGGACGCACGCGCAACCTGCCGCGGCACGCGCCGGAGAAGTGGGCGACCTACAAAGCCTACAACGCGCAGGACGTGGAAACCGAGCGCGCGGTCTGCCATGCGCTGCTCAGGCATCCGCTCCCGGAACACGAATGGGCGCTGTACGCGCTGGATCAGCGCATCAACGACCGGGGCGTGCGGGTGGATCGGCTGCTGGTGAAAAACGCGATGGCGGTCGATCAGACGTTTTCGGAGCGAGCGTTCCAAAGGGCCAAGGCGCTGACGGGGCTGGAAAACCCCGGGAGCGTGAGACAGCTCAAGGCGTGGCTCGCCGATATGGATATGCCCATGGAGAGCCTGTCCAAGCGCATCGTGCAGGAGAAGACCGCCGAGGCGGACGGCATCGTGAAGGAACTGCTGGAACTGCGGCTGGAGCTGTCCCGGACCAGCGTGAAGAAGTACGAATCCATGGCGCGGTGCATCTGCAGGGACGGGCGGGTGCACGGCCTTCTGCAATTCGGGGGCGCGGCCCGCACCTTTCGCTGGGCAGGGCGTCTGGTGCAGGCGCAGAACCTTCCCCAGAACCACCTGCCCGACCTCTCCCTCGCCAGAGACATCGTCAGAAGTGGCGACGAGGAACAGCTGGAGCTGCTGTTCGGCTCCGTTCCGGGCACGCTCTCCGAGATCATCCGCACGGCGTTCATCCCCAAGGATGGATGCCGTTTTATCGTGGCGGACTTCTCGGCCATCGAGGCGCGCGTGCTGGCGTGGCTGGCGGGCGAAGAATGGGTGCTGGAGGAGTTTCGCGGCAAGGGCAAAATCTACGAGGCGACGGCCAGCCGCATGTTCCATATCCCGCAGGAGACCATCGTCAGGGGGCATCCCAACTACGAGTACCGGCAGAAAGGAAAGCAGGCGACTTTGTCTTGCGGCTACGGCGGAGGCGTCGGCGCGCTCAAGGCCATGGGCGCAAAGATGCCGGAGGAGGAGATGCAGCCGCTGGTAGATGCCTGGCGCGCGGCGAATCCGCATATCGTTCGGTTCTGGAACGCGCTGGGCAATGCCGCCTCGGAGGTGATTGAGCGGCAGAATAGCGTCCGCGTGGGCAAGGTGACGGTGTACCGGAAGGAAGGGCATCTGCTGATCCGCCTGCCGGGCGGGCGCGACCTGTGCTACCTCTCGCCGCGCTTTGTGACAAACCGCTTCGGCAGCCGGAGCATCGCCTATCTCGCGCCCGCGGGAAACGGGCAGATGACGCTGCAGGAAACCTTCGGCGGCAAGCTCGCGGAGAACTGCACCCAGAGCATCGCCCGCGACCTGTTGGCGCACGCCATGTTAAGCCTTGAAGCGGCGGGCTATCCCATCGTGTTTCACGTCCACGACGAGGCGGTCATGGAAGTCCCCGCCGGGCAGGGCAGCGTGGAGGAGGCCTGCCGCATCATGGCTGTCCCGCCGGACTGGGCGCGGGATCTGCCACTCCGGGCGGAGGGAGATGAGATGGCATACTACAAAAAGACATGATAAAGGACAGCCTTCACCATTTGAAGAATCTCCTTGTCCATTGCGGGCAAGGAGATTGAGAATGAAATGTGTGCGTGTTAAAGGTCCAACGAATCGTTCAATATGCTTTTCAGATCGTGACCGCTGTACACGATGCGGACAATTCGCACTTCACAGGTAGGTTCATGGACAAGATAGAAAACAGTGTAGTGATCTACGATCAGCTTACGCATACCCATGGAAAACCAGGGCTCCCAGTTGACACTGGCATGGCGGGCGGGGAGCTGTTCCAGCTTGCGAATTGCATTGCGGATTCTGATTCGCGGCGATCTCCGGTTCCAGAAGCTCTGTGGCGATGTAGGTATAGACGCCAAACAAATCGTCTCTGGCAGCGGGCGAGTAAACCACGCTGTAAGTATCTATCAGATGCCAAACTCCTTCGCAAGCGCCTGGTCGATCTCATCCGCTGTGAAGCTCCCCTTATTGAAGGATTCCACGCCCTTGCGCAGTTCGGCGTCCAGTTGTTCTTGCGTCATCCTGCCGACGGCGGTTGGCGCTTTGGCAGGAATACGCGCGGAGAATGGAAGACCATTATGGAGAACAACCTGGCTATAGGTCATCTGGATAAGCGCCGACGGTGTGATTCCCAGCTGTGCCAGAATGGCCTCGGCGTTTTCCTTGAGCTGTGCGTCAATCCTGGCGTAAACGGCAGATGTATTTGCCATATCCATCAGTCTCCTTTCTGTTCACACCTGTAGTATATCCGATTTTGCTTGCATTTGCAAGCAAATGAAATCAAAAGAGGTCAAAGGCCCAGCCGAAGGAGGTACCTACATGCAAATCACCCACGACAAAAAGCTGCTCATCGCCACGGGCCGCAGCCGCAAGGCGGCGCAGTGGCAGAACAGGGAGATGCTCTGGAGCGAATTTCTGGATAAGCTCTCCCGGCCCACCCGCACGCGGGAGACGGCGGCCGAGTACGCCGCCATGGGCAAGGCCGAGCGCGACAACGTCAAGGACATCGGCGGGTTCGTGGGCGGCTATCTCAAAAACGGCAGGCGCAGCAACGCGGGCGTGGTCAACCGCTGCCTGGTCTGTCTGGATGCGGACAACGCCGATGCCGCCCTTGTGGACGATCTGGACATGACGTTCATCAACGCCTACGCGCTCTACTCGACCCACAGCCACACGCCGGAGAAGATGCGGCTTCGGCTCATCATCCCGCTTTCCCGCACGGTCACGCCGGACGAGTACGCCGCCGTCTCCCGCCGCATCGCGGACGGGCTGACGCTGGCCCGCTTCGATCCCACGACCTTCGAGCCGGCAAGGCTCATGTACTGGCCCAGCGCGCCGGAGGACGGCGAGTACGTGTTTCGCTATGCGGACGAGCCGTTTCTTGACCCGGACGAGGTGCTGGCCACCTATCCCGACTGGACGGACGCCTTGCTCTGGCCGACCACGAAGCCGCTGGAGGAGCGCGCCCGTGCGAAGGCGTCCAAAGCGGAGGACCCGCTGGAGAAGCGCGGGATCATCGGCGCCTTCTGCCGGGCGCATGGCATCACCGACGTGCTGGAGCACATCCTCGCCGCCCGGTACACCGCCACGGCGCAGGACGACCGCTACACCTTCGTGGGCGGCAGCACCACGGGTGGGCTGGTGGTTTACGACGACAAGTTCGCCTATTCGCACCACGCCACCGACCCGGCGGGCGGGCAGCTGTGCAACGCCTTTGATCTGGTGCGGCTGCACCTGTTCCCGCCGGGCGGCACGGCTCCGGACGGCACACATGTGGGCGACGAAAAGGACTCCGTCCGCCGGATGCAGGAGTACGCCGCGCAGGACGAAGCCACCCGGCGCATGCTCTCCGAGGAGCGCCGCAGGCAGGCGGCGCAGGAGTTCGGCGATCTGGATAATCAGGAGGCACAGCCTTCGCAGGACGAGCACTGGCAGGAAAAGCTGGAGGTGGACAGGCAGGGAAAGGTCAGGGACACGCTGGGCAATCTGGCGCTGATTCTGCGAAACGACCCCCGGCTTCGGGACATCGCCTACAACATCCACCGCAGCGGCATCGACATCCGCCGGGACGCGGAGGGCTGCAGCTCCGTCCCATGGACGCCCATCAAGGCCGGCTGGAACGAATCGGACCTGGGCGCGCTGCAGATCTATCTGGAGCATGTCTACGGCCTCTACACCCCCTCCAAGCTCAAGGGCATTCTGCTGGCCATCGCGGCGGAACGGGGCTACCATCCCATCCGTGACTATATTGAATCCCTGCCCGCGTGGGACGGCGTGCCGCGTGTGGACACGCTGTTTGTGGATTATCTGGGCGCGGCGGATACCGCCTATACCCGCGCCGTGGCGCGCAAGATGATGGTGGCGGCGGTGGCGCGGGTGTACCGGCCGGGCGTGAAGTTTGACAGCGTCGTTGTGCTCAACGGCCCGCAGGGCATGGGCAAAAGCTCGTTCTTTGCCAGGCTGGGCGGCAGGTGGTTCAGCGATTCCCTCACCATCGGGGACATGAAGGACAAGGCCGCGCCGGAAAAGCTGCAGGGGTACTGGATTCTGGAGCTGGGCGAGCTGGCGGGGCTGAAGAAGGTGGACGTGGAGACGGTGAAGGCGTTCATCACCCGTCAGGACGACAAGTTCCGCCACTCCTACGGCTACAGCGTGGAGGACCACCCGCGCCAGTGCATCATCGTGGGCAGCACGAACAACGGCGACGGCTTTCTGCGGGACATCACGGGCAACCGCCGCTTCTGGCCGGTGACCTGCACCACATCGGGAAAGCATCGCCCGTGGGAGGTGGCGGAGGTGGTGGATCAGCTCTGGGCGGAGGCGTACAGGTTTTTTCAGCAAGGGGAGACGCTGTATCTGCCGCCGGAGATCGAGCGGATGGCGGAGGCGGAGCAGACGGAGGCGCTGGAGAGCGACGTGCGCGAGGGCATGATCGCGGAATATCTGGAGAAGCTGCTGCCGGAGGACTGGGACAGGATGGACCTGTCCGAGCGGCGCGGGTTTTTGCGCGGCGATCCGTTTACGGGCGGCGGCCGCACGGGCACGGTGCGGCGCACGGTGGTCAGCGCGGTGGAGATCTGGGCGGAGTGCTTCGGCAAGGAGCCAACGGCCATCCGGCGCAGCGATACCTACGATATCTTCGGCATGCTCATGAAGATCGGCGGGTGGGAGAAGTACGGCGGGAACAGGAGCGCATCCATGAAGCGTGCGTTCTACGGCATCCAGCGGTGCTTCGTGCGCAGGTAGGGAATTGGCCGCAGCAGGCGGATCACATTGCCTCCGCGCTTGCGGTCGGTTTGCCATAAGCGATGGCAAGCCGAAAAGACACGGCGGGCGCTTGCCAATGATGATGGCAAACCAGGGCAACCGGGGAAGGCAAACACAGACATATAATAGGAAGAAAACTCCTGCGTTTGCCATTTGCCATCTTCTCCTTATTAAGGTTTTGAAAAAGAGAAGAAAAAAGCAAAAAAAGCGCGCATATGTGCCCGTATGCACCTACGCGCGCGAGGCAATGTACCGTTCCCATCAAAAGGACTGCCGGTTCCACGATATATCCCCGCTCCCTTATGTGGCTGCAAGGCATGGCATGCGCCAAACTTTGCTACCGCATAGGGGAGCTGCTTATAGCGCACTACGATTGGAGCTGATTTCCCATGAACGCACATAACCCCCGCGATGCACGGCCGCTTGCGGAAAGCGACCTGCATGACTACCAGCGCTTCTGCGTGGAGTTCATCGAAGCGCATCCGCAATGCGGCGTGTTCCTCGACATGGGGCTGGGCAAGACGGCCATTGCCCTGACCGCCGTGTCCCATCTGCTCTACGACAGCTTCGAGGTGAGCCGCGTCCTGATTATCGCGCCGCTACGCGTGGCGCGGGATACCTGGATTGCCGAGCTGGACAAGTGGGAGCATCTCGGCGGCCTGAAGCTGGAGCGCGTGCTCGGCACGCCCAAGGAGCGCATCGCCGCGCTGAGCCGGAGGGCCGATCTGTACGTCATCAACCGCGAGAACGTGGAGTGGCTGGTCCGGCACTACGCCGGGCGAAAGCTGCCCTTCGACATGCTGGTAATCGACGAGTTGTCATCCTTCAAGAACAGTCGCGCAAAGCGGTTTCTGGCACTCAAGAAAGTGCTGCCCCAATTCTCCCGCTTGGTGGGGCTGACCGGCACGCCCGCGCCCAACGGGCTGGAGGACCTCTGGCCCCAGATCTATCTGCTGGACCGGGGCGCGCGGCTGGGCCGGACGATGCGCAGCTATCTGGACCTGTACTTTGACACCCCCAACAGCTGGACGCCCTACAGGCGCGAGCTGAAGCCCGGCGCGGAAGAAGCCATCTACCGGCGCATCGGCGATATCTGCGTATCCATGCGGGCGACGGATCACCTCAGGATGCCGGAGCGGGTGGACAACGTGGTGGAGATCCGGTTGTCCGCAAGAGAGGAAAAGCTGTACCGCCGGATGGAGAGGGACATGCTCTTGCCCTATGCGGACGGAGACGTCCTTGCCCTCAACGCCGCGTCGCTGGCCGGAAAGCTGCTCCAGCTTGCTAACGGCGCGGTCTATGATGAGTTTCACAACGTCCGCGTGATCCACGACCGCAAGCTGGACGCACTGGAAGACCTGATAGAAGCAGCCAACGGCAAGCCCGTGCTGGTGATGGTCAACTACCGGCACGACCTGGCGCGCATCCGGCAGCGGTTCGGAACGTACAGCCCGGAGAATCCCGGCGGCGTGCGGGAGCTGAAAACGGCGCGGGACATGGCGGACTGGAACGCCGGCAGGATTCCCGTCGCCGCGACCCAGCCGGCCTCCACCGGCCACGGCCTCAATCTCCAGCACGGCGGCAGCACCATCGTGTGGTTCGGGCTGAACTGGTCGCTGGAGCTCTACGAGCAGGCGAACGCCCGGCTCTGGCGGCAGGGACAGAAAAATACGGTGGTCGTGCACCATCTGGTGGTGAAGGGCACGATGGACGAACAGGTGATGCGGGCGCTCCGGGACAAGGCCGCGGACCAGAACGCGCTCATGGCGGCGGTGAAGGCAAAGATTCAGGCCGTGAAAGAACGGGACACCCTGTCGGGGGGTGAAAGACTTGCCTGAGAAGGACATCGTTGCGGCCATCAGGCGGTATCTGGCCACACTGGATGAGGACGTGTTCTTCTGGAAGGAGCACGGAGGCGCGTATGGTACGTCCGGCATCCCGGATATCATCTGCTGCTACAGAGGGCGGTTCCTGGGGCTGGAAGTAAAGCGGCCGGGCGGCAGGCTGACGCCGCTGCAGAAGCGGACCCTCGCAAGGATCAACGCCGCCGGCGGCATCGCCCGCCGGGTGGAGAGCGTGGAAGACGTAAAGGACATCATTTGTCAGGCGGATGGGGGAGAGGAGAATGGAAATGACAGCAAAGGAATATCTGTCCCAGGCGTTTCACATCGACCAGAGGATAAGCAGCAAGCTGTCGCAGGTGATGCGGCTGCGGGAGGCGGCGACGAGCTGCACGGCAACGCTGTCGGATATGCCCCGGCCGGACAGTCCGAGCCGGCAGCAAATGGCTGATACCATCTGCAAGATCGTGGATCTGGAACGGGAGATCAACGAGGACATCGACCGGCTGGTGGATTTGAAGGCGGAAGCCCGTCGGGCGATCAACGCCGTTTCCGACCCGGACCAGCAACTGATTCTGGAGCTGCGGTATCTGTGCTATAAGCCGTGGAACGAGATCATGACGGAGCTCGGCTACAGCGAGCCGACCATCTACCGCCTGCACGGCGAGGCTTTGAAAAAAATTCTTGTGCCCGGCGAAAAATGATAGCTTTTGATATGGTTTGAGAGTCGTGATCTGTGCTATCATTACACTCGTCGGAAAAGGACACACACCGCCCTTCGGAGATCAGCAGCGCTCCGGAGGGCAGTTTTTATTCCGCTGTGCCTGATGACAGAGAATATCCGGAAACCGCTTGACTTTTCACCGGTTCAGAGCGTATATGTCACTACCCAAAATGAACGGAGGGATCAACATGACGCTACAAACGAACCCCGCGGAACGCCGGGAGGTGGTCCGGGCGATTTCGGAGCGGCTCGGCAGCCCGGCGGTCTACCTGCGCATGCCGACCTGCGCCTACCGGATCGGCGACCTGACGGTTGAGCGGGACGGAAGCATCGCAAGCGACGACGGGGCGCTGCTGGACGGGCTCAGGCCGATGCTGATGGAACGGGGCTGGCTGACGGACGCGGCGGATTCCGAAGCGGATGCGCCCGCGACAGAGACGGAACCGGACGGGCCAGACTCCGAACCCACGGGGATGGAGCTGAGCTTCCCGGTGGAGGACTGGACGGTTCCGCAGCTGAAGAACTTGCTGCACACGCTGTACAGCAACCAGCACATCCTCCGCCGGATGATGCGAAGCGACGCCCTGTACATCGACCGGCAACTGGTGGAGCGGCTGAAGGAGGCGCAGACCCCGGCCGATTTCGAAGCCGAGCTTGCGGACGGCCGGGCAGCGGAAACGCTGAAGGGCTGCCGCCTCCGGGAGGAAAAGCTCACCTTCGAGACGGACCCGGACGACCTCGACCCGGCCCGCCGGCAGGCATGCGGGGCGCTTCTGGGCGCGATGCTTCGGCAGGCGAAGGCCGCCAAGCGCGTGTTTCTCAAGGAGGACGCGGATTCCGAAAACGAGAAGTACCGCGCCAACAGCCTGCTGACGCGGCTGGGCTTTAGCGGGCCGGAGCATAAGGAGCTGCGCCGCATGCTCATGGGTCACCTTAGCGGCTATGCCGCATTCAAAAACGAGACGGGCATGCGGGCGCACCGGGAGAAGTACGCGCGGCTCCGCCGGGAGCGGCAGGCGGTGGGGGAAGGGGCGGAGACATGAGCGCGTGGATGGACTGGATTCGAGATGTCGCACTCAACCGCATCGACACGGTGGAGCGGGATTTGAGAGCGCACCCCGAGCGCAGCCCCCTGTTTGACAAGGCGGTGCGCGAACTGCACGCGGCGCTGGACGAAACCGAAGCGCACCCCAACGCGGAGCTGACCGCGCGGGACGATCTGTGGATGGGGTACACCGCTGCGCTGGCGCTGGAAATGTATCTGGCCGGGGCGCGGGACGGCGGGCGCGTGTATCACGCCTTTGTCACCGGAGAGCTGCCGGGCAGGGCGATTCGGGAGCGGAAGGGAGAGGATCACCATGCTCGGACCGACCCCTGAGAAGCTGGCATGGCTGCGGGAGCACTACAGGCCCGGCGCGCGGGTGAAGCTACTTCGCATGAACGACCCCTATCGGCCCGATTTGAAAGCGGGCGCGCTTGGCACCGTGATCGCCGTGGACGACATCGGTACGATCCATGTCGCGTGGGACGGCGGCGCTTCGCTGGGTGTGGCCTACGGTGCGGACGAGTGCGCGGTGGTGGATTTGGAAGGAGGAGAAGCCCTTGACGGAACGGATGGAACGTAAGCTGCTGGATTTGAAAGCCAGGCAGCAGATGGGGGAGCGCATGCCCTGCCCGCGCTGCGGAGAGGACCGCATGAAGGAGCCGGTACACACCAACGCCTTGAGCCGCGTGGCGGACGTGTACGTCTGCGATGCCTGCGGCACGGCGGAAGCCCTGCTGGCCTTCATGAAGCAGCAGTATCCGCTGACCTGCTGGGCGGCGTTTCAGCCCGAAAGGCCGCCTGCCGATTTCAAAGCGCGTCCGGCTCGCGAGGTCATGGAAACGGTACTGCGCACGCAGAGTGAGGACTTGCAGCGAATCTTCCTTCTTTGCCGGGACGATCCGGAAAACGCCGAGTGGTACAGGCTTGAGGCATTGGAAAGCTGCCCCGGCCTGACCGAGCTGTGGCCGCAGCCCTTTCAGGCAAAGTTCGCTGCGGCGGACGGCGCGGTGCTCATCCGATTCCGAAGCGGACCGGACGGCGGCGTTCAGGTGGCGGCGGACATCGTTGATTCGTAAGGCGGCCCCATGGGAAAGCGTCAGGCAAACGCCCGGCGCTTTTCGCCTTGTCACGCGGCCCACGTGGGCGCACGTTTCGCCCGAAGACTCCGCCCCGGGCATGCGCCCCGTCCCGCCGCCCAGGCCCGACAAAAGCCAAACAGGCCCGCGCCTCGCAAGGAAGGCGGGCCTGCCGCATGGATGGGACCTGGCGGATTTAAAAGCTGTTGCGCGCCCGGCTGCGGCAAAGGGCGGGCTCCAGCACCCGCGCGATTTCGTCGCGGAAGCCGAGCTGTCTGTACGCGTCGCGGATTGCGCGGTAGTATTCCGCCGTCGGGGGCTGCCGCCGGATGAGAATCATGACGTACACCATGCCCTCGATTTCGGAGCCGTCGGCAAGAATCACCCGCCGCCTGAGCTTGACGTAGTAGTTCGGGAACCCCTCGTAGCGGTCGAGGCGCTGCTCATCCGCCTCGTCGATTTCCCAGACGGCCACCGGCACGCGGGCGTTCCGGGCGCGGCTTCGCTCCACCGTGGCGTGGAGATAGAACGCCAGACGGTGATTTGGGAGATACCCCGTGCCGATCAGCTTTGCGCCCGGGCAGCGGTAAGCCATCTGTTCTTTGACCATGTTGGAACCGTAAGCGATGTACTTCATGTGCGTCCTCCTTTTCGTGTCCGTCGGTCTTCAGGCCGCGCGACCGGGCCGATTTGAAAGCGCCAGAGCGCGGCCTCTCGTGTGTGTTCCATGTCGGTGCCTCCCTGATTTGAAAGTGTGCGGCTTCCCGCGACCGGCTCTCGCCGGTTTCGGCCCGGAGCCGTCGGGCCATCGTCAGGCGGGGCATTCAAAAGCCGTACCTTTCTCCCAGCGTCAGCCGGGCGAGGAGGCGCTCGCTGCCTTCCTCCCAGCTGCGCTCGATCAGCTCGATTTCGGAGTAAAGGTCGGCGCTGTCCGGCTCGGCGAAGAGCCGGAAGGCGTTCCACGCCTCCGCGAGGCTGAGGTGCTCCTGTTCCTCGCAGGGAATCCCGCCGCGGGGATCGCGGTGAATGAATCGAATCGTGTAGGTGATGCCGGGCATGGGTGTACCTCCTTGCTGATTTGGAAACGGTGCCGTGCGTGGCCCCGAAGCCTTATTCGATTTCGGAGCCCTCCTCAAGGTCGTCCCAGGTAATGCCGCCGTAGGTGTATCCGCCGTCGTGCCTGAGGTAGACCGGCGTGTCTTCGTCGAACGCCCCGAGGGCGGCGATCAGCTCGCCCACGGTCATGGTGCTGCGGATCTGGTCGGGCGCGTAGCCCGCGCGGTTGGCATTGATGTACAGTTTCATGGGTGTACCTCCTTCTCGATTTGGGAACCGTGCGGCTTCCCGCGACCGGCTGCGCCGGTTTCGGCCGGTTGCCAACCGGCGTTCGTCAGGCGGGGGTGTGCCGGGCTTTTTGAAAGCGGCGGTGCTCGATTTGGATTCGTTCGGTGATGCGCCGCTCAAATTCGGCCTCGCCCGCGGCGGTCAGCACACTGTGGCCGTATCCGTACTCGAGGCTGTATCGCGTCATGTCCGGGCGGCTCCGCGCCCAGCCGGGCAGGTCGCCGTCGTTGTAGTAGCGGTGGTAGCTGTGGAACAGCGCCCCAGTGGCCTTGGTGTATTTGAAAGCCGCCGCCTGCATCTCGTCGTAGAGGGCCTGTGCTTCGCCGTTGGAATTCCAGTAGCTGCGTTCGTTCATGGGGTGTGCCTCCTTTTCGATTTGAAAGCCGCGCGGCTTCCCGCGGGCGGGTGTGTCAGGATGCCTGCCGCCAGGCGGCGTTGCCGGGCAGGCGCTTGGTCAGGTGCAGGCGCGCGGTCTCGAATTCATCCCCGATGAATCCCAGGCGCAGGAGCCAGCAGCGGAAGGTGTACTTGGGGTTGTCCGTGTCCGGCCGCGCCGGGCTGGCGGCCTTGGCGGTCAGCGCCTGATGGCTGATGGCCAGGCACAGCTGGATGTAGCTTTTGACCTCGCCCGCGTGGAGCGTGCCGTTGAAGGCGCGGAACTCGATGGTGTGCGCGGGCCGCTCGGTGGAAAAGGCCGCGTGCAGGTTGAGCAGGTGGTAGCGGCTTTTGTCGTAGTGGGAGGCGGCGTGCCGCCGCCAGTCCGTGTACCGGACGCCGTTGTTGGTTTGGTACCAGAGCTGTGCCAGCGCCTCCATGGTGTCGGGCTTGCGGCGGTTGAGCTCGTTGAGAAACTCCGGGTTCACCGGCCGGCACCAGCGCGCGCGCCGCCCGGGCGAGATGCCCAGTGCCTGTGTCAGCAGGTCCTCCTTGGCGTTGACCAGATTGACCAGCCGCCGCAGACTTGCCGGGGTGTGCTGCCCCAGCCCCACGTGGATGTGGATGCCGCAGGTGGCGTCGGCCTTCGCGCCGGCCCGGCGCAGGGCGCGGATCACCTCCTGGACCATCCCGATATCCTCCCAGCGGCACACCGGGCTGACCACCTCGGCGCAGGGGTCGGTGACCGACCCATCGCGCTCCACCGTCCAGTGGCGCCCGTCGGGCATGGGCACATGCCAGTCGTCCAGATGCCGCCCCACGTACAGGGGCGTGGTGCCGAAGTGTGCTGCGATGGCCCGCGCCGCCCTGTCGCGGCCGAGACCGGTGGTTTCGATCTCGATACCGAAGGTTTGGGTTTTCACGGGGTTCCCTCCCTTTTTGCCCGGCGTTTTTTTTTCCGCCTGCGGCGGCTTTTGGTTTTTGCCTTTTTTCCGGCCGCGACACATTCATCACTCCGCCGGGCCGAAAAAGCAACCCGATGAAAAGCACAAGGTTTTCGGGAAAAATCAGCTCTGATCCGACAAAGAAAAGCGGGCGAAAAACCCCGCTTCCTTATAAAGCAAAAACGGGGATTTTTTCGCCCGCCGCCCCAAAAATCGGCGCCGCGCCAAAAAAACCGGCGCCGCGCCCCCAAAAACCGGCGCCGCGCCCCGCGCGCCCGGCGGATTTGCCTCCTGCGCCCGGCCCGCCGCGCCCCGCCGCCGCCCGGCGGATTTGGCCCCGTGTGCCCCCGCGCCGCCCCGCCCGCCCCGCCGCCGGGCAACCGCCCGCCCGGCGCGCCCGCGCCCGCCGCAGGCCCCCTGTGCCCGCACAGGCGCCGCCCCGTTTTTGCCGCGCCGCCGCCCGGCCCCGCCCGCCTTCGCCCGGCGGGAAGCCGCCGCCGCGCCCCGCGCCCGGCGCGCCCCCCGAAGGCCCGCCGCCGCCCCGCCCGCGCGCAAAAAAAAAAGCGCGCCGCCCGCGCCGCGCCCCCGGCCGTCCCCGCGCCCCGGCCCCCGGCCGAACGGCCCGCGCCCCCAGGGGGGATCGAATCCCCGGGCGCGGTTTCGAGGGGACCGCGGCCCCCTCTCGCGTGAATTTCCGCGAAATTCGGGACCCGGGGGTTACGCCCCAAAAATCAAAAAACGCCAGAAAAAATCCGGCGAAAAAAAGAAAAGCAGCTGCCCATGCGGACAGATGCCTCAAATGGCTAGATAAACTTCCTCATCACGCGGAGATAGTCTTTTTTCGAATTGAATATGGCCAATACGCTGACGATCTTCTGCGCTTCATCAATGCTGTAGAAGATCAAATAATCCTTATGCAGGATGTAGCGAAAGTCAAAGCTACGCAGAATGCGGTCTTTCGCTAACGCTCCGCCCTGGGGAAAGTCCATCAGGCGATTGCATTGATCTCTCAGTTCCATAATGAAGCGCTTTGCAATATCGTTGTCCATGGAATGCCCGGCGATGTAGAAGGCAATCTCGCGGAGATCCTGCTTTGCGGTTTCCGTGATTCTGACCTGATAACTCATGGACGCACCTCGTCGAGCTCACCGAGAATATCGTCAAAGGCTTCATCCATGGCCTGTGTTCTGCCAAGTTTCACATCGTCCAACGCTTGCGCGAGATGCGCATAAACCGCAAGGCGGGCTTCGAGTTCACGAATGTACTGCTGCTGGTCAACGAAATCCTCATGGGACAGGACGACAGTATCCTCTTTGCCATTGACAGTGATCGCAACAGGGTTGCTTCTGGACAGCGCGGAGATCTGATTATAGTTGTTCCTCAGTTCCTTTGACGGACGAATTGAAATGCTCGGATTCATAAGGACACCTCCTTGGAGTAGTCATATTGTAGCACGATTTGACTACCACGTCAAGAAAGCCGAAGAAAGTGCTATCTGTTGCTTTTGTTACCGAATGATGGGAAGAAACACACCCGGAAAGGATGATGAAATGAACACTCAGATGAATCTGCGGCGAATCAGCGTCGAAAAGCTGAAGCCCGCCAAATACAACCCCCGCAAGGACCTCAGGCCCGGCGATCCCGCCTACGAAAAAATCAAACGCAGCCTGCACGACTTCGGTTATGTGGACCCCGTGATCTGGAACGAGGTCACGGGCAACATTGTCGGCGGGCACCAGCGCTATAAGGTGCTGCTGGCCGAGGGCGTGACGGAGATCGACTGCGTGGTCGTGCATATCGAGGACCCGCAGGACGAAAAGGCGCTCAACATCGCCCTCAACAAGGCGGTGGGCGAATGGGAGCCGAAGGCGCTGGCCGATTTGCTGACCGACCTTCAGCTCTCCGGGTACGACCTGGGCGCGACGGGCTTTGACGCGGCGGAGATCGACGACCTGTTTTCCCAGGTGCATGACAAGGACATAAGGGACGACGATTGCGAGCTGGACGCGGAGGAGGTGACGCCCTTTGTCAGGCCGGGCGACCTGTGGACGCTCGGGCGTCACCGGATGCTGTGCGGCGACGCGACCAGCGCCGGCGACGTGGCCCGGCTCATGGACGACCTCAGGGCCAACCTCATCGTCACCGACCCGCCCTACAACGTCGCCTACGAATCGGCGGACGGCAAGAAGATCCAGAACGACAGTATGGCCGATGAAACGTTCTACGCGTTTTTGCTGGCGGCGTTTCGCAACATGGCGGCGCATCTGGCCGAGGGCGGCAGCGCGTACATCTTCCACGCGGACACGGAGGGGCTCAACTTCCGCCGTGCCTTCAAGGAGGCGGGCTTTCACATCAGCGGCGTGTGCGTCTGGGTGAAGAACAGCCTCGTGCTGGGGCGCTCGCCCTACCAGTGGCAGCATGAGCCGGTGCTCTACGGCTGGCTGCCCAACGGCAGGCACAAGTGGTTTTCCGACCGCAGGCAGTCGACGGTCTGGAAGTTTGACAAGCCCCGGCGCAGCAAGGACCATCCCACCATGAAGCCCATCCCGCTGCTGGCCTATCCCATCAGGAACAGCTCCGCCCCCAACGGCGTGGTCATGGACCTGTTCGGCGGCAGTGGCTCGACGCTCATCGCCTGCGAGGAAACCGGCCGCGTCTGCCGCACCTCCGAGCTTGACCCCAGGTATGCCTCGGTCATCGTGGAGCGGTTTTTGCTTCACGAAGAGGGCGATGCGTCGCGCATCCGCTGCCTGCGGGACGGCAGGGAACTGACCTACGGGGAAGCCCTCAGGGCGGCGAAGCCGGATGAAGCCCAAGACGGCCGTCAGCCGACGAAAAAAACGCGCCCTCCTCTGTGCGGGTGAGGACGGCGCGTCCGTTGCCTATTCCGGGGCAACCTCGTGGAACAGCGACCACAGCCAGGCATTGTCTTCCTCGCTGATCTGGTAGCAGAAGCCCGTGCCAAAGAGCATCGTCGGGCAGGAATCGGCGGCCTTCTGGAGGGTCAGGGCGGAGCCGTCCGCCATGGTCAACACCAGCACGCCCGTCCAGGGACAGCTGGTGCGCTGGATGCGCTCCGCGCCGCGAAGGACGGCTTCGAGCCGGGTCAGGTCCGCCGGGCTTGCGACCGTCTGCGTCCGGGCTTCGCCTGCCTGCGTGACCGTCATGGCCGCGGACACGATCTCGCCGATGTCGGCGGGCGATTGGGCGGAAAACCCCGCGTACTCGGCGGCAAGCTCCGCGTACAGGGGCGGCACCAGGCCATAGCTGCCTTCGGGATTGTCCGCCGTGCAGACCTCGATGAGGTCCGCCACGTCCACATCCGCGGTTTCACGCGCCGCCTGCGCCGCTTCCTCGTCAGTGAGGGCGATGTACCCGCTCACGGTTTCCCCGTTGACATAGTGCGTGATGCGCAGGTAGGGCAGCGCGGGCGCCTCTGCGGTGAATCCGCGCTCGGGCGGCGTGTCCGTCGGTTCGGACGGAACCAGAGAAGCCGGCGCCCCGGTCACGGCAGCCGTCGGAACAGCCGCCGGAGCAACCGACGGTTCCCGCGCGCAGCCGGACAGGACGCACAGCAGCACGGGCAGCAGGAAACCCCATGCGATTCTTTTCATGGACAAGCCCCCTTTCGCTGGCTTCATTGTACCGAAAAACAGCCGCAAGGACAAGACATTCACGCAATGCGTTTCCCCGCGCTCAAAACCGAAAAGGGCGCGCATGATCGGAGGTGATTCCCATGGCGACACGGGGCCGAAAGCCCAAGCCCACGGCGCTCAAGGTGCTGGAGGGCAACCCCGGCAAGCGCCCGCTCAACGATAGGGAGCCTGTCCCGCCCAAGGGAACGCTCAAATGCCCGGCGTGGCTCCTGCCGGAAGCCAAAAAGGAATGGAAGAGGCTTGCTCCCGCGCTGGAAGCCATGGGCGTGCTGACCATGGCCGATCTCACGGCATTTGAGGGCTACTGCCAGGCCTATGCCCGGTGGAAGGAGGCCGAGGCGTTCATCACCCAGCACGGCTCCATCTTCCAGACGCCCAGCGGCTATGTGCAGCAGGTGCCGCAGGTCAGCATCGCCCAGCAGAACCTCAAGATCATGCAGTCGTTCTGCTCGGAGTTTGGCCTGACGCCGGCGACCCGCGCGCGCATCATCGCCGGGGGCGCTTCGGAGGACGGGGCCTCGGAGGACCCCATGGAACGGCTGCTCAAGGGGGAGTGGTAAATGGCGTTTGACGAGCGAAAGGCCCAGCGCGTGGTCCGCTTCATCGAGGCGCTGCGCCACACCAAGGGCGAGTTCCACGGCCAGCTCTTTCACCTGCTGCCGTGGCAGGAGAAGATCATCCGGGACGTGTTCGGCACGATGCGCGACGACGATCCCACCATGCGCCAGTACACCACGGCCTATATCGAAATCCCCAAGAAGAACGGAAAGTCCGAGCTGGGCGCGGCCATCGCGCTCAACATGCTCATCAACGACGACGAGTGGAAGGCCGAGGTCTACTCCTGTGCGTCCGACCGCCAGCAGGCCGCCATTGTGTTTGACGTGGCGGTGGACATGGTCAGGCAGTCCCCGGCGCTCATGAAGCGCGTCAAGATCATCCCGTCCACCCGGCGCATGATCTATCAGCCCACGGGGAGCATCTATCAGGTGCTCTCCAGCGAGGTGGCCACCAAGCACGGGCTGAACGTGTCCGCCTGCATCTTCGATGAACTGCACACCCAGCCCACCCGCGCGCTCTACGACGTGATGACGCAGGGTTCAGGCGACGCGCGCAGGCAGCCGCTGTGGTTCTTGCTGACCACGGCGGGCACCGACCGCAACTCCATCTGCTGGGAGGTGCATCAGAAGGCGCTCGATATCCTGGAAGGGCGCAAGATCGACCCGCGCTTTTATCCGGTGCTCTTCGGCCTGCCGGACGACGCGGACTGGACGAGCGAGGAAAACTGGTACCGGGCCAACCCCTCGCTGGATCACACCATCACCATCGACAAGGTGCGCGACGCCTTCCGCAAGGCGCAGGAGACCCCGGCGGACGAGAACCAGTTCCGCCAGCTGCGCCTGAACCAGTGGGTGAAGCAGTCCGTGCGCTGGATGCCCATGGACAAGTGGGACGAGTGCGGCGGCGTGGTGGACCCTTATGCACTGGAAGGCCGCGCGTGCTACGCGGGGCTGGACCTGTCGAGCACCTCCGACCTGACGGCGCTGGTGCTGGTGTTCCCGCCCACCTCGGAGGACGAGCCGTACATCGCGCTTCCGTTTTTCTGGCTGCCCGAGGAGACGCTCTCCCTGCGCGTGCGGCGCGACCATGTGCCCTACGACCAGTGGGCAAGACGCGGCTTCATCCAGACCACGGAGGGCAACGTGGTGCATTACGGGTTCATCGAGCGGTTCATCTGTGAACTGGGCGAGCGCTACAACATCCGCGAGATCGCTCACGACCGGTGGAACGCCACCATGATGGTGCAGACCCTGGAGGACGACGGCTTTACCATGGTGCCCTTTGGACAGGGCTTCAAGGACATGAGCCCGCCGACCAAGGAGCTGATGCGCCTCGTGCTGGAACACAGGCTCTGTCACGGCGGACATCCGGTGCTGCGCTGGAACATGGACAACGCATACGTGCGCACGGACCCGGCGGGCAATCTGAAGCTGGACAAGGAAAAATCCACGGAGAAGGTGGACGGAGCCGTCGCGCTGGTCATGGCGCTGGATCGGGCCATGAAAAACCAGGGCGGCGATTCCGTCTACAATCACCGTGGATTGATCGTTCTGTGATTTACAGCCGCACGCGGAACAGCCCGTGATGGTTGCAGTACGCGTACAGCCAGCCGTGCCCGCGGACAAAGAAGCGCGCGGACGCCTCCTGCTCGGGATACAGGCGCGCCACCTGCACGCGGTCCCCGGTCACAAACGCCAGAAAGGCGATGAAGTGCCGCTTGTCCATGGGGTGGTCAAGCGTGACATACCATTCCGTTTCGATCTTCTCGGCGTGGATGGCGTGCGCCTCGTCCGGCTCCTCCGCCTCCAGCGGCGGCAGGGACACGCCGCAGCAGGAATACGCGCCTTCGCCCACCGACCAGATCACGTTGCCGCACACCGGGCAGACGTAGAAAAGGCTGCGCGACAGGTTCCCGGCCCGGTTGCGGTTCTCCGCGCAATCCCCGGAAAGCAGCTCGGTTACCGACACGCTCAGCGCCCCGGCCAACGGCTCCAGCAGCGTGATGTCGGGCAGACCCCGGCCGGTTTCCCCAACTTAAAGAGATAAATGGTTAATTTGCGTTTTTACTCCACTTTGCCGATAAAACGGTAGTAGATTTCGATCTCCTGGGTGCGGGTGTTGCTTTCGTCTTTCACAGCTTCATGGACGACGATCTTCTCGATCAAGGCATTCAGCAGTTCGGCAGTCAGTTCCGTGGGATTTACGTACTGCTTGATCAGGTTCACCCATTTTTCGGCATCCACGGCGCTCTGCTGTTCTGCGGCAAGGTCAGCGTTCAGCCTTTCAATCTTTTCCGCCAGCTCCTGCTGCTCGGTCTGATACCGCTGGGACAGCATATTGAAGTTGTACTCGGTGATGCGCCCAGCGGCCCAATCTTCGTACATCTTGGCAAACAGGCGGTCCAGTTCGGCTTTGCGCTTCTCGGCCCTGTTCAGCTCCGCCGCCTGCTTTTTCTGGCTGGCCGTGCGTTCCCGGTCACCGGCTTTCAGCAGCTTTTGCAGCAGGCGTCCCTCATCCATCTGTGCCTGGTAAGACCAATATTGAATCCGTGCCAGAACGTAGGTGTAAAGGACATCGTAGCGGATATAGTGCATGGTGCAGTGACCGGTGCCCTGGCCGTAGTTGCTGCAATGGTAGTGTCCATAGGGCTTTTTGTTCTGCTTGTTCATGCCAAACGCCAGCGACCAGCCGCAGTCTGCACACTTCACCAGCCCGGAAAAGATTTGTGTCGTACCGTCTTTCTGCTTGCGGCGGCGCGTCTCAATCAGCTCCTGCACCCGGTCAAAGACGTCCTTACTGACAAGGGCTTCATGGGTATTTTCCACACGAACCCATTCCTCTTTCGGCTTGCGGACCTTTTTCTTGTTCTTATAGGAGATATTGGTCTGCTTGTTGTGGATGCTGTTGCCAATATAGGTTTCATCTTTCAGAATGCTTTTGACCTGCGCAATCGTCCAGGCATAGGCCTTTTCCTCCGGCGCACCCGCGTAAATGTTGGCGAAGGTGCCGTACCTCTTGTAGTTCAGCCAACCGGCGGTGGGCACTTTTTCCGCGATCAAAATGCGGGTGATCTTGGCTGCGCCAGCGCCATGAACGGCCAAATCGAAGATTTTCTCTACGATCCAGCGGGTTTCTTCGTCCGGTGTCAGCGTGTTCTTGATCTCCGGGTGGCGCTTGTAACCCAGCGGCGCATAGGCAAAAATGCGTTCTCCCTTTTCAAATTTCGCATGGAGTGCGCTCTTTACCTTGCGGCTGGTGTCCTTGGCAAACCACTCGTTGAACAGATTCTTGAACGGCACGAACTCAGACAGGCCCTTTTCGGTGTCCTCATTCTCGGCAATGGCGATATAGCGGACCTGTTTCTCCGGGAACACAAACTCCAGATAATAATCCATCATCACGTGTTCACGTCCAAACCGACTGAGGTCTTTGGTTACGATGCAGTTGACTTTTCCCGCTTCCACATCGCTCATCATCCGCTGGAAGCTGGGGCGGTCAAAATTGGTGCCGCTCCATCCGTCGTCCACGTACTCGCCATAGACGCGCAAGCCGTTCTCGGCGGCAAACTTTTGCAGGATGGTGCGTTGGGTCTCAATGCTGACGCTGTCGCCGAAATTTTCATCATCGCGGCTCAGGCGCATATACAAAGCGGTGCTGTAGATTTTGGTTTTCGTATTGTTCGGTTGTTTCACTGTAATATCCTCCTTTGCGTCGAAACAACCCACGCTTACAATACTTCTACGTCTATTATACTGTAAGCGCGGGCGCGATTCAACGATCAATCATTGCTCTTTGTCTGCTTAAACAGCATTCAAAAAGGCCGGGGCGCTGCTGTCCCGGCCCGCATGGTGGCGAACGGCGTCTTCCACCAGCTCGTCCATCTGCTTGCCTCCATCCGCAAAATGCTCAGAGATTTTGATGCAGAGATTCCCGCAGTAGAAATATTCCGTGCCATCCGGCCCCACGACATAAAACGATGTGTTTTCCAAGGTCGGTTCCGGCCCCTCATACTGCTTGCTCCATTCTTCCAGGAGTTCTGCCGGCGGCTCGAAAACTGGGTCAAAGCAGGATTCAATGTCGATATAGCCATAGTCGGGTTCATTCATAAAATCTTCGTGTTTTCTCATGCGGTTTCCTCCATCAATTAAAGTTCCATATCCTGCCCGCGGCGGCGGGAAGGCTGCTCATGCTGTCTTGTTTGCGGGGTGTGGGTCAAAATGGCCACAAGAAAAGCCCGCACCCTCTCCGGCGCGAGCTTCACGGCGTCCAGATAGGGCTGGACGCTCTTTTTTAGTTCCTGATATTTTTCGCTCAGCGATTCATACCGCTTTTTCCAAATTGCGGCGCTTTTTTGGGCGGAAGCCAGCCGCTCCTGCAACCTGCCGTTGTCCGCCTTGACGGTAATGCTATTGACAGCGTAGGATTTTAATGTGTCGCACTCCTGCGGCGTCAGCGAAATGTTTCCGGTAATGGGATTTTTCTTGCCCATTGTCTGAATTTCCTCTGTGGTCAGGGCGACCGTGCGCTGCTCTTTGGTCTGGCTTTGAAGGGATTTCAGCTCCTTCGCCTTTTTCTGCGCGGCCACCTCAGTGGCGCTCAGCGTTTGCTCCGCCTGGGCCACCTGGGCGGTCACAGCCTCCAACCGCTGCTGCTCCGCCTGTACCTTGAACTGGGTCACGGTCAGATGCTCTTCGGTGCTGCCACGCTCGCCGCGCTCCACATCAGTATACCCGGCGGCGCGCATGCAATGGAAGAAATCGTCTTGCAGCACACTGTAGGACTTTTTCAAGACGGGCTTTCCGTTTTTCTGCAAGACCGGGTTTCCATCGGCGTCGAGGGCGGGCTTGGACATCCATTTCTTGCTCCGGCTGACCTGCATGACGGTCTCCTTCACCGTGCCGACCAGAGACTTGTCCTTGCAGCGTTTGCTCCAGAGGATCTGTTTCTCCACCACCGGCACATAGACCACATGGAGGTGGTAGTGGTACACCTCCTGGCCCAGCGCCTCCGACATGGCCCGGTTGATCTCGTCGGCGTGCATCACAGCGGAGAGAATATACTGCTCCCCGCCCACGATCTTTACGGCGGCCTTGTAGGCATCGGCGTAAAACTGCCTGGCAAATTCATAGCCGCCGTGGTTGTGGAAGTAGGCGGAGTTCACATCAAAAATCAGCTCGCCAAAGTGGATGGCGTCTGGTTTCAGACCGCGGGTGGAGATGATTTTGTCCTGTTCCATCTGCCGGAACATCTCCGTGTAGCTGGCGGTGGGGGCTTTGAAGTGGATATTGAGCGGGGTGCGTTCCGGGAGAATATCGGGGTTGCGGTAGCTGTCTTTTTCCCGTTCGTTGTGTTTTTGGGTGTTGCCGATGTCCTTGTCCGGGACATCCACATTTCTGGCGCTGGTACGGTCGATTCCGTCGTTTCTTGCCATAAAATCAACTCCTTTCGTTGGGGCGTGGACGGTCGCGGGACGGGGGATGCACTTCCTGCGGGAAGTGTAATAACCCACTATAACACTTTCATCCCGGAGGGCTGCAAAGTGCCGTGGGCTCTCCGAGGGGGAGTTGCGTCCACTGCGGTGGCCGCCGCTGGATATGAAAAATCCACCCCCGCTGCTTTTACATATTCAGCACAAAGGGCTGCTCTCCTGTGCCGGAGCGCAGCCCTTTGGTGTCAGCGATCACGCGGAGGCCTTCGCTGACGGCCCATCACAAGCAGCGCGCTGCTTGCGATGGGGACGAGAGTCACGGTTTGGCGCGGCGCTGCCATACAATGTCGTACCCCAGGGCATCGGCCAGCTGCACAGTTCGGTGTAATTGGATACTGCAAGAGAATGGGGCGAACCGCTGCGTACGTACGTACAGCGGCTCAGCCCTGCAATCCTTCCGGCTTGTCCTTCGGTACGTACGTACGCAGCGAATCACCGGAAAACACCGACATATTCGGATGCACCAGCGCCTCGATCCCGAAAAATCCCCGCACCCGGCGACCGGCGGCGTTGGTCACATTGTTGCAGTATTCGAGATTGTACTTGCCTTGGCTGGCGATCACGGCATCGCTGAAGCTGCGGGGCTTTAGCGCAGTTAAGCCGTTTTCAGCGCAGAAAATTTGGTACACTTCATACAGCTCCTTGGAGCTGATGGTTGCATCCGCTTTCAGCCGGATATAGCCCTCGGATTCCAGAAAATCGAACACATTGTTGTTGTCCCGCTTGACGGATTCCCGGTTTTCTCTGGTGCGCTGGCTCTCGGTGAACTTGAAGTTGTTTGCCACCAGCCGCTGCAATCCGGCAAAGGCCCAGAGAAAGATGCCCTCGATCTCTGTTTTCATCTTCTCGGCAATGTCGGGGTCGTCCACACGATTTACCGGCTTCTCCTTCGTGGTTAGAACGAGCTGCCGCCGGTAAAAGCCGTCGCTGTGGTCAAAGAGGGCCTGCAAGTCGCCGTTGCTGAACGCCAGCAAGCGGGAAGACATCCACCCCTGGTAGCTCTGTTTGCCTTTGCGCTCCAAATCCATCTTGCCCTGTGCGGTGACGATGGATTTGACATAGTTTGTCTGGCGCAGCGCCTCCATTCGCATATCGTCATCGACACACAGCAGAATGTGTTCCAGGTCAGCGCGGGCGAAACGGTTTTCGGAGATTTTGCCGATGCTGCCGTCCTTCATGTTGCTGCCGAACAGGGCCGACAGCACCGCGCCGATCTGGCTCTTTCCTTCGCCGCCGCTGCCTTTGATGACCATCATCCGCTGACCTTTGTTGCTGGGGATCAGGCAGTAGCCGATATATTCCTGCAAAGTGGGAATGTCCTCCGGGTAAAGAAGTCCATCCAAAAAAGCCAGCCAGCGGGTCGGTGTGGTGGCTTCGGGATTGTAGGCTACTGGCAGGCGGTTGCGAACGATCTCCGGCTTGCCCTCTATGAAGTTGCCGTCAATGAACAGTGTCCCGTTCGCCAGATGGATGCGGTCTGTCTCCGGCGGAAAATCCTCCACCAGCGCCGCCAGCTTCATCAGCTCCACAATGTTGCTGATCTTACGCGGAATATTGCTCACCGCGCAGCAACGCAGTTCGTCAAAGATTTCGCTGCGCAGCGGCAAGTCGTTGGTCACTCGACCGTCAGGTGTGAAAAAAGCCCCGTTTGTGTAGATGATTTTGTGTCTGCTGAGGAAATCATCACAAAACAGGGCTTCGTTGATATGCTTGCCGTCAAACCAGATGGGCTGGTTGACCTCACGCGATTGCTCGTTCTTCATCACGGTGGCATACCTCCTTTTCCAGACATTTGAGCCGCTGTTCCAGCACGGTGATGTCGCCATCCTCCAGCAGCGTGTCCACCGCCTTCACACGTTGTTCTAATTCTGCATACATGAGAACGTCCAACAAGTGATTTACATACTCGATCATCTGACACGCCTCCACAAAGCGGTTGTCCAGGTCGTCCTCCGGTGATTGCGGGGCGTACTCGACCTTCCAGCGTTCCAGCAGGCGCAGATAATCACACAGCACCCGCTGGCAGTACATCTCGTCATCCCGGAAGGCCCGCGCCAGCGGATAGGGCTTTTTCAGCGCCATCGCTGCCGGGGGCTTGTCCGGGTCGATGCCGAAGTCATAGGCCAACTTCTTTGCGGCCTCGTAGCTGCTCAGGCCAAACAGCCGCGCCACAAAGTCTATCACATCGCCGGTGGCCCCGCAGCCGAAGCAATAGAAGTAATCTCTGTTCAGCTTCATGCTGGGATGTCGGTCATCGTGGAAGGGGCAGCAGATCATATCGCCCCGGTTGACCTTGCAGCCGTAGTGTTTGGCGGCTTGCTTTATTGTAACGGATGCTTTTACAAGTTCAAACAGATCCATCTTGTTCTCCTCCTTATCAATTGTCCGGCCAATATGCCGCGTCAAAAAGATGCCCTTCGTTTCTGCCATTGAACCTCTCTTTCTTGCGCCTTCGGCACAGACGTTGTATAATGTGAACAGTTCCGTTTTGTGTAACTGCTAGAGCGCACAGCTACTTGCGGTGAATTATCATGGCGCGGTTCCTCCTTTCTCTTGCCTGTCAGCAATTTTGTAACCCGTTTATTTATTGCTTGGGTTACTTCCTCTACTAATAGGAGAAAAAGTGGGTGCAAAGCGGAACCGTTTTCGCAGAAGAACAAAATTGTTTTTTGAGGGAGGCGAGGTCATGGCGCTGATACTGGACGATGACAGCCTGCTGGATGCGGCGGATGGCTTCGCCGGGTGGGACGATGCGCTGGCAGACGATACACTGGCGCAGGAGCTGGAACAGGAACGCGCCGTAGAGCTGGAAAGCGAACTGGAGCAAGACGAACACCCCATCGACTACGACGCTGAACTGGAAAACGCGGAGGAAGAAGCCGCGCCCACCAGCGCAAAGCGGCTGAAACGGGAGCTGCGGGCCGAGGCGCTGCGCCGTTTGGAGGATGCCGCCCGGACAGCAGAAGACTTCGCCGTTGTGGTGGAGGAATGGAACAAGCTCGACCGCAACCGGGAGCGCCGGGAACGGGATCACGAAAACCTGCGCGGTGATGTGCCGCTGGAGTATCAAGCGGTGTCGGAGCCGAAGATCATACCGCGCTGGCTGAACAATCCGGCGGTACGGCAGCTGTCCAGCGGCAACTTTCTGGACATTCTCTTTGACTGCCCGTATGAGATGCACCAGCTGACCGCCAATGCGTTTCTGTCCCAGATGATCGAGGAACTGAGCGAGGATCACAAGGAGATTCTCTATTTTCTCTCGATTCGGTTGTACAGCACCACCCAGCTGGCGCAGATGCGCGGCCAATCTGACAGGAATATCCGCAAGGTGCGCAACACCATCCGAAAGAAGTTGCAAAAGAAGCTGTACGCCCATCTGTGCCGAGTGCAGGACGAGGGCAAAAGTCTGACGCTGCGGGAGCGGCAGTTTATGGAGGAATATGCTGCGTTGCTTGGGGAAAAGGGAAAAGACGCTGTGATACGCCGGGAGAACAAGACCAAACGGCGCAAGAAAAAAGCCGCCCTTGACGGCGGCAAGGACAGCGAGTAATATAAAATCAGATATATGAGATTACTGTATAGAGGGTGAGGCCATGAAGAACCTGTTTGAACAGTCCCGTTCCCATTGGGTGCGGTATGACCGCTATGAGCTGAAAACCGCCGCTGATGGAAAGCGGTACGTCACACCGGCGAAAGACGCGAAGCCCGATGCGTATAACCCCATGAAGGAGATGCCCGGCATGGTGCTGGACGCCCTCAATGTGGGGATGCTGATGATGGGCCGTCGGACGGACGTGGACGTGGATGCGGCCATTCTGGAATTTGTCACAAAGTACGGCCTGCTGGGCCTGATGACGGCGCTGCCCACCACGCCGTCTTTCATGGACTACGAGGCGGTTTACCTGCCGAAGAATCATTTCATCAAGGCGGAGACGATGGAGACGGAGGATTATCTGGCGCTGTTCTATCCCTTTGAGCAGCTGGATGTGGTGAAACAGGGCGTAGAATCCGACTGGACGGTATCCGGCGACCGCACGATGATCGCGCTGACCATGACCTTTGCCGACGAGCCGATGGCAAAAACCATGAGCTTCCAGCGGGAATATGCGGAACCCTATGACTGGATCGCCCAGCAGCTCAAAGACTGGGCCTTTACGCTGACAACTTCCGTTTTGTACTACCACGATTATGATTCTATCGACGAGGGAACCCGGAACCTGTACCGCAAGGCGATGGCGGCCTTTGGCGGGATCGCGCCCAGTTATCACATCGAGCTGCTGGAAAAGCCCACAATTTACTGGGACTTCCATTCGCTTTTGCTGGGCATCCAGATGATGTTCAGCTTTATGCTTGTGGACGATGCCAAGCCGCTGCGGCTGTGCAAGCACTGTCAGAAAGTATTCATATCCAGCCGCGCCAACGCCGCGTTTTGCAGCGCACGATGCAAGAACCAGTATAATGTCTATAAGAGCCGGGGAAAACATAAAGAACAGGACGGTGACTAAAATGCCTGAGAGCCAGAACACGGAATGGAAAAGCAAGTGGAAGGACGAATATCTGGAATGGATTTGCGGCTACGCTAACGCGCAGGGCGGGAAAATCTATATTGGTTGCGATGACGAGGGAAACGTCGTTGGCTTGCCCAATGCCCGCAAGCTGCTGGAGGATATTCCCAATAAAATCCGGGACGCGATGGGTATTATTGTCGGCGTCAACCTGTTGGACAAGGATGGTAAGGAATATATCGAGATTGACGTACCGCCGTATCCTATCGGTATCTCCTGCAAAGGCGTCTACTACTACCGCAGCGGCAGCACCAGGCAGATTTTGACCGGCCCGGCGCTGGAAGCCTTCCTCATGCGCAAGCGGGGCGCGACCTGGGACAATTTACCGCTCCCGGCTTTTTCGATGAATGATGTGGACGATGAAGTTGTTGCCCACTTCAAGCAATGGGCCGCCAAAAAAGGACGCATTGGCCAAAGCGTGTTGGATGAACCCAAAGATGCGCTGATGGAAAAGCTGCACCTGATGAACGGCCCGTACCTGACCAATGCGGCCATGCTGCTGTTCAGCAAAGACCCGGAGAAATGGCAACTGGGCGCATATGTGAAAATCGGCTACTTTGAAACGGACGCCGACTTGCTGTATCAGGATGAGATACACGGCTCTATTCTGGAACAGATCGACAAGATCGTAGAGCTGGTGTACCTCAAGTACATGAAGGCCAAAATCACGTATGAGGGGATGCAGCGGATTGAGCGCTACTTTGTGCCGGAGGAAGCCCTGCGGGAAGCCTTGCTGAACGCCCTGTGCCACAAGCAGTATCAATCCGGCGTGCCTATCCAGATCAGCGTGTATGAAGATAAGCTGTATATTGCAAACTGCGGATGCCTGCCGGAAAACTGGACGCTCGAAAACCTGATGAGCAAGCACGCTTCCAGCCCCTACAACCCCAACATTGCCCATGTGTTCTATCTGGCAGGCTTTATTGAGAGCTGGGGACGTGGCATTGAAAAAATCTGCTCTGCCTGTGAAAAGGACGGCGTGCCGCAGCCGGAATATACCATCAATCCCGGCGACATTATGATCAAATTCACCGCGCCGGAAGATCGGGTCATCCGTTCTGTTACCGGTAGGGTGACAGAAAAGGTAACAGATAAAGTGACAGATACCTTGGACGAAACATCGCTCAAAATCTTGAATCTTCTTGCAGTTGACCCGGCTTACACAACGACTTTTCTTTCTGAAAACCTGTCCTTGAGCCGGAAAACCGTATCGCTAAGATTGAAAATGCTCAAAGAGAACGGCTTAATCGAGCGTGTTGGTTCCGACCGCAAAGGATACTGGAAATTACTCAAATAAAACAAAGTGCCCTCGCGGCAGGCTGATAAGGCTTGCTGCGAGGGCATCGCTGATAATTCAATGGATATTTTTGCCGATTATTTGATTGTGTATGCCGTTGTGTGGTATACCTGTTTCGCTGGATCAGTAAGCGCTGGGCAATCTTTAGCTGAAACCGACCAGTTTTTTATGCGAAAGGCAATGATTCTTATTCGATGACTCCGTCCGTATCGAAGATGTGATCCAGCTCATCAGTATTGATCGCATGAGACACCTTGTCGCGGATCGCTGTCCGGTACATATCCAATCGTTTGAACTGGTTTCTTCCGGCTGAATCCTTGCTCATGCGGATAAGCTGGATTCTGCCGACACCCGGATTCTGTCTTGCGTATTCAGCAAAGCCCTTTGCTTTTCCGAGGTTATCCTTAAAGTCTGCGCTGTGTGGCTCAAGAATATCAATCACATAACCGAGGCGTTCGTCCTGACGAACTACGATAAAATCAGGATACGTCGGTTTGATTTCTCCATCAATTTCATATGGGATGCAAAGCGCCCACGACGCTCTGGAAGGATTACGAATCCAGCAGACAAAATCCGGTCGCTTTTCTTCCTCGGCAATCAGATCGGCCTCCCAGCCGTTTAGCTTCAGCTTTGCTGTTCCAGTGGTTTCGTTGACGAACAAATGGTCTCTGTATTCTTTGCCGCCAGCTTCATGTGGCACCTGAATTGTCTCAGGAAGGCGAAAATTGTGCTTACTTACCACATCGCCGTCGGACACAATGCTGTCGTAGTCACGGCGAATTTTTTCTGAGTCAATGGTGGCAATGTACCTGCGATAATCATCATTTAGTCCATGGAAACGTTTCTCCGCATAGGCATGAAGCCTATCCATACAATCTTCGTCAGCGACAAAAAGAATGACATCTACCTTAAAGGCTGTTGGGTCACTTAAGTCGCCATATTTATTGCCATACACCATGCCGATGCCTTCGCGCCCCAGTTTCACATCGGCAATCTGGAACTGACGCTCAATATCTGTATCGGTCGTCGTAAACATATCATGAACAGAATAGTTGTCCACGGTCTCACCGAAGACATCAAAAATTTGCGTGGACAGCTTGAACTGTTTTACCTGCTGCACAAGGTCATCGTACTTGTCCTTAGCTTTCAGATCTTCCACATAATCATGAATCATCTGGACAATCTCATTCTGTACCTCTCTGATTGCCTCACGGCGCAGCTTGGACATACTAAGCAGGTGTGCCATCCGATATAGCGATTTAAGATAATCGTTAATCCGGAGCGCTCTGACATTATAAGAAAGCAGACCGGCATCATTGATGAACTTCATAACTGCTTCACGGTCAAATAAATCCTCTGCTTTTTCTTGCTGACTATCCGGAATCGCAGTTTCAGATGCAACAGTTGCACTCGGCTGAGCATCTGCTGTCGGTGTAACATCTGGCTGAACGGTCTGTGCGCTCTCGGCGCTCATCCGTTGGAGTGTCGCAGCAGGCTGTGCTGATGTCGCTTCGGCTGCATCCGGAATTTGTGTTTGCTGCTGTAACGGAGCAGACTCACCCTGCGTATCTGTTATGGATGCCAAAGTCTGTGCCGCGTTATTTTGATTGGCAAACACATCCAAAGTCATCTGTCCCGGAATTGGCGTTTGCGTTTTCTTCTTCGGTTTGACAGTTAAGGTCTCGAAGCGCTTTTCAGATAATGACTCACCAAAAACGTCTGTCGGAATATCTCCACCCTCAGTGCTCTGCAATGCCTCTACAACGTCTTTGACAGTTTCCTCGTTAAAGTACGGTAAATAGAGGTGCACATCATTCAGGACATCATCGACCTGAATATGCATCTGCATCGGGGTTCTGACCATGCGTCCGAGAAGTTGTGCGATATACGTGGCGTCATTTGCGCGTTTGAAGGACATCATGGTCTCTGCCCTTGGGCAATCCCAGCCTGTGGACAGATTTTCTTTAAAAAACACAATACGGATATTGCGATCATCTGCGATGCGGGAAGGCTCCTCATAGCGTACTTCAAGTCCATTTACCGTAAGAGAGGCAGTTGTTCCTCCGAAAGTGTGAACTACCTGACCGCTTTCCAGCTTGAAACCTGTCCGCTCTTCGATTTTTGCGATGCAATCATCCAAATTGCTATCGGTCAGTTTACCGCCGGTTCCATTCAAAACCTGAATGATTAAAATTGGATTCACATAGGCATAATGCTGCTCAAAACAATACTGCGTCCAGTGTTCCCACTTTTCCTTCCAATCGTCTGCTGCCGCCTGCAGGATAGCCATATCGTTGTTGACTGCGCTGGCCTCCGGGTAAGTGATAACAATGCGGTCTTTTAAAAGTCCGGACGCCCGCACCTCGTCCGCAGTGACAATGGCCTTATGTATAGTTGAAGATGTGCCCTCGACCAGAGCATTGAACCGTTGAGTCGTTGCGGACATACCGATCACCACAGGCATCGGCGGGATATGATCCTCGTCACTACCCTTGATGAACTTCTGCATGATTGTCGTGGCTTTGCTGGCTTCACGACCCTGCATACCACGATGTGCCTCATCGATAATGAAGTATAGGCGGTCACTCTTATCTCTGACGGTATTGGCCAGCGTTTCCCAAATGGTATAGGAACGGTTATCACCATTTTTGGTGAGCCTTGATGTAACAGATAGCTTCTGCGTATTTAAGAAATAGATATGCCCGTCCTCGAAAGTCTCCTTGTCAAAAGAGTCCTCCGTTACTGTCACACACTGCGAAAGGCGGATTTTATCGGCCTTAGAATCGATCTTCAGCTTGGACTGCTCGTTCAGCTGCGGAGAATCCGAAAGCCAGACAATGATTGCATTCGGTTGCTCTGCGTAGGAGTCATCGCCATATAGGATGCTTTCAATCAGCGCAGACATGATGATGGTCTTTCCAGCTCCGGTCGGAGCAGTAAAGGAAACCACCTGTGGCGCATGCGTTCTATGATAACTGCCCAATGCCTCCGCAGTCTTCATTCGGATGTCGCTGAGGGCTCTTTTCTGAAAAGGGAATAATTCTACTTTCATAGTTACCTCCCTGTGTTGATACGGAAATTGTCCAGATAATCCCGGTAAAGCTGATAGCAGGTTTTGCCATCATAGGCGCGGATCATTGACCGGTAAGCTATCTCTGAATCTGTCACGATAAAGACTGTCTGAATTTCTGGATGCTGGCTTAATTCCGCATCAAACTCGGAATAATATATTTCGTTTATCAGAACTGCCATTTTGTTCTGTGGCAGAATGAGCATCTCCGGAAGCTCGTCACTTTCGAGCGCCGGACATTTTCCAATGGCTCCGCCCTTCATCCAGAGCACCGGGAGCAGTTCTTTGAATTGCCGGCCAAGCGCCACGGATGTCTTGTCAAGAAAGCTCAGTTTGAAGAACACAGCATTGGTTTTGAATCCATCAGACATCTTCAAATCCGCTAATTCAGGATAAGCCGGTTCTTTTTCTTTTTTATATACTTTCCCTCGAATTTTTTTCCCAGTTTCGGGATTAACAATTTCCCCTTCAATCTCGGTATATTGTTCCACATTACATCCATAATTTCCATCGAGAGGTTTTCCATCAATATTGCATCCCTTAATGGAACAAACCGTTCGAGGCCATGTGACATACCTAGCAATACCGAGTCTGTCCCACTCCTTATCTCCTGGCCTATATCCTTTTTCATCTAATGCTTTTGCTTCATCCGCTGAAACTTCATTGTTGGTTACCATAATACACCGGCGATGACCATTGTCTATTGAATTTAACAGATTGACAGCGTGCATGGTTGTACCAGATCCAGCAAAAAAATCAATAACAAGAGCATTTTTCTTATTTGCAATGAAATACTTAAGTGTATCCATTACAGCATACACCGATTTGGGAAAAGTGAATTTACCGCTTCCGATTATTTCGCCAAGTACAGATGTTCCGTATTGTCCCGCATCATAACTTTTGTTTTGCCATACGGTTGTCGTTCTTGTAACCTTACCTTCTGTTTCGACAACTATTTTGGTTCCATCCTCGCGTAGACCTCGTACAGCCCATCGACCACTTTTAATTTTATCAACATAATTAGCACTTAAATATCTAAACACGTATGGTTGGTTTTTGCTTCCTGGAGAAACTCTTACAACACCTTCTTTACAAAGTTGCTGTAAAGAGTCGCCTGTTATTCCCCAGTTCATTTCAACTCCATCGTCTCTAACAGGGAATACAGGAGTAGCACCTTCAATAGCCGGGACATCAAATCTTGATTGCTCTGGTTTCAATGCCTCTCCTATAGCAACGATCTTCATTGTCTTATCATCGACATATATTGGATAAAATTGGGCCACCCCTCCTTTAACAGTCCCTCTTCTAGAGGCATAATCCGTTCTGCGTAAATACCACCATCTTACTTCTCGTTCATCGCCATTCCCTTTCGGGTGTACCACTTGTGCGTTACCAAAGAGAATAATATACGCATATTCATCAGAGCGCGAAAATAGATTATCTCGCTTTGCTCCAGAGGGATTAATGGTTATGCTAACCATTTGCATCGTCTCCCCAGAAAAAATCTCCTCAAGAAGGCAGCCAAGATGAAGATATTCTTTTTCATCAATGGTTACAATTAAAACCGAGTCTTCCGGATTTAATAATTTCTTCGCCAGCTTCAAACGCTTTTCCATCATTGAGAGCCATTTACTATGGCGGTAAGCATCAGAGCTGTCCACATAGTCATTATTATACTTCCAGTCCTTTGCACCAGTATTGTATGGCGGATCAATATAGATACAGTCGACCTTTTCTGCATAAAGATATTCCAGCAGCTGAAGGGCATGATAATTGTCCGCCTCAATCAGAGTATGCCAAAGATCACTGTCCGGAGCGTTCTCCACAGTGTCAATCAGTTTCAGCGTCGGGTAGATTGGCTCTCCAAATTCGGCCACTACCACAATTTCATCCAGCTTGAAGATCTTCTGCTCGTGTGTTTCACGGCGATCGCAGAGCACTTTGTCACTATCAATTTTCACGACCGTATAAATATCGCTAACGTATCCGGTCTTTAGCGCAACCTTTGAGCCAACGCGAATTGGCACGTCATAGAGCGGTGTGCATTCCGGCAGATGTTCCTCAAATACGAGCCCAAACTTTTTTTGCTTTATCAATTTATCGGTTTCCTGCAAAATCCTGTCCCGAAGTGTGGGATCGTCGATCTGCTGAATCAGGTCTTGTAATAGTGCCACCGTTTCCACCTCATTCTTTTGTGATCGTCTTTTCTTTAATATGGTAATCAATTCCATGCTCCTGGCAGAAAGTGATTACCTCTGTCGCGCATACATTGTAAAAGTGTTTATGTCCCTCGTAGGCGTTTGCCATCTTGCTATAATTGGTTCTACCAAAGATGATACGGTCGGTAAACGCTACCGCTTCTAAGATTTCGTTCAAATCCTGCTCAATCATGTTCGGCGTAGGATAAGGCTCGATGCTCACCCAAGTCCGGCAGCCTGCATCATGAAGCGCTCGCAAAGCAGCCAATCGCTCCGCATAAGAAGCTGCGCCCGGCTCCATTCTTTCCCGATATGTCTCATCCAAGGAAATGAGTGTAATACCGTACTCATTTTCCGGAGAAAGCTGCGCCAGTTCTATAGGCAGCAGACCTTTGGTAAGCGTTGTACATTTTATACCTGCCTCATTCAGCTTCCGCATAGCCGCTATGCTCATAGCTGATATTTCCGGATATCCTAGCATAAATGGGTCTGTCGTAAAACAAAGCTGAACGGACTGTATTTTGTCCCTGAGCTTTGGTATCTCCTTATCCAGCAGTTCGAGGGTATTAGACACCAGATATGGCTCCAGCCAACTACCGTAGTCTTTAATTTGCCCGAACCGTTTTTTCAACAGGAATGCGTAGCATGGATATTTACATCCATGTGCACATCCCTGCACGTGATTCATCGTATAGTCACCATACTCAACGCCTGTCTGGTAAAGCATGGATTTTCGCGTTATGGTTTTCAAGCTAACTCCATCCTCCGCCTACTTATTCTTTAATATGTGGTCTGCTATCCGCAGAGCGAGTCTCTGCGCCTTCGGACTCTCACTCGAAATAGCAAAGCAGAATAAGAACATCGGCGAGTTCCGGCTGTTCCTGAAAATCCGTGGATGCTGAGACACGCAAGGGAATATCGTCCCCAGCCGAGAAATGATATAAGCCTTGATATGATCCGAATTGGAATCCTTGATCTTTCTTGTGCCGCTGTTAACCGTCCCAGAGTCGGGGAGCAGATCAAACAGTGACATTTGTGGGTCTTCCTTATAAAATTCGGTCTGCCAACCATCATCTCCCAGCAACCTGTCTATGCAGTTTTCCCATGTTTCATACTTACCGTTTTTGGGCAGCATCCTATTCAGTGCCGAGAACGGGAACAGATACCAAACATCAATAGACTTCGTCCTTGCCACAGTCTCAAGCGTCGTCCAATTCACCTGTGTCGCATAAGGATCTAAAAATAAGAGACCTCGATTATACCGCCAATCTACATCACGAATAATCTGTGCGAGCTTGTCGTTTGCATCTCCACAGTAAACAGTGACGACCCTCGACAAGTACGGGAACTCTGCGTTTACCATCTCCTGGAGCTCCGCTGCCTTTTTCTCGTCTCCTTCGATGAAGTAGTAACGGTCAAATTTTCTATCTGCGGCCAGTGCCCTCTTGGCAGAACCTACAAGGTACTGCTCACCGTCGCTGGTCTCAATTTCTCCTGTCCCAGCGAAAGCGTCAATATAAATCTTCTTGAACTTCTGGTTTTGCAACGCAATTAGGTATGCTTCCAGATAGCTCGTGAAGATATTGAGTTTTTCCTCCGTCCATTTGCCACCAAATTTCTGTGATGTTACCATTGTTATTTTTTATCCTCGTTCACATTCTTTCTCACGAAGAGAATGAAATGACGTATTCTTTCTTGTTTGTTTCGACTCGGACAATCTGCTCAATTTTTGCTCCGTAATCACTGACCAGTTCTTTCTTGATTTCGTTCCGATAGCCTTCTGATGGAAAGATTGGATGGTCATCCAGCAAGTCCCACAATTCAGTAAGTGGTACTAGATTGCGCCCCTTAAAATTGTCCTGCAAATACTTTGCGATATCTCTTACATGGAAACAGGAAGTATCCGTATCCAATGTAACAACCCCATCAAAGTCAAATCGCAGCTGCCCACTTTCTGTGGAGTGTTTGGTAGAAGACTGTGCTCCGAAAACCTTCCATGCACTCTTCTTATACAGCTTGAATCCTTCCTTATGGCTCGTACAATGTATCAGGTTATACATGTGCGAGTTGTTCGTATTGTAGAAAGGAAACGCTGCAACGTAATATCTACGCGTCCCATGCAAGGAAGAGATGATTTCCTCCACTCTTGCCTCATAGGCAGCCTTGTCACTTCCGAAGGGCACCAGCTTTTCAAAGTCTTCAAGGTAAGTATTCTCATACTTTTCCTTTGTCGTTTTCCGCTTGGCACGGGTTATCGCTCTGACCGGATCGGAGACCATGTGATTTATCATGACCTCGCCCCAATTGCGGAAGAACGGCAATAGTGCCTCCCAGTCAATCGAAGCATCATACGGATCATAAAGCAGGAAGTAATGCAAATGTCCTGTCTGGCATAACTGTGGCCCGATAGTCTTAAGAAGCTCATGCGCATCCAGCCTTGACGTCACAATTTGAAAATTGCGCTCATTCTGCGGCAAATGCTTCTCCAGTTCATCCACCCGCTTGGCGTCCTTGTCATTCAGATAGATGTACACGGTTTTATCGGTATATGTTCTTGCAACTTCAAGCAGTGCCTCCGATACCCTCACAGCCGTGCCTTTTACAATTTCTCCAGCGTCATCTGTATAAATCCCGCTATTGCACATGCAATCTATAAAGATCAGGCCATTGCATGAGTTATTCAACATCAACTTCTGCGCCCACGATTTAATGTATTCCTCTATCAGTTCAAATTTCTTGATTGTGTGAGGGCTGGCCTTGCTAATTACGCTTTTCTTTCTCGCTGGCATATCGTCACCCTTCACTTAATAACATCTTTTCCGGTCGGAATCAACTCCATGATGTCTCCAATGTCGCAATTCAGCGTTTTGCATACCTTCATTAGCACTTCCATACTGACGGTTTCACCTTTAGACAGCTTGGTAACGGATGCCCAGCTGATACCGGCCTTCGCCTGCAAATCCTTTTTCTTCATATCTCTATCTATCAGGATTTTCCATAGTTTTTTGTAACTAACTTCCATAGCAGTCCCCTTGTCTTAGTTATCAAGCGCTTGAAGTGATACTTACATCAATAACAGGATACCACAAGCCCTCTCAAAGCACAAGATTGCTCTTCATGTTTACACGAATTTTCTTCTATTAATCTAGAAAAATCTAAGCAAGTATGGAGAAGCCAGAACAATCTCAAGCATACAACTGTTGTCTAACGAGAAAAGGGAGCCAATGACTACAGCCACCTATGCAAGAGCGAATCTCGGACTAGTGCAATGCCATTAACAAAACAAAGAAAACGTTCGGTTTCCCAGCCGACCGCCTGGTCCGGATGCAAGAAACCTTTGAGGATTTCAAAAATTTCAAAAAGGAAGCCCTAAGGTGGAAAAATCTTGGTTAAAAGTAAAAATCCAGCCCTGATGAGTTTCGGGGCTGGATCTTGAAAAAAGTATGATCTTTCGTCTCAGCGTAAGCGTATGATTATGAGTACAAAAGAAATATGTAAGCGTGGATTGTCCATGACAATCTCTTTAACTTTGGGAAACACCGGTCTCCCACTTGGAGACGGTTTTGTCGCTTACATTCAGCTGCTGCGCCAGATCGCGCTGGGTCAATCGCCGCTTCTCGCGCAGGCCGCGGATGACTTCCCCGGTTACATAGCTCTGCATGCAATCCCTCCTTGCCCAAGAGCCTACCACGCCCGAAGGAAAGACGCAACCTACGCATCGTAGAGAGGTGAGAAAATGCCCAGAAAACCCGGGCGTCCCTGCCGCCATCCCGGCTGCCCGAACCTGTCGGACGGGGTGTACTGCGAAGCGCACCGCGGACTGTACGCAAGAGAAAACGCCCATCGCAGGGGCTACGGCCGTGAATGGCGCGCGGCCCGTGACCGCTTCCTGCGCGGGCATCCGCTGTGCGCGGAATGCTTGAAGCGCGGCATCCTTGCTCCAGCGACCGTGGTCGACCACATCGTCCCGCATCGGGGCGATCAAAAGCTGTTCTGGGACGAGGACAACTGGCAGGCGCTTTGCAAGGCGTGTCATGACCGGAAAACGGGGAGAGGATTGTAATGGCACAGGTTTTGTTCGGCAGATTTTTCCCTTGCACGCATCGAAGAACTGTGGTACAATTATACCACGAAGGAGGCGATGGTATGCAGTGTATCCCGATCAGAGACCTCAAAAACACGGCTGCTATCTCGGAGATGTGCAAAAAATCCGCTGATCCGATCTTTGTGACGAAGAACGGTTATAACGATATGGTGATTATGAGCGCGGAAGTTTATGACAGGATTCGTCTGGTCAGCGTCTATGAAAAGCTGATGGAGGCAGAAACGGACATTGAGGAAGGCCGTGTGCTGGAAGCAAGCGCGTCTCTGCGGAAGCTGAGGGAGAGGTATGGGCTATAGTATAAAGGTTACAGAGCACGCGCATAATGACCTCGACCAAATCGTTTCGTACATCGTCGGGGAGCTGGGAAATCCCTCCGCAGCCTTGACGCTCCTAACGGCGGTCGAGCGCGTTTATGAAAAGCTGGCAGAAACGCCGAACATGTATGGCTTGTGCCGGAAACCGCTGCTTTCCCGGCAAGGATACAGAAAAGCGCCCATCGAAGGATACCTGATGATCTACAAGGTGGATGAAGCGGCAGGAAGCGTATACGTCGAGCGTTTTTTCAGCCATCTGGAGGATTATGAAAATTCTTTATAGGCCACAATGGTCGGTTTTGACGATCCTTCCTATTTTTCCTCTGTGTTCGTACGCTACACTGGTTTTTTGCCAATGCAGTATAGAAACGCTCAATCTCAGAAAGAAGTGCATTAAAACAACTGGCAGATCTAAGGCAACGAGGCATAATTGCGCAGATAAGTGTTGCTGTATCACCCATTAAATAAGAAGACGCAGGAATCCTGACGTACCTCTTCGTGAAAGCGCACAATTTTAAGTCGACAGGCAGGGCCTGTCGGCTTCAACAGATTCGCTAACGCAATTTGTTCGGCTCACTGTTTGCGGAAGGCTTTTTAATCTTGTGCCCGGATGCATTCCGCATGGCGCCCTTACGTTTTTGGGCTCTGAGATAGCTACTGTCGCCGGAAACAACATCTTCCTCGTTGGTCAGCAGAGATGAAATGGAAATCCATGAACAATAACTGTCCCCACTTTTTTAGTAAGTGGGACGAACCGCTGGATGCATAAAGTACATTGCATGACTGAATTGAATTTGCATTATAAAGAATGGGGCAGAATGGCAAAATAGGTGGGTACAAGTATGCAAATATTAACTCGTGTTGCAGAAAACATAGAAGAGAATTTGCCAACGAGTTTCTTGTTGCTATAATTGGAATGACGGAATTAACGAATATCCTATGAGTTCCTATGGCTGTGATGATTTGTTCGGGAAACAGTTTGAGGTTGGGTATATGATCCAAACAATACGACTCTACTGGCGGGCAGGAACTGATGTTGACGATGCGCGAAATGGCTCGATTTGGACAGTTATATCTGAATAATGGATTTTGGAACGAAATACAGATTATTACGCTTGACCATATTCCGTTTTACATCCATATCCATAATTCCACAAAACAAGGGGGCCTACGGTAGCATATCTGTCCGCAAGGCCCCCTCAGATCAGTTTTTCATAGGAGTTGCACCGTTATCGCTGGACGCGTCCGGATGCATTCCCGCCCATAAGAGCCAGGACATCCTTTTCGGAAACGAGATTGAAATCATGCTCGATAGTTTGTTTGAGGCAACTGGCGGCTACCGCAAATTCGATCGCGCTTTGCTCGTCCATTTCTTTGAGCAGCGCATGGATAAGCCCGCCACCGAAACTATCGCCGCCCCCCACTCGATCTACCAGACGAATCAGGTAATTCTTGGAGAAATAAGCCTTTTCACCCGTGTAGAGCATGCCTGCCCAGTTGTTTTCACTGGCGCTTATCGAGCCACGCAACGTAATGGCCACTGCTTTGCAGCCGAAGCGTTTGGTCAGCTGTTCAGCGACACTCACGTATCCCTCGTGGTTGAGCTTGCCGCCCATGATATCCGTATCCGACGCTTCGATGCCAAACACATCCTTTGCGTCTTCCTCATTAGCGATGAGCACATCCACATATGGTACCAACACACTCATGATTTCACAGGCTTTATCCCTGCTCCACAGCTTTCCACGGTAATTGAGGTCACAGCTGACGGTAATGCCTTTCTCCCGACACTTTTTCAGAGCATCCAGCGTTATCTCCGGCAGCTCGCCACCCAGAGCCGGGGTGATCCCGGTCCAATGGAACCAGTCTGCCCCCTCAAGTATCTTATCCCAGTCAAATTCATCACGCTTTGCAAGCGCAATAGCCGAGCTTGCGCGATCATAGATTACCTTGCTTCCGCGCTGGCTTGCCCCCTTCTCCACAAAATAGAGGCCGAGACGATCTCCTCCGCGGATCATGCAGAATGTATCCACACCGTAATGGCGAAGCGCATTCACAGCACACTGACCGATGTCATGTCCGGGCACCTTAGTGCAATATGCTACATTATCTCCGTAATTGGCCAGACTGACCGCAACGTTGGCTTCTCCACCTGCATAGGTCGCTTCAAAACGTTCAGCCTGCACAAACCGCAAGTATCCCTCTGGATTCAGGCGCATCATTATTTCGCCAAAAGTAACGACCCTGCTCATTCTCTACCGACCGCCTTTCTATATTCTGCTGCCAGGGCGGTGATTCTATCCCACTGACCGGCTTCGATCCATGCTTTGTTGACCAGGTTGCCGCCCACCCCCAGGCCGCAACAACCGGCGGCTATGAACTCCGCTGCGTTTTTCTCGTTCACCCCGCCCACAGCCATCAATGGAATATGACTTAATGGGGCCTTGATCGCCTTGATATAAGCTGCGCCGATATTGCCAGCCGGGAACACCTTCACCATATCCGCGCCAGCCTCATATGCCTCTGTGATTTCGCTGGGCGTAAAGGCTCCGGGGAAGGAGGCAAGTCCATATTCCTTCACAGTGCGGATCAACTGTAGATTGGTATTGGGCGTGATGATGTACTTGGCGTCTGCATCACGCGCCATGTCCAGCTGGTCCTGCCGCATCACCGTACCTGCACCCACAAGCATCTTGCCTTTCATATACTCTGCTACGGTGCGGATCGCTTGTGCTGTATCCTTCCAGCTTTCCGGCTTCGTCTGATTGAAGGTAACCTCCATAAGGTCTATTCCGCCTGCATACAGCGCGTCTGCTAACCCGATCATATATTCCGGCGACAGGCCTCGTACTATCGCGATAATTTTACTCTTGAGGACCCATTCCAGAGTTGTCATGCCGTTTCTCCTCCGTTTCAGACGCACTGATGTTAGGCAAGAATGTCGACCATCGTCTGTACATCCGTCGTATTTACCACAGCATCCTTTTGCGTTTCAAGCTCAATATAGTGTACCATTCCCTCGTGCATCAGCAGGCGTTGTTTTCCGTGATCCTGTCCCATCATGGTATTCTCGCCAGTCTTAATGAATATTTCATCCTCAAAATAGCCCCGCATGCTGCGCTTCATATTGAGCAGGTGTCCATTCGCACGATAGAAATGAGCAAGTGTATAGCATCCCAGCATGACAAATTCGTTCACACCCATGCGGATGGCTATCCCACGAGCCTGTCCATTTTTGGGCTTGGCAAACTCAATCTTGATCTTTACATCGCCAAAGTCCAGGGCTGTGTCTGTTTCGGATTCTTCCTGAACCCAGTACTTCATCCGGTCCGTTCCCATGTTTTTCGCTACGGGAATCATGGCGTTGCGAATCGGCATGTACGAATACAGCATTTCATAAGCTTCGTCATTCCAGCGCAAATGAATTGCGTCGCAAAGCGCTTTTTCCATTACATCAGGATAAGCACAGTCAATCGCCCATGGATCCATTCCCAATGCGGCAAATTCACCGAAGGCATAATATACGTTTTTGTACGCCCGCGAAGTACTTCCCAAAGCGTGCTCGGCTACATACAGAGGATTTCCCGGTCGCTTGTAGTCATTGCATACCCGATGAAAATCGCGGTATCCGGGCACATAGATGTCCGGGCAAACCATATCAATATACCGTTTGTTTTCACAATAGATATCCAGCACACGGTAGTTTGGTCCACCGGAGGGGTATGTCACGCCCGCAATGGAGTCTGGCGAGGGGAAGGCAAGCCAGGCATTCATGTAGCAAGGCAAGGGGTAAATTGCCTTGGCTCGCTGTGCAATGCGCTCCTGAAATGCCAGAATACACTCGGCTGTAAAGGCTTCTTCCGCGTTTTCACCATACAGCGCAGCATAATCTTTCTTTGCGTAAGCCGCTTCGCACTCAGGGCAGTGGCAGCGAGCTGTACCGCCCAAAAGCCCGGTTTCGTTATTGACTTGAAAAAGAATTACCCGATGTGTGACGTCGTTGTCACGGAGAAAGGAAAACACGTTGGAAACAGCCCTGCAGTCCTTTTCAATCAGCGCTTCGCACATAGGGCATGCCACCCAAGGGATTTCATCCCCTGCCATATTGTGAGCGCGACGGTATGTTGCTCGGTCGCTCGTGATCCAGTCGGGTGCATAGTGCATGGTGGCGTTTTTATAGGAACCAAACCACACCAACACAATGCGCAGATCGTGCTTAACTGCGGAATTTAGCATGCTTTCCAGAATGGAATAATCAAACTTCCCTTCCTGCGGTTCAATCAACCGCCAGTACAAAAGCAGGGCAACTGTGTTACAGCCCATTCGGCGCGCCTGCTCCATTAGCCGGTCAATGTGGTGAGGATCATAGCAGGAATCGCAGTTAAGCTGAAAACTCAAAATCAGGAAAGGCTTGCCATCCACATGCAAAACCTTTTGTCCGTTGAGCTCCCTGAGTTCAGGCATCAAACTCATATGAGCACTCCTTTCTCTTCACTGTGTTCAAGAGCATATCATCATCAATCCCTGTAGAGCACAGCAGGCAAGCCGTGGATTTCACTACGGTAGGAAAATATGCAGCCGGCCTCCGAAGCTTCGTCGCCCTCGGCAGAAGTGGTGATAAGCAATGTTTTGAGGTCCTCACCACCAAAGCAGCACGAAGAAACCTGCTTTGCATTTACCCTGACCGTTTCCAGTACACACGCGCTCGCCGGGTCGTAACGTCGCACCTCTCCCGCGCCCCAGATGGCAACCCACAGCATACCCTCCGCATCGATGGTCATCCCGTCTGGCAGACCGTTCTGTACATGAATAACTGTTTCACGGCCCTGGATTGAGCCACTTTGCAGGTCGTACTTCAGTCGATCAACGGTGGAGGCTCCGGTGTCCACAAGGTAAAGCGTCGACCCGTCCGCAGACCACGCCATCCCATTGGGCACCGTTACGTTAAGGTCATAGGCGATTGCTTTTCCGCCTTCAAACCGGTACAGCTTGCCGCCCTCACGCATGTGATTCATGAACAGAGGCATCGTGCCGGCCAAAAGCCTTCCGACAGGATCGCACTTTGCATCGTTGAAACGCTGATACACCGCCAGGCCTTCAGGCACGTCAAGCCGCCGCAAAACTTCATTGCGGTCCATCAAATACAATCCAGTCGTCATGGCGGCAACAAAGTAGCCCTTTTCCGTAGGAATGGCGGCTCCCAGATACTGACCGCACTGGACACTTTTGCGCTGTCCATGGGTATCCATCAAATGGAGCGTACCTGTCTTAATATCCACCCAGCTCCATTCACCCGTGCTCTGATTCCAGCAGGGCCCTTCACCCAGCAAAAAGCGTTCCCGCACGCAAACCTGCGCTATTCCGGTTTTCATAGCCTTTGGCTCCTTTTTGCTCAGTTAAACACCCCGGCATACCGGTTCCGCGGGTCTTTAAGCCAGCGATTGATCAGCGCATCCACCTGAGCAAGCGATTTTGCCTGATGGTTCATCAGCAGCGAGCACCGAAGCGCTTCGATATCGCCCTTGGCAGCCTGACACAGAAGCTCACACTGTGCAAACCGTGGGTTCATGGCATTGGCCATCACCCGGTCAGGCAGACGTCCCATATGTACGCCGTTGATACCTGCACCGCTGACCACACCTTCGCATTCCACCACCACATCCTCAGGAAATCCTTCCACAAGATGCCCGCGGTTGGGAATATTAACCTGGAACACCCGCTTGATATCGCATTCCAAGGATTCAATAATCGGAACAATCTGTTCATCGCTCTGTACGGGTTCGAACACTTCTGTCACCTTTTTATCGGGCTGAGTAGCGACGCGATGAATATCATCCAGATTGCGCTGTAGGTCGTCAAGATACTGCTGCCAGCCTTCCTCACTGTCAAATCCGCCTTGACGGCTGTACCAGTATTTCTTGGCTTCCAAGGTCTCGTTGTAAAGCCATCCAATCATGGAGGGAAAATCCATCATGCGCGGCGTGTCGCCAATCGGCATCAGGCCAAACATCTTATACTGGTGAATTGCCGCACGGCTCATTTGCTGGTCGCTGTATTTGCGGTCGTCGTTTTTCCAGTATTCTTCCGCCTTTTCTTTGATCCACTGGTCAATTAACGGATAAGCATCCTTACCCTTATAGCGGAAGTCCGTCATCCAGATCCAATGGTTAAAGCCGTACATCCGTGCCGTGACATATTTGCGCTCCAATCCCAGCACGTCCGCAATTTCTCGATAACCATAATGACCATGGCAAAGCCCGAGGTTACGTATGGAGGTCTGCCGGTACAGCGCAGTTCCGCCTTCAAATACAGGATTGGCACTTTGAAGCTGAAGGGCGTTGGGACAATACTTTTCAATATCGTGCGCTACATCCAGCAGGAACAGCATTTGATAGATCATGGACAGGTTTCCGTTTGGCAGGCCAGCCTCGCGTCCCATGTTCGTCATAGCGCTGGCCCAGCTGTGCCCGCCTTCCTGGGCGGTGTTGATCACATAATCCGCCCCATCCAGCGCCTCTTCACGGCTCAGCGTCGACTCGAACTCCAGCTTTCCGTTAAGCTCATCCGCCAGCTTTCGCGCCATTGCCGTTATAAAACCCAAGCGGTTTTCATCGACATCCATCAGGCTCAGCTTTGTTCCGTACAGATTGGGGGTTACGCAAAGATCGCGGATGATACCTCCCGAAAACTGAGCGCTTCCTGCACCAATAATAGCAATTTTACGCTGCTTCATTTTCTTATGCCTTCCTTTCCGAATGATACGTTGGAATAGCTTCCGGCTTAAACCCGCCTGTTACTTCGATATCTGTGCCTGTCACCTGACTGGCCTCGTCGCTAAGCAGATACACGACCGCGTAGGCGATATCCTCCCCGGTTTGGAATCTTCCTGACGGCATGACCATTGGGATCATCGCGTTAAGATACTGTTCATCGTGTCCTTCGGCGTGGGTCAGGTCCATCTCCCCTTCAGACAATACCCAGCCTACAGTCACCCAATTGCAACGCACCCCCTTTCGGCAGTAATGCTGGGCGATATGTTGTGTGAGAGTATGCAAGGCTCCTTTGGTCATGGCATAGACTGCCTGTGTCGCGCCACCCATTTTCCAGTGCGTCGAACCGATGTTGACGATGGAACCCGCGCCCTGCGCAGCCATATGACGTAGCGCTCCCTGCGCACAGAAGAACGCGCCCTTGGCGTTGGTGTCCATCACCCACTGGTAGTCTTCTTCCTTTACATCCAAAATTTCGATTCTGGGAAAAACGCCTGCGTTATTGACCAGACCATCGATTCTTCCATAGTGCTCGACCGTTTCATCCATCAGTTTCAGACATTCGGCCGTTTTTGACACATCGCAGCGAATAAAGATCGCTTCTCCCCCTTCATCCCGGATCTGGCCTGCAATACGCTCGCCGTCCTCAACCTTCCTGCCTGAGACAACCACCTTTGCTCCCTCCCTCGCGCATACCCGCGCTATGGAGGCGCCGATGCCCTTGGTGGAGCCGGTTACAACAATGACTTTCTCTTTCAGCCTCATGAGGGTCCCTCCCTATAGATTTTGTACGTCAGGGTATATTCAATGGTTGCCCTCGCGCTTTTCCCATCCATCCTCAAACATCCAAAGGAAGTTCTTATCTCCATACGGATGCTTGAGCGCTTCCTGCTCGTTGATTTCCACACCAATGCCCGGCGCATCACCAGGCTCGATAAAGCCATTGACGACTTTCGGGTAACCACTGAGCACGTCGTCCGTCCAGGAAACGCTCGAATCGTCAAAGCATTCCTGGATCAACAAATTGGGCTGAGTAATGTCAATATGTACGTTTACCGCCGTACAGAAGGGACTTTGTGCATTATGCGGCGCCACGTACGCATCAAATCCGCGGGCAGCTGCAAAGCAGTCAAGCAAGCCGGTAATGCCACCACAACCAAGGATCTCGGGGTTCACGATATCAATAGCGCCGCCTGAAAGCAGTTTGGTGATAGAACGGACGGTGGATGTGCGTTCCCCTGCAATAACAGGGACCCGAACGCGCCGTGCCACTTCGTTTATGCGATCAAAATTATCGCTGAGCACCGGCGTTTCGTACCAGAACGGATGAAATTCCTCAAGCATCTGACCAATGCGGATGGCCTCAGTCTGATTAAAGCGATCATGCGCCTCAATCATCAAATCCACATTATCGCCCACGGCGTTACGAACGGCACGCACAATCTTCATGGCAAACAGCTCTTCATCGCGCGTCATGAATTTATAGGCTTTTCCGAAGGGATCAAATTTGAGAGCCGTATAACCCATTGACACAATTTCCTGAGCACGATCTGCAAACGCCTCGGGACAGCGCGGTCCCTGATACCATCCGTTGGCATAGCAGCGGATTTTTTGCCTTACTTTCCCGCCAAATAGCTGCCACAGCGGTACGCCGGCCTTTTTGGCGATGATGTCCCAACAGGCCATTTCAATACCGGATGCAGCTGAGCCCCCGCTTGTAAGGAATAATGTCTTTCGGACAAAATCCATCGTGCCAGTAACGTTCATCGGATTGAGGCCGATCAGACGACTGCGCAGCTCCGCAACCATGCCCTGCTCTGAAGCGGTCGTCAGGCCCCCGGTACACTCACCCCAGCCATATATGTCTTCATCCGTTTCCAGCTTGACATAAATCCAGTTTTTCCAAGGGTTGCCCACAACCAGCGTCTTTACATCCGTGATCTTCATTGCAAACGGCCTCCCTGCCTCTGCTTATACACAGAAATATGGCTCAACGAGCTTATATACGCGATCAAATTCCTCCATCGCCTTTTCGTCCAGCTCCGTCATGCCGCAGCCGCGGAAATTGGTGGTCTTAATCACGCCTCTGCGCTTGAGCATCGTTTTATATGCCACCACGCCATAGCCAAATTCAAAGGTGACCTGCGGTTCCGCAGCATTGAAGATCGTTTGAGCCTCTTCCTTGCGTCCGGCGTCAAGCAGGTTCCATACCTGCGCCATCACATCCGCTACTTGGCAGGCGGGCATGCAGCCAATCGCACCACGGTTGTGTTCATCTAGCAGATAACGGCAGGCCTTGCCGCCAAAGGTGCCTCGATATGTGGGCACATCCTTGCCAAGCTCGTTGAGCTCGGTGATCATTTTGCTTGAATACTGAGTTTCTTCCTTGACAAATTCCACACCATCGATGGTCTTTACAAAATCCATGCACAGGGCGGCCGACATCGGAATTCCAAAGGGCGGCGTATGGTTTTGCAGCATTACGGGAATGCCGTCCGCCTCTCCTGCGATGCGTTTGTAGTATTCACGCATCTGCACAGGTGAACAGCCGGGCAGCACGGGTGGCGCAGCAATTACGGCATCCACGCCCACTTCTCTGGCATGGCGGGTATGCAGCAAGGAAACCTTCGTACTTTGACTGGTTACGCCCGCAACGATGGGCAGACGACCCGCATTGGTCTCCGCTGCAGTTTGTACAAAATTCATACGTTCCTCATCGCTTAATGTCCAGTACTCGCTTGCGTTGACCGGAACGACAATACCATGCACTCCACCTTTGATCAGAAATTCTACCTGCCGCTTTACGTCCTCCAGGTCCAGATCGTAGTTTTGGTCAAAGGGTGCCGTCAGAATGCCAAAGATACCGCGAAACTTTTTCATTGAGAACGCTCCATTCTTTATTTATCCCTTGACTGATCCGATCGTCACCGAGGACATGAAGGTGTCCTGCAGACTGATGAACAGAATAAGCAAGGGAATAATTACGATAGCACAGCCGGTCATAACCAGCTCCTTGGGAATGACAAAAATGTCGGTCTTTTCACTCATTGTGGGCAAAATGACCATAATGGGTACATAATCCGGATCAGTCACCATGATTTTAGGCCAAAGATAATCATTGAACTTGCTGAGGGCTACAAGCAGAGCCGTCGCACCCAGTATGGGTTTACAGCAGGGAAGCATAATGCTTGCAAAAGTGCGCGGATGGCTTGCACCGTCGATAATCGCAGATTCCAGTAGCGCGTTATCGATGCTGTTCATGTATTGACGTATCATAAACATGGCAAATACATTGGCTGAAAAGGGGACAATCTGGACCCAGTACGTATTTAGCCAGCCGATACGGCTGAACATGATGTACAACGGGGTTATGCCCAGCTCTGTAGGAATCATCATCGTGGCTAGGAGCATGATAAACATTACCTTACTGCCCCTGAAACGAAATTTGGAAAATGCGAAAGCAGCCAGGGAAGAGATGGCGATGGTTAACGCAGTATGAATCACCGTTACAAATAGGGCATTGGCATAAGAACGCAGAATGGAACCGCTGTTGTAGCTCCATAGCCGGTCAAAATTGTTCAGGCTCAACGACTGGGGCAAGCCACCCGGATTCAGGGCAATTTCCGAAGCCGTTTTGAATACGCTGACAATCATGATATAGAGCGGATAGAGCGAAATTACGCTCATAATCAGCAAAAATGCATGCAGGAGGATTTTGGTGCTCGACTTTGCTTTCATCATCCTTCCTCCTTTTCTCTCATCATTGCGAAAATTGCCATGGACACGATAAAGACGATTACAAAGATAATCCAGCCATAAGCGCATGCCATGCCGAAGTTTCCGCTGTTCAAGTTGGACATGAGAAGGTTGAGCAAGCCTTCCGCTACGGGCTTTGCGTTACCTCCGTTGGTGCCGGTAAGGATGGCTGCTTCCGTATACATACGTAGTGAACTGATCGCATCCATAATAAACGCGAATAGGAAGGTCTGCTTCATCAGCGGGATGGTAATATGAAACAGGGACTGCAAAGCATTGGAGCCATCTATTGTCGCAGCCTCATAAATTTCGGGATTGATGGACGTCAGACCGCTGAGGTATACCACCATGAACCATCCAATGCCGCGCCAGGTCATGAGGATCAGCACAACCCACTTGGCCCATACCGGGCTTTCCACCCATGCAAAGGTACGGCCTGTAAGACTGTTGATCACACCGCCCTGGTTGGCAAAGATCAGCCCGAAAATTAACGAACTGGCCGTAACGGCGCATACCTGGGGAGTGAAGAGGATGGGCTTGTAAATCTTCTGCATTCTGGAGCTGAGCAGCGTGCTCTTGAGACAAACGGCGATCATGAAGCTGATGACCGTAACCGGAACAAACTTTACAACCCAGTAAAATAGCGTGCGCAGAAGCGCGTCCCAAAACCGACTGTACCGTAGAATATTGTGATAATTATCCGTTCCGATCCATTTTACTGCGCCATAGCCCGGATATTTGGCAAAGCTCAGCGCAAAGGAGTACACCGTGGGAACCACGAAAAAGATCACAAAGGAAATCAGAAACGGGAGAATGTACAGATATGGTATATATTTTTGCTTCTTGTATAATCTCATGTGTCAGCCTCCCTTATGAAGTGTGGGCAGACAGCCTTCTGTCTGCCCACACTTCGAAATTCATTCCCTTACGGGCTGGCCTGATTTGATCATTCAAAGGGGTTTCCGATTTGCATCTGAAGATCCATCGTAAGCTCGTTAAGCATCGTATCCAAATCCATCTCACCTGAGAAGAATTTGGTGGAATAGGCGTTCACAATCACCATTTCAGCAGCAGCCTTCGGCGTGTAGGGGAAGATGCTGTAATAGCCATTGTTGAAGCAGTGGTATTCCGTCTCCCAATAGCTTTCCTCTCCGTTGCCGATCAGGAAAGGATGCTCCGCGCGCTCAATAATCTTTTCAAAGCTGGAGGTAAGCACCGGCACGGTGTTGTTATCGTAGAACTGAATGTCCTGCATCTCGCTATCAGCGCGCAGCAGCCGCAGGAACTCCTTGGAAAGCTCCACATTAGTGCAGAAGGTGGGGATTACGTATACCGAACCACCTGCTTCCGAACCTTTACGGATCTCGGTGGGCCATTCACAAGCCGCCCACTTGCCGGCCGCGTCAGGAGCATAGGTGCTTACAAAATAGCGGAACCAGTTGCTGGTGAGCTGTCCGATGAGGGTTCCATTGGCCAGGCCGTATTCCCAACCGCTGGTAAAGTCCGTAGCATCGTAGCAGATCCCGGAATCATAAAGTTTTTTCAGCGTTTCAAACGCCTTGCGCACGCCAGGATCAGTATTGAGGATATAGTTGCCTTCCTCATCAACGAACTTGCCGTCAAAGCTGGTAAACAGCATGTAGAGGCCATAGTCCTGCGCGCCGGCGGTATGGCTCATATTGTAGATGTAATAATCGGGATACTTTTCCTGGATTTTTTTGGCCCCTGCGATCATATCATCTACAGTTTCCCACGTTTTGGGATCTACGCCACACTCATCAAAGATGTCCTTACGGTAGTAATACAACTTTGTATTGATCGCGCCAGGCGCGGCAACGATCTGACCATTGTAGGTGGAAAGAATCTGAGCGGCACCGAGCATATCGTCCCACACAGGCTCAAACACATCGTCCAGCGGAACCACTGCGCCCACACCTGCAAATTCGCTAAGCTGAGTGTAGTTCAACTGAATAATATCAGCACAGGGTACGTTGCTCGCCAACGCTAGGCGATACTTTTCAGCTACTTCGGGATCGCCCGAACCACCGGTAATGACCTCGATATCCACCTTTGCAGCAAAATCCGGATTGTTTTCCAGAATCGAAGTCACCGCCATTTCCATCGTCGCTGTCTGGCCCCACACCATAATGGTCAGTTTCGTTTTTTCCTCTGCCGAAGCCAGACCGACAATCCCCAGAATCGTGCATACAACCATCATTAGGGCGAGCATTTTTTGAGCAGTCTTTTTCATCAGTTCTCCTCCTCTTTTTGTGAGTCCTATGCTGTTGTGAGAGTTCCTTTTTCCCTTCGATGTGTGTATTCTAACACCGGCGATTTTCGGTGTCAATATTATATCGATTTTTGATTCTTAATATATTATAAATTGTTTCACTATCATATAATATATGGTCTGTTTTTTTCCATATCAATCTTTTTCCTTTGCCTTGTATTTTTCTATTGATTTTATTTTCTTAAAATATTATAATAATCGTGTCTTATACAGCTTGCGGGCAAGTTTGGAGAAAATAGCATGGAAAGAAAAAAAAACAAACCAGAGATCGGATATTCTTCGATTGGCAAACTCAAGCAAATTCTTGAATGTTTTACCTTCAACAAACCGCTTCTAACCGTACAGCAAATCGCCAAGCGGGTGGATATCCCCACCTCGTCTCTCTATCGCTATCTGCAGTCCATGGTTGCAGCCGGCTTTCTCACTCACAATAAGTCCAGCAACACTTATGCACTGGGCATGTACATGATAGAGATGGGCGGCGTGGCTTTGATGCAATATGAAATCCGATATGCCGCTCTGCCGGAAATGAACACCCTAAGTGCTCGCACCAACATGAATGTCAACCTCAGCATTCTCGACGGGTGTGATATTTTCCATCTGGCTTATTCGATCCGCTACCATGCGGTTCCGTGGGTAGATGCCATTGGCCGCCGGACAACCGCTTATCAAACGGCAATGGGCCTGTCCATTCTCGCTTTCAAACCCTTCGACGAGGTCCAGGAATTGATCTATGAAGCCAATGCCATGGATCCTGTACGCTATCCCCTTCCCGATTTTGACAAGCTCAAAATCGCTTTTGACAATGTACGGAAAACACAGTTTCTTACCACCAGACATACTCAGCCTACTGTGGATTCCGTATGCATGGCCTCGCCGGTACGTCGCCGCGGCAGCGAAATCTGCGCTGCGCTAAGCGTAAACTGGTTCAAGGATTATAATGAGTCCCCCGTGGAAAACTGCATCGCTACTGTTCAGCCGCTTGTAATCAATACAGCTGCTCGCATTTCTTACAAACTGGGTTATGTGGGACGCTCCTACGGCCCACTAATTTAACGTTTTGCGCCACTGTTTTGCGTCCTGTATTTGAGTCCAGTGCTTACCGGTATCTGAAAGAATTGACGGGCAAAGGGGTTGCTTCCTTTTTGGAAACAACCCCTTTGCCGTCGGGCTGAATTAGCTCCACGCGATTGGGACCGCTCACTATTTACAAAAAGACACCTGCTTGGATCCGTTTTTAAATGCTCCGACTGACCTATGCCAAGATGGCTGAACACTACGGCAAGCATATTTCTATTATTCTTATATATTATTCTTATATAATAGGAAAGTGTGCTGTGACAGAGAAAAATAACGAGACATCGGGTGAATACCATTATCATCATATTGTCAACATAGAGTATAGTAGCACGGATAAGATTTAACAATTCTTCCAGGCGCAAGAATGAAAAGATGCGTTATTCAAGAGACGTCAGGTAGACCAATAATATTGTGCTTGAATCGATATCGGCTTGTGAAATGTGATAAAATAAGGAAAAGCAAATATGATCCTCGCGATATACTGAAGCTCTACATCTACGGCTATCTGAACCGTGTCCGCTCCTCAAGGCGGCTCATGGTGGAATGCCGGAGAAATGTGGAGCTGTTTTA
>OJQP01000171.1_pt1 | contig 60752 bp, 55 predicted proteins | sample 1598871 | NCBI WGS metagenome assembly OJQP01 (sample SAMN03922520, study PRJEB24848) | human gut metagenome | isolation source: stool sample | host: Homo sapiens | place: Germany | collected 2010-02
GTGCGGCGGCGGTCTGCGCCTTTCTCCTTGCCCGGTATTCCCGCGCCTTGATACGCTCATACTCCCGCTGCTTTTCAAGGTTTCGCGCCCGGTACTCCCTTGAATACTTCCGGTGGTAGGCGCGGCTCTTTTCCTTTTTGGCTTCTTCGATTTCTTCCCGCATTTGCCGGATTTCCTGCTCTGTCGGCTCTGCAAGCTGCGTTACTTCGTTCTCAAATCTGCCGATATAGTTGAAATATATGCTGATGTGCTGGATTGCGTATCTCGCCCTTTTCTGGTCGCGCTCATGCACTTCAATCCTGCTGATAAACTCGTTGAGAATGGCGGGGGTGAGGTCAGTAAAGGCGGCATGGCGTTCCGTCAGCTTCAAAAACTTCTGCGCCCGTCCTCCCGCGTTCTCATAAGCGGATAGCTGCTCTTGGAGTATGGAAAGCTCCGTTTTCAATGCGTAGTATTCTTCTGAATACTTCTGCGACATTTGCTCGTAGCGGTCTTGCGGGATAGTGCCGAGGGCGTTGTCCTCATAGAGCTTGTTCAGCACCTTGTCGATCTGTTCAAGGCGCGTCGTGATTTGTGGGATACGCTTCTGCTGCTTTTTGGTCTGGTCGGTCTGCTGCATGGCAAGGTTCTTTTTCACTAAGGCTTCAAACTCCGCCCGGTTGCTGATAGAATAGTCCTCGATTTTCTTCAGCACTTCCGCGACGGTCTGCATGAGCAAGTCCGCGTCAATGATGTGCGGGGAATGGCATTTGGGGTTTTTGGCTTTTCCCTTGTGGTACTCGCTGCAATAGGCAACGTGCCGCTTGCCGCCGTTTCTGTAATCTATGCGGATGTGCATTTTTGCGCCGCAATCCTTACAGAAAAGCAAGCCCGACAAAGGGTGGATTTCCCCGTCCCCGTTGGGGCGTCTGACGGGCGCGTTTTCCAAAATCCGCTGTGCGGTTTCAAAGTCGGCGCGGTCAATAATCGGCTCATGCACATTTTCGGTTATCTGCCATTGGCTCCGGTCTACATAGTGGTTCCGCTTGTCCCGGAAATGCTTTGTAGTCTTGAAGTTGACTACATCGCCGCAATACTCCTGCCGTGTAAGGATATGGGTCAAAGTGGCTTTGTTCCACTTGTAACGGTTATCCTCATTGAGCGCCCTGTTTTTGCACGTTCCCCGCCCGCGCTCTTTCATGTAGAATGTGGGCGTTGGGATTTGCGCCTGCGTCAGATATACGGCGATTTGGTTGCGGTTTTTCCCGTCCAGAAACAGGCGAAAAATCAAACGGACAACTCCGGCGGCTTCCTCGTCGATTATCCAAAAATCCTTGTTGTCCGGGGATTTGACATAGCCATAGAGAGCTTCGGTGGCAATCGGCTTTCCACTCATGCCCTTCGTCTTAATGCCGGTCTTTACTTTCTTGCTGATGTCCTTTGCGTACCACTCCGACATGATGTTGATAAAGGGCGCAAACTCCAATGTGTCGGGCTTCTCGCTGTCTATCCCGTTGTTGACCGCGATAAAGCGCACATTGTTCCGTCTGAATATCTCCATAGCGTTGCCGACTTGGAGATAGTCGCGCCCCCAGCGGGTCATGTCTTTCATAATACACACGCCGATTTTACCGTTTTCTACGTCCTCTATCATGCGGGAGTAGGCGGAGCGGTCGAAAAATCTGCCGCTTTCATCGTCGTCAATGTAGTGCCGGATATTCGTCAATTTTAGCTGTCTGGCGTAGCTTTCCAAAAACTTCTTCTGGTTCTGTATGGAGTTGCTTTCGCCGCCGTCCCTGTCCTCGTCGCCTACGGAAAGGCGGGAGTAAAGGGCTGTGATTTTGTTGTAATCATTCATGTGCATATCCTCCTGTGCGTCCATGTAGAGTTCTTTACACTTAAGATTATGCACTCCAACGTGCCGACCCGTATTCGTACCCGTGGCGGTATTTCTTAGCGTTTTTGCCGCGCAGATATACCGCCAGCCTGAGAAGCAGGCCGCAGGCCAAGCCAACAAGCAAATCCAGCGCGTGGAAGCTCGGCAGCGGATTGCCAAACGCGGCGGGTATGGCCCCAAACAGGCTCAGTATCTTCTCCGAGGCATCGCTGCCAGAGGACATGCGCCACGCTTCACCGAGGTTGGTACATACTAGGCCGAGCACGACGTAGGGCAGATTCGTGAGCACAAGTTTCTTCACGTTCATCGTTCAAGCTCCTTTTTGCGCTCCTTTTGCGCGCCCACGACCGGCACAATGTCCCGGAGCCTTTGCAGCAGCAACGGACGCTCGTTTTTGCGCTCTTTTGCGCTCGAGAACTCCTTGAGCGCTGCCATGATTGCGTCGGCATCTCGCCCTTTAAAGAACACGAGGAAGCGCGGCGTATCTGCCGAGGTATCCCGCCTCACAGCGTAGTCCACGCCGTACTTGCGCGTGATGCGCTCAAACTGGCGCAGATTGGCGTCGTCAATCTCCATCGTGTTCACGCCCTGGCCCTGCCGGGTGAGCTGTTTCACAGACTTCTTACCCTTGGGGTGGACATTCACTTTCTTAGCTTTCTGGTTGCGGCAAAAGGCTACGAACTTGGAGACGGCGCTCTTGAGCACCCTGCCCGAGAACTTCGTGCCGTTAATGACAAGTGTCAGTGTCCGCTGCTCAACCTCCTCCTGCATTTAGGCACCTCCACGTTACCTCTCAGGCGCAGGCTTATGCGCCGCCTCGCTCGGCCTGTCCTGTACGGCGACGAGATTGCCGCCGATGGCGAGAAATTTCTCAGGCCAGCGTAATTTCTCAAGGTACTTGGCCTGCAAGTCTTTTGGCAGGGAGCAGAAGTTATCCTCACCGAGTCCGCAGATAAAGAACGAGCCAGCGATGGCGTCGTAGATTTTGCCGTCCTCGCCGCGCAGCGCGCGGTTCAGCGGCATCTGCATAATTTTGCCCTCGTCGTTACAGACGAGGGCTACCGGGTCGTAGAAAGGGTAGATGGCCTCAATATAGCCGCCGACTGCGGCCTGCAAGGACTTGAGGTCGTTACCAATCTCGGCAATCCGTGCCTCCTTGCCCGGCTCAACAAGCAGCACTTCCATCAGGCCACTTCCTCCACCACGAACACCACCGTAAGCACCTGTTCGTTTATGCCGACTGAGGTAGCGGAGACATTGGCGTCGTAGTCCAGCGGTAGAACAGCGCCCGCGTCGATGCTCCAGTCGCCGGTGAGGGCGAGTGTCTAGCTGTCGCCGTTATCCACGGACTGAGCACCGCCTATGGCAAAGCCAATGAGCTTGGAATCCACCTTGGCGGCAGCCATGTTGTACTCAAACGGCACCAGCGTCCAGCCGTTTTCGGTTTTGAGCGAAATTCCGGTCACGCGCACTTCACAGGTGGAGTTGTTGGATATGGCCGCGTCGGTGCTGGACGTGACCACGCCATCCTCGGCAACTGCAAGCGGCAAGCCCGGCGGGAACGGTCACAGAGAACACCTTAGTGAGCGTCCAGTGAGCGTAGAGCGTGTGGTCAGACTTGTTGCCCACTTCCGTGCCAGGCTCGACCAGCTCGCCGCCGTCCTTCTCGGTGTACCAGCCGTCGAAGGTGTAGCCCTCGCGGGTAGGCTCAGGCAGCTCGCCATAGGTGTCGCCGAAGATGACAGTGACGGTATCGTCGGCGAGCACGCCGCCGCAGGCGTCAAGGGTAACATCGACGTAGATGGTCAGCTCTTTCGAGCAGCCGTCGCAAAGCCCGTCGCCGTTCGTGTCAGCGTGATCGGCGTACTCGTAGGTCGAATAGCCGCAGGTAGAGCACGTTTTCGTGCGTCGGTGCTGCGTATCCGAGCTGTTTGTCCAACTTCCGTAGCTGTAGCTGTGATTCGCGTAGTCGTAGCTGCTGTATCCGCAGTCGCGGCAGGTCTTAGTCCTGCGATGCTGGGTGCCGTTGTAGTTCTGCCAACTTCCATAAGAGAAAGAATGACTTTCGTAGGTGGCGCTGCCCACGTTGCTGTCGCAGGTGGAGCAGTAGTCTACCACACGGTGCTGGGTAGAGGTGTACTGCTCATACTGCTCTCTGGTACTGTGGCGGGCGTACTCGTACTCGCCATCGCCGCAGTCGCGGCAGTAGGCGTAGCGTCTATGTTGGCTGCTGGAGTAATACTCCCAGTCGTCATATACGGTTACGCCGTGGCTGACGCCCATGTCCACCAGATCGCCGCAGTCTTCGCAGAACTCATACCAGTAGCAGCCGTCCCATTCGCGGTACGTCCAGTCGTGGTAGCAGTAATCCGGCTCCCAGCCGCCACCGCCGCCACTCTTAGTGTAGCCGCAGAGCGTGCAGGTGTTGCCGGAGAAGGTGTGCGAGCCCTCAAGGACTACGCCACCGCCAATGCCGCAGCCAGTGCAGTAGACGCCGTAAAAGTGGGTATCTTCGTCATTGGGGCGGTAATTGTAATATGCGTAAGAGCAGTACCCGGAACAGGTGCAGCCCGCCAGGCCGCAGTCCGAAGTGTCCGCAAACGCGCTCGGCACGAGCGTGAGCGCGAGCACAAAGACGAGCAGCAGGGATATTAAACGTTTTTTCATAAGATTCTTCCTCCTAATTAGACGATGGAGATGGTGAACACGACATTGAGCGCGTTCACGTTCTCACTGTTCGGTGCGTCGGCGCTTATCTTGGCGAAGTATTCAAGTGCCATGTCGCTCTGCGGCTGGATGACCGGGAAGCCCGTGCTGTTGATGGCGAGCTTCCCCGCGCCGGTGGTGGCACAGCCGTTAATTTTGAGTGCCACGCGGTGCGCACCACTGAAGCTGTTGTAGTCGCCTACCTTGTACGCGCCGTCTGTGACCTCGACGCCGGTTACGCGCACCGCGCCGTTCGTCGAGTTGTTCGTAATCTTCGCGTTGTCCGCAGTGACCACGGTGCCGTTTATGACGTGTATGGGCAGCGACGCCGGGACAGTGACGTTGACCGCGCGGTACTCGTTGTCCACCGTGAGCGTGACCGGCACCGTTGCGGTGGTGCTCGTGTCAGCGAGCGCGCCGAGCGAGAGGCAGAGCGCGAGGGCGAGAGCCAGCGCGCCTATGCGTTTAGCTTTCAAGTTTTAACCTCCCTCCTAAGAGTTTGGGGCGGCTTGAGCCGCCCCGGACTTGTATGTATCACTCAGTCACGTCGTCCCACTCGATGACGAACACGACGTTGGCAACATTGGCGTTCTCAACGACATTGCTCAGCGGGGTGACGATGGCGCTGTAAGCAACGCTGACGCTGTTGCGGCTCGTATCGCCTACGCCGGTCATGTAGCAGCCCTCGATGGGAGCGGTTATGAGGTTCTGGGTGGCCTCGTTGCTGGCGGTGGCAACCTGAGCGCCGCCGCCGATGCTCATCGCAAAGCCGAGCTTGTTGGAGTCCACCTTCTCACCGGCAAGGCTGGACTTGTCGCCGAAAGCGGTGAGATTCCAGCCCTCGGCAGCGCTGATGCTCACGCTGCGGACGCGGACCGCGCCGTAGGAGTTGTTGGTTATCTTGCAGTCGCTGGCGGTCACGACGGTGCCGTCGTCAGACATGGCCATGGGCAGGGCGGTCGGCACGGTTACGCTCATGCGGGTCGGCGTAGTCTCGCCGCCGCCATCACCGCCGCCGATGCCCTCGTTGGTCGTGGTCAGGTTGACGGGGCTGGTGGCACTGCCGCCGCTGGACGTGATGTCATCGGCGCAGGCACCGACGGCAAGGGTGAACACCATGCAAAGCGCAAGCAGCATGGTCACAGGTTTACGCAGAGTTTTGGTCATGTGAAATACCTCCGAAATTTAAGATTTTGCCCTTATTCAAGGACGGTGAGTTCAATTACAACGCCCGCGCTGCCGAGCTTGTCGCCGGTGTCGGGGTCAAGGTTAAAGAACATCGCGGTGCACTCGTATGTACCGGCGTCGAGGTCAACGTCGAGCGTGTCGCTCTCAATCTTGCTGCCTACCGGCACGGCCTTCGAGGTGTAGATAACGTCACCGCTGTCGTTGCGGGTAATCTCGACGCTCAGCGGATAGCGGTTTATGTCCTCGTTGACGATCATGAGCGAACCGGCGCTCTCGCCGTCAGAGAACACCGGCGAGGTGTTCATCGAGATGTTGATCATGCCCTCCTCGACCTTCTCGTTGAGTGAGTCACGGATGGCGTCGAGGTCGGCCTCATCCCAGCCTCCCGCCGTCGCCGAGGGGTCAAACTCGATGCCGCCGGGGTCATCGACCGGCCCGCCGCAGCTCCGCAGGAGCAGCAGGATGATGATTGCAATGACAACGACAATCGCCGCGCCGATGCCTATCTTTTTGTACCCTTCAGATTTCTTCGTGTTTTTGTTTTTCACTTTTTAAACCTCCAAAAGTTTTGTGTCCTGGTTTTGCGGTAGCGCGCTAAGGTGGAACCACCAGGTGCCGAAGTTTGAGCCTTACGTCACATCACCTCCTCTCATGTCGTGCCGGACTTTGGCGGCGTAGTAGCTGCCCATTGAAAACGGCGCGTTGTACAGCGCCGTGAGCAGGTAGGCTCGGATATTCCGTATCTCCATCGTGTTCTCCCTCATGCAGTCGAGCACAAACTCGACGTGGAAACGGTTCAGCTCCAGGAGCCGTGAACGCACAACATCCGCACTGCGGTTTTCTCCTGCAACGCGGATGTTTGGCTTGGTAGAGCAAATGGCCTCGACCATCTGAGCGACGGCCTCGTCCACAAGCTCACTGTCATAGCCGTCCTCGCCGATGATTAGGTCGTACTCAATCTGCTCCCGCACACTCTCAGTCGCTTCATTCATTTCGCTTTGGGAGGGCGGGGAAGGAATAGAATCGATATTTTGTTGAGTCCGTTTTTTGTTTTTTCTGTTTTTATTTATTTCTTTATTTATTACCGTCGGGTTTTCCGAAAGCGGATTCTCCAGCGACGGGTTTTCCGACTCTGGATAACCCGACTGCGGAGGAGGCGAAATTGGCACCTCGTAGATGATGTACTCGATGTCCGTGTAGCGACCGCGGGCATCACGCACCTTGCGGCGTTCGAGGTAGCCGAAGTATTCCAGCTCGTTGAGCGCAGAACGGATGGAGTCGCGTCCTTCCTTACAAAAGGTTTTCATGCCGCTAATGGTGTAGTCCCAGTTGTCCGGTTTGCCGAGCATCTTCAGCAGCAGACAGGTTGCCTTCATAGACATGAAGTTGTTCATCAGGATGTCGTTGGACACGACGGTGAAGTTGCTTCGTTTTTCAATGCGGAATTTCTCAGACATAGTGATTCTCCCTTCTTCACGCGCAAAGCGCTCGTCGAGCGCCGCCACGCTCCAGTTGTCCTTAAACCGCCCCAGCGGTGAGTCTCCGAACTGCGCTATAGCCCGTTCGTCCATGTCCAGCAGCCTCGCCCACAGCTCCGGGTGGTGCCGGCGCAGGTTGCGCAGCTCGCCTATGCGTTGGAACGGGCAGCACCAGCAGGAGGCGCGCCGGTATATCTCATACAGCCCGCCGAAGTAAACCCGCGGTCATAGCAGATTTTGAGCGCGTCGGCTTCGGTTATGCCCCACTCGACCAGTGGATAGCGCTTGCCGGGTTTACAGCGCTTTGTCTCATCTGCGGCGATGCCTATGCACTGCACGACTTCACGGCCTTGCTTCAGCCGGTTTATCTCGCGCCCAATGAGGTGCGTCTTGAGCTGACCAGTGCACCAGCGCACACGGATGCCCGGCCAGCCGTTGCCCTTACAAGGAATGCCAAGGCGTTGCCGGTTGGCGATGCACGACGGCCTCTGCTTCGGTTCATCGAACATCAGGTACTCGAAGCTCTTGGCGCTTTTCAGCGTTGTGATGTGCAGGCCGCGCTCGCGGTAGAGGTGTTTGTCCAGCCTGCGCAGGTGCTCGTACATCTCCGGGAACTCCATGCCGGTGTCCGCATTGAGCACGGCGTCGATAGGCCATCCCCGCTCCATCATGAGCAGGAGCATGGCGGTCGAATCCTTACCGCCTGAGAGAGAGACAACATGGAGTACGTCAGTATTCAAGCTCTGTTCCTCCTAGCTTCAGCACGTCGGGGCCGTAGTTGGCTATGAGCAAGGCGTGGATGATGAGCCGAAACTCCTCATCGTCAACAATCTCAGCATCGGCAAGGTCATAGAGCGTCAGGCCCAGCCCGCCGCACATGAGCGCCTTTGCCGCCTGGATGAGCGTATAGTCGCGCTCCGAAACACCGCGCATGACTATGAACACCGGTTCAAAACCGCCCGGCATACAGGCGTTCCACGCCCGTTTGAGCAGCCCACGGTTGGAGCCGAACAGGTAAAGAGAAGCAAAAAAGCGTGGATTTCTCCACGCTTGGTATCCCACGCTTCGCAGCAGCAGGCGGGTATTAAATTCGTGCTCGGCGCTGAGCCAAAACGAACCGCGAAAGTGCAGCACAAGCTGCCCGAGCCGTTGGATAAGCGCCTCGTTCTCGACGCCTCCGAACAGCCCGCGCACGGCATAAGCATAGCTGACCACACCCGCTTCAATACGCTCAGCGAGCCACGGGCAACCGGCTATGCGACATCGCCGCCTGCGGCTGTTGACGCAGTATTCGCAGGATACGTCCTCAGGTTTGTAGTGGTACGATGTTTTCACCCCCCCAATGAAAAAAGCCGGGAAAGCCCGGCTTGTGGTGTAGTATTCAATTAGCGTTCAGCCTCACGCCGACGCTTCTGCTGCTTCTGCCACTGTTCCAGCAGCTTTATGATAGTCTCCTCCATGCGCTTCGGCGTGTACGAGGCGGGAAAATACTTGCGCAGCGTGTCGCCCTTGAGTGTCAAACGCTCAACTTCTTTCTTCTCCTCGGACATGATAGCGCGCATAACAGCCGCATCCAACTCGCCGCGCTGACTGAACTGTTTCAGCCGTTGAGCCTGTGACAGCGACGGGGTGGCCTGCTCGCTGTCCATCGCGTCGAGTAGCATAGTCTGCTCGTCCTTGGTGAGAAACGACAGCTCGTAGGCCGGGTTGAACGCAATCTTGCGCTCGTCTACCATGTCCAGCAGAGGCGGGATTAGCTCGGTGAGACGTATATAGCGTTTGATTTGAGACTTGCTATCCGGGCTTTCCTCTGCAACTTTTTCTGCTGCTGTCAACTTCGGCCCAACTTGGGCCGAAGTTAAGTCGGTGCGTTCTCCCTGATGTCTGATGGCCTCCAACTTGAGTTTATACGCAAACGCCCTCTCACTCGTCAACAAGTCCTCGCGCTGCAAATTGCTGTCCACGACGAGGATCGCAGCCGCGTCATCGTCCAGTTCGCGCACGATAACCGGCATCGTCTCCAGCCCAGCGAGCTCGCAAGCCCGCTTACGCCGGTGACCTGAAACAAGCTCGTAGCCACCGTCTGGCATAGGTCGAGCGATTGCGGGAGAAAGCACGCCGTACTGCTTCACGCTCTCAACCATGTCCCGCATCGCCTCATCGTCTCGTACCTTGTACGGGTGCCTGCTGAACGGCTGCAAATCCGATAAAGCGAGCGTCACGAGCTCGCCGCCAGCAGCTATTTTGCCGCCTGAATTTGTGTCAAGTTTACCGCCCGTTTGAATCACCTCCGAGGCATAATAATAGGGCGCTCCAAAACATGAAGCGCCCCAAAATGAGCCCTTGAAAAACGGTTTTTGCACTAAAACGCCACTTGCCGAATGCCAAAAAACCTAGTAATTACGGGCTTTTTTGCTCAAATGCTGTAAGAACACTCGCACCACCGCGTCGAAGCAAAGTCCACTTTGCTTCTCCTTTCAGGACCGAAACCAGAGGTTTCAGTCCTGTTTTTTTAGTTCTGCTGCCCTTCCTTCCAAAATTGAACCCGCTGCGCTGGGCTTCAATTTTGATAAGAATCAGTCGACACGCTCAAACTCTATGAGGACGCCCGCCTTGCGTCGTCTGACTTCTTACCTTCCGCTTGCAGCTTCTCTCTGCGGCCTCAGGTCCGCTGCAGCGGCGCCGTTTTGACATGCGGCGGCAATTATTCCAAATGTGCGCGTGTTTTTGCGAGTTTTTTCGGAAGATTATCTCCGCCGAGACACTTGGGACAGGGGCCTCTCTGTGATATAATCGTAGCGCGGCTAAAAACCGCGCTACAAACGATTGGGGGAAGAAGATATGCACTGCTTTGAACTTCCACGTCTCGGCCGGGAGGTGTGGCTGTGATACGCCTGATAGCATGCGACCTCGACGGCACCCTCCTGCTCGACGGCTACGGCTCCGAGATAGCGGGCGCGGTCTTTGACCAGATACGCCGTCTCACCGCCCGGGGAGTACGCTTCTGCCCGGCCAGCGGCAGGCAGCACACCAGCCTTATGCGGCTGTTTGCCCCCGTAGCCGACAAGCTGACGTATATATGCGAAAACGGCGCCGTAATATTTGGGCCCGGCAGCCCCGGCGAGGTGCTCAGCAAGGTCTCAATGGATCACGAGCTCGCCATGGAGCTCTGCCACGACATATTGAGCACTCCCGGCTGCGAAATACAGATATCCGGCGAGGACCGCAGCTACCTCTGCCCCAAGGGCGAGGAGATAGTCCGCCTGATGCGCGATACGGTCGGCAACAACGTCACTATCGTGTCCTCCCCCGAGGAAGTGCCGGAACCCATCGTCAAGATAGCCGCCTTCAACCCCGCGGGCTCCGAGACAATTGAGCCGCTGCTGGCCCCGCGCTGGAGCCGCCACTTCCGCACGGCCATATCCGGAGCTGAGTGGCTGGACTTCAACTCCACCGACAAGGGCGACGGCCTGCGCCGTCTCTGCGGGCTGCTCGGTATCCCGCTCTCCGATGTCATAGCCTTCGGCGACAGCTTTAACGATGCGTCCATGCTTGCCGCCGCCGGAACCGGATACATAATGGAAACGGCCTCCCCTGAGCTTTTGGAGCGCTTTCCAAACCATTGCTCGCGTGTTGAGCATGTGCTCTCACAGCTGTGAATTGAGAGAAATTGAAAGCGGCGGGACGCATATGCGTCCCGCCGCTTTGTTGATATGATGTTCACTGCGCCTCCACACGTCTCTTCCACCGCCGGAAGAACACAATAAAGCACACCGTGTGCGCCAGGAAGGTGATAATCCAAGTCACCGGGTAGGACCAGTAGAGAATCCTAAGCGTGCGGTTCGCGGCAAAGACGGTGTATATCCACAGAATACGCATAGCGCAGACGCCAATGAGCGAGACTATGGTCGGCGTAATTGAAGGGCCAAGGCCGCGGATGGAGCCGCATACAACATCCATCAGCCCGCAGAGGAAGTATGTAGTGGCTATAAGGCTCAGCCGTTCAAAGCCGTAGGTTATGACCTCGGGGTTCGGGTCGTATATGGCCAACAGGGGCCGGCCGAATAGCACGGCCAGCGAGCCGAGCGCCAGCCCGACAGCTGCGACGCACAGCAGGCACCAGAGCAGTATGGGCACGATACGCTTCACCTTGTTTGCGCCGACGTTCTGGCTGGTGAAGGTGAGAGACGCCTGGTACACGGAGTACATGGCGGTGTAAACAAAGTTCTCTATGCTCGAGGAGGCGGTATTGCCCGCGACTATTATGGAAGAGTCGAAGGAGTTTATCGCCGACTGGATAAGCACGTTGGAAATAGAGAACACGGCCCCCTGGATGCCGGTCGGCACGCCTACGCGCATTATGCGCAGGAGCTTGTGCTTAACTATGCGCAGGCGGCGCAGTTGAAGCCCGTAGTGGTCGTCGGTCTTGACCAGGCAGCGCACGGTGAGGAAGGCTGCGATACACTGGCTCATCACAGTGCCTATGGCGACGCCGGCCACGCCCATGTGGCAGACAATGACGAAGAAGAGGTTGAAGCCCACGTTCACCACGCCGCCGGCGAAAAGATACAGCAGCGGACGGCGAGTATCTCCGACGGCGCGCAATATACCTGCGCCGAAGTCATAGACCATCATAGCGGGCATGCCCGCGAACACTATGCGCATATAGAGCACGGCCTGGTCTATGCAGTCCTCGGTGGTTCCCATTAGCGTGAGCATGGGCTCGGCCAGGAAAACGCCGATGAACACAAGCGCGACGCCGGACACAAAGCCCAGCAGGATGGCGGTGTGTACGACCTCCTCCACGTCCTTCCACGCCTTCATGCCGTAATACTGCGCCACGACGACACTGCCTCCAGCCGAAAGGCCGAGGAAGAGGTTGACGATAAGAGTATTCAGCGAGCTGGTGGAGCCGACTGCGGCCATGGCCTGGCTGCTGTCCCAGTTGCCTACGACGATAATATCCGCAGCGTTGAACAGCAGCTGCAATATACCGGACAGCACGAGCGGTATTGAGAATCGCAATATCTTTCCCGGCAGAGAGCCGGAGCACATGTCGATTGTCATTTCACGATTCAACGTTCGTCACCTTGATAATCTAAGATTCATTTCAAGAGCGCTGACAATAATAGCAGATATGTTCCAGAAATTCAATCGTCTGCGCAAAATTTATTACGATTCGTACCATATTGCTAAAGAGACCTCTTCGGTGGAGCTCCGCGTTTTGCAATATTTCTCCTCCCCGGCCACGTGACCGGACACGCCCGCCGCAGCGGACGCTCACAGGCCCCGTAAAGTTGCTCTTTCCCTTGAAATCTTGCGCCTGTACGGCAGCTGAAAAGAAGGCAAATTCCCGCCCGGGCAAAAGCCCGGACGGGAATTTTTATGGAGAATGGTATGAAGCTGATTGTTTATGCAACGAGCGCGTCGTAGCGCATGAAGATGGTCGCGCACTGAGCGCGGGTCGCAGTGCCCTGAGGCTGCAGCGTCGTCGCGGTCACACCCTCGATGACGCCGGTCTCGAGCGCCCAGCTCATCGCTTCGGCCGCCCAGTCGGACACGTTCGCCGCGTCGCTGTAGCCGCTCAGGCTCTCCTCGCTCGCGGGCTCGCCGGCGTAGCGCCACAGCATCGTCACCATCATCTCGCGGGTGACGTAGTCATTCGGGTTCGTGCCGTCGCTCACGCCCTCGGCCATCGCCCAGCTGCGCGCAGTCTCAACCCAGTTCGCGCCGGTGATGGTCGCGCCGTCAATGCGGCCCAGCACTGCCCAGAACATCGCGCGGGTCATCCGGCCGTCCGGATTGAAGGTCGTCGCGCTGTCGCCTTCCATCATGCCGTTGGTGTAAACATACGCAACCGCGTCGTAGAACCACTGGTTCGCAGTGACGTCGGTGAAGGGGAGCGTGGAGCTGCCGTCGGTGAAGTAAACGCGGACGGTGACGTCGTGGTCGGGCATCTTGAAGGTCGTGCCGGAGATGCGCTCGCCGTCAACAGTGATGTAGTCGAGCTCGTAGCCCTCGTCGGGGGTAACGGTGATGGTGATGGTCGTACCGGCGCTGGCGTTGCTGAAGTTCGTCTTGGCCTCGCCGCCCTCGCCGACGATGAGGTCGATGTCATAGGTGTCGGGGATGTTGATGGCGTTCCAGATGGCCGTGAAGGTCATATCGCTGGTAACCTTGACAGTCTCACCGGCCTTGTAGACGGTGTTGCCGTAGCGCCAGCCGCCGAAGGTGTAGCCATTGCGGGAGTCAGGATTGGGAAGGGTGATGGAATCTGTGACCTCAACAGTCGTTTTGACGCCGTTATTGACAAACGTTACTGTATGAACAGTTATAGCACTTTCGTCACCAACAAAGTTTATGGTGTCTCCATCGTTTGCCGCGGCCATAGCTTCGGCAAGGGTGGTATAGTATGTGAATTTTCCGTTGCTTGAAAGCTCATAATTAATAGAGCTATCCAAATACTCTTTGTCTACTGCCGTTGAAAATGTGCCTCCGGAAATGGAACTTCCAACTTCTCCGGCAGTATGTCCATATCCTAACTCAGGAGTCCCAACACCAATATCCGAAAGGCTCAGCACCTGATAGGCATCACGGTCGGAAGCATTAGTAACCAAAGTAGCGTCGTCAGAAATTTTGACCTCAGAATTCTGAGCTACTTTGCCCAAATCATAAATTGCGACAGCGCTGCCTTGTCCGTTTTCGCATATAAACTCGCCGCCTGTTATGTTTATGTTAAGCGAGTTTCCTTTCTTATCATTTTCGGAGCCATATGTGCCATTGAATACATAAAGTGCATCTGGAAGCCAAGCATTACCACTATAATTATAAAATTCAGACGGAGAATCAATGCTCCCATTAGTTGCATAAATGGTGCCGCCGGAAATATTTACTTGTCCCATGCGGAGAGAAATACCACCGTTGAGAACACCGTCTGTAATTGTAAGCACGCCTTGTCCGGGCATATATATAGCCGGGCCATACTGAGCTGTAAGTTCGCCGCCATTGACCGTGAAGTTCATGTCGCCGGTAGTGTTATTGCCGTTAAGTGAAGCATACAAAGACTCAATTTTTCCGCCATTCACAATAGCAGTACCGTCGTTAAGGCAGTAGATACCATAATCATTCTTAATATTTATTGTACCGCTTTCGAGAGTAAGTATACCTCCATCGACTCTTACGCTTTTATCTGACACAAAAGTTCCTGTAGAATTAGAGGAGTCCTCTATCGTTAGTTCTCCGTAAACCATAGAGTCAGACGGGCTGGTTAGCGTCTTGCCCGCCAAATCAAGAGTAATTACTTTACTTTCTTCAACATTTATGTCCTCAGCTACATTATCAACCAGCGTAACCGTGTCGCCTTTAAGTGCCGCACTTATAGCGTCTTCTAATTTATTGTAGTAAACACGGTTTACTACAGCAACAGAATCATTCCCAGGTGTCGTATTTGCAATTACTGCATATCCGTCGCTACTTGTTTCGATTTCGACTCCATTTGGAACATAAGAAGGTTCACCCTTCTCCGGAGATTTTGTTGGATCGAATCCAACATAAGTACCGCCAATAATGGCTACCTGGGTCTCACCGCTTTCATATGCACTGTCTATGCAATTAATTAGATATTTAGAATAATTCGGAGCATGCATTTTGATAGTTTCGGCCAAATCGAACGTCCCGCCGAATATTTTTAGTTTTCCCTCCTGCACTTGTACGGCGGTCATCGCTCCATAATAAGTGCCGTCTTCAATCGTCAGTTCTCCACCATTCACATTGATGCAATAGGAATTATTGAAATTTGCTTCCGCATCAATAACCCCATCGCCACAAAATGTGACGCTTGCATTGTTAATATCAAATATTAAAAGAGTATATGGTATCCCAGTCGGAGTACCATCTAACTCCGTAACTTTTGAAATGTCCCAGCCTATTCTGTGTCCATCTAAATCCACAGTAATGTCAGACGTAATTGTCATATATGGATCAGCAGGCCCTTTCTCAGGGTCAACGGTAAAATCGCCATAGTCAGGGTCAAGTACAATATCCGCCCCTAGGGTAATTACATCCCCGTCTCGGGCATTTTCTATTGCGGATTTGAGTTCGTCAGCCGATGTGACTGTAGTATCATCCGCCGCCGCCGTCACCGTACCCAGCGCAACCACCAGGCACACGGCTAACAGCACTGTTAGCAATCGTTTCTTCATACCGATTCTCCTTTTCTAAAATATTCTACATAGGCCAAGACTTATCACTTCATCCCGGATGAAGTGAATGGCGCTAGCGCCATTTCCGTCCTTGGATATCATATTATCATATAAGCACGCTAAAATCAACAGTAAATGTAAGTTTTTCCTTTTCGATGTCATTAAATATATACAGCTGCGTATCATAAACCAAGCGCCACGGTGTCCCGTGGCGCTTATTTCATTTCGCGTGTATGTCGATGAACTCGGCCTTGAGTTTGGAATAAATTATCTTCTGGCTCCGGTAGAGGCCGGTGTAGCCTGAGAGCATGTAGGATACCGCTATCGCAACTGAGAAGTACACGGCTCCATCCGCGCCGAAGAGCTCGACGGCCAGCATCACGCTGGCGACCGGGCAGTTCACCGCGCCGCAGAAGAGCGCCGCGAGCCCGATTGCCCCCGCGAAGCCCGCCGGGAGCCCCAGCAGCGGCCCGAGCGCACAGCCCAGCGTCGCGCCGATGAAGAAGGTCGGCACCATCTCGCCGCCCTTGAACCCCGCAGAGAGAGTAACCGCCGTAAACAGCAGCTTGAGCGCGAAATCCCATGGCCGCGCCTCGCCCTGCTCTATGGCCCGGGCTATGACGTCCGTGCCAGCGCCGTTGTAGTCCCTCGTGCCAACGAGGTACGTCAGCGCGATTATCACGGCGCCGCCGAGCACGGCGCGCAGTATGCCGTTCGGCACCAGCCGCTTGAACAGTTTTTCGCTGCCGTGCATGCTCAGGCAAAGGATAACGCTCATAATCGCGCAGGCCACACCCAGCAGCGCCACGCGCCATATGCCGTCCGCGCTCAGCGCCGGGGCGAGCACCTCGAAATGCGTCGGCGCGATATTGAACAACTGCGTCACGCCGAAGGACACGAGCGAGCTGGCCAGGCACGGCACCAGCCCGGCGTAATATATCTCGCCAACGCTGATGACCTCGAGGGCGAATATCGTCGCCGTAAGCGGCGTGCCGAAGAGCGCCGAGAACAGCGCGCTCATGCCGCAGAGCGTGGCGAGCCGCCTGTCCTTGTCGTCCAGGCGAAAGACGCGCGCGATGTTCTGGCCCAGCGAGCCGCCTATTTGCAGCGCCGCGCCCTCGCGCCCCGCGCTGCCGCCGAACAGGTGCGTCGCCGCCGTCGAGACGAAGATAACCGGCACGAGCAGTACGCTTATCGCGCGGCCCTCATGTATCGCGTCGATTATGGCGTCAGTGCCGAGGCCGTCAAGCTTCGTTAGCCTGTAGAGCAGCGCAATCCCCGCGCCCGCCACGGGCAGCAGCCAGAGCAGCCACGGATGCGCCGCGCGCAGGTTCGTCGCCGATGCGACGGCGGCGTAGAACGCAGAACCCACCAGCCCGCATATCACGCCCGTCACCGCCGCGACGGCCAGCCACTTGAAAAACGCCCGGACGAACGCCGACGCCGCCCGGGCCTTTGTTGTCCAATCCTTCACTCTCCCACCCCTAGATGCGATTTGACTGTGAAATCGTATCACAGACGGTGGGTTTTTTCAAGATATCGCTGGGTTTTCTTGAGGATTTCCGAATCTACGGCCCTCGCTGCGTTCACTCCCCGACGCGCTCTTCACCCGCGCGCCTTATCTCGCCGCGCAGTCCGAACAGCGCAGCCAGCGTCCATATCACCTGTATCAGCGCCACGATGATAAGCAAAAGCGCGACCGCAGTCTGCATTCCCACGTCCAACAGGTAAACGGGCCAGGGCAGGAATGTTATAGTGCCGAGCACGACGGTGACGTTCCTCAGGATGCGTATGCTCTTCGCCCTGTATTCGCTGTAGTGCATCGCTATGTCCGCGATGTTCGTGAGTAGCTGGAAGTGGAAGTACAGGCTCACAACCTTGATTACGGCGCTTACTATTGTATACAGCATGCCGGAATCCGGGCTGATGCCCAAGAGCGCCAGCAGCCAGGGTATCGCCTCGGCGACCAGCAGTATCCACGCCAGCGGGCGCAGCAGCGCGCTGCTTTTTTCCGCGAGCGCCAGGCCCGGCAGTGCAGTGAGGACAAAGACATAGCAGGCCCAGTCCGGCAGCAGGTTCAGCGACATGGCGTTGATGTTGAGATTGAAATCGAGATACAGGAACACATAGCCCCAGGCCACGCGCCCTATAGAGACAACCAGTGAATTCATTCCCCATCCTCCTTTATATCATCTTCCGGCATGGCCCGGCGCAGCTCACCGTGCAGGCCGGTGAGCGTGAACAGCGTCCATGTGAGCATTATGGCCCAAACCAGCACAATTACCATCACCAGCCCGCCCGCGTCGTATTCGTCCAGGCGATCCACGGGCAGCGGCAACGTGCTCAGCGTCGCCAGGACGGCCGACACGGCCGCCAGCGCCTTGATGCTGCGCACACGCCGCGTCACAAAGGGAGCGGCCGCGTCGGCGAGGTTCGTCAGCAGCTGGAAGTGGAAATACATGGCCAACACGGAGCAGAGCGCGCCAGGCAGATAAACATACCATCCGGTGAGCGTCACCTCATAGCTCTCGAGCACCCAGGCGGCGAACTCGGTGATAAGCAACAGCCAGCCCAGCGGTCGTAGCAGCGCCGCGCTGCGTTCCCGCCGCGCTATAGCGGGGATCGCCGCGAGGGCGAAGGCATAGAAGGCCCAATCCGGCATGAGGTCGATTGTGGCGTAGTTCATGTAACCGAAGGGCAGCGCACAGTAGAAGAACACATATCCCCAGGCCACGCGCCCGACGGCTATGACCAGCGGATTGCGGCTCATTGCACGGCCTCCCTCATTTCCAGCACGTACTCGCCCACGCGCTCGCCGTCGATGTAGATTGTGACGGCGGCATACGCGGGGTAATACGGCGCGGCATTTGGCTCGAGGCCGTAGTTCCAGCTCTCGTGGCCGTCCATGCGCAGGATATAATCGTCCTCCGCCAGCCGGCGGCGGTCAACGCTGTCATAGCCATAGCCTCCATCGTCGCCCTGACAGCGCTCGCCCCCGCCGGCATGATACGCCGCGCATTCGGATGAAAAGAACTCCCGCGCCTCTTCGGCGCTGTCGCACCACTGGTAATTCACGTTCACCGTCTGCGCATCCTCATGCGCGGCCAGGTAATCTGCCAACTCCAGCGTCAGGCTCCAGCTGCTCTCGTAGTAGTCCTCCCAGGCGGCGTCGGGGTTCGGAACGTCGCTCATCGTATGCCCCAGGATCGCGGTAAACATGCCTCCGTCGTCGTAGGCGGACGTCTCAATTTGTATCGCGCCCATGGAGTTGAGATACGCCGTAAGCGTACCAAGCTCCGTTGCTTCGCTTACGCTGTACGCGGGCAGCATATCGGAGTACCGGAACCGCGTTCCCATTTGCATCCGGAACGGCTCGCCACCGCTCCGCACAACGTATCCGCCGTCTGCGTAACTGACCTCGATAGGCATGACATATACCATATCGTCGCTGTCCGGCTCGCCAAAATACGGCTCGTAAGCAAAAGAGCCACCGGAAAGTACCACATTGGCGCGGAACACCCCGTCCGAATCCACACGCGCGGAGTAAATCTCGGGTCTCATGCTGAAAGCAACCTCCGGATACGCCCAATCCCCGTCCAGCTTTTCCCGGTATTCGCTACATAGGCGCTCCTGCTCGCTGAGCGGCGAGGCCATGGCGAGGCTGCCGCAGTCGGAGAAAATGAAGCCCTTCAAGTATGTGTCGATAGCGCCGGGTATGGTCGAGCAGCGCTCGATTCGCGCAGCTGCAAGCGACGGAAAGACTTCGCGCGGATTCCTCGGATTCATGTACTTGTCGTACTCCGCGCTCGCGCCGGTGAGCAGCGCAGAGGCCAGGATAAGCACCACGCACACGCTGACCAGCGCCATGCCGCGCGGGTATAGCTTGAAGCGGGCTATGGCTTCGATGCGCCGCGCGATATTCTTCGCGCCGTTGGAAATTGAGCTCGTGCCCGGCGCGCTGGCATAGCTTTTGCTCGCCATGCCGAGCAGGATAGCGCCGTACTCGCGGCGCTCCTCGCCCTCTAGCCGCTCGAGCACACGCTGGTCGCACAGCGACTCCATGTCGTTTCCCACGCGGTCAAAGACATAGTGCATGAAGGGATTGCACCAGTGCAGCGCGCGCAATACGCACCAGAACACGTTTTGCAGCGCGTCGAGGTGTTTCAGGTGCAGCAGCTCGTGCAGAATTATCTTGCCGTCCGGCGCCTCGCCCTCCGGCACGGCCAGCACCGGCCTGATGATGCCGCAGACAAAGGCGCCCTTCAATCCCGGCACAGCCACAGTGCGGCAGGCTTTGAGCCCGTATTTCTCCGCGACTGCGTCAACAGCCGCGCGGACATCTCCCCCCGCCTCACGCCCGCGGCGGAGCAGCGTCCGCAGCCGGGCATAGCTCACGGCGTACCAGACGAGGGCGGCGGCCACACCCACGGCGTAGACGGCGAAGAGCCAGTCGGTCAGGCTCACCGGGGCCGCGTCTATCCACGGAAATACGCTCTCCATGTCTATGACGTCGAAGGCCGAGGTGTAGGCAGAATTCAGGTGCAGCTCCGCGGCGCTCCTGGCCGTCTCGAGCCACAGCGACAGCTGCGGTATTATCCCGCGCGCTACGCCCGCCGGTATGAACGCGCGCAGGGCGAGCACGGCCCAAACGGCGTATTGCCAGCGCGGAGAGAGCTTATCCCGCAGCAGCCACTTCACCAGCAGCAGTACCGCCGCAGCGAGCGAGACGTTCAGCGTCTGATACAGCGCTTCCCAGACGTTGCTCACGGCTACACCTCCATCTCGTCGAGCATACGGCGCAGCCGCTCCGCCTCCTCGCGCGATATGTGCGATTCGCGCAGGAACGCCGCTATCAGCTCTCCCGCCGAGCCGTTATAGACGCGCTCCAAGAGCTTGCGCCGCTCCTGCCCGGCGCAGTCGTCGCGCGTCACCGCCGCCGAATACGGCTTTGCGTGACTGCGGTCTATGTTCACCAGGCCCTTCGCGGCCATGCGCGTGAGATATGTGTAAACGGTGTTCTTGTTCCACCCCATGCTCTCGTGCAGGGCCGAAGCCACTTCGCCCAGGGCGAAGCGCTCCCCGCCCCAAAGCGTCTCCAGCACGGCCCATTCGGCGTCGGTCAGTCGCACACTATCCCTCCTACAATTGTAGTACGCTTCTATACTACAGCTGTAGGACGCTTTTGTCAAGAGAAAGCCCGGTGCATATGCGCCGGGCTTCCCTATCCCTCTCTGCTTGCCCATTATCCCGGGACCAGCAGCTCTTTAATATTAAACTCCCGGCCGCAAAGTATCTCCTTGTCGCGGCTGCCGCACTTGGGACAGACGCCCTTGTTCTCGACGATGTTGTACACCTGGCCGCAGTTTTCGCACAGGCCGTTGCCCGGCATGACGTCTATTTGCAGTCTGGACTTCTCCAACATTGTGTTCTTGACGGCGGCGTACCAGGCCTCCTCCATGTACTCGGGTACAACCATGCTCAGCTCGCCAATCTCGAGCACCACGGTGTCAATCTCGTCTATGGCGTTGTCCTCCGCGAACTCCAGCACGCTTCTGATGGCCTGTATGGCCAAGCTCATCTCGTGCATATCACTTGCTGCGCGGGCGGGCGACGCGCTTGACGGCTATCTCCTTCACGCGGCGGGCGAGGTTCTTGCCGCTCTCGGGCATGAGCTTCTCGTAGACCTTGCCAGAGGAATCTGTCACGCGCACGAGGTGGATGGCGTCGAACTTGCACTTGGTCGTGCAGACGCCGCAGCCGACGCATGCGCTCTGGTCGACGACGGTCGCGCCGCAGCCGAGGCAGCGCTCGGTTTCCTTGAGCACCTGCTCCGCCGTGAAGGTGCCGCGCAAATCCCGGAATGTCTCCCTGGCCTTGCTGTGGTCGGGCTCGGCGGTGTGCTGGCGCGGCGCGCGGTCGTAACCGGCGAGGTCGGCCTCGCTCTTGTCGAGCTCCATATAGTCCTTGACGCGGCGGCCTATGGTCAGGCTCTGGCCCGGCTGCACGAAGCGGTGGATGGAAATCGCGGCCTCCTTGCCCTCGGCGATGGCGTCGATGACAAAGCTCGGCCCGGTGAGCGCGTCGCCGCCGACGAAGATGTCCGGCTCCATGGTCTGGAGCGTGACGCGGTCGGCCATGGCTGCGCCGGAGCGGCGGAGCTGTACGCGGCTGCCCGCGAGCATGTCGCCCCAGTCCACGCGCTGGCCGATGGCGGCCACGACGGTTCCGGCGGGGATGGTCTCGGTCTGTCCCTCGACGGGGACGCTCTTCCTGCGTCCTGCGCCGTCGGCCTCGCCCTGGGCCATGACCTGCAATTCAAGCTCCGTGGCCTTGCCGTCGCTGCCCTTGATGCGTATCGGGCTGACGAGGAACTTGAAAGCTACGCCCTCGGCCTCGGCCTCGGCGACCTCCTCGGCGTCGGCGGGCATGTCCTCGCGGGCACGGCGGTACACGACGGTGACGTTCTTCGCGCCCAGACGCACGGCGGCGCGGGCGGCGTCGATGGCGACGTTGCCGCCGCCGACTATGACGGTGTTCTCGCTCACGGCGGGCGGGCGCGGGCTCTCGGCGCGGCGAAGCAGCTCAAGGCCGCTCATAACGCCGCGGTAGCTCTCGCCGGGTATGCCCAGCGGGATGGCCTTCCAGGCGCCGATGGCGAGGAAGAAGGCCTGATAGCCCTCGCAGCGCAGCTCATCGAGCGTGACGTCCTTGCCGACCTCGACGCCGGTTTTGAACTCGACGCCTATCTCGCGCAGGATGTCTATCTCGGCGGCGACGACGTCCTTCTCAAGTCTGAAGCTGGGTATGCCGTTTGTCAGCATGCCGCCGACGGTCTTTTGCTTTTCAAACACGGTGACGGGATAGCCCTGGAGCGCGAGATAGTACGCGCAGGAGAGGCCCGCGGGGCCGGAGCCTACGACGGCAATCCTGTTCGTGAAGGGCTTTCCGGTGGTGTTGAGCATCTTGGGAATGACGCGGGTGGCGGGGTCGAGCTCGCGCTGGGCGAGGAACTTCTTGACCTCGTCGATGGCCACGGGCGCATCCACATCCCCGCGCGAGCAGGCCTCCTCGCAGAAGCGCGGACACACGCGGCCGCAGACAGCCGGGAAGGGGTTCTCGCGGCGGATGAGCTCCAGCGCCTCGTCGAACCTGCCCTGGCTGGCGAGCTTGATGTAGCCCTGCACGGGGATGTGCGCCGGGCAGCGCGTCTTGCACGGCGCGGTGCCGCCCTCGGCGGTGTAGCCGCGGTTGGTGCGGTAGTATTTGTCGTAGTTGTCCTCGCCGAACCACAGCAGCTTGTCGTGCGGGGTGTCGTGCTCGGGAGGCCGGCTGGGTGTGGCGCACAGCTTCTGGCCGAGCTTCAGCGCGCCGAGGTTGCAGTTCTCGACGCACAATCCGCAGGCGACGCACTTGGACGCGTCGACCTCGGCGACGTAGTTGGAGCGAATGACGTCCGGCGTCTTGAGGTACTCGGCTATGCGCAGCGAGAAGCAGGAGCAGCCGCAGCAGTTGCAGATTGCGGCCGCGCCGTTCGGCGCGTCGAGGTTGGATATCTCGTGAACCAGGCCGTTTTCCTCACAGCGCTTGAGTATTTCATAGCACTCGTCGCGGTCAATCTTGCGGCCGTGGCCCGTGCGGATGTGGTACTCCGCGCTCTCGTTGAAGAAGATACACACGTCCTTCTCGAGGTGGCCGCAGCCTTCGCCCATCAGGCGGCGGGTGCGGCGGCAGGAGCAATCCGTGACCGCGATGGCCCAGGAGTTGTCGACAATCTGGTGTATCTCCTCGTATGTACCCCTGTGAGCGTCGTTCTGTATTGCCATCTCGACGGGGATGACGCGCATCATGCCCTGGCCGACGGGGATGAACGGCGCGAGCGGCGCGATGCGGCGCCGGGTGTATTCCTCAAAGCACTCGGCTATAACCGGATAGCGCTCGCACAATTCCTTGTTGCCGACCATCATCTCCATGATGCCCGGCACCCAGATTGGCAGGAAGTACTTGTCCTCGCCGTCCTTGAAATTGCAGCGGCAGACGCCAATCTGCGTCAGCTCGTCGAGCACCTCCTTTACGCGACCCAGCGGCTTTTTGACCTTCTTCGCCACCTGCTCGGCGGTGACGTACTTGCGCACCTTGAGGCCCATGGCTATCTCAGCCATCTCGTCGGTTATTACGGGGTCGAGTATCTTGTACTCGGGGTCGTTGGGCGTGACACCCGTATAGGTGCCGCACTCTATGCTTATTTTCGTCGCCAGCTTCAGTATGCTTGCTCTCATGCCCGCTCTCCCTTCATTTTAATAGTTGTACCTTAACACCTCGTTGCCTGCGCGGCGGCTCAGCCTTCCTTCCACGCCTTTATCTCACGGCGCAGCCAGTCGCACCAGGCGTCTACGCCCTCGCCCGTGCGGGCGCTTATGGGTATTATCTCTATCTTCGGGTTGCGCCTCTTCGCGCGCTCGGTCACGGCCTCCAGATTGAAGTCGAAGTACGGCAGGACGTCTATCTTGTTCACCAGCAGCACATCGCAGACCTCGAACATCAGCGGGTACTTGAGCGGCTTGTCATCCCCCTCCGGCACGGACAGTATCATCGCGTTCTTTACCGAGCCGGTGTCAAACTCCGCAGGGCAGACGAGATTGCCTACGTTCTCAAGTATGGCAAAGTCTATGTCCTCTGTACCCAGCGCCTCCAGTCCCTGCATGGTCATGTCCGCCGTGAGGTGGCACATGCCGCCCGTGTGGAGCTGTATGGCCTTCGCGCCCGCTTCGGCCACCGTGTGCGCGTCCACATCCGAGTCTATGTCGGCCTCCATGACGCCTATGCGGTACTCGTCCTTGAGCGCGCCTATCGTCTTGACGAGTGTCGTAGTCTTGCCGCTGCCCGGAGACGACATGAGGTTGAGCAGGAAAATCCCCCTCCTCTTCAGCTCCGCGCGCACCTTGTCGGCCTCGCGGTCGTTGCTCTCAAACACACTCTGCTTTATCTCGATTGTCCTCAGCATAACGTTCTCCTCTCTGGTCAGACCTGAATCTTTCGACCAAATACGCCTGTTTTTTCGCAAATATAATTGTAAAAATACCATAAAGAATTTGTTTACAGTTTAACATATGATATGCGAATAGTCAAACATAAATAGCGGGCGCGGGAGCTCTGGATTAAAAGGCGGTTGAATTGTTTTGACATATACAAAAAATGTGATAGAATCAGCTTGTGAACCGAAACAGCTTTTGGGGAGGCATTATTTATGCTTGATTTTCTGCGACGCGAGGGCATTGATCCCGGCATAATTTCCGGTATAGAGGAGTTCCGCAAGGCCCATCCCGTTGCCGCCGAAGCGCAGCGGCGTGTGGCCGAGGCGCCGAGGTTTGAGTACTACGGCAAGGAAATCTGGGAAGAGGCGGCCACCGCCCTGCTCTGCGGTGAAAACCTGCTGCTCGTCGGCCCCAAGGCCACGGGCAAGAACGTGCTGGCCGAGTGCCTTGCGGCGGCCTTCGGGCGTCCCAGCTGGGACGTGAGCTTCTATATAAATACGGACGCGGCCTCGCTGGTCGGCACGGACACCTTCAAGGACGGCGCGGTCAGCTTCCGTCCCGGCCCCATCACGCAGTGCGCCACGCTCGGCGGCTTCGGGGTGCTCGACGAGATAAACATGGCGAAGAACGAGTCCCTGGCCGTGCTGCACGCCACGCTGGACTTCCGGCGCATAATCGACGTGCCGGGCTACGACAGGATTGAGATGGACCCCGCCACTCGCTTTATTGCGACGATGAACTACGGCTACGCGGGTACACGCGAGCTCAACGAGGCGCTTGTCAGCCGCTTCGTCGTCATCGAAATGCCCGCCATCACCGAGGACAACCTCAAAAAGCTGCTCAAGCGCGAGCACCCGGCACTGAAGGACGAATGGGTCAACCAGTTCGCCGGGCTGTACCAGGACATACGCCGCAAGGTGGACAGCGCGGAGATATCCACTAAGGCGCTGGATTTGCGCGGCCTGATGAGCGCGGTGGAGCTGATGTCCCACGGCCTGAACGCCGTGGAGGCCCTGCGCATGGGCATCATCAACAAGGCCTTCGACCCCTTCGAGCGCAAGCTGGTCGAGGACGTCGTCACTTCCCGCATCCCCGCCGACCTCGGCCGGGACGGCCTATTTGCCTGATATGCTCAGCGAACGCGAAGCCGAGCGCGAAGAGCGCCGCGCGACGAACCTGATTTGGAACGCCGCCGGAGACTACGGACTCCACCCCGAGTCCCGCGCCTATGACACCGACGGATACGCCGACGTGTACATGAACAGCATTGTCGGCGCAATCTACAAATACTACGACTACGCCGTTATACGCAAGCTGCTCGACGGCATGGAGAACGCCCCGCACGGAGAGGACTATCAGGATTTGTTCTGGACGGGGCTGGAGAACTGCGCCTATCTGCGCGCGGTGAGCGACCGTCCGGCCTTCAGGCTGCTGCGCCAGGGCTACGCCCGGGGCATAGTAAAGCAGGCGGGCAACAAGGGCGACAACGACTTTTCTCTCTCCGACCGCATCAAGCTCGAGCACTACCGGCGCATACTCGGCGAAGGTCACAAGCTAATCGCGCGCGAAGAGCGGCTTCTCGAGCAGCTCGAGTTCCCGCCGGAGCTGAGCAGTGAAGAGATAGTTGAGCGCATGCGCGCCATACTCGCGCAGTATTTCGGCGTGACCGGGGGCATGCTCCGCCGCGAAAGCCTGGCCAAGCTGCCGCAGTTCATGGGCAGCTTAGGGCGCAGGAAATACACGCTCGGCGCACGTGTGCGCTCGGGCGACGTCAAGGTCTCCAAGCACGGCAAGGTCGGCCGCCTGGCGAGGATGACCGGCGAGAAGAGCCCTGAGCAGCTGCGCCGCTTCGTATCCGGCTGCTTCGGCGAGAGCATGTATGCGCCGAGCGAGGTCAAGAACATAGAGGACAGGCTCTGCCGGGACAAGCACGCAGATTGCATGCTGCACTTCACGCGCGGCGACTCCTCCGGCGAAGCCAGGGACGGCGAGGTCATCCTGCAGCGCAAGGTAAGCAAGAATCAGGCCTCGCTCAACCGCAAGTACTACGCCGACGGCCTGACCGCCCACAGGCTGGCCATCATCCGTCTGACGGAGAAGGTGCGCAACTGCATCCTTGTCCACCTCGACGACGCCATGATAAAATCCCGCGCCGGGCAGCTCGACGCCCGTGCGGTGTGGCGCGCGGTGTACTTGAATGACGGTCGCATATTCCAGAAGCACGAGCGCACGACGGACAGCGAGCTCTCCGTGGACGTGCTGCTCGACGGCAGCGCCTCGCAGCTGCAGCGTCAGGAGAGCGTGGCCGCGCAGGCATACATCCTGGCCGAGAGCCTCACGCGCTGCGGCGTACCCGTGCGCGTCTACTCCTTCTGCTCCGTCGGCACCTGCACGGTTGTTCGCATTTACCGCGACTACGACGAGGTCAAGAAAAACGAAGCCATCTTCGACTACGCCGCCGCCGGATTCAACCGCGACGGACTGGCCCTGCGCGCCGCGAACTACATGCTCTCCGGCACGCACTACGAAAACCGTCTGCTCATCACCCTCTCGGACTGCAGCCCTAACGATGTCAACAAGATAGTGGACGCCTCCGGACGCCGCCGCGAATATCAGGGCGACGAGGGCGTCAGGGATTCCTCCTCCGAGGTTGAGCGGCTGCGACGCATGGGGGTGCGCGTCATGTGCGTGTTCACGGGCGAGGAGGCGGACCTTCCGAACGCGCGCAAGATATACGGCCGCGAGTTGGTCAGGATACGCCATATCAGCCAGTTTGCCGACGCCGTCGGCAACGTCATAGTCTCGCTGATAGGCTCCATGTGATAATGAGAGAGAAATAAGAAATCAAGGAGGACAAACAATGACTTTGGACGAAATCTGGGCCAAAGCCCGCGAAATGATGGGCCCCAACTGCCGCGCCTGCCCCGTGTGCAACGGCAAGGCCTGCCGCGGCGAGGTACCCGGCGTCGGCGCGATGGGCGACGGCAGCTCCTGGACGGCTTGCACCGAGTTCCTCGAGCGCGTGAAAATACGCATGGACACCCTGCACGAACCCTGGACGCCCGACGCCTCCGTCGAGCTCTTCGGCGTCAGGCTATCCGCGCCCGTGTGTCTCGCGCCCATAGGCGGCATGAGCCACAACTACAACGGCGCGATAAACGACGAGTACTGGTCCAACGCCGCCGCTTCCGGCTGCAAGGCCGCAGGCGTGCTGGCCTTCACCGGCGACAACGCCCTGGGCGTGCAGTTCGAGCTCGGCCTCGAGGCCATCCGCGCCAACGGCGGCTTCGGCGTCCCGACCGTCAAGCCCTGGCGCGACAACGCCAAGATAATCGCCAGAGCCGAGGCCTGCGCCGAGGCCGGATGCCCCGCCGTGGCCTGCGACGTGGACACCGCCGCCTACGCCAACATGGGCTCCGCCGCCAGCGAGCTCTGCGCCAAGTCGGTTGCCGACCTGGCCGAAATAGCCAGGAATTCGCCCATCCCCTTCATAGCCAAGGGCGTCATGACCGCCGAGGGCGCTGTGAAGTGCGCCGAGGCCGGATGCGCAGGTATCATCGTCTCCACGCACGGCGGCCGCGTCATCGCCTCCGCCCAGGCTACGGCCGAGGTGCTGCCCGAGATACGCGCCGCTGTCGGCATCAGCCTGACAGTTATCGTGGACGGCGGCATCCGCACCGGCGCGGACATCTTCAAGGTCCTCGCCCTGGGCGCGGACGCGGCCATGATAGGCCGTCCATTCGTCGTTGCCGCCGTCGGAGGCAGCGCTCTGGGCAGCGGCGCAGAGGGCGTGGAGCTCTATGCGAACACGAAACGCGCCGAGCTTGAAAACCTCATGATAATGACCAACTCCCGCACGATAGGCGACATCACCGCCTCCAAGATAAGCCTCCGCTGAAGCGGTACGGCCTGGCACGTTCCAACGCACTTGCGGAGCGTACAGCAAAAGGCCCTGCGTGAATTCACGCAGGGCCTTTTTGCTTCGGCCGGCGGCTCAGCCTATGAGCTCGCCGTGGAAGAACACGTCGCGCACGTTCAGCTCGCTGTCGAGCACGACGATGTTGGCGAGCTTTCCGGGCTCGAGAGAGCCGTGGCGGTCATATATGCCCAGCACCTGGGCCGGGTTTACCGCCGCGGCGCGCACCGCGTCGGCGAGCGGTATGCCGAAGCTGACGGCGGTGTGCATACAGCTCATGAGATCTGTGACGCTGCCGGCGAGAGTTCCGTCGGCGAGCGTGGCGTACTTGCCCTCGACCTTGACCGCCTGCCCGCCGAGGGTGTAGTCCCCGTCCGGCATACCGGCGGCTCGCATGGTGTCGGAGATTAGCACCACGCGCTCGGGCCCGAAGAGCTTGAACACGGCGCGGATGACGCTCTGGTGTATGTGCACACCGTCGCAGATGAGCTCCACCCTGACCTGGGGCGAGTCAAAAGCCGCGCCGACCACGCCGGGAGCCCGGTGGGTAAAGGGCGGCATCGCGTTGAAGAGGTGCGTGGCCTCCCTCGCCCCGCGCCTGTAGGCCTCCATTGCGGTGTCGTAATCGGCGGTGGTGTGCGCTATGGACACGGTGACCTCGCCCTCGACGGCCTCGATGAACTCCATCGCGCCCGGCTCCTCCGGGGCAATGGAGACCAGCTTCACCAGCCCTCGCCCGGCCTCGGCCAGGCGGCGGAACATGGCGACGTCCGGCGCATGCAGCCACTCGCCGTTCTGAGCGCCCTTCTTGGCCATAGAGAGGAACGGCCCCTCGAGATTTATCCCGACCAGCTCCGCTCCCTCCTTGCAGGTGTCGCGATGCTCCGCCGCCACAGCGCACACCTTTAGCAGCTGCTCCTCGAGCAAGGTCATGCCCGCCGGGCAAATCTGCGTCACGCCGCGCGAGAGCTCGTACTTCGCCATTATCTCAAGGCCCTCGGCGTCGGCGTCAGAGAAATCGCGGCCCATGCAGCCGTGGAAGTGCAGATCTGTGAGGCCGGGTATGACGTAACAGCCCGAGGCGTCATACACCTTGCCGCCGTCGGAGCGCGCCGAGATGAGCTTCCCGTCGAAGCACACGTCGCGGCTGACGAAGCCCTCTTTCAGGTCGAATACCTGTCCGCCGCTTATCCTCATTTCACGTCACCTGCCTTGCTTGCTGAGACGGGCTCAAAGCGGTCTTTAACGGTAGAGCGCGATTCGATGAATTTCACGAAAATTCCCCCTGACTTTGGTATTTGTGGTTGAATTAATCCGCCTTTTTGCACAGCGGCCGCAGCCCTTGGCCGGCCCCGCAGCGGGCGCTGTTCAAAAACGTCCTCCGCCCTTAAAAAATCCCGGATTTGGCTTGACAGCGGCGAAAAAACTGGTAGTCTATAGCTATAGCAATCCGTGTATTCTCAGCACGAAGGAGGACACATTTGTAATGGATTTTCTTGGGATAGAGGTGCCGGTAAAGAACGTACCGGAGCTGGACGCCGGTTTCATACCGATGGGCAAGTTTTTCTCCGCCTTCCTTTCCGGCGCAAAGCAGCCGCTGGACATCGCGGTGGAGCGCGCCGGAGGCGAGGTAGCGGTCTACCGCACCTTCATACACGGCACGGCGGAGCTCGCCGCAGCCGACAGGTACTACGCCGACAGGCTGGTCAAGTTCCTGCTCTGGAGCAAGGGCGGGTTCCGGGTTCACATTGCCGGCAGCAACGAGATATATGAGTACATCGCAGCGGCCTACCGCAAGGGGGGAAGCCGCGAGTTCGACGCGGATTTCATGGCCAACGTCTACGAGCGCCCCTTCGAAGTCGTCAAGTGCGGCGCCGTCCCGGCCGAGTACAGCAACCCGCAGGCCGTTGGCCGCCACCTCGACGGCTGCCGCATCGGCTTCGACGCTGGCGGCAGCGACCGCAAGGTCAGCGCGGTGATAGACGGCGAGAGCGTCTTTTCCGAGGAGGTCGTCTGGTATCCCAAGGTCACAGCCGACCCGGACTACCACTACGACGGAATCGTCTCCGCGCTCAAGGCCGCGGCGGAGCACATGCCGCGAGTCGACGCCGTGGGCGTGTCCAGCGCCGGAATCTACATCAACAACCGCACGATGGTGGCCAGCCTCTTCCTCAAGGTGCCTCCCGAGCTCTTTGACGCGAAGGTCAAGGATATATACATCCGCGCCGTGCGCGACACCTTCGGCGACATCCCCGTAGTTGTCGCAAACGACGGCGACGTCAGCGCCCTCGCCGGCGCGATGAGCCTGGGCGAAAACAACATCCTCGGCATAGCGATGGGCACCAGCGAGGCCGTCGGCTACGTCGACGAAAACGGAGCCGTCACCGGCTGGCTCAACGAGCTGGCCTTCGCCCCCGTGGACGCGAACCCGGAGGCCATGGCCGACGAGTGGTCGGGCGACATAGGCTGCGGCGTCAAATACTTCTCACAGGACGGCGTCATCAAGCTTGCGCCGCGCGCCGGCATCGAGCTCAATGAGAACGACGCCCCCGCGCAGAAGCTCAAGGCCGTTCAGGCCCTGATGGAGGCCGGCGACGGCCGTGCCGAGGCGGTTTACCGCTCTATCGGCGTCTACCTGGGCCACACCCTGGCCTTCTACCACAGCTTCTACGGGCTGAAGTACGTCCTGCTCCTGGGCCGCGTCATGTCCGGCCGCGGCGGCGACATCATCCTCGAGACCTGCAAGGCCGTGCTCTCCGACGAGTACCCCGAGGCCGCGGGGCAGATAGTGCCCACGCTCCCCGACGAGAAGGCGCGCCGCGTCGGCCAGTCCGTGGCTGCGGCCAGCCTGCCCGCGCTGAACTGAACAGCTTGAAATCCAAGGGCCCGGCTGCGCCGGGTCCGGTATTTACGCTCACCCCGGGTGGGCGTTTTTTACTTTACGCTCTCGAGGAAGCGCAGGAAGGCCGCCTTGCCCTCCGGCGTGCGCTTGTACACGCCCGCGTGCTCGAGCACCTGGGCAAACACCAGCCCGGTCTCGCGCCGCACTATGTCGAGGGCGTTTTCGGCGCTGAAGCCGTACTTGCCGCGGAAGCCCTCGGCCCAGTCTGCGTGCTTTGCGGTGAGCTCGCTCGCGCGCAGGTCGTCTCCTCTCACTAGGCAGTCCGCGACGGCGGCCAGCTCAGTCTTGAGGCGGGCGGGCAGCACCGCGAGGCCCATAACTTCAATTAGGCCAATGTTCTCTTTCTTGATGTGGTGCAGCTCCGCATGGGGGTGGTAGAGGCCCAGCGGGTGCTCCTCGGTCGTGAGGTTGTTGCGCAGCACCAAGTCGAGCTCGTAGTCCCCGCCGCGCCGCCGCGCGATGGGCGTTATGGTATTGTGCGGCACGCCGTCCGTCTCGGCGTAGATGACCGCCGCCTCGTCGGTGTACTCGCGCCACCTGTGCAGGATATCATCCGCCAGGCTTACAAGCCGCCCGCTGTCGGCGCAGCGGATGCGCACGACGCTCATGGGCCACTTGACTATACCGGCCCGGACGTCCTCGTAGCCCGGGAACACGAAGGGCGTCTCTATCTCCGCCCGCTCCATGGCGAAGGTGTAGCGCCCGCCCTGGAAGTGGTCGTGGGCGAGGATTGAGCCGCCGACTATGGGCAAATCCGCGTTGGAGCCGACGAAGTAGTGCGGAAACTGCCTGACGAAGTCGAGCAGCTTGGCGAAGCAGTCGCGGTCTATTTTCATGGGCGTGTGGACGCGGTTCAGGCAGATGCAGTGCTCGTTGTAGTAGACGTAGGGCGAATACTGCAAATACCAGGGCTTGCCCGAGATTGTGATAGGTATGATGCGGTGGTTCTGGCGGGCGGGGTGGTTGACCCGGCCCGCGTAGCCCTCGTTCTCCGCGCACAGCTGGCAGCGGGGGTAGTCCGAGGCGGGCAGGTTCCTGGCCGCTGCAATGGCCTTCGGGTCCTTCTCGGGCTTGGAGAGGTTTATCGTGATGTCTATCTCGCCGTACTCGGTGGCGGTTTTCCACTGCACGTCCTTCGCGATGCGGTCGCGGCGGATGTAGTTGGTGTCCTGGCTGAAGGCGTAATACCAGTCCGTGGCGGCTTCGGGGCTCTCCCTGTAGAGCGCGTTGAACCGCTCGATAACCTGGGCGGGCCTCGGTGTGAGGCGGCCCATGAGCTCGCTGTCGAGCAGGTCGCGGTAGACGACGGAGTTTTCACTCAACACGCCGCGCGCGCAGGCGTCGTCGAGCAGCACGTCGAGCGTCTCCTGCAGCTCCACCTCGCCCGCATACCGCCCCGGGTCCTCCCAGCCGTCCAGCTTGAGCACGTCGAGGATGGTGTTGACACACCACATGTATTCGCACTCCGATATGAGGCCCTTTTGCAGCGCGTAGGCGGCCAGCCTGGCTATGCTCTCGTTCACCGACGGGGAATTAGCCATATCAAGTCCTCCGTTTCACTAAAGTAAACAGCCGTCAAACGGCCCGGACATTTAGTCCGGGCCGCAGCGGTCACAGCTCGTACCAGCGTATCTCGTTGGCGTCCAGGCTGAGCTCGAAGGAGCTGCCGTCGCCGCGATAGACCGTGGTGGACTGAGGCTCATATGTGTTGTTGACCACGCAGTATTTGCCGTTCTTCGGATAGGCGTGGACCTCAACGTTGTAGTTGGAGCTGAACCAGGTCAGCAGCTTGTCCTCCCCGTGGCTGCTCCAGAGTATGGCGCGGTGCAGCACACGGCTGTTGGAGAAGCTGTAGGGCAGGCCGGAAATGTACACGGCGCGGCCGGAGCCGAAGCTGTTGACGGCCATCTGCACTTCCTTCTCATGCTGGACAAGTATCTCCGTGCCCTCAAGGGCGTACATGTTCTTCTGGCCCTCGCCGAAGTCCGGCTCCCCGCCGCAGTCGGCGAGGATGAAGTGGCCGGGGTGCTCGTCCCAGTTGTACTTGTCGTAGCCGAGAGTGAAACCGGTCTCCTTCTCCACGCCCAGTACCTGCGCCAGCTGGATATAGCGGCCCTGGTACTGATGGCCGGAGGGCTCGCCGACGCCGATGAGGCCGCCGCCGTTATATACGAAGCGCTTCACGGCGCTGGACACCTCCGCGTCCTCCCACCAGGTCCCGCCGGTGTGGGCGGTGTCGCCGCCGCCGACGTTGATAAGCACGTCTATGCCGTCAAGCACGGACGGCTCCGCCTTTATGTCGTCGAAGCTGATGAACTTCACGTCGAAGGGCGCGCCGGAGAGCGCCTCGATGACGCCGGAATAGGAGTAGTTCTGCTTCTGGTAGAGGGCGTGGTGCACCATGTGGCAGCCCCAGGAGCGGGCGCGGCCCCAGGAATTGAGCACGGCCACGGTCTTGAAGCAGTACGGAGTGGTGCCGCGTATGTTCTCATAGAGCTCGCGGAACTCCTCGCACACGCTCTGGACGTAGTCGATGAACTCCGGGAACTCGCAGGCGAGCTTCAGATAGCCGCCGTAGCCGATGCGGTCAATAGGCTTGCGCAGTATGGCGCGGCGGGCTGTGACCCAGTTCTCCTTCGCCTCGCGGACGGGGTCGCCGCCGGGGTGGAAGGTGTCCGGGAAGAAGTAGGGCAGGAAGCGGCCCTCGGTGTACCTGACGCCGGGGATGTCGGATATGAGCCGGAGCGTGGAGCCGTTGCCGACGCTGCCGACAACGGCGTCGAGGCCGATATCCTTAAACTCATCCATATATGGCTCTGTGCCGATCCAGTGGTCGCCGAGGAACATCATGGCCTCTTTGCCCAGCTCATGCGTGATGTCCACCATCTCTTTGGCGAGTTTGGCGACCTCGCGGCGCTGGAAGGCCATGAAGTCCTGGTACTCCTTGGAGGGAATACGGTACTGGTTGTTGTAGTAGCCCTGGTCGATTATGAACTCGGGGCGGAACTTATATCCCGCCTCGCGCTCAAACTGCTCCAGGATGTAGGGGCTGACGCTCGCGGAGTAGCCGTACCAGTCGACATACTTCTCGCGCTTGAGCTCGTCAAACACCAGGGTGAACTGGTGGAAGAAGGTCGTGTAGCGTATTACGTCCACATAGGGGTGCTCCGCGATAAAGCGGCGCAGCCGCTCCATGGTGAACTTGTGCGTCTTGGGCTGGCGCACGTCGAAGGTTATCTGGTGCTCGAAGTCGGTCCAGCCGTTGGTTACGGCGTTGTACATATGCACCGGGTCCCAGATGAGGTAGGCGAGGAAGCTCACCGTGTAGTCGTGGAAGGCCTCCGGCGCGTCTATTATCACGCAGCCGGTGTCCGCGTCATAGCGCCAGGCCTCCGGGGAAAGCGGCTCGCCCGTCGTGCGGTCCATGACCTCCCACCAGCGCTTTATGTCGTCGCGGGTGTTCACTTCGAGCAGCTCACGGCTGATGCCGCACATCAGCTCTATGGCCAGCGGTCCGCCGGACGCGGTGTGGAAGCCGGTCATGATGTAGCACTGCTGCACCTCGTCGGGATTGGCCTTGGCCCAGGCGTTGTCCTTGCGAGTGGTGTAGTAGGTGGAATACACCTTGGCGTCCACCTTTTTGAGCTCTTCCGGGTAATCCGTGCCGTCGCAGTCGCGTATTGCGTCCGCGCCCCAGCGCCCGAGCAGCTCAAGGGTTTCGGGGACGACGTCCACATCCGTGGGTATGGTAACACGTCCCCTGTTGGTATTTGTTTCGCTCATAGCTGTCCTCCCGCCCTTCAGCGTCTATCCGTGAAGGGCTTGTTGTAAATAAAGAGCGCCCCGATAAGCAGGGCCAGGCCCACCAGCATTATAATGAGCCCTTTCATCTGTCCTGTCATCGTCCAGCCGCCTATGACGAGCGCCAGGCCCGCGACAAACAGCACCGCAATCAGCACGATGCGCAGGGCGGCATGTTCTTTCCAGAATTTCATGCTCTCACCTTAACCTTTCAGGCCGCCGACGGTCATGCCCTCGATGAGCTTCTTCTGCACACAGATATAGAGTATCAGCGTGGGCAGCATGACCATGACGAGGCCGGCGTACATGATGCCGTATTCCGCGGCCGACTGCTGCGCCTGCATCAGGTTAAGCAGGCCGACCGGCAGCGTTCGCGGACCGTTCGCGCTGCTGAGCAGCGTAAGCGAGATGATGTATTCGTTCCAGAAGGAGAGGAAATTGAAGAGGATGATTGTGACTATGGAGGGCTGTGCCATCGGGAATATTATGCGCACCATGGTTGTGCTGTAGCCCGCGCCGTCAATATACGCGGCCTCCTCAAAGTCGTGAGGCAGCGTGGCGAAATAGCCGGAGAGCAGATAGATGGTGAAGGGCAGCGCCGTCGCGGCGTACACCACAGCCAGCACGAATATGTTGTTGAGCAAGAAGCCCTCGCCGAACACGCTCCTCAGCCATGTGTCGCCGTCGCGGAGCATAAGGAAGATGGGGACGACTATGTAGTTGACGTTGATGAAGAGGCCCGCCATGAAGCATACGTTCAGGAAGTTGCGGCTCTTGAACTTGAAACGCGAGAGGCAGTAAGCCGCAGGCAGGGCCACGACTATAAGTATGACCAGCGCAAGGGCTGTGACGATTACGCTGTTGAGCATGTAGCTGCCCATGCTTGCCTTCTGCCAGGCGTCGACGAAGTTCTGCCAGTAGAAACCGGCGGGCAGCGCCCATGGGTTCTGATAGAACTCCGAGTTTTCCTTGATGGAGGCCATGAACACCCAGGCCACCGGAACTATGATAGTGATGGCTATGGCGATTAGCACGACGTATATAAATACCTTATACACCCTATCGCCTTTTGAGCTTGATTTAACCATAAGTCACCTCCTAGAATTCCAGCGGCGTGCGCTTTGTCGCGCGGTTCACCAGCGCGGACAGCAGGAAGGAGAAGAGGAATATCACGACGCCTATGGCCATGGAGTAGCCGTAGAGGCCGGCGTCCTTCTGTCCGTACATGTAGCTCAGCGCCACCTCGCTCGCGCCGTTGGGTCCGCCGGAGGTCATCGCCTTTACGAAGAGGAAGGCCATATTTATGGTGGAAATGATGAAGAAGGTCAGGGTGGTGCGTATATTCGTCCAGACAAGAGGTATGGTTATCTGGAAGAACTGGCGCGTGCGGCCCGCGCCGTCGATGGACGCGCTTTCATAGATATCCAGGGGTACGGCCGCCATGGACGCCATGTACATGACCATGTAGTAGCCTACCGCCTGCCATATCATTGCTATTATAAGGCTCACCATGACAAGGCTCTCGCCCTTCCAGAGGATGGGGTCGGTCATGTCGGTGAAAAGCCCGATTATACTGTTTAGCAGGCCGTTATCCGGCTTGTAGATAGCGGAGAAGATACCGGAGATAACGACCACGGAGAGGATGTTGGGGATGTAGAATATGACGCGGAAGAAGCTCCGCCCCTTTATCTTCTCGCGGGTGAGTATGCCGGCGAGCACAAGCGCCATGGCGAAGGTTATGATGGTGACCACAACAATGAGCAGAATCGTGTTCTGCATGGCCCGGATGAAATTGGAATCCGCAAACAGCAGCTTGAAGTTCTGCAGGCCGACGAAGGTCTCGGTGGGGGAATAAGCGCCCCTCTCAAAGAGGGACATGCGGAAGACGTTCAGGGTCGGCAGCACCATGAAGATGAAAAACAGGATAGTTGCCGGCGCCACACACAGGATGAGGAAGCCTGTGCGTCTTTTATTGCTTTTCACTCTTTCAGCTCCTCTCTTATAGAAGCGAGCGGCGATGAGCATAGACTGCTCATCGCCGCCTTGCCGTTATAACATTATTCCGCGGCAGAATTCAGCTGCTCACGCAAGCAGGTTGGCGCGCATCTGGTCGGTGGCGGAGATAATGTTGGCCCTCCAGTCGTCGATGGTCAGGGTGCCGCCAACGAGGGAGTTGATGGGCTCAAAGAACACGCTGGTGTTGTCAATGCCGGGGATCGGGCTGTACGCGGCGAAGGAACCCATAGCGGCGCCGGCGCCGGAGTCGTAGATGGAGTAGAACAGCTTGTTGTCGCCCTCGAGCTGGTCGGTCATGCCGCGGATGGGCTGCACGGCGCCGCCCTTGGCAAAGATGTCGGCCGCGGTGTCGCTGTACAGGAAGGCGATGAACTGCTTGGCGGCGTCGATGTTGGCGGCGCCGGCCGGGATCCAGGCCTGCTCCAGGAAGGTGTAGCTGTAGCCCATGCCGCCCTCTTCAAGGGCCGGGAGGGCGGTCATGCCCCACTGGAAGCCCTCGGCGCGCGGGGCCTCGGCCATCTCGCCGACTATCCAGGTGCCGTTCGGCATGAAGATCGCCTGGTTGTCGAGGACGAGCTGCTGGTTCATGGTGAAGTCCTGGTCGTTGGCCTGGGCCGGAGTGCTCGGGTGGGTGTAATCGGCCAGCTTGTCGAGAATCTCAAAGAGAGCGTCGGCCTCGGGGGTCTCCCAGATGCCCTCTTCAAAGCTGGTGGCGGCGTTGAAGAAGTCGCTGCCGCCGACAACGTTCATCAGGGCGTACAGGAAGGCGTCGAAGTAACCGGCGGTCGGGTAGGTGAAGAGGTAGATGCCCTCCTCAAGGGCCTTGTCGCCGAGCTCCCACATCTCATCCCAAGTGGTGGGAACGGTCCAGCCCTTCTCCTCGAAGAGGCCGGCGTTGTAGAACAGGCCGCAGGGGGAGTAGAACATGGGGGCGAGGTAGGTCTTGCCGTCGTTGTAGGGGTTGGTGGCGGAAGTGTCGGTGAAGCCCTCGATGATCTTGTCGCCGACGGTGACATCTTCGCCGGGGATGGTCATGTCGAGCACGTCGGTGATGTCGGCGATGAGCTTGTCGTTGATGAACTGCTCGGTCAGGCCGGCCTCACGGCCGGTGGCCAGGTGGATGACGTCGGGGTAGTCGCCGCCCTGCATGGAAGCGCCGATGACGTCCTCGAGGTTGCGCTCGACGGTGAGCTCAACCACAATGCCGGTCTGGGCGGTGAAGGCGTCGCAGACCTCCTGCCACATTCCGGGATAGGTCTCCTCGTAGGCGCTCTCAAGAGCGGCTACCTTGATGGTGGTGGTCTCTCCGGCGCCGCTCTCGGCAGGGGTCGGGTCGCCGGATCCGGCGGGCGCCGGATCCCCGCCGCAGGCGGCGAGGGCAAACACCATCACCAGAGCCAGGGCAAGGGCAAGCAGCTTCTTCAAATTCATCTTCATTTTCCTCCTTGCAAAATTTCCTAGAAATATAAATGCCAATACATGGGTCTTTTGGCATCACTCTTAAGACAAGTATATAGATTTCCGCCCCGATAACAAGCCACTTCTTGCGCAACTTTTTATAAATATTGCTTTAGTCATGTTTTTGATGTAAAATGCCCTATTTGACAGGGCTGAATTTATGCATAATGCGCAGAAGTCCAAGGCCATATTCTTCCTGTTTTGCCCTGTGTTGTCGGGTTAAAGCCTGAAAATGAGTTTTCAAAGTTGCGCAAACGGCGCAAAAACATTATAATATAAAACAACCGCACTATACTGCGAGGTGAGCGCATGACAAACGCCTATTACGACATAAAGCATGACGGCGGCGGCCCGCTTTCCCTGTCCGGGGCCAAGCTGCTGAACATAACCTGGGCGCAGTACAGCAGCGAGTGGAACTCCACGCTCCACGCCCATCGGCACGCGGAAATGTTCTTCATTTTGAGCGGCAGCGGGGTTTTTCAGCTGCAGCACGACAGTTTCCCGGTCGCCAGCCACAGCCTGGTCATAATAAACCCGGGCGTTATGCACGGCGAGCAGAGCGCCTCCGAGAGCCCTATGGAGTACATAGTGCTCGGCGTAGAGAACCTGGAAATGTCCGCCAACGAGCAGGGCTACGTCCTCACACATTTTCACAGGGATTGGGAGCCAATCTCCGGCTGCCTGCGGCTCATGCTGCAGGAGGTGCGCTCGGAGCAGGAGGGCTATTCGCAGGTGTGCCAGAGGCTGCTGGAGATTATACTTCTGCGCATACTGCGGCGGCGAGGCCTGTCCCTGGCCAGCGAGGCCGCCGGTCACGGCGACAAAGGCGAGTGCGGCATCGTCCGCCGCTACATAGATGAGCACTTCAAGGAGAGCATAAGCCTCGACCAGCTTGCAGAGCTCGCACACATCAACAAATACTACCTCGTCCACGCCTTCCGCAAGACCTACGGCACCTCGCCCATAAACTATCTCATATCCCGCCGCATACAGGAGAGCCGGTTCCTGCTGACCAACAGCGACCACTCGCTCTCGCAGATTGCGCGCATTCTCGGCTTCTCGTCGCTGAGCTATTTCTCGCAGAGTTTCCGGCGTGCCGAGGGCGTCAGCCCGCTGGAGTACAGGAAGCTGCACACTGCCGGGGAAGAGCGGTCCGTCACCGCAGTAGGGAGCTAGCCATGCCGCAGTATTCACCTCTGTACCCGGAGCGGCCGTTTACCGTCCGGGAGCTGTTCACCGTACACTACTTTGAATACGCCTCGGGCTACGCCTTTCACGGCGAGACGCACGACTTCTGGGAGCTGCTGTACGTCGACCGCGGCGCGATACACGTCACGGCCGGAGAGCATGTGTACGAGCTCCACCAGGGCCAGCTAATCTTCCACGCGCCCGGCGAATTCCATGCGCTGTCGTCGGACGGCGCCCCGCCGGACCTCATCGTCGTGAGCTTCAGCTGCGAGGGCGCAGATATGTCCCGCTTCCGCGGCCTGGTGACGCAGGCGGGCAGGGCGGATCGCATGCTGCTGGCCCGCATCGTCTCCGAGAGCGGCTCCGCCTTCTCAACGCCGCTCGACGACCCCGCAACCACCGCCCTGCAGCGCGCGCCCGACGCGCCCTTCGGGGCCGAAGCCCTGGCCTGCGCGGCGCTGGAGGAGCTGCTTGTCCGTCTGGCGCGCCGCATGACCGTGCGCGGGGGCAGTCCCGACGCGGCCGCTGCCAACGCCGACGGCTTCGAGCGCACGGTTGAATACCTAGAACGCCATGTAGGCGAAAACCTGAGCCTGGAGCAGGTCTGCCGCGACAACTACCTGGGCCGCAGCCAGCTGCAAAAGCTCTTCCATGAGCACACCGGCGGCGGGGTAATGGAGTATTTCGGGCGCCTTAAGATAAACGCCGCCCGCCGCATGATACGCGCCGGCCGCAGCAACTTCACGCAGATAGCCGCACTCTGCGGCTTCCAGAGCGTACACTACTTCTCGCGCCGCTTCCGGCAGCTCACGGGCATGTCCCCCAGCGAATACGCGCAGAGCGTCAGGATGCTGCTGGAGTTCCCCAGCAGCTCTCCGGACGATAGTACAAACAATTTGTAATATCGTCTATTTCTTTTCGGACGCGGGACGTATACAATACCAGGTGTAATTCCGGGGGCTTTCCCGGTTCAAATGCTAATAAAGGAGCGGTTTTCATGTCCATTCTCGTTACCGGCGGCGCCGGATACATCGGCAGCCACACCTGCGTTGAGCTCGTCGAGGCGGGCTATGACATCGTTGTCGCCGACAACCTCAGCAACTCCTGCGAGGAAGCGGTCCACCGCGTGGAGCACATAGTCGGCAAGAGCATCCCCTTCGTCAAGGCCGAGCTGACTCACGCCGACGAGGTGGAGGAGCTCTTCGAGCGCTTCGGAGATATTGATTCCGTCATCCATTTTGCCGGCCTCAAGGCTGTCGGCGAGAGCGTCGCCAAGCCGCTGGAGTACTATTACAACAACCTCACCTGCACCCTCGAGGTGCTCAAGGCCATGCGCCGCCACAACGTGAAGAACTTTGTCTTTTCCTCCTCCGCCACGGTCTACGGCGACCCCGAGCGCGTGCCGATAAGCGAGGACTTCCCCACCGGCGGCACCACCAATCCCTACGGCACCACGAAGCTCTTCCAGGAGCGCATACTCATGGACTACTGCGCCGCCGACCCGACGATGAACGTCGCACTGCTGCGTTACTTCAATCCCATCGGCGCGCATGAGAGCGGCCTCATCGGCGAGGACCCGCGCGGCATCCCCAACAACCTCGTGCCCTACATCGCCCAGGTGGCCGTCGGCAAGCTTGAGAAGCTGCACGTCTACGGCGACGACTATCCCACCCACGACGGCACAGGCGTGCGCGACTACATCCACGTCGTCGACCTCGCCCGCGGCCACGTCGCTGCTCTCAAGAAGCTCGCCCAGAACTGCGGCCTCTTCACCTGCAATCTCGGCACCGGCAAGGGCTACAGCGTCCTCGACGTGCTGCACGCCTATGAGAAGGCTTGCGGCAAAACCCTGCCCTACGTCATCGACCCGCGCCGCCCCGGCGACATTGCCGAGTGCTACGCCGACCCCGCAAAGGCCCGCGACGAGCTGGGCTGGGAGGCCAAATACGGCATCGAGGAGATGTGCGCGAGCTCATGGAAGTGGCAGAGCGCCAATCCGAACGGCTACAACCGCTGATTAACCGCGCGCGGCAATTTGCCGTGCACACGGCCACCAGCCACGGCTGGTGGCCGCACGCTCGCTGAGCGGATTCCATTTGCCGCGACCGGCAGGTTCTGCAAAGCCCAAAGCTGAATTTTAGGGGGATAAGGAATATGAACAAACCTGTTCTTGTCGTCATGGCCGCCGGTATGGGCAGCCGTTACGGCGGGCTCAAGCAGCTTGACCCCGTGGGGAACCACGGCCAACTCATAATCGACTACTCGATATACGACGCGCGGCGCGCGGGGTTCGAGACCGTCGTATTTGTAATCAAGCACGAGATAGAGGACGCCTTCAAGTCCGGAATCGGCGACCGCCTGAGCAGGGTCATAGACGTGCGCTATGCCTATCAGGAGCTCGGCGACCTGCCGGAAGGCTACTCCGTACCCGAGGGGCGCGTGAAGCCCTGGGGCACCTGCCACGCCATACTCGCGGCCAGGGACGTGATTGACGGCCCCTTCGCCGTTGTCAACGCCGACGACTACTACGGCCCTGAGGGCTTCAGGGCCATCTACGACTATCTGTCCTCCAACCCGGACAAGCCCGGCTGCTATGAGTACGCCATGGTCGGCTACCGCCTCGGCAACACCGTGACCGAAAACGGCTCCGTTGCGCGCGGCGTCTGCGAGGAGGACGCGGACAATTTCCTCCTGCGCGTCACCGAGCGCACCCGCATCGAGGCCGAGGGCGCCGACGCGCGCTTCACCGAGGACGGCGGCGAAACCTGGACGCATCTGAGCGGCGACACCGTCGTCTCCATGAACCTCTGGGGCTTCACCAGGAGCTTCATGGACGAGGCCCGCGCCCGCTTCCCCGCCTTCCTGGACAAAGCCCTCGCAGAAAACCCGCTCAAGGGCGAGTACTTCCTGCCGAGCGTAGTCAGCCAGCTGCTAGACGAGCGCAAGGCGCGCGTAAAGGTGCTGCGCAGCGCCGACAAGTGGTACGGCGTGACCTACCGCGAGGACAGGCCCGTTGTGCTCAAGGCCATAGCCGACATGACTGCGTCCGGGCTCTATCCCGACGACCTCTGGGGGTGCGGAAATGTCTAAAGCTGAGCAGTATTTGAACGAGGCCCTGGCGGCCTGGGACTTCGGCGGCGAGCTCGTCGGCGCCGTGCGCTACGGCCACGGACACATCAACGACACCTTCTGCGTCCACACGCAGCCGGGCGAGGAGCCCTGCCGCCGCTTTATACTCCAGCGCCTGAGCTCCGCCGCCTTCAAGCACCCGGAGCAGGTCATGACGAACATCGCGGGCGTGACCGCCTACCTCGGCAAACGGCTCGAGGCCGAGGGCGGCGACCCCTCGCGCGAGACGCTCACCGTGTTCACGACCGCCGACGGCAAGCCGTATTACACTGACAGCGAGGGCAGCGTCTGGCGCTGCTACCCCTTCATCGAGGGCACGGTCTGCCTGCAAAACGCCGAGACGCCGGAGCTCTTCGCGGCCTCCGGGCGCGCCTTCGGCCGCTTCCAGCGCGAGCTGAGCGGCTACAGCGCCGACACCCTCTATGAGACGATACCGCATTTCCACGACACCGAGGACCGCCTGGCCAAGCTGCGCGCCGCCGTCGCGGCCGACTCCGAGGGCAGGGTGGCCGAGGTTGGACCCGAGCTGGCCTTTGTCAACGCGCGCGAGGGCGACTGCTCCGTCGCGCTGCAGGCCCTTCGTGAGGGCAAGCTGCCGCTGCGCGTCACGCACAACGACACCAAGCTCAACAACGTGCTCATCGACCGCAAGAGCGGCGAGGGCATCTGCGTCATAGACCTGGACACCGTCATGCCCGGCCTCTCAATAAACGACTTCGGCGACTCCATCCGCTTCGGCGCAAACGACAACGAGGAGGATGAACCCGACCAGAGCAAGGTCCACTTCAACCTCGGGCTCTACGAGGTCTACACCCGCGCCTTCCTTGAGGGCGCCGGAGGCGCTCTGACCGACGCCGAGCTCGACTACCTGCCCTGGGGCGCAAAGCTGATGACGCTCGAGTGCGGCATCCGCTTCCTCACCGACTACCTCGAGGGCGACCACTACTTCCACATCCAGCGCCCGCGCCAGAACCTCGACCGCGCGCGCACACAGTTCAAGCTGGTGCAGGACATGGAGGAGAACTGGGACGCCATGCGCGCCATCGTAGACAAATACCGCGCCTGAAAGACACAGATGTGCGATGCGGAGCCGAAGCTCCGCATCGCACTTTTTGCGTCGAGCACATGCACCTGCACATACAAGGCCGCCTTCGGCCATGCTGCCGCCTTTTCGCGCCACAGGGGATAAAACGCGCCCGCGCAGCCAAAGATGCGCGGCCCGCCCACGGATGCCCTGTTGCTGCGAAGCGGCCAACAGATACAAATAATTGCGAAACCGTTTTCTCTATTATTTAAGTCGCCGTTGTTTAATCTGACTTATTATTGTTATTATATTCCATTTTTAACGGAACTATTGCTCAAATATGTCTAATATTATTTGTCAATATTGTCTGTTACCACTAATATATCAGTTTCTTAATTTCGCATTGACGCGTCTGTTTTGCAATGCTAGTATGACCTCAGAGACGTATTAAACCCAACGGAATGGAGGTCAAAAAATGAAAAAACTGATGGCTTTGCTGCTCTGTGTGCTTGTGGTCGCCTGTCTCGGCACGTCGGTCATGGCAGACGAGGGCGGAGCGGATGAGATGGTGCCTGTGCTCGCAGATGTGCCCGACGGATGGGAAAGCCCGTGCTGCTGGGCTTGGGCAGACGACGGCACGAACGCCTTTGCGGCCTGGCCGGGCGGGCAGATGGAGCCGCTCGGCGACAGCGGCTGGTACTACATATATGTGCCGGGCTTCGTGCAGAACGTCATAATCAGCGCCAACGAGGCGAGCGTGCAGACCGCGGGCGACGTGGTTGAGGCCGGGCGCGAGGTCTGGATAGCCATTGCCGACGACCTGACGACCACCGTGAGCTACGATGCGCAGTCGGAAGTTGAGATACCCGCATATGTCGAGACTTTCACTGTCCACGCCTATGTCCCGCTCGAGTGGGAGAGCGTTAGTATTTCCGCCGACGGCGGCGAGCCGGCGGCCATGTCCGGCGGCGAAGAGGGCTGGTTCACCGCCAGCGTCCCCGTAACGGCGGCGTCGATTGTCCTCAGCGGAAACGACGGAGCCGCCGCCACAGAGGCCGTCGCGATAGAGCCGCAGGAGGTCTGGGTGACCGTGTACAACGACCTCTCGTATGAGGTCAGCTACGAAGACCCCGACGCGCCCGACGCCGAGCCCATCACCGTCTACGCGCAGGTGCCAGCGGACTGGGCCGGCCCCTGCTGCTGGGCCTGGTCGGCTCCGGACGGAACCAACGCCTTCTCCGCCTGGCCCGGCGAGGCCATGACCGAGGTCGAGGACGGCTGGTACTCCATCGAGGTGCCGGGCTGGGTGAACTCCATCATCATCAACGCCAACGAGGGCGGCGTGCAGACGAGCGACCTCTCCGTCGAGGTGGGCAAGGACGTGTGGATAAGCGTCGCCGACGCCGAGAACGCCACGGTCAGCTACGAGCGGCCGATCGGCGAGGTTCCTGAGGAATCCCCCGCTCCGAGCGAGGCCCCGGCTGCGGACAACGGCGGCGGGAACAGCACCGTCATCTGGGTCGTTGTGGTCATCGTTGTGATTGCTGTCATCGCGGCCATAGCCGTGGCGGTCAACAAAAAGAAAAAGAAGTAACTTCTTCATCATTTTCCTGTCACACTCAAAAAGGGCGGGCGTGCAAAGCGCGCCCGCCCAGCGGTAATTTATGGGGGTACAGCATGAAAAAACTCTTTTCACTCCTGCTCGCGCTTGCAATGATCTTTACGCTCGCGGCCTGCGGCTCGCAGGAGACGGACACAAACAGCATCGTAATATGGCACGACAAGGAGGACGCCGTCGCCGAGGTGCTGCAAAGCTACTTAAACGAGGCGCTGCCGGATCTGAACATCACGCTCGAGAAAAAGACGAGCCTCACCGACTCGCTCAAGCTGGTGGGCAACGACCCCTCCAGCGCGCCGGACATGTTCATCTTCGCGCACGACAAGATAGGCGTCTTTGCCGAGATGGGCATACTTGCGCCGGTAGAGGAGCTGCTGCCGGAGGGCGAGCTTACAAACTACCTCGGCATGACGACCGAGGCCGCGACCTACAAGGGCACGGTCTACCAGCTCCCGCTCTATTTTGAGACGCTGCTGTTCATGTACAACCGCCGTTATATGACGGACGACATGGTGCCCTCCACGACGGAGGAGCTTTACTCCTACATGGAGGCCAACACCGGCCGCGACCGCTACGGCTTTGTAGAGCAGCACTCGACGGCCTATTACTCCGCGGCGTGGATACACGGCTTCGGCGGAGAGATAATCAATGCGGACGGCGAGCCGTTCCCCGACGCAGACGCGGTAAAGGACGCGCTTGAGTACCACCTCAAGTTTGTGCAGCTCATGCCGGGCGAGACTGAATATTCCACCGTCAACACGCTGTTTCTGGAGGGCAAGGCCGACTCGACCATCGGCGGGCCGTGGATGGTGCCCAGCGCGCGCGAGGCGGGCATAGACCTCGGCATAGCGCCCATGCCCACCGTGGACGAGACGGGCGAGCCGCTCGCGCCGTACTCCGGCGTACAGGGCGTGCACGTCCTCACCTTTGCCGCCGAGAACAAGCCAGACGCCGTGAGGGCGGTGCTTGAGGCGCTGTGCTCTCCGGATATAGGCGTGCAGCTCGCGCTCGCCAGCGGCTGCGCCCCGGCGCGGGCCGAGTGCTACGACGACGAGGCCGTTGCAAACGACGAGCTCGTGCAGGCCATGCGCTCCACGGCGGAGATAGCCGTACCCATGCCGAACATCCCCGAGATGGACGTGATGTGGACGGTCATGAGCAACCTGCTGACGGACGTGAACCTCTCCGGCCGCGCCGTGGACGAGAGCTTCGACGAGGCGATGGGCGAGGCCGAAAACCTCATAGCGAACATGCAGTGAACATGAAAAAACGCACCAAGAGCATAATAAAGAGCTATCTCGTCTCCGGACCGTCGCTGCTGCTCATCGCGCTCATCGTCGTATTCCCGATACTCTACACCTTCTTCATCTCGCTCACGAACATGAGCGTCTACCACTGGTTCGACTTCACGGTCATAGGGCTACAGAACTACTGGCGCGCGCTCTTTGTGTTCGACTCCGGATTCCTCTCCGCGCTGGGCGCGACGGTGCTGTGGACGTTCGTGAACATGGTCATACAGCTCGTCGCGGCCTTCGTGCTCGCAAGCCTGCTGAACGTAAAAAAGCTCCGTCTGCGCAAGCTCTACAAGACCCTGCTCATGTTCCCCTGGGCGATGCCGGGCTATGTGTCTATCCTGCTCTGGAAAACCGGCATGTTCAACAGCGAATTCGGCCTTCTCAACCAGTGGATGGAGGCCCTGGGACAGCAGACGGTGCGCTGGCTCTCCACGGACGTGTCGGCCTTCATCTGCTGCACGGTGGTGAACTTATGGCTCGCGCTGCCGTTCATGATTATGATAATGGACGGCGCGCTGCAGAGCATCGACCAGAGCTATTACGAGAGCGCGCTGCTCGACGGCGCGAGCTGGCTCGAGCGCACGCGGTACATCACCATCCCGTCCATAAAGCCCATCATCGCCCCGGCGGTGATAATCACCGTGTTCACCACCTTCAAGCAGTTCGACGTCGTGTACCTGCTCACGCAGCAGATGGGCGCGCGCACGGGCTCAAACTTCCACACGATATTGACTTACGCCTATGAGAACGCCTTCGTCACGAACAACTACGGCTACAGCTCCGCCATATCCATAATCATTTTCATCTTGATGCTCGTCTTTTCGGCGCGCTTCAAGCTTGCAGGGGAGGAAACGCTATGAAAAAGCGTGTGCGCGAAAAGATAGGCCTCACGGCGCTGAACATATTCTTTATCGTCCTCTGCTTCGTGACGCTCATACCCATACTCTACGCGCTGAGTGTGTCGTTCTCGGGGACGAACTCGCTTTTGAGCTCGGACTTCTCGTTCATACCCAAGGATTTCACGCTGGCTAACTACGCTGAGGTGTTCACCGGCGAGGACATAATGACCTGGTTCGGCAACAGCATCCTGCTGGCCGCGGCCACGGTGGCCATCTCGCTGGCGGTTAGCGTCCCGGCGGCGTACTGCTTTTCCCGCCGCCGCTTCCCGGGGCGGAGGCTCGTCCTTCGCTGGCTGGTGCTTTTAAACTCCTTCCCGGCCATACTCAGCATGTTCGCCGTGTACCGGCTGCTTCAGCCGATGGGGCTCATAAACCACCGGCTGGGCCTTATCATAGTCTACACCGGCACTATGGCGGTGTTCTCGCTCTGGAACATGAAGGGCTACTTCGACACCATACCCGTGGACATAGAGGAGGCCGCGCGCATAGACGGGGCAACCGACGTCCAGGTCGTGACGCGCATCGTCATGCCGCTCGCCAAACCCAGCGTGATAGTCACCGCCCTGATGGTGCTCATCTATGTCTGGAACGAGTACATCTACGCCACGACCTTCATGACCGGCGAGGCGAACTACACCCTCGCCGCCGGGCTCTACGCCCTGCAGGCGACCGAGATGAGCGGAAGCTGGCCCGTATTCGCCGCAGCAAGCATCGTGGTGTCGCTGCCGGTGCTGATAATCTTCTTCCTGTGCCAGAAGCACATGACTTCCGGCCTGACCGCTGGGGGTGTTAAGGGATGAATTTTGCCGCAATAGAGCACCGGCCCGTGAGCGAATACTGCCACGGGCTGGACGAGGGCCGCATCGTCTACCGCCTGCGCTGCGCGCGCGGCGACCTCGAGCGAGTGACGCTCTCCTACGGCGACACGGCCTGCCGCGTGACGCCCATAATCTTCACCCCGGTGGAGATGGAGCTCGCCGCGAGCGACGAGTACCACGACTACTGGCAGGCCGTCGTGGAGAGCAAATACTACCGCGTCTACTACTATTTTACTCTCTACGGCGGCGGAGAGTGGACGTATTACTACGGCGGCGAGTTCACGAAGTCGCTGGTGGACGACCGCTCCGAGTACTTCAAGCTGCCCATAAACCACCGCGCGGACATAGCTCGAGTGCCTGACTGGGCGCGCGACGCCGTGGTATACAACATCTTCCCCGACAGCTTTGCCTCCGGCGAAGGGAGCATACCCGGCTCCGGCGCCGAGCTCTTCCACAACGGGCAGCGAGTACGCGGCAGGCTGGGCGGCACGCTCGACGGCGTGGCGGCGAACGCGAAGTACATACGCTCCATGGGCTTCAGCTGCGTGTATTTGAACCCCATCTTCGCTGCGGGCGAGTACCACAAGTACGACACCATAGACTACATGCACGTCGACCCATGCTTCGGCGGGGACGGGGCCATGCGCCGCATGGTAAAGGCCCTTCATGCCGAGGGTATACGCGTAATCATAGACGGCGTGTTCAACCACTGCGGCTGGCGCTTCTGGGCCTTTGAGGACGTGATTAAAAACCAGGAGCGCTCGCGCTACCGCGACTGGTTCTACGGCCTCACGTTCCCCGTTGAGCGGCCTGCAGACCCGGAGGCGTATCCGGGCTACACTACCTACGCCTATGAACGCATGATGCCCAAGCTGAACACAGCCAACAGAGAGGTGCGCGAGTACCTCTGCGGAGTGGGCCAGTACTGGATAGAGGAGTTCGGCGTGGACGGCTGGAGGCTCGACGTGGCCAGCGAGGTGGACGACGGCTTCTGGCGGGCGTTCCGCGCCGCCGTCAAGGCGGTGAAGCCCGACGCCCTGCTCATCGGCGAGGTCTGGGAGACCGCCAGGCACTGGCTGGACGGGGACATGTTCGACTCCACGATGAACTACGACTTCCGCAAGCACTGCCGCCGCTTTTTCGCAGAGGGCTCCCTTGACGCTTACGGCTTTGCCGCGCGGTGCTCGGATATGCTCATGCGCTACAAGCTGCAGATGACAGGCGTGCAGATGAACCTGCTCGACAGCCACGATGTGAGCCGCTTCCTCTCCGTCTGCGGCGGGGATAAGCGCAGGTACAGGCTCGCCCTGCTCTTTCTCATGTGCTTTGTGGGCATGCCCATGCTCTTCTACGGCGACGAGCTGGGTATGGAGGGCGTCGCCGAGCTCGACTACCGCTCGCCCATGCCCTGGGGCAGCGGCGACACGCACTTGCGGGACTTCGTCCGCCGCGCCATTGCGCTCCGGCACGAGCGCACAGAGCTGCGGCGCGGAAGCTTCCGCGTAATTAGCGCACAGCCCGGAAGCGGGCTGCTGGCCTTTGAGCGCCGTTACGGCGGCAAGGCCCTTGCCGTATGCCTGAACGCCGGCGGCACACCGGCCCCGGCTCCCGCCAGCGGCGAAACACTCTGGGCGGACGGCCTTGAAAACGGCGTCCTGGCTCCGTGGGGCTTCGCCGTTTTTGAGAAATAGGGTACGAAATTATACCACCGCGCACCGCGCGGTGGTATAATGCCATATGGGAGGCGATAGCATGGCGGTCACGATAAAGGACGTCGCGCGCGAGGCGGGAGTGTCCGTATCCACGGTGTCAAAGGTCATAAACGGGCACTACAGCATTTCTGCGGCCACGGCCGGGCGCGTGCGCGAGACGATGCGCGCGCTCCAATACTACCCGAACGCCAGCGCCCAGAGCTTTGCGCGCGGCGCAACGCACCGGGTCGTGCTGCTCGCCGACCTTTACCGCAACATTGCCTTTGAAAACCCGCACATGTTTGAGATATTCGCCGGCGTGGAGGAGGCGCTCCGCCGTCGGGGCTATTCCCTCGAGCTGCGCGGCACGGACAAAACCGACGCCAGCGGCGCGGCGGAGGAGATAATCGCGCGCCGGGAGGCAGACGCGCTGCTTGTGCATGTCTCCGTGATGTCCCACGCGCTCAGCGCGCTTTTGACGGAGAAGCGCTTTCCGCACATGGCGTTGGGCGTCCCCGGCTTCCCCAGCCAGGTCTGCTGGGTGGATATAAACCACGTCTACTCCGGGGTGCTCGCCGCTTCGCACCTGGTCAAGCGTGGCTACAGGCGCATAGCCTTCATAGGCGGGCGCGACTATGACCTGAGCTCCACGAACCGCCTGGAAGGAGTGCGCAAGGGGCTTGAGGACGCCGGAGTACCCATAAGCGAGAACTTCATCTGGCTCGGCGACTCCACGCTTGCAGACGGCGAGCGCATGGCCGGACGCCTGCTGGGCCAGTCGCCCAGGCCCGACGCCGTGATCTGTGCGAACAACTATCTCGCGCTCGGCTGCGTCGAAGCCATACACGCCTCCGGGCTGCACATACCGGCGGACATAGGCGTAATGACCTTCGACGACTACCCGTTTTCCCGGCAGACGAACCCGCAGCTCACCACTGTAGATATCGACGTGCGCGACATGGGCGCTCAGGCCGCCGACTTGCTGCTGAGCGTGATTCGCCATCCGAACAAGCAGGTGCAGATGTATATCACCACCTCAAACCTGATAGAACGTCAGTCTACCGCCGCGTTAAACCGCAGAGGCTGATGCGCAGCTTTCCATACGAAGTCACTCAGGCCTGCCGATGGAGCGGCAAAACGAAACCTGGCGTTGATTAACGCCAGGTTTCGTAGCTGATTAACTTATATCCCGCTTAGAATTCACGGTCTCGCCGAACCCCGTCGCTGCAGCTTTGCATATCGCAAATCACTTTTTGCGCGCCTTTTTGTTGCGCTCCCAAATCATCGCAAGACCCTTCATCGTCAGGTCGTCGTCCAGCTCCAAATCGTGCTGGCAGTACGGGATTATCCTCCGGGCGAGATACCCGGTAGCCACGAGAGCGGCCCTTTCGCCGAGCTCCGCCTCGAAGCGGTCTATCATGCCGTCTATGGCCGAGGCCGTGCCGAACACTGCGCCTGACTTCATGCAGTCGTTGGTGTTTGTGCCGATGCAGCATCTGGGCGCCTCAAAGGTTATGCTCGGCAGGAGCGAGGCCGTGCCGGCCAGCGCCTCGAGCGACACCGCCGCTCCGGGCAGGATGGCCCCGCCGAGCAGGCGGCTCCTCTCGTCGATGACGTAGATGGTCGTCGCAGTGCCGAGGTCGGTGATTATAACCGGCGGCGTGCGGCCCGCGAGGGCGGCGACGGCGCTGGCGACCAAATCTGCGCCCAGCGTGGACGGGTCGTCTATGCCGATATTCAGCCCGGTCTTGACGCCCGCACCGACGACAAGCGGGACACAGCCGGTGACCAGATGCGCCGCCTCCTTGAGCACCTCGAGCAGCGGCGGCACGACGCAGGCAATGGCGGCGCCTTCGAACAACGCCGTATCCATGCCGCGCATGCGCAGCGCCGAGCTTATCAGCACGGCGAGCTCGTCCGCAGAGCGCCTCTCTGAGGAAAACTGCACCTTACAGAGCAGCTTGCCGTCCTCAAGGCACCCGGCAGATATGCTTGTGTTTCCCGCGTCGATGGCCAGCAGCATGTTACGCCAGCGCCCTCACGCGGTAGTTGATGATGCGCTCGATGACGCTCGAGAGCACTATGTTGAGGGTCAGCTCCACAAGGAAGTTGAATCCGACGAGGGTGAAGATGATGAAGGGCAGCATTGCGGTGCCGTTGGTCCAGGACACCAGCGTGTCGTTGAAGAAAACGTAGACGCCGACGATGAAGAGGCCGGTGTTCACGATGGGGCTGACGACGGCCGCGGCAAACACTCCGCCGATGCCGCTCTTCCTGGCGACGAACCTGTATGCGGCGGCGGCGGCCAGACCGGCCAGAGCGCCCTTGCCGATGCAGATCACGGTGGTGAGGAAGGGGTTGAGGTTCCAGAGCAACGCGCCGGTCGGGTCAATATTGGCGATGCTCATCAGCCAGACGACGACGCCGAACACGCCGCCGAGCCAAGCGCCGCCGCGCACGCCGTACAGCGCGCTGCCGACCACGATGGGCACGAGCGTGAGCGTTATCGGAGTCGCGCCGACCTTGATGTATTCGGCCACGAACTGCAAAACAATAACCAGGGCAGTGAGGATGGAAAGGCCCACCATGCGCCTGGTTTTCTCGGTGTTTACACTACTCATATTAAATTACCTCCTGCTGCTGTTCCAGGTCCAGCCCGGATATAGCGCACCTATGATTATACACAGGCTTAACAAAAAAGCAAGGCTTTTTTCGTGGAAATTACAAGCACTTTTTCGTGCACTTTGCGCAAAAAGATTAAAAAAGCGGCGGGCCGTTCAGGGCCCGCCAAAACAGGGTTGTGGGATAAAGATATGAGCCGGGTCACCGCTTGTTGACCGGTTTGGCCGGTCAGCAATTGGATAAGCTGTGCTCTAATAATAGCGCGCCGGGCAAAACTTTGCAAGAGCGAAAGGCGTCGCAAATTCACTTGTTTTGTCGAACGCATAAAATTGCTTTTTCGCGGCAATGCTATGGCATGAGAAATAGCAAAGGAGGCCGCAAGGCATGATAATGGATCGCATTGCCCTGGTACTCGCCATAATCGGCGGCATCAACTGGGGCAGCATCGGGCTGTTCCGTTTCGACATAGTCGCATGGCTGTTCGGCGGACAGACCGCAACCGTCAGCCGCGTCATTTACACCCTCGTCGGACTGGCCGCGCTCTGGTGCATATCCCTGTTGTTCCGCTCCAGGGAGGACGAGGTCACGGAGTGACGCGGCGCAAAAAGGCTCTGGCCTCTGCCAGAGCCTTTCGCGTATTTTACTTGAGCACGGCGCCCTCGGCGGCGGAGGACACGAGCCGCGCGTAGCGGTCGAGGTAGCCGCCGAAGCGCTTCGGCTCCGGCGCTTTCCACTCGGCGCGGCGAGAAGCGAGCTCCTCGTCCGAAACGAGCACGTCGAGTCGCTTGTTTATGACGTCAACGCGAATCTGGTCGCCGTCGCGGATGAGGGCAATCGGGCCGCCAGCCGCGGCCTCGGGGGAGATGTGGCCGACGAAGCAGCCGTTGTTCGTGCCGGAGAAGCGACCGTCGGTTATGAGGGCGGTGCTTGTGCCGAGGCCCTGGCCGTTCAGGAGCTTCATGGGCAGGTACATCTCGCGCATGCCGGGGCCGCCTTTGGGGCCCTCGTAGCGCACGACAATGACGTGGCCGGGCTTAATCTTGTGGGCCTTGATGGCCTCGACGCAGTCGTGCTCGCCGTCGAAGCAGATGGCTGTGCCGGTGAACTGCCGCACCTCGGGCGCGATGGCCGCAGGCTTCGCCACACCGGTGTCCGGCGCGATGTTGCCGCGCATGATGGCCAGGCCGCCGAGCGTGCTGTGCGGGTTGTCCATAGTGCGGATGAGGTCAGGGTTGGCGGGATACATATTGCGGAAGGCCTTCAGGTTCTCGCCCAGGGCGCGGCCTTCGGCGGTCATAACGTCGAGGTGCAGTACGCTTGTCATCTGCTTCATGACCTCGGGGATGCCGCCGGCCTTGTACAAATCTTCGCAGTCGTAGATGAGCGAGGCCGGGTCGACCGCCGCGATGTGCGGGACTATCTCGCTGTACTTGTCGAAGGTCTCCATGACCTTAGCCGTGTCGAAGCCCAGCTCGTGGGCGATGGCGCAGGTGTGGATGACGGCGTTGGTGCTGCCGCCCACGGCCATGAGCACCATGATGGCGTTCTCTATGGCGTCCCAGCTCATAATCTGGCGGGCGGTGATGCCGCGCTTGACGAGCTCGACGGCCTTCTCGCCGCTCCTGAAGGCGCAGCGGCGGCGCTCGTTGTAGACGGCGGGGATGAGGCCGCTGCCGGTGAGGCCGAGGCCGAGGGCTTCGCCGAGCACGCTCATCGTGTTGGCGGTACCCATGAACTGGCAGGATCCGCAGCTGGGTGCGCACACCGTGGTGAGGTCCTGGAGCTCCTCAAGGGTTATCTCGCCCTTGCTGTATTTGCCGAGGCCCTCGGAAATGCTGGTGGTGTCGCTGCGGACCTTCTTGCCGAAGGGGGGCGCGCTCAGCGTGCAGCCGCCGGGGACAAAGACGCAGGGAATATCCAGCCTGGCCGCGGCCATCAGCATGCCGGGGATTATCTTGTCGCAGCTGGCCAGCAGCACCAGGCCGTCGAGGCGGTGGGCGCGGGCCTGTATCTCAATGGCGTCGGCTATGTTCTCGCGGGAGGGCAGGACGTAGTGCGCGCCCTCGTGGTTGTCGGTGATGCCGTCGCAGCAGGCGATGATGCCGAACTCGACCGGCGTGCCGCCCGCGCGGTAGACGCCGTACTTCACCTGCTCGGCCAGGCTGCGCAGGTTCATGTGGCCGGAGACCATCTCGTTGAAGGAGTTAGCTATTCCGATGATGGGACGGCCGAGGTCGTCGTCCGTATAACCGCAGGCCTTGTAGCAGGTCTTGTTGGATATGAAGTCAAAGGTGTTGAATGCGCCTATTTCGTGTTTTTCCATGTCTGTCACTCCTCTACTATTGGGCAGGTCAGGGCGCCGCAGGGCAGCACCATGAGCTCCTTGAGCTCCGGCTTATCCTGCTTGATAAGCGCCCACGCCTCCTCGGGCGTCTTGACGGGTATCATGCCCGCCTTGCGCACCTCCTCGTCGGACAGGCCGCTGATGAGGTACACCTTCATGTGCCAGAGATAGCGCATCGTCAGCAGTGAAATGGCCATCTCGGGGTCATAGCGCTCATAGCTCTGCTTTTCCCAGAGCTTCTCGTAGCTCTCGCACTCAAAGCCCTGCCTGTAGCCCTCGGGGCCGAAGCCCTGGAAGCACTCGGCGCAGAGCACGACGGAGGAGCCGTCGTTCATCGCAAAGCCGCCGTTGTGCAGGCCCTTGACGCTCTGGAACAGGTTCACGTCCTTGGGCGCGCCGCCGTTGGATATGATGGCGGCGTCGAATTTTTTGTGTATGTGGACGCCGTATATCTTCTTGATTATCTCGACGCCCTCGTAATAGGCCTCCCGCCAGTCGCCCGCGACGACGCCGGAAAACTGCCCGTGGTCGTCGACAATGACGTTCACCAGGAAGCAGGGGTCGACCATACCGGCAATCTCGAACATCTCCTCGCTGACGGGGTTGTGCTCGAGTATGCCGCTGTTGCAGTGCGGGTCTATCTCGTACTTGACCTCCTTGCTGAAGCAGTTCTGGTGGTTCTGCTCAATGGTGGAGAAGCCCGCGACGCCGGGGGCTATGCTCTTGCGCCCGCCGCCGAAGCCCGCAAAGACGTGGTAGCAAATACCGCCGGTCAGCACGACCTTGTCCGCCTCGGCGACTATCTTATTAATATATACCTCGTTGCCGCGCACGGTCTTGCCCAGGTGTACGAGGTCCTCAGCACGGCAGTTGTGAGAAACTATCTTGACGCGCTTCACGGCTTCTTCGCCCGCGAGGATGAGCTTTTCCTCCTCGGTGGCCGCGTCATGGTAGCCCGTGGCGACGACAACGGTGATATCGCTGTCCGGCACGCCGCCGGCGTTGCACTCGTCGAGCAGGCGGGCGAGGTAGAGGTCGGTGCGGTAGCTCGCGCGCGTGAAGTCGCTGATGATTATGGCCACCTTGTCGCCCGCCTTGACCTTCTCGCGCAGCGGCGCGCTGCCCGTCGGGTGGTTGAGCACGCGCTCAAGCTCGGCGTTGAAGTCCTCCAGCGGAGGGTAGTCGTTGAGCTCCAGGCGGGTTATCTCTATCCCGTCGTCAACAGGAAAGGTGAGACTGCCTTCGCCGTAAGGCACTGTAACATTCTGCATGGTATCTGCTCCTTTGCATTTGAATATCCCAGGGGAGCGCTCCGAATCCGCCGTTTTTCAGCAATATTCGCAGGCGCGGCTTATTATGGTTTCCGAATACCCCAGCTTTAGGACCTCGGCGCTGGTTAGGCGGCCGGAGAGCGTGTCGACAATCTGCCGCAGCGTGATATCCGCCATCTCCTCGAGGCTCATGTCCCGCTCCAGCACGGGGCTCATGTCGAGGTCAATGTTGTCGGAGAGCTTGCGGTAAGTGTCGCCGTTGGCCGTCACTTTCATGACCGGCACGACGGGGTTGCCTATCGCGTTGCCGCGCCCCGTTGTAAACACGATGAGCTGCGCGCCGCCCGCGGCCTTGGCCGTGACGGAGAGCATGTCGTAGCAGGGCGTGTCCATCAGGACGAGGCCCTTTTTGGTGGGCGCGTGGGCGCAGTCTATCATGTCCACCACCGGGGTGTGGCCGCCCTTGTGTATGCAGCCCAGGCTCTTCTCCTCGAGCGTGGTGATGCCGCCGTCCTTGTTGCCGGGGGAGGGCTGGGTCTTGCGCACGTCCTCTCCGGCGGCAATCTGCTCGTCCTCACGGAAGCGGACGTAGTCGAGTATCTTCTGCCCCACCTCAGGAGTGGCGGCACGGCGGGCCAGGATGTGCTCGGCGCCTATCATTTCGACCGTCTCGGAGAACATGGCCGTGCCGCCCTCGGCGACCACGCGGTCGCTGACAAGGCCCATGACCGGGTTGGACACCAGGCCGCTCGTCGCGTCCGAGCCGCCGCACTCGACGCCCAGGATGAGCTCGCTCAAATCGCACTCCTCGCGGCGGCACATGCTCGCCTCGATTATCATGCGGCGGGCTATCTTCTTCGCCTTGGCGACGGTTTCGATGGTGCCGCCCTCCTCCTGGATGAGCAGCGCCTCGACGGGCTTATCCGTGCGGGCCTTGAGCTCCGCGAGGAAGTCGTCCATGCGGTTTATCTCACAGCCGAGGCCGATGGCGACGACGCCGTAGACATTCGGGTGCGCGGCCAGGCCTATGAGCACATCGCGCGTGCGGCGCAGATTCTTGCTGGATTCTCCGCAGCCGTTCTGGTTCACGAAGCTCACCGCCCCGCAGAGCCCCTCGGCCGCAAGGCGTGCCGTCTCGGCGGCGCAGCCCACGGTGGCGAGGATGAGAACGTGATTCCTCGTGCCCACGCGGCCGTCCGGCCTCCTGTAGCCCCAGAATTTCATTCTCTTTCACCTCCGCTGGTTATGTTGTGGTTGTGGACCCAGGCCCCGGCGGGTATGTCCTCGGTGGCGTGGCCTATCACCTCGCCGTACTTATAGACAAGCGCCCCGGCGGGTATGTCGGCAACCGCTATCTTGTGGTACTTGGGTACGCCCAAAGACACCACGCCTGCCGACTCGCCGGAGCGCAGCCAGACCACGGAGGCGCCTTTGGGCGCCTCCGTGGTCACGGTGGCGACATTGTCGCCATCATTTATTAATATAGCCCTTATCTCGTTCATGCGGATAAATCAATACTGCCTTTCAAAATTGGCCTGGATAGCCTTGACCATCCGGGTGGTGACGTCGCAGGTGGGAGTGGGTACTCCGACTTTGCGGCCGAACATGCTGATGGCGCCGGTAAGGCTGTCCACCTCGGTCTGGCGGTGATGCTGGCAGTCCTGAGCCATGGAGGGGTAGTAGTCGCCCAGGCCCTTGACTACGCGCGGCATTTCCTCCTGCATGTACTCCCAGATGCCGGGGATGCCAAGCGCGGCCGCGACGTCAGAGGCTTCCTTCCAGATGTCCCAGACGAGCTGGACTCCGTCGGGAGTCTCGTAGACTTCGCGTATCTTCAGGCGCAGGATGGCGCAGACAGTGTTGAAGCCGCTGTTGCTGGTGGCCTTCTTCCATATGCGCTCGCGCACGTCCTCGTAGAACTTCGGCTTGGCGCCGCCGGCGGCGAAGCACTTCTCAAGGTACTCGCCCACCTCGCGGGTGCGCTCGTTCATCTCGCAGGGTCCGAAGTAGATGTTCTCAGCTCCGGCGCTGGGCTTAGCGACACATACGCCGGGCTCGGGCAGCTCGGTACCCATGTTGCCGCAGCCGAACATCACACGGCTTGCAGGGAAGAATTCCTTCACGACCTCTTCGTTGCCAAGTCCGTTCTGCATGGTTGCAACCACGGTGTCCGGACCGGCGAGCTTCTTGGCGCTCTCGCAGGCTATGCGGGTGATGGTGGTCTTGACCATTATGATAACCACATCCATGACGGGCAGGCCGTCGGGGCTGGTCGCGGTGTGGAAACCCGTGGGGTGGAACTCGCCGTCGGGCGTGCGGAAAACCATGCCGTCGGCCGCAACCTTGTCCATGTGCGCCTTGTTCGGGTCGACGAGCCAGAGGTCGGCGCCGCCGAGGCGCAGGTAGCTGGCAAACACGCTGCCGGCGGTACCGGAACCAATCATAGCAATTTTCATACTTATTATCTCTCCTTTCCTAGTGCATAAGTATTCAATATGCATGTCGTATACTTAGTTTACGACGTTGGGACTGATTCGTCAATAGAAAACATGTCCCCGGGCAATCCTTTCGCGCGCCAAATAGGCCCGGCAATTCTTGTGCATGTTGCACAAATAAGTACACCGAATCGCCGCCTTCGTTAAGACATTAACGTTTAAACTGACAATTTCGGCAATTTTTTTCTTGCCTTTCAGAGCACAACGTGTTATTGTTTGTGTGTCTCACACAAACACAAGGAAAAGGTGCGTAGTGTGCGCCAAGCCGGCTTTCTGAGGGGGAAGCCGAGACGAATGAAAGAGGGTCAAATATGGAAAACACCAAGAAAAAAGGCCTGCCGGTATTCATAGGTGTTGCATCCGTCTGGATGGGCACGCACTTTGGTCCCGGCGTCGCCAGCGGCACTCAGCTGAACCAGTACTACGTCCAGTACGGCCTGCCCGGAATCCTGGTCACGATAGTCGCCATGGGCTTCCTCGCCTACGCGCTCTATTGCTCCATGGAGTTCTCGCGCATCTACAAGGCCTACGACTACCAGTCCTGGGTTGAAAAGCTGTTCAACATGAAGTGGGTTGTCATACTCTTCGACATCTCCTTCGTAGTAACCATTGTCACCGCTCTGGGCGGCTCTATCAACGCTGTCGCTACCCTGCTTCAGAACTTCTGGGGCTTCAACTACTGGATAGGCGTCGGCATAGTCGTCATCTGCGGCATGCTGCTCTGTGCGTTCGGCGCCGACCTCGTCCGCAAGAGCTCTTCCTACATGATGTTCGTCGTTGTCGGCGTGCTGCTCTTCATCATGATACTCGTTATCGTCTATGGTGAGCCCGACCTCGCCGGCGCTGTCGCCAACCAGGCCGAGAATCTTCCGAAGGCCGACTGGGGCTTCAGCAACTGGCTGGGCGCTCTCTGGCAGGCCATAATCTACGGCGCCTTCCAGGCCACCGTCGTCGCCAACATCTCCTCCGTCGCGGACACCCTCCCCGACCGCCGCGAGAGCAAGAAGTCCGCTATCGCCGGCTTCATCGGCAATGCCGGACTGCTTCTCGTCCTCTGCACCATGCTCTACAGCTACACCCCGGTCATGAAGATCACCGACGAGGCGCTTCCGTTCTACGCCATTCTGCAGAGCCTCGGCTTCGACTGGCTGACCGCCGTGTACATCTTCGTGGTGTTCCTGGCCGTTATGAGCACCGTCGTCGGCTTCGCCTTCGCAGGCGTCGCCCGCTTCAGCAAGTACTACCGTCCGAAGGGACACAAGGGCGAAACCACCCCGCTGCGCGACGCCATCTTCGTCTGCCTGATGCTGCTCGCCTGCGCCGCTGCATCCCGTTTCGGCATTGTCGCCCTGGTCTCCACCGGCTACACCATCCTGGGTTACCTGAACCTCCCCATTATCGTGCTGCCCGCCATCATCCTCGGCGGCCGCAAGATAAGCAAGAAGTACCTCAAGTCCCACAACATCGACGCCCCGGGTGTCGACTGATAACACCATACACAGAGGACCGGCCTTACGGCCGGTCCTTTTTTAGTATTGGGGTGAATTAAACTATCAAGTGCAACATTTAAGGGAATAAAAGAGTTCATACAGAGCCCCACGTGGTAGAATGGAGTAACCACACAACCAAGACACCAGGAGGGGACTGTATGAACTACCATCATCTTACCATAGAAGAGCGCTCTTGTATACGAAAATATTACGTCGACGGACTGAGCTACCGAGAGATCGCCCGGCTGATCGGCAGAAACGTCAGCACGGTATCTCGGGAGATCCGCCGCAACT
>OJQP01000183.1_pt1 | contig 56210 bp, 54 predicted proteins | sample 1598871 | NCBI WGS metagenome assembly OJQP01 (sample SAMN03922520, study PRJEB24848) | human gut metagenome | isolation source: stool sample | host: Homo sapiens | place: Germany | collected 2010-02
AAATGCTCGCGGGTACGGATATCCTATAGCCAGCCCACGAACATTAGCACCAAAGCGCCGCAAACGGCTGGGCGGATTTCCCTTGCTACTCGTCTGGCCGCACAAGCGTTTTATGAAGGAAGCGCGCCCCGCTTGTTCGGGGCACGCTTCCTAACACAAAAAGAAGCCGCTTCCAAGCGGCTTCTTTTCACAACGCAGCAATCTTAACCATGACGAACAATGTCAACTGCCTCAAAAACTTTTCATTTCCGATGGCCAAGGCCACGTTTGACGTACAATGTCAAAAAAGGCCCCGCAAAGCGGGGCCTTCGGCAGGGCCTGAATCACACCTCCGCGATTACTTCCACCTCGCAGAGTGCGCCCTTCGGCAGGGTCTTGACCGCGACGCAGCTGCGCGCGGGCTTTCCGGTGAAATACTCGCCGTACACCGCGTTAAACTCGGCGAAGTCGTCCATGTCGGCCAGGAAGCAGGTCGTCTTGACCGCCTTCTCGAAGCCGCTGCCGGCCGCGTCCAACACAGCAGCCAGGTTGCTCATCACCTGGCGCGCCTGCTCGACGACATTTCCGCCCACCAGGGCGCCGGTCTCGGGGTCGAGCGCTATCTGGCCCGCAGTATATACCATTCCGCCCGACACAACCGCCTGTGAATACGGGCCGACAGCGGCCGGAGCAGCGTCAGTATGTATGATTTTCACGCTTATCGCCTCCAAAGCAAAGTTACTATTATATTAGCACACGCTGCCCGGAAACACAATCCGTCGACGGCATATGTTAGTTTCCTATAATTTAAGCTCCGCTCCCCCTTGCTTAAGCAGAGTTATATGATGTATAATAAACTGTTATAATCATTCAGACAAGGAGGCTCTGAAATGAGAGGTATTCACAGCGTTGTTGACGACATCCGCCGTGACGTTTTCGCCGAGGTTGCCAGGCTCGCCTACGAAGGCGGTGACTATAAGAAGATAGACGCGCTTCCGTACAAGATAATACCCGGCGAAGTGGCGCAGTACCGCTCCGACGTGTTCCTGGAGCGCGCAATCGTCACCGAAAGGCTGCGCCTTGCCTGCGGCCTTCCCCTGCGCACCGCCGCCGAGCAGCACCTCGCCAGCGACGGCATCGAGGAAGCCGCCCTGCCCGAAAAATACTATGAACCGCCCCTCATAAACATCATCCCCTTCGCTTGCAACGCCTGTCCGCCGAAGGAGATCCGCATATCCTCCAACTGCCAGGGCTGTCTCTCGCACCCCTGCATGAACGTTTGCCCCAAGCACGCAATCTCTGTGGGCCGCGACGGCAAGAGCGTCATCGACCAGGACAAGTGCATCAAGTGCGGCCGCTGCCTCAACCAGTGCCCGTACAACGCCATCAGCCGCCTGGAGCGCCCCTGCGCCAAGGCCTGCGGCATGGACGCAATTGGCTCCGACGAATTCGGCCGCGCCAAGATTGACTACAGCAAATGCGTCTCCTGCGGCATGTGCCTCGTCAACTGCCCGTTCTCCGCCATTGCGGACAAGAGCCAGATATTCCAGCTCATCCAGGCGATACGCAAGGGCGACAAGGTCATAGCCTGCGTAGCGCCCGCATTTGTCGGCCAGTTCGGCAAGGACGCCACTCCCGACAAGCTGCGCAAAGCCATGCGCATACTCGGCTTCGTCGACACCGTAGAGGTAGCCATTGGCGCCGACATGTGCACGGTCGAGGAGGCCAAGGACTTTATGGAGAACGTCCCCGAGAAGCTCGACTGGATGGGTACCAGCTGCTGCCCGGCCTGGAGCGTTATGGCCAAAACCCTCTTCCCCGAATTCAAGGACAACATCTCCATGGCTCTCACACCCATGGTGCTCACGGCCCGTCTCGTCAAGAAGGACAACCCCGACGCGCGTATAGTTTTTATAGGCCCCTGCGCGGCTAAAAAGCTCGAAGCGTCCCGCCGCAGTGTGCGCTCCGACGTGGACTTCGTGCTCACCTTTGAGGAGCTGCAGGGCATGTTCTGCGCCAAGGACATAGACTTCGCCGCTCTCGAGCCCGATGAGTGCGACAAGGACTTTGAAAACGGCACCGGCTCCGGGCGCGGATTCGCCGTCAGCGGCGGCGTTGCGGCCGCGGTTGCCGAGGTCATAAGCCGTCTCGATCCCGAGCGGCATGTGGATATAGAGTTCGCCGACGGCCTGCGCGAGTGCCGCAAAATGCTGATGCTGGCCAAAGCCGGAAAGCGCAACGGATACCTGCTCGAGGGAATGGCGTGTCCCGGCGGCTGCGTTGCGGGCGCGGGTACCATAGAGCCCGTCATGTCCGCCACCAACAGCGTCCGGGCATACAAATCCAAGGCGGCGAAGCAGAACTCGCTCGACAGCAGCTTCGTCGACCGTCTCAAGGAGGTTGAAGAGTAAAAGTGTCACATTCTCACAGCGCCGTACACTGGATAGCTCGCACTGCCATGGGCATCGCCCTAATCATCGTCGCACAGCTGTTGGGCAAGCTGTTCCCTGCCGGCGCAGTCATAGTCGGCCCGTTCAGCGTCAACCAGCTTATCACCGGTTCCCTGGTCAACTGTGTGCTGTTCGTTTTCACCGCGATAAGCGGTATGTGGTCCGGCGTAGCCATCGGTATCGTATCCGCCATGCTGGCGCAGTTCATAGGCATCGGTCCCGCCGTGGCGGCGGTGTCCCCGGTGGTAGCTGTCGGCAACGCCCTGCTGTGCGTCGTATTCGCGCTGGTACTAGGTCGTGAGCGCAGCCATGGTACGCGCGCCTGGGCTGCCATGGTGTTCGCCGCCGTCATCAAGTGCGCCTTCCTCTGGATATCCGTCCCCCTCCTGCTCGGCGTACTCACCGGCGTCAAGGAGCAGCAGGTGCAGATGCTCAGCATCATGTTCTCCTGGCCGCAGGGCTGCACCGCTCTCATCGGCGGCACCCTCGCCGGCCTGGTGATACCCAGGCTGAGAAAGGCAAGAAAATAAATGCGCCCCGCCGTCTGGGGTATCATCGCGGGCGCCGCCCTCGCGCTCGCCGGTATAATGCTTCGCGGCACGCCTGAGCTCGCCATACCGCTTGTGGGCGTGGGCATTGTATTGTGCATTGCCTGCGTTGTGCGCCTTTGTGTTACAAAGGGAGCTGCAAAGTGCCCGCACTGCGGCACGCTCATACAGACCGGCAAGTACGGCCTCTATGAGCTCTCCCGCACCGGTACACTGAAATGCCCGCACTGCGGGATTATCATCCATGTAAAATAACAAAGGCCGCCCCGGGTGTCCTGCCCGGGGCGGCTTGCGTTTCTCCCCCGTTCATGCTAAACTAAACTTCGACTATACGCTTTCGGAGGATTTGCTATGAATTTCGACGTGTTGCTCTGGGACGTAGACGGGACGCTCCTGGACTTCCTGGCGGCAGAGAAGGCCGCGATAAAAAAACTCTTCCACGAGTTCGGGCTCGGCGAGTGTACCGACGCCATGATAGCGCGCTACTCCGAGATTAACAAACACTACTGGGAGGCGCTCGAGCGCGGAGATCTGACCAAGCCTGTCATCCTCGTGCGCCGCTTTGCGGATTTTTTCGCCGAGTACGGCATAGATACCTCTGTGGCCGAGGCCTTCAACGAGCTCTACCAGATACGCCTGGGTGACACGGTGGTGTTCTGCGACGACAGCTATAACATACTCGCCTCGCTCAGGGGCCGCGTGAAGCAGTACGCGGTCTCCAACGGCACCATAGCCGCGCAGGAGCTAAAGCTGCGCAACTCCGGCCTCGGCAAGCTCTTCGACGGAGTGTTCCTCTCCGAGCGCCTGGGCTGTGAAAAGCCGGCCCCAGGCTTCTTTGAGCGCGTATTTGAGGCCATCGGACCCGTGGACAAGGAGCGCGTCCTCATAATAGGCGACTCGCTCACTAGCGACATAGCCGGCGGCAACAACGCCGGAATCAAAACCTGCTGGTACAACCCCAAGGGTGCGGAGAACGGCACCGGCGCGCATGTCGACTACGAAATCCGGGACCTGCACGAAGTGCCGGAGCTGCTTTAAGTAAAAAGACGGAAGCCTGCGGCTTCCGTCTTTTTTCATTCAAACAGGTACACGCGAAGCTCGTAGGGCCGCGCGGTAAAGGCGTTGTTCACGCACACGTTGAGGTCGTGGTTTTTGAATATCAACTCGCCGTCGGCGAGGTTGAAGCCTTCCGGGCAGGTGAAATACGTCTCCTTAGCCACCAACGAGGCGATGACGAGTATCTTACGGGACTCATATTCGCGGCAGTAGACGTAGAAATTCGGGCTCTGCGGCAGCAGCTCGGTGTAAGAGCCGCGCAGAATCACAGGCTCGCTCTTGCGGAAAGCTATGAGCTCGCGGTAGAAGTTGAGCAGCGAGTCAGGGTCCGCCTCTTGCGCCTCCACATTTACGCTGTGGTAGTTCTCGTTCACATAGAACCAGGGCTCGCCCTCCGTGAACCCGGCGTTCTTGCCGCCCGTCCACTGCATGGGGGTGCGCGAATTGTCGCGCGCCGTGTCCTGCGTCAGGCGCAGCACCGTTTTTTCAGGCAGCATGCGGGTAGCCCTGGCCACGTTCCCTCGCGTCATCACGTCGGGGTACATGTCGGCGCGGGGCAGGCGCAGGTTCGTCATGCCAATCTCCTGGCCCTGATAGACGAAGGGGGTACCCTTGAGCAGCATGTACGCCGCAGCGAGGGCCTTGCCGCTCTCTACGCGGTATTTCTCGCTGCCATAGCGGCTTATGACGCGGGCGTGGTCGTGGTTCTCCAGGTAAAGCGTATTCCAGCCGCGTCCCTCCAGGCCGTTCTGCCAGGCGGACAGGGCCCGCTTGAGCTTCTTTACGTTGAACTTGTGGTGTATGAAATCCGTTCCCACGCAGTCGGCGCGCATGTGGTCAAAGCTGAACATCAAATCCATCTCGCCGTTCTCCAGGTACTGCGCCGCGCGGTCCACTGGGACGTTGTCCGCCTCGCCGATAATAACGCAGTCGTAATCGTGTACACTGTTGCGGTAGTAGCGCAGATAGTCGTGCAGGTTCGGCCCCTCGGTGAACTTTTTGGCCCCGTTTGCCGCAAACCGGCGCGGGTACTGGTCCGGCAGGCCCGGCGTCTTGGATATATACACAATGGCGTCCTCGCGGAAACCATCGACGCCCATGTCGAGCCAGTATCGCATGATGTCCACTATCTCCCGGCGCACTTGCGGGTTGTCATGGTTCAAATCCGGCTGCTCCTTGGCAAAGACGTGCAGATAGTATTCGCCCACCTGCTCGTCGTACTCCCAGGCCTCGCCGCCGAAAAAGCTGTCCCAGTTGTTCGGCAGCTTCCTGCCGCCGTCACGGCCGCGCCTGGGCGCGCGCCAGAAGTAGTACTCGTGGTGAGGATCGTTCTTGTCGCGGCTGAGCTTGAACCACTCGTGCTCTGCGGAGGTGTGGTTGACAACCAGGTCCATTATGACCCTCATGCCTCGCTCATGCGCTCCGTCGAGCACTTTTTTGAATATATCCAGGTTCCCGTACTCGGGGTTGATGGCCCTGTAGTCGGCTACGTCGTAGCCGAAGTCGAAATTCGGCGAGGGATAGAGCGGTGAAAACCAAATTGCGTCCACGCCGAGGCTCTTGATATAGTCCAGCTTGGAATACACGCCCCAGAGATCTCCGATGCCGTCTCCGTTCCCGTCGCAGAAGCTGCGCGGCCAAATCTGGTAGACCACCATGTCCTTATACCATTCGCTGCGTTTCATATCATCACTCCTTAGTGATATACACGCTTAGTATATCAGAGAGTGAGGGAAAATCAAAGGCTAAATATTCCGAGCGCGCAGCAAAGCGCGGCGGGCAAAATAAGTCTTGACAAAGACTTTGTATTATTGTATTATTCACTTAGTACAATAATACATACAGAAAGGAGGCCCGCCATGGAGTGGCGATTGGCGGCGGACGCGCCCATCTACTCGCAGCTTGCCGAGCAGATGCGGCTTAGCATAGTCTCCGGCGAATATGCGCCGGGGGAACGGCTCCCGCCGGTGCGTGAGCTGGCGCTCTCGGCGGGGGTTAACCCGAACACTATGCAGAGGGCGATGACAGAGCTGGAGCGCGAGGGGCTGGTGTTCCCGCAGCGCACAGCCGGACGGTTTGTAACCGAGGACGCGGAGCTGATAGCGCAGGCCCGCCGGGAGATTGCGCGCGTAAAGGCTGAAGCGTTTTTGGAAGCCATGCGTTCGCTGGGCTACACGTCCGGCGAGATATTGGGCCTTATGGGCTCGCTAGTAAAGGAGGAGAACGGAAATGGCCAACTTTGAGTGCCGTGAGCTGAGGAAGAGCTACGGCAGCGCGCAGGCGCTCGACGGCGTCAGCCTGCAGGTTGGGAGCGGACGTATACTCGGCCTGCTGGGTCCGAACGGCTCCGGCAAGACCACGCTCATAAAGATAGCCTGCGGGCTCCTGCAGCCCAGCGGCGGCCAGGTTGAAATCTGCGGCAGAGCGCCCGGCGTCGAGACAAAGAAGCTGGTCAGCTATCTGCCCGACCGCATGTCCCTGCCGATGTGGATGAACGCACAGCAGCTTTTGAATTTCTACGCGGACTTCTACGCCGACTTCGACGAGCAGCGCGCCGGAGAGCTGCTGACCCGCCTGGACGTCCGTCCCGAGGCCAGGCTCAAGCAGATGAGCAAGGGTACGCAGGAAAAGGTACAGCTGGTGCTCGCCATGTCCCGCCGGGCCAAGCTCTATCTGCTGGACGAGCCTATAGGCGGCGTGGACCCGGCAGCGCGCGACTTCATAATAGACACGATAATGGCAAATTACGCGCCCGACGCCGCCGTGGTAATCTCCACGCACCTCATCTCCGACGTGGAGCGCATACTCGACGACGTGGTGTTCATAGACCGCGGCCGCGTAGCCATGGCCGGCGAGGCCGACGAGCTGCGCTCTCGCTCCGGCAAGAGCATCAACGATTTGTTCAGGGAGGTGTTCAGATGCTAGGCAAGCTTTTAAAGCACGAGTTCAAGGCCACCGGCAGGATGATGCTGCCCTTCCTGGGCGCGCTGCTTGCGCTGAGCGTCGTGGCCTGGCTGTCCCTAAACGTTTTCTTTTTCGACGGCAGCGGGCTGCTGTCCGTAATCGGCGGCATAGTAATCACGCTCTATTTCGTTATGCTCGCGGCAATAGGCATAGTGACGCTGGTGCTGCTCGTCTACCGCTTCTACCGCAGCTTCCTGTCCGACGAGGGCTACCTCACCTTCACCCTGCCCGCCGGAATACACGCCCAGCTCGGCGCCAAGCTCATCTGCGCCGCCGTGTGGATAATCCTGACCGGCGTGCTGGTCATACTCAGCCTCCTGCTGACGACCTCCACCTTCGGCGAAGTGCTCCGCCTGCCCTGGGGCGAGCTCTTCGCGCGGATATACGCCGAGAGCGGTATAGGCGCGGGCAGCATCATAGCCTTCATGTTTGAAATACTCCTGGCCGTTGTGCTCGGTGCCCTGGCCTCCTGCCTGATATTCTACGCCTCCATGAGCCTCGGCTTCGGTTTCTCAAACCACAAGGTGCTTTACAGCGTACTCATCCTCATCGGCATCGGCATAGTCACACAGATCCTCTCCGTCTCCGTGCTCTCCGGCGCGGCGATACATGTCGGCATGGGCCACCACGGCGTCTACATGCAGTTCAGCCCCGAGAACCTAGCCCACGGCATCCTGCTGAGCATATGCGCCGCGGAGCTTATCTACTGCGTGGTCATGTATTTTGTGACAGCCCTATCCCTCAAACGCAGGCTGAATCTGCCGTAATAAAAGGAAATAAAATGGCAAAAGAGCGCGGTTTCGGCCGCGCTCTTTTTAGTTTTCGCATATTTTGTGAACAAACATCGCTTTATTTGTTAACATTAGCACTCACCTATTGACAGCGCTAATTTTCGCGCTATAATAAAGACGAACTTAAAGAGAGGGACAAATGAGAGCCCTCCGGAGAGTTCAAAAACAAGTTTAAACATGCACCGGGCGATGAGCCCGGCGGCAACAACAAAAGTAATTTGAATGGAGGAATGACTTATGTTGCCGAGCATTTTTGGTGAAAACCTTTTCGATGATTTCTTTGATGATTTTGATAACTTTGACCGCGCCTTTGACCGCATGGCCCGCAACACGAACCGCGCCCTGTACGGCAAGAAGGGCCGCAATATGATGAAGACCGACGTCCGCGAGACAGACAGCACCTACGAGCTGGACATTGACCTGCCGGGCTTCAGCAAGGACGAGATCGACGTTAAGGTCAACAACGGTTACCTGACGATAAGCGCGAGCAAGGGCCTTGACAAGGACGACAAGGACAAGAAGGGCAACTACATCCGCCGCGAGCGCTACGCCGGCGCGATGCAGAGGAGCTTCTATGTCGGCGACATCCCGAGCGGCGATGTCCACGCCAAGTACGAGGACGGCATCCTGAAGCTCAGCGTGCCTAAGGCGGACGCAAAGAAGCTTGAAGCCCACAACACCATCGCAATCGAATGAGTTAAATCAACCGAATAAGCTCAAGCATAACGCAAGGCCCCGGAGGGTTTCCTCCGGGGCCTTTTTGCCGCGCGAAACCGCGCGTCGGCGGGAGCGCGCCGCCTATTTGCAGCCGTTTGAGCCAAGGCGGTGAATGGAGATCCCAAACTCCAGCCTGCGCGCCACGGCGGGGTCGTCTATATCCTCGCCTAGGAGAGAGCGTATCTTTTGAAGGCGGTACTTCATTGTGCTCCTGTCTATAAACATCTCCGCCGCTGCGGGGGAAACGCGGTTGCCGAAGGCCAGATAGCGCTCCAGCGTAGTGAGGTAGTCGGTGTGGTTGCGCTCGTCATAGTCCGCGAGGGACAGCACCTCGGAGAGTTCCAGGACGCGGCTGCCCACCTGTTCAAGCGCCCCGGCCAACATAAGCGGCTGATATTGCTCCACAGCGGTACACACCCCGCCGCTCCCCGGCGTCTCCGCCAGCCTCAGCGCCTGCTCCGCCTGTCGGCGGAAGCCGCTGCGCTCCTCCAAATCGCCGAACACGTCGGAGACGCCGCAGCGCAGGGAGCTGTTCTCGGCGAAGAACGCAAGTCTTCCCAGCATCTGCCCGTACTGCTCCCTCTTCACGCCGGAGATAAACACGAACAGCCTTTCGTTGTTTATGAGATGAAAGCTGTTCGGCAGCACGCGCATAAGGGCCTGCTCCGCTTCGGCCAGTTCCTGTACAGGAGCTCCGCCCAAAGCGGCGAACACATAGCCGGGCTCCAGCACTCCCGACGATCCGCCGAAACGCAAGTCGTAGAGGTTGCCAAAGACGCTGTTTGCGATGTCCCTGTCGCCCAGGATGAGCTCTCGCGCCAGGCCGGACTCCAGGTAGCTGGTGCGGTGCCTTTGCGGTTCAACGCCGCTGCCGTTTATGTAATATGCGTAGAGCTGGGATATCCTGTCCAGAGCCTTCTCGCCCTGCGAGGCCTGGGTACCCAGCGGCAGAGACAGCGCCAGGATGTGCCTGGGCTCTCCGCCCGCCGGCACCAGCCGGCAGAGCGCGGCCCCTTCGCCCGTCTCCCCCGGCAGGAAGGTCAGCACCTCGCCTCTCAGCAGCCCGGCCATTTTCCCGTCCGCGCGGGAGCGCATGGCCTCCAGCAGCGGTGAAAGCCTCTCCGCATCCATGGGCGCGCACAGCGTGACGGAGCCGTCCATGTCCAGTATAGCGGTGGCGAGCCCCGTACCCGCATAGATTCGCTCCAGGACGTCGGAGAATTTTGCCCCCTCCGTCAGCGCATCCAGCAAAAGCTCGTTGAGGCGCCCGGTTTCAAAGCCACGTTTGTTATCCATTTGCCCCCTCCCCTCTTGCGGCAAACGCATGGGAGCGCATATCTATGCCCGTAAGGAGAGCCGAGCCAAGGCCGCTGTCTGAGAGGTCCAGCCCAAGCAGCTCCTCTGCCTTGCGGATGCGGTTTATCACCGTGTTGCGGTGCAGGCCCAGCGCCTCCGCCACGGCGGCCGGACGCCTCGAGGAACGCAGGTAGAGCTCCAGTGTCTTCAGCAGCTCGCCGTCTGCATCCTCCAGCGTATCCAGGCAGCCGAGCTGCGAGGCTTTTGGCCCGTAATAGTCCCCGGCGCAGTGCTCGACTATCTCCACATAGTTCTCGCGGAAGGTGCGCACACGCCCGCCGCCTCCGCGGAAGGACAGCGCCAGCAGCGCCTGGGCGCGCCGCTCCGAGGTCTCCGCGAGGCCGCAGAAAAAGTCGCTCACCCCGCAGCGCAGGGAGTAGAGCCGTGTCAGCATGTCGAACTCGCTGCGGCAGGACATGACGCTCTCCGCGCTGCCCAGGCCGCTTTGCAGTATGTACAGCCGCTCCGAGCCAGCAAGGCATCCGATTGCGCCCTTGCCCGGCCCGCAGAGCGTGCCGCGCACATATTCGAGTGTGGAGACGCCCCTGCCCTCGCCCGAGAAGATGACGAAAGCGTAAGGCGGGCTAAGCTCGTCCCTGAGCTCCGCAGCCTCGGCCGCGCTGCACTCGTTCTGTATCAGCAATCGCTCCGCCGTGTCGCGCATCCGGCTCCTCTCCGAGTTCTGTATGAGCTTCGCCACAGTGCGGCTGAGCAGGTCGTTTGCGCGCAGGGCCTCATCCTTTATCGCGTCCTCTATCATTGTTCCGCAATAGGCAACAAGGCGTCCATCGGTTAGCACAGGCCCGCAGGCCTGCGGATATCCCTCGCAGGTGCCGGAGTCAAAGTAGAGCGAGCGCCCGTTCCTGTACATCTGCTCCTGGTACTCGAGGTAGTTGTAGCCGAGTATGTCGCTCTCCGATGCGCCGCCAAGCTCGACAATCTGCTCCCAATTTGGGTAGTAGAACGGTCTCGGAAAAGCGTACGCCACCAGTCTGAACGTGGTGTCAAAGCATATAAGCGGCAGCTGAAGGTGCTTGTACACCCTGTCGAAAAGCTGCTGCACGCTGTCGCCGCAGAGCAAACCGTCCAGCAATATGCCGTCCAACTTTTCGAAGTCTATTACTCGCATACGCGCCCCTTTCCCGTTATCAATTTCACAAAATCATTATAATAATACTACTCCGGTGCGATTATTTCAAGCTGACACCCGTCCAAAATGCACAATAAACGCTGTGTAAACCGTGAAATCGCAGGGCTTTCAATCCGCGTTTTTTACATTCCGTCTCCACAGCCCCGCAGCCCTTGATTTTACGCCGTTTTTTTGACGTGCATGTGCATTTTGATAATTTTGTGACGCATCGTTTCCCCGGACCTGACAATGCTTTTCCCGAAAGCGAATGTTAAACTATAGACGAATTCACCGGGAGGACCGGTAGCAAAAACGAAAGGATGAGTGAAAAATGGATTACGGTCTAAAAGGCAAGGTTGTACTGATAACCGGCTCCACAGGCGGTATCGGACAGGCTCTCTGCCGCGCTTTCGCCGCCGAGGGCTGCAAGCTCGCCATCTCCTCTACTTCCCAGGACAAGCTTGACGCTTTCGTGCCCACTCTGGACATAGCGAGCGAGAACCTGCGCACCTTCATTGCCGACGTCACGCACGAGGACGAGGTCAAGGCCTTTGTCGACGGCGCCTACGCCGCCTTCGGCTCCATCGACGTTGTCATACCCAACGCCGGTTACGAGGGCGAGTACCAGCTCATCCAGGACTGCACCTACGAGTCCTACATGAAGGTCTACGGCGTCAACGTGTTCGGCGTCGTCTACACCTGCAAGTACGCGGCCCCCTACATGATAAAGCAGGGCAAGGGCGCCATCGTGGTCATCGCCTCCAACGGCAGCTATACCACCAGCGCCGGAATGAGCGCCTACTGCTCCAGCAAGCACGCCTGCGCGGGCGTGGCCAAGAGCGTCGCCCTCGAGCTCGGCCCCCACGGCATACACTGCAACTACATCTGCCCCGGCGGCGTCGAGACCCCGATGATACACCGCATCGAGAAGAACACCTTCGGCGACACCAAGACGCACGAGGAGTGCGAGCAGATTTTCGGCGCGGCCTATCTCGACCACCGCTACTGCCGCGCGGACGAGGTCGCCAACCTCGCGCTCTACCTCGCCAGCGACGTCTCCAGCCACATCATGGGCAGCGGCATCCGCATGGACGCCGGCATGGACGCGCTTTGCTGAACAGTAGAGCCCAAATCACCCGAACTATAAATCAACAAAACTACACATATTAATTCAGGAGGAAGAAAAAATGTTTGATCTTCACGGTAGAGTAGCAGTTGTCACCGGCGCGTCCGCCGGATTGGGCCGTCAGTTCGCCCTTGCCCTGGCCCGTCAGGGCGCCGACCTGGCCATCCTGGCCCGCCGCGAGTGGAAGCTAAACGAGGTCGCAGAGGAGATACGCGCCCTGGGCGTGAAGTGCCTCGTCTGCCGCTGCGACGTCCGCCTGCCCGAGGATGTGGCCAATGCGGTCAAGGCCGTCATGGCCGAGTACGGCAAGGTCGACATTCTCGTCAACAACGCCGGCGGCGGCAAGAGCAAGCCGCTGGACGATTTCCCCGAGGAGGACTGGATCGACACCGTCAACACCGACGTCTTCGGCGTCATGCGCTGCACCCGCGACTTCGGCCGCGAGATGCTCAAGGCCGGCTACGGCAGGATAATCAACATCGCCTCCATCCTCGGCCACGGCGGCCTGCCCGAGATCCCCATCAGCGACTACGCCACCAGCAAGGGAGCCGTCATCAACTTCACCCGTCAGATGGCCACCGAGTGGGCGCAGAAGGGCATCACCGTCAACTGCATCTGCCCGGGCTTCTTCCCCAGCGAGGCCAACAACCCCGAGGCCATGGCCGCGATGGATTACTTCATCAAGGACCGCACCCCGATGGGCCGTCCCGGCCACGACGGCGAGCTCGACTCCACTGTCATCTATCTCGCCGCCGACGAGAGCACCTACGTCACCGGCAATATCTGCTGCTGCGACGGCGGCTGGACTTCCATCTGAGCCGCAAATCAAAAGGAGGAACCTACCAAATGTCCTGCTGCGATAAGAAATACGACTACAGCATACTCTGGCATCCCATCGACATAAACAAGTGCCGCATCCGCAACCGCATAAGCATGTCCGGTATGGGCACCTTCACCCCGACCACCGTCGACCAGATAGAGACCGAGAGCGGCATGCGCTACTACGAGGAGCGCGCCAAGGGCGGCATCGGCCTTATCCACACCGGCGCGTACTTCATAGACGAAAAAACCGCCCAGGGCGGCCGCACCCTCGACTTCTCCACCGACAAGAGCATCCCGAGCGGCACCACTCTGACTGAGCGCGTACACCGCTGGGGCGCGAAGATTTTCGCCCAGCTCTCCTGCGGCACCGGCCGCAACGGCATGCCCCAGATAGGCGAGCGCGTGCCCATCTCCTCCTCCGAGAACCCGAGCTTCTACAATCCCGACATGATTTGCCGCGCGCTGACCATCGACGAGATTGAAGAGATGATGGAGCACTGGAAGGTCGCCGCTCTCAACGCCGTGCGCATGGGCTTCGACGGCATCCAGATTCACGCCCACGCCGGCTACCTCATGGACCAGTTCATGAGCGAGATATGGAACCACCGCACCGACAAGTACGGCGGAAGCTTCGAAAACCGCTGCCGCTTCACCATAGAGACCGTCGACGCCATCCGCTCCGTAGTCGGCCCCGACTTCCCCATCACCTACCGCATCAGCCTCGACCACCGCTTCCCCGGCGGCCGCACCATCGAGGAGAGCATGAAGATACTCGACGTGCTCGACAAGTCCGGCATCGACGCCTTCGACATCGACGCCGCCTGCTACGAGACGATGGACTACATCTTCCCGACCCGCTACACCGGCGAGGCCTGCATGGCCTATGTGTGTGAAGAGGCCCGCAAGCACCTCACCAAGCCCATCATCAACACCGGCAACCACTCCATGGAGAGCGCCGTCGCCCTGCTCGAAAGCGGCAACGCCGACATAGTGCAGTTCGGCCGCCAGAGCATCGCCGACCCGCAGTTCGCCAACAAGCTGCGCGAGGGCCGCCGCGAGGACGTCCGCCCCTGCATCGTCTGCAACGAGGAGTGCATCGGCCGCATCTTCGGCCGCCTCACCCAGCTCAGCTGCACCGTCAACCCCTCCGTCGGCTTTGAGAGCTACATGGAGGTCAAGCCCGTCAGCAAGCCGACCAACGTCGTCGTCATCGGCGGCGGCCCCGGCGGCCTCGAGGCCGCGCGCTGCGCTGCCGAGCGCGGCTGCTCCGTCACCCTCTACGAGAAGGCCGACCATCTGGGCGGCACCTTCCTCACCATCGCCACCGGCGACTTCAAGTGGCGCATGCCGCAGCTCATCGAGTGGTACCGCGTACAGCTCGAGAAGCTGGGCGTCAAGGTCGTGCTCAGCACCGAGGTCTCCGCAGACGACCCCGTCCTCAAGAGCGCCGACGCCATCTTCGTGGCCACCGGCTCCAAGTCCTTCATGCCCAACATCCCCGGCATCGACAACAAGAAGGTCATCGACGTCGTCGACGTCCACAAGAACGGCATGCCCGAGGGCAAGAACGTCGTCATCTGCGGCGGCGGCCTCTCCGCCTGCGACACCGCCATAGAGTACGGCGCGAAGGGCGGACGTCACATCAGCATCGTCGAAATGCTGCCCGATGTCGGCAACGACGTCATGGTGGTCAACAAGATAAGTGTCGACCGCCTGCTCAAGGAGTACAACGTCGAACTGCTAACCAGCACCAAGGTCGTCGGCGTGACCGACGAGGGCGTTGAGGTCGAGCACGACGGCGCCAAGCGCATAGTCCCCGCCGACGTAGTCGTCGCCGCCTTCGGCCGCGCGCGCAATCTCGAGCTGGCTGACGCCATCGAGAACGCCTATCCGACCAAGACCACGATAATCGGCGACTGCATGAAGCCCGCCAAGGCCGGTCCGGCCATCCGCGAAGGCTTCTACGCCGCGATGAGCCTCAAGTAATCCACTAAAATTTCATGCCCCCGCAGCCGTCACTGCGGGGGCATTCTGTAAAACCAGACCCCAAAGGAGGGAAAAAAGTGAACTCTGAAAAGAAGTTCTTCGGATATAAAGCCGCCGTCGGAGCGTTCCTCGTCATGTTCGTCAACCTCGGCGCCTGCACCACGCTGGGAATATTCCTCACCTCGCTCTCCGAGTACAGCGGCTGGGATCTCGGCATGGTCGGCTACATAGGCACCGTCAACACGATAGGCAACGTCGTGCTGAGCATAGTCGCCGTCAAGGCCCTGAGCAAGCTCGGCGCTCGCACGACAATGCTCATCTCTGTTTTGGCCTGCGCAATACATGTACACCTCTACACCTTCGCCACCCCCGGGGCCAACATATCCAGTCTCGTGTTCTACTATCTGGCCGGATTCATGGCCTCCTTCTCCATAACCTTCGGCACCCACGCCGTCTGCTCGAGCGTAATCGCCGACTGGTTCGTCGAAAAGCGCGAGCAGATTTCCGGCGTCGTGTTTTCCGGCGCGGGCTTCGGCGCGGCCATCTGGGTATTCGCCGCCGGCCAGCTCTTCAAGGTCGTCGACTTCAAGGGCTGCTACCGCATCCTCTCCATCTTCATCCTGGCCATCGGCCTCTTCTCCGTCATCTGCCTCATAAAGGACCCGAAGAAGCTGGGTCAGAAGCCTCTCGGCTGGGACAAGGCCTCCACGGACAGCACGGGCGAATCTGTCGAGGTCCCGGGCGTCAGCAAGAGCGAGGCCCTGCGCTCCCCCGCCTTCTGGGTGCTCGCCGCCGCGCTGCTCTTCGTGTGCATGAGCGGCTCTGCCTACATGAGCTACGCGCCCTCCTGGTGGCAGACCAACGGCCTCGACGCCACTGCCGCCGCCAACTGGAACGCCATCTATCTCGTCATATCCGGCGCAGTGCTGCTGGCCGTCGGCAAGGTATTTGCCAAAACCGGCCCTAAGGCCTTCACTGTCATCGTCTGCGCGGCCTTCGTGGCCGCCATGGCCTGCATGGTTGCACTGAACGGCCACCCGGCCACCCTGATTCTCGTGGGCTGCGTCGTATTCGCCGCCCTGGCCTACCCCCTCAACGCCAGCATCCCCGGCCTCATCGGCCAGAGCGTCTTTGGCGGCCGCGACTTTGCCGCCATCTCAGCCACGCTGATGACGGGCGTCTACATCGGCCAGGCGCTCACCGCCCCCGTTATGAACGCCTTCCTCGCCACTGAGGGCGGCATGGGCGCGGCCTGGATATTCTTCGGCGCCACCGCCCTGGTAGGCATGGTGCTCATAATCATATCTATCAGCATTTCCCCGATGAAAAAGAAGGCCTGAGCTCAGGCCCGGCAGGGGCGGCGTAAAGCCGCCCCTGTTTTTTCTGTCCCCCTCACGGCATGGATGCGGAAAAATGCCGCGTCTGCCCGGCCGTGGCCCGACGCCCCGCGGCGCAGGCCTCCGGCGTTTCTTGAGCCAACGGCTGCAAGCGCGGCCTGCCGGCATGGATTGACAGGCTTTCTCGCTTTCTGCGATTGAAAAGCCCTCTCTTTTGTGAATCGGCTTGATTTCTCTGCCGCGTTGTGTTATCATTGCAAAGTAACATTAAATTTGCTTATGCAAACATTAAAAAAATTCATGTTAGGTGGGGGACTATGACCGACACAATTCAAATCATGGTAACGATGATTTGCTATATGCTGGCTGTCATCGGCATAGGCTTTGCTTTTGCGCGCAGGGCCAACAAGAGTACCGAGGACTATTTCCTTGGCGGGCGCACGCTGGGGCCGTGGGTGACGGCGATGAGCGCCGAGGCCAGCGACATGAGCGGCTGGCTGCTCATGGGCCTGCCCGGCGTGGCATATTGGTGCGGCGTAGCGGACGCGGCCTGGACGGCTATCGGCCTCGCCGTCGGCACCTATATAAACTGGCTGATAACCTCCAAGCGGCTGCGCCGCTACAGCGAGAAGGTGCGCGCCATCACGCTGCCGGAGTTTTTCTCAAACCGCTTCCACGAGGGCGGCAAGGTCATAATGACCATAGCGGCGCTGTTCATACTCATCTTCTTTACTGTCTATGCCTCTAGCTGCCTTGTCACCTGCGGCAAGCTCTTTTCCACACTCTTCGGCTTCGACTATGTGCCGATGATGATAGTAGGAGCTCTCTTCGTGCTGCTGTACACGCTGATTGGCGGCTTCCTGGCTGAGAGCGCCTCCGATTTCATGCAGGCGGTCGTCATGATAGTCGCGCTTGTTGTCGTCGTCACCGTGGGCTGCATAAGCGCCGGCGGCATAGACGATGTCATAACCAACGCAAAGCAGATACCCGGCTTCCTGGAATTCTTCGGCATGGCTACTCCGGTAACCGACGCCAACGGCGTACAGCAGGTAGTCAACGGTGTGCCTCAGTTCGGCGAGCGCGCCGGGTACGGCGTAATGACCATCCTGTCCGGCCTCGCCTGGGGTCTGGGCTACTTCGGCATGCCGCAGGTCCTGCTGCGCTTCATGGCCATACGCGAGGAGCGCGAGCTCACCCGCAGCCGCCGCATTGCCACCGTTTGGGTGCTGATAAGCCTAACCATCGCCGTGTTCATCGGCATCATGGGCCGCCAGCTCTTCCCGACCGGCCTGACCACCGCCTCCGATGCCGAGAACGTGTTCATCCTGCTTTCGACCAATCTGCTCCCGCCCATTATTGCGGGCCTGGTCATGGCCGGCATACTCGCCGCGACCATCAGCTCCTCCGACAGCTACCTGCTCATCGCGGCCAGCGCCTTCGCCAAGAACATTTACCAGGGCCTTATGAAGAAAGACGCCACCGACAAGCACGTCATGTGGATGAGCCGCTTCGCCCTGCTCATCATCTGCGCCATAGCCATTGTTATAGCCCTCGACGAGAACAGCGTAATCTTCACGATAGTCTCCTTCGCATGGGCCGGCTTCGGCGCCACCTTCGGGCCGCTGATGCTCTTCAGCCTGTTCTGGAAGCGCATAAACCGCGCAGGCGCCATCGCCGGCATGATTTCCGGCGGCGTCATGGTTTTCGTGTGGAACCTGCTCATCCGCCCGCTCGGCGGCATCTGGGACATCTATGAGCTGCTGCCCGCCTTCATTATCTCCGGCATCTGCATCGTCGTCGTGAGCCTGCTCACCGGCGAGCCCAGCCGCGAGATTCAGGACGAGTTCGACGCCGTCAAAAACAAAGCCTAAATATACGCCAAACAGGCCGCCGAAAGGCGGCCTGTTCAGCTTGTCGAAAAAGTCTCGCAGAGTTTCGCGCCCTATGGGCGCGAAAGGGACTGTGATAATTTCGGCGGCGTGTAAGCCGACGGTCTCCATCGGCCCCGGGAACCCACGAAGTGCATTTTGCACTTCGTGGGAGAGGAGGAGCAGCGAAAGACGGGCAGCTTGCGACGACGACGGGCGGCCTGTTTTTATTGCTTACTCAGCCATTCAGCAACAGCCTGCGGTATGCTTATCCCCCGCGCGAGCGTACTGGATATGGCCCCGGCGTCCTGCGGGCTGTCGCCGAAGCCGAGCTCAATCGTGATACTCGCCGCGCCTATCGTCGACTGCACCCAGTCCTTGTACCCGCCCGCGTCGAGGCTCTCCGTGTCGGAAATGGAATAGCCCGTGAGCGCGCTCACGCTCTCGGCCAGGGACATGGACGCACTGTTCGCGGCGGCGTCGCCGTACTCGGCGTATATCACGCTCCCGGAGGTGTGCAGGCTGACGGTCGCGTCCGGCTGCACATCACGCGTGTAGCCTGCAAGGGCGCGGCTCTCCGGCTGGTCCTCGGGCCGTTCTCCGGGATAGAGCTCGCATGACGGCTCTTCCCTGCCGTCCAGCCCGTCCCAGCCTGCGGCGAAGTTGCGGTTCAAATCCACGCCTGCGGCGTTGGCCTTCCAGCGCGCGGCGTATTCACTCTCGGTCAAATCCGTGAGGCCCAGCGAGGCGTTGCGCTCATATATGCCGCGCTGCGCGCCCGTCAGGGATCGCGTGCGGCTTGTCTCCACCCCGTCCGGGTTGACCATAGGCACAAAGTGGAAGCGCACGTCCTCCGGTACGCCCAGCCTCAGCAGGCGCTCCAGCTGGGCCATGGCCAGCACGGACGAGAGGTTCTCGCGCCCGTGGATGGAGGCCTGTATAATCACGTCGTACTTTGCCTCCGGTTCTCCAACCACGGCCGCAAAAACGCTCCTGCCGTTCACGCTGCGGCCTATCTCGCTCACCGTGAGCCGTCCCGGAAACTCTTCGGCAAGCGAATTCAGGTCCGCGCACAGCTCGGAATAGCAATAACCGGCGCCCGGCTGCACCGTGCGCAGGCCGAAGTCCTCCCCCGGCCGGTTCAAATAAACGGCGAGCGCATAGCCGCGCCCGCCGTCGTAGTCCACCAGCGCGAAGGCGCCCTGCCAGCCGATTAGCTCGACGGTGCTGCCGCTGGGTATCGTATTTATCTCCCCGGCCTCGGTGCTCGCCGAGGCGCGGAGAGTGAGGAATTCGTCGCAGTCCGCCGTCCACTCGCCCCCGTAGTTCCCCGGCGAGACCGCCGCGCTCGCGTCCACCGGCTTTATGTAGCTGGTCAGGACGTAACCGCGCTGTCCCTGGTACTCGACGCAGGTGAACTCGCCCGCCGGGCTGATGTAGGTCATCTGCCCGCCGCGCGGGATGGTCGTCAGGGCCTGGGCCGAAGTGCTGGGCTCAGCGCGCAGGGTTATGAACTCCTCGCAGTCGGCGTACCAGACGCCGCCCGCCTGCGAGCCCGAGGACGAGGCCGTAAAGCTCCAGAGCTGCGCTATCTGTCCCTCGAGCTTGTCGAAGCTCCAGGTGCGGCGGCTCAGCTCCACGCTGTTCGGGTCGTAGACGTTGAAGCCGAAGAGGCCGTAGTCGTATATCACTATGAAGTGCCCGCTGGTTGTGAAGTCGCCCGGCAGCATGCTGGCTATCAGGATTTCGCCGTCGTCGAGGCGGGAGCGCATCTCCCCGGCGTCAGTGCTTATCGCCTCTCCGTTCAGGCCGAAGGATGAGGCGCCCTGTGTGAAGAGCGTCCAGGCGGTACCCGCCCCGGAGACGTAGTGTCCGGCGCTCTCGGAGAAGTCGGCTATGCGCGCGGGGGTGAGGCTTGTGTCGCCCGTCAGGCCGATAGCCACCATGGACAGGCAGGTCGGGCCGCAGGCCGTTATGCCCATGACCGAGCTCCCGTAGCCGTGATAGCCCCAGCGCGTGTCGTACTGGATGAGGTACGGCACCTCGCCCTCGTCCACGCTTATGACGGCGTTCAGGCCGCTCTCATCGGCCGGGCGGAAGGGCATCAACAGCGCGAAGTCCAGTTTCTCTCCGTCCTGGAGCGCAGTCTTGACCGCCTCCTCGGTATAGATATCTATGTGGTCGGCGATGAAGTTCAGCCGCTCGGCGAGCTCCTCGTCCTCCTGCGCCAGAGCGCGCAGCTGCGAGACGTAATCCGCGCCGCATTCGTTAACGCTCATCTCCGGCTGAATTTCAGTGGCCAGGGTTGTCAGGGAATAGTTCAGCTCGTTCTGCACGTTCTTCATGTCCGGCCCCGCAAAGGTCGTGAAGCCGTCCGTAAAGCGCCACACAAACACCAGCGCCAGCAGCAATATGAGCGCAAATATCACAAGCCCCACGCGCCTGCGGCGGCGACGGCGCCGGTAATAGCGCCTCGGCGGGTTATAATATTCGTCCTGATAGTAGCCGTCGTCGTAATATGGCAAGCATTTCACCTCCGCAGACTGTATTAATTGGCTTAATACAGATTATAGCCCCCTGCGACACGCATGTCAAGCGTGCGGTAATTCCCGAGGCCGCCCGCGGAACGGCGTGTTTTTAACGGGCGCAAGGAACAAAGCCCGCCCGGAGCTCGTCCAAAACACAGCATATGGAATGGAGGCGCGAAAATGCAGAAAAAGCTTGCGCTTCTCCTCGTCCTCGCGCTGACGCTCTCCCTCGCGGGCTGCGGACAGGTTTCAACCGGCCTGCTCGCGGGAGTGGAGCCGTCGGAGGCCGGGGACGCGGCGGACGCCGCAGCTGTGGCAGCGGAGTTCACCTCGCAGGTCTTCGCCGAGGTCTACGACGGCACGGACACGCTCATCTCGCCCGTGAGCGTGCTCGCGGTGCTGGTAATGGCGGAGGCCGGCGCGCGGGGCGAGACCCTGGCGCAGATGGAAGCGGCCCTCGGCGCGGACGCGGAGACGCTCCGGGCGTCGCTTGCAGCGTATATGTCCAGCCTGGATGGCACGGTGGCAAAGGCTGCAAACTCCATCTGGTTCCGCGATGACGGGACATTCGAGCCGGACGGTGAGTTCCTCGCCGACTGCGCTTCCTTTGCGGGGTCGGACATCTTTGCGAGGCAGTTTGACGACGGGACGCGCCGCGAGATGAACAGCTGGGTCAAGGGCAAAACAGACGGCATGATTCCGGAAGCCGTGAAGAAGCTGCCGGAGGACACGGCCATGTGCCTTGTGAACGCACTATACTTTGACTCCGCGTGGGAGGACAAGTACGAACGCAGAGAGGTCTACGACGAAATCTTTCACTCCGCCGACGGCGACAGGACTGTGGAAATGCTGCACAGCGAGGAGCGCTATTTCCTCTCGGGCGACGGCTTCACCGGCTTCATGAAGCCCTACGAGGGCGGCCGCTACGCGTTTGCCGCGCTGCTGCCGGACGAGGGCTCCAGTCTTGACACGCTGGCCGCCTCGCTGAGCGGAGACATGCTCACCGCCACGCTCGCGAACGCCGAAAGCACGCCGGTGCAGACGGCCACGCCAAGCTTCACATGCCGCTGCGACATGGAGCTCGACGGCGCGCTTCGGGCGCTCGGCATGGAGGACGCCTTTGACATGCACTCGGCGGACTTCACGGGCATGGGCCGCTCCAGTTTGGGCAGCATCTACATCAGCACCGTTTTGCACAGCGCTTACATCGAGCTGGACGCGCACGGCACCCGCGCCGCCGCAGTCAGCATAGGCATAACCGGCGACGGGGCCGCCCCTCCTACGGAGCCAAAGCGCGTAATCCTGGACAGGCCCTTCCTCTATATGATAGTAGACACGCAGTACAGCATACCGCTCTTTATCGGCGCGGTGACAGGCACGGGGCTGTGAACGCCCGTGAAACCATTTGAACAGCAGCAGGCCCGGACGGCGTTTGCCGTCCGGGCCTGCTTTTTTCCGCGAGCTTATCAGCAAGGCATTTAAAAAGCCTTTGCGGCGGCAGCTCCGTCATCCGCGCGTCAAATGGCAGCCCGCCGGCCGGCTGCGCGCCATGCGGCAGGGCGGACAGGCATGCTGTGAGAGGCGGGGAGCGTCAAACCTTGGGCAGCTGGTCGAAACTCGCCTGGAGCTCGGCGTCGGTGGGGATATAGTCGCTCATCTCGCCGTCGTTGAAGCGCTGGTAGGCCACCATGTCGAAGTAGCCGGTGCCGGTAAGGCCGAAGAGTATTGTCTTTTCCTCGCCGGTCTCGCGGCACTTTATGGCCTCGTCGAGGGCGACGCGGATGGCGTGGCTGCTCTCGGGCGCGGGGAGGATGCCCTCGACGCGGGCGAAGTACTCGGCCGCCTCAAAGACCTTGGTCTGCTCCACGCTGCGGGCCTCCATAAGGCCCTCGTGGTAGAGCTCGCTCAAGACGGGGCTCATGCCGTGGTAGCGCAGCCCGCCGGCGTGGTTGGCCGAGGGGATGAAGCCGCTGCCGAGGGTGTACATCTTGGCGAGCGGGCAGACCTTGCCGGTGTCGCAGAAGTCGTAGGCGAACACACCGCGGGTGAGGCTCGGGCAGCTCGCGGGCTCGACCGCGATAAACTGATAGTCGCGCTCGCCGCGGAGCTTCTCGCCCATGAAGGGGCTGATGAGGCCGCCGAGGTTGCTGCCGCCGCCTGCGCAGCCGATTATCATGTCGGGGACAATCCCGTATTTGTCCATGGCTATCTTGGTCTCTACGCCGATGACGCTCTGGTGCAGCAGCACCTGGTTGAGCACGCTGCCCAGCACATAGCGATAGCCCTCGTGGGTGGTGGCGTCCTCGACGGCCTCGCTGATGGCGCAGCCGAGGGAGCCGGTGGTGTCGGGATTCTCCGCGAGAATACGGCGGCCGACCTCGGTGCTCATGCTCGGGCTGGGAGTGACGGACGCGCCGTAGGTGCGCATCACTTCGCGGCGGAAGGGCTTCTGCTCATAGGAGCACTTGACCATGTAGACCTTGCAGTCGAGGCCCAGATACGCGCAGGCCATGGAGAGCGCGGTGCCCCACTGGCCGGCGCCGGTCTCGGTGGTGACTCCCTTCAGGCCCTGATGCTTGGCATAATAGGCCTGGGCTATGGCGCTGTTGAGCTTATGGGAGCCCGAGGTGTTGTTGCCCTCGAACTTGTAGTATATCTTCGCCGGGGTCTGGAGCTTTTCCTCCAGGCAGTAAGCGCGCACCAGCGGGCTGGGGCGGTACATCTTGTAGAAATCCTGTATTTCCTGCGGTATGGGGATGTCGCGGGTGGTGTCGTCGAGCTCCTGCTTTACCAGCTCGTCGCAGAACACGGCGCCCAGCTCCTCGGCGGTGCAGGGCTTGCCGGTGGCGGGGTTGAGCAGCGGAGCGGGCTTTATGGGCATATCTGCGCGGACGTTGTACCACGTCCGGGGCATCTCGCTTTCTTCAAGATAGATTTTGTAAGGGATTTTCTTCTCGGTCATGATGACAACCTCCATTAAGAATTTCGGCGTATTTCACCGATATAGCTACTCCGCGGTGCGGATGTATCTACAGGTTATGCGGCCTCGCAGAGTTCGCGGCCTGCCGCGAATAATTGAGATCATTTTTGGCGGGGCTCCGCCTCGTCAAAAATACCTCTCGCGGAGAGAACGTGCTCCCATCAGTGCGCACGCAGATGGGAGTGCGCTGAACGCAGCGCCGGTCACCATCGGCTTCAGCCGGGGGACTGTTGGCACGAAAACGGCTGCGCCGTTTTCGGCCAGGGAAAATAAAAAGTCCCAAAGACCTCATCGGTCTTTGGGACAGGAATAAACTTTATCCTGCGGTGCCACCCAAATTGGCTTGCAGCCCACTTATTTCCGCGCCATCACGCGGCCGGCGCTGTAACGGGCGCCATCCCGGGAGTTAGCTTCGCTCCCCTCCTGAGTCCATTCCCCAAGACGTCCGCCGCGGCGCTCACAGCATACACGCCGCTCTCTGGAGACATCGTGTCCTGAGTACTCTTCTCAGTCATCGGTTTCGACAAACTAAGTGTAACACCAGAAACGGCCGTTTGTAAACACGGAAATTTGCACAAATAGGCGGCGCATCCGGCCGACGTATTTGTGCGCAGCGTTGAGGCGCCGCGTCCTGCGGCGCTTATTTACTGCCTCCGCAGCTCTTGACAAACGCAGGCGTCGGTGCGATAATATCAGTGACAAAACAGGGGAGCCACCGGCTGAGAGGAAGCGAACGCTTCGACCCTTTACCTGATTCGGACAATGCCGACGTAGGGAGGATATGGATTTCGACGCCTCCTTATCGGGAGGCGTTTGTTTTCCCCTGTACCTGAAAGGAGGCTGAGCAGGGGCAAAAACTGAATGGCGTTCGGGTTTTTTATCCCGTGCCGGACGGAGGGGGAGCGCCCTGCATCCGGGCCAAAAAGCAGCGATGGGAAGCCGTGTTCCGGCGTGAGAGGAGGCCATTAAGCCTCGACCGACCCAACCTTTAGCGGGGTTGACGCTGCCTTTGCGCCATTTTCCCGCAAGTCAAATTCAGGAGTGAAGAATTATGAGTTACAGCGCATCTTCAATTTTAACCAAGAAGCTGGCCCTCTCGGCCATGCTCGTGGCGGTCGCCGTTGTCGGCAGCGCCTTTATCCAGTTCCCCTTCCTGGGCAGCAACTGCTCGCCCACGCAGCACATGGTAAACGTGCTGTGCGCCGTGTTCCTCGGCCCCGGCTGGGGCGTACTCGTGGCCTTCTGCGCCAGCCTCATCCGCAACCTGCTGAGCGTCGGTTCGCTCATGGCCTTCCCCGGAAGCATGATAGGCGCGCTCTGCTGCGGCCTCGTCTACATGGCGCTGCGTAAGCGCAACAACGACGTTGTCGCCATCGTCACCACCCTTGCCGCCGAAATGTTCGGCACCGGCGTGCTGGGCGGCCTGTGCGCCTACCCCGTCGCCACGCTCTTCATGAACGTCGACGCCGCCACCACCGCCGTCACCGCGTACATCATCCCCTTCCTCATCTCCACCGTCGTCGGCAGCCTCATTGCCGGAGCGCTCGTATTCGCGCTCAAGGCGGGCGGAGCCCTCGACCGCATGCAAAGGAGCCTGACACCCATCAACCATGCCTGATACCGGAGTCCTCGCCAGGCTGCGCGCCAAGCGCCCGCTGGTACACTGCATCTCAAATATAGTCACGGCAAACGACTGCGCCAACCTGCTGTTGGCGGCGGGCGCCAGCCCCATGATGGCCGAAGCGCCTGAGGAAATGGCTGAGATAACCGCTATCTCGGACTCGACCGTGCTCAACATGGGTACGCCTGCAGCGGACAAATATTCCGCCGCCCGCGTGTGCATTGAGGAGTCAAAAAGGCTCGGCAAGCCCTTCGTGCTCGACCCTGTAGGCGTCGGCGCAAGCGCGTGGCGGCTGGACGGGGCCTCGTCCCTGCTCTCCCTCGGCAGTCCTGACATACTCCGCGTAAACCTCGCCGAAGCCGAGGCCATACTCGGCCTGGGAGCGAACGAGCAGGGCGTGGACAGTCCCGGACGCACGGACATAGAGCAGCGCACCCGCGCCGCCTCGGCCCTGGCCGGAATGTTCTGCTGCACCGTACTGCTCACGGGCGAGACGGACGTGGTCTCCGACGCCCGGCGCAGCTGCGCCGTCTCCGGAGGCAGCGGCATGATGCCCTATATAACAGGCAGCGGCTGTATGCTAAGCGTGCTGTGCGGCGCGTTCCTGGCCGTAGCGGGCGACGCATACGCCGCCGCCGCAACCGCAAGCGCGTACTGGAAGCGCTGCTCAGAGCGGGCCGAAATTGCCGCCGGCGGACGCGGCCCCGGCTCGCTACGGCAGGCCCTCATGGACGCGGCCTACGCCATGACCGACGAGACCCTGGCGTCCGGAGCGTCTATTGAGGAACTGTAAATTCAACACCGAAACGCGCCCGGCGGGGATTTCCCGCCGGGCGCGTTGCTTTCGGCTCCGTTTGGCTATATATACGCAAGATGAAACGCCGGGAGGTTCAACTAAGCACTGAACAAAAGCCGTGAAACCGCAGAGGGATAAAGGCGGCTCCCCGTTAAGCGCGGGGTTGGCCTGTGCTTGTGAATATTTTAACTATAAATTCCGCCTGCAAAGCCCGGATTTTGGCGTATTGTGAAAAAATACACAACGTGGCGAAATTTCTCTTTTAATCCCCGGCGTATGTGATATACTACAAGGCGGAAAGCATCAGCTCTGGAACAATCTATGTATGACTTAAAGGGAGGACATACGATGACGGAAAAGACCAGAACACCCGCTACCGAGGAAATGCTTGCCCGGATGGACAAGTATTGGCGCGCCGCCAATTACCTCTCCGCCTGCCAGCTCTACCTGCTGGACAACCCGCTGCTCGAGAAGCCGCTCAGCGAGGACGACATCAAGAAGAAAATAGTCGGCCACTGGGGCACTGTGCCGGGGCAGAACTTCATCTATACCCACCTTAACCGTGTCATAAAGGAATTCGACCTCGACATGATATATATCTCCGGACCGGGCCACGGCGGCAACGCCATGGTCGCCCAGGACTGGCTGGACGGCAGCTACCAGGAGATATATCCGAACATAACCCGCGACAAGGAGGGCATGCAGCGCCTCTTCAAGCAGTTCTCCTTCCCCGGCGGCGTGCCGAGCCATGTCGCTCCGGAGACCCCGGGCTCCATCAACGAGGGCGGCGAGCTGGGCTATTCCCTCGCGCACGCCTTCGGCGCCGTGACGGACAACCCGAGCCTCATAGCCGCGACCGTCGTCGGCGACGGCGAAGCCGAGACCGGCCCGCTGGCCACCAGCTGGCAGCTCAACAAGTTCATCAACGCCAGGACCGACGGCGCGGTGCTGCCCATACTGCACCTCAACGGCTATAAAATAGCCAACCCGACCGTGTTCTCACGCATCCCGCACGAGGAGCTTGAGGCCTTTTTCTACGGCTGCGGCTGGGAGCCGCACTTCGTCGAGGGCGACGACCCGATGACGATGCACCGCGCGATGGCCGACGCGCTCGACGACTGCGTCGAGAAGATTCTCGCCTACCAGGCCGACGCGCGCGAGAACGGCAACATGGCCCGCCCGCGCTGGCCTATGATAGTCCTGCGCACGCCCAAGGGCTGGACCGGCCCGGCCTACGTCGACGGCCAGAAGGTGGAGGGCTACTGGAGGGCGCACCAGGTACCCATACAGCCCGATTCTCCCGAGCACATCCGCCAGATTGAGGAGTGGCTGCGCAGCTACCGCCCCGAGGAGCTCTTCGACAAGGAGGGCCACCCGACCGACGACATTCTGGCCCTCTGCCCCGAAGGCGACCGCCGCATGGGCATGAACCCGCACGCCAACGGCGGCAAGCTGCTCAAGGATTTGCGCATGCCGGACTTCCGCGACTACGGCGTTGACGTACCCTTCCCAGGCAGCGTCGAGGCCAGTGACATGACGGAGCTCGGCAAGTTCGTGCGCGACATCTACAAGCTCAACAGCAAGGAGCGCAACTTCCGCGCCTTCGGCCCCGACGAGACCAACTCCAACCGCCTCCAGGCCGTGTTTGAAGAGACCGACCGCATCTGGGACGCCGAGGAGCTCGATATAGACGACCACCTCGCCCCCGACGGCCGCGTCATGGACTCCATGCTCAGCGAGCACGTCTGCCAGGGCATGCTCGAGGGCTATCTGCTCACGGGTCGCCACGGCTTCTTCAACAGCTACGAGGCCTTCATCCGCATCGTGGACAGCATGTTCAGCCAGCACGCCAAGTGGCTCAAGGTCTGCAACCAGCTGCCCTGGAGGGCGGACATCGCCAGCCTCAACTACGTCCTCGCCAGCAACGTCTGGCAGCAGGACCACAACGGCTTCACCCATCAGGATCCCGGCTTCCTCGACCACGTCGCCAACAAGAAGGCGGACGTCGTGCGCCTCTACCTGCCCCCCGATGCCAACTGCCTGCTGAGCTGCTTTGACCACTGCATCCGCAGCCGCAACTACGTCAACGTCATCGTCGCCAGCAAGCACCCGCGCCCGCAGTGGCTGACCATGGAAGAGGCCGTCACGCACTGCACCCACGGCATAGGCATCTGGCAGTGGGCGAGCACCGATAAGGGCCAGGAGCCCGACATCGTCATGGCCTGCTGCGGCGACACGCCGACGCTTGAAACCCTCGCCGCCGTCACTATACTGCGCAGTGAGTTCCCCGAGCTGAAGATACGCGTGGTCAACGTCGTCGACCTCATGCGCCTTCAGAGCGAGGAGCAGCACCCGCACGGCCTGAGCCAGAAGGACTACGACGTGCTCTTCACCCGCGACAAGCCCATCGTGTTCGCCTTCCACGGCTACCCGAGCCTCATCCACGAGCTCACCTACAAGCGCTACAACAAGAACATCCATGTGCGCGGCTATATCGAAGAGGGTACTATCACCACCCCGTTCGACATGCGCGTCATGAACCACCTCGACCGCTTCAACCTCGTCATGACTGCCGTCTACAACCTGCCGCAGCTCGGCAACAGAGGCAGCTACCTCATCCAGCAGATGAAGGACAAGCTCGTCGAGCACAAGCAGTACATCGCCAAGTACGGCGTCGACCTCCCCGAGGTCGCCGAGTGGAAATGGACCGAAGCAAAATAAATGCTTAAAAGCAAAGAGAACGCCCTTGCAGGGCGTTCTCTTTGCTTCCTGTAGATTTGCAATGGCCTTGCACACATTCCGCTCACCGCGTCTCTGCGGCAAAGGGCGCCGAGGATAATACAAAGTTATCCATTTTTACCGCCCAGAGCAGACAGAATTGCGCACGCGCTCTCCGCTGCAGCGCTTTTCAGGGTCGAGTGGGCGTGATATAATGTGAAAAAGCGGAGGTGAGGCAATGGAGCGCGTTTATGAACAGGCTGGGCGCATCCGGCAGACGAGAGAGTTCCCGGCGCCGCTCGGCGGCGTGACGATAGAGTGCGCGGGAGAATACATAACGGGTCTATGGTTTGAGGGGCAGAAGTACTACGGCTCTGGCCGCAAGGACTTCACTGAGGGCGCTTCGCCCGCGCTTGACGCGGCCTTCGCTTGGCTTGCGCGTTACCTTGGGGGCGGGCGGCCCGGGCTCTCGGGGCTGCGCCTCGCGCCAGAGGGTACGGCTTTCCAGCTCGAGGTGTGGCGCGCGCTCTGTGATATCCCGTACGGCGCGCTCGTGACTTACGGCGAGCTGGCCGCGCGGCTGGGCCGTCCCGGAGCCTCGCGCGCCGTCGGTGCGGCGGTGGGCAGGAACCCCATATCAGTCATAATTCCCTGCCATCGCGTCGTGGGTGCGGACGGCTCGCTCACCGGTTACGCTGGCGGCATAGAGCGCAAAACCTGGTTACTCAGGCTCGAGCGCGCCGCGGGGGCCCAAGGCAAGGCGCGGGCAGTACACCCCGTGCCTTAATACTGTCGAAAAATGGGTTTTTCATCGCATATAATGGGCTTAACCGGCTATATACATGAGGTCGGCATGAGCGTACCCAAGTATTATGAATTCCACAAACTGATGCTGAAGCTTATGGAGGACGGCAAGGCCCACTCCTTCAGGGCGCTGAAGTCGCAGCTCATAGCCAAATTCCTGCTTTCAGACGACGATTTGGCTCAGATGCTGCCCAGCGGCAGGCGGAGCTGCTTCAGCAGCCGCGTCGGCCGGGCCGGCATATGCCGTCTGTGAAGGGACGCCGGACGACGAGCCGTAACCCCGGGCGCCTGGCCGGACGGCCTGACGTGCAGGCCGTCGTCGGGGCCTTCGCGGGAAAGGGCCGGCAAGGGCCTGTTTGTAACCACCTCCGGCTTCACTGAGCAGACTGTCGAGTACACGAAGGGCCAGCATGTAATACTGATGGACGGGGAGATACTCACCCACTGCATGATTGAATACAACTTCGACGTGACGGTGAAAAAGGCCTTCGAGGTCAAGGCCGTCGACCAGAGCACGTTTGAGGACTATCAGAACGTGTGTATGCGTCCCGGCCGAGCTTTCACAGTCGGAACATATGCCAAGAGCCGCCCGTAATGGGCGGCTCTTGCTTACAGATCCTGCGCTCTCATTTTGTCCTGTTCGCGCATGCGGCGGGCGCGGCCGCGCCCGGACGCGTAGATGGCCAGCAGTATGGCGGTGGGTATGTTGGCCAGCAGCCAGACGAGAAGCGCCTGCGTTACCAGCGTCGACGTGCTACCGCCCAGGTTCACCATGCTCAGCGGGTATATCAGTGAAATGAGGAAGGCTATCGCCGGAAGGACCAGTCCCGGCCAGCGGCTTGGTTTGCGCGAGAAGTACATCTCCAGCACCACCGCGCCTATCATCAGCAAAACCAGCAATAAAGTTCTCATGTCAGCTCTCCTTTAGCTTCTTGTACTCGCTTATGAGTATTTTCGCCGCGTCCACGTCGAGCTTGTCGTCCACCGCGAGGCGCTTGATAAGCGCGATGTACGGCTCCTGCGCCGTCTCCTCGCTGAGACGTATCTTCTGTATCAGCTTGTCCAGACGAAGCCGCACAGTGGGATACGACACCCCGTACTGGTGCGCGACCTCCTTGAGCGAGCCCGAGGCGAGCATAAAGCGGCGCATAAACGCGAGGTCGTCCTCGTCCAGCCCGGACATCCATTCGGGCAGTATATTTACGGACATTTGCCCACCTCCTTTAGCAAAATTAAGTATAACCCTTAATAATATTAAAGTCAATAGTTAAAATTACCATTAATATTATTAAAGCGAAGCCTTCATTTCGAGTACATCCTCCCCACGATATAATTTGAGGTCCGGCGAGGCAGAAACTTTGCGAGCAGGGCGGCGCCCTTGTACGGGAGCCCGAGGGCCTTCAGGGGTGAAGAGCGGCGCATAAGGGCGACCTTGGCGACATAGGCGCCGGCGGCTTCGGGGCTCATGCCGGTTTCCTCGTCGTGCTCCATTTTTGCGACGGAGCGGGCCACGCGCTCGCCGTAGGCCCCGGCCTCCATGGTCTTGCGCCTGGCCCCGGTGAAGCCCGATTTGATGTCTCCGGGCAGTACGGCGCAGACGCTGATGTTGAAGGGCCGCACCTCGTTTTGCAATGCGAGGACGTAGGCGTCTATGGCGGCCTTGCTGACCGAGTACCAGAGCTGGAAGGGGATGGGCAGTATGCCTGCTATGGAGCTCATGCAGACTATGCGCCCGCCGCCGGCGGCGCGCATATGCGGCAGCACAGCCTTGACGCTGTTGTCCATGCCGAAGAGGTTCAGCTCGAGCTGGGCGTGGGCGTCGGCGCTGCTGGTGAGTTCCGCCGCGCCGGATATGCCGAAGCCTGCGTTGCAGACGAGTATGTCTATGCGCCCGGCACGGGCCATGACCTCGTCGACGGCGGCCTTCACGGCGGCTTCGTCCGTTACGTCGGCGGTTATGTGTTCAAGCTCCTCGGCGGGCTTTTCGTGTCGGGAGAATTCAAAAACCCGGCAGCCTGCGCGGGCAAGGGCGAGCGCAGTGCAGCGCCCGATGCCGCCGCTTCCGCCGGTTACAATAGCGACTTTCATGTGCCAGCCTCCTTTGCGTTTTGAGATAATAGCACCCGGGGACGAATGTGTCAAGTTTGCGCCGGGCGGCAGGCGCCGCGACGGCAAAACCTCCGATGTTAACTTCCGTTGACAGCTTGTTCGCACCGCTCGCTGGACGCGGCGCGGGCCGCATGCTATAATCTGCGTCGGAATGGAGGAATGCACATGACATTCGGCGAACGCCTTATGAAGCTGCGCCGGGAAAGAGGCCTCTCACAGGAGGCCCTCGGCGACATGGTGGACGTCACACGCCAAACCGTCAGCAAATGGGAGCGGGGCGAGTCGACGCCCGAGCTTGAAAAGCTCATGGAGCTCGCTCGCATATTTGAAATCTCCCTCGACGGGCTCGCCGGCCTGGAGCATGACACGGGCGCAGAGCAGTCCGCACCCCAGCCTGCGCCGCGTCCCGACTGGCGCTGGCACTATGAGTACAAGAGCCGCCGCAGCCTTTTCGGCCTGCCGCTCGTGCACATAAACGTGGGCCGCGGCGGATTTTACCGCGCGACGGGTATTATAGCCATAGGTGCAATGGCAAATGGCGTCGTGGCCATCGGCCTCGTCTCTCTTGGCGGGCTGGCGATAGGCGCGGTGTCCGTGGGCCTGCTGGCCGCGGGCGCAATGGCGCTGGGCGGCTGCGCCGTGGGAGCCGTCGCGGCCGGATACTGCGCCGTCGGTTCTCTGGCCGTGGGAGGCGAAGCCTTCGGCGCCCTGACGCCGGGCCGCAAATTTTAACGGCGTGTATGAACCCGCCCCGGCTGCCCGGGGCGGGTTTTATATCCCGATATACGCAATTATTATCCCGGCGGCGAGCAGGGCGCACTCAAAGAAGCAGATGAGAGGCATGCCCACGGTGAAGCTCGTGTGCAGGGTCTTGTGCCTGAACGCCTTCATGCCCAGCATCACGCCCGGCGAGCCGCCGAGCACGGCGACCAGGAAAAGCGTCGCCTCGGGTATCCGCCGCTTGCCCCTCTGGGCGCGGCGCTTGTCCGCGCGCATGAGGAGGAAGGCGTCCAGATTTATTATTGCAAGGTATAGCACCAAAATTTTCAACAGCAGCTCCAACTATCTGCCCGCCTTCCTGCCGCGACCCGGCGCGGGCTTTTTCGCGCTTTGACGCGGTTTTTCCGCAGTCCCGGCCGTTTTCCGCGACGGCTTTGCAGCGGGCTTTCCGCCGCCCTTTGCGGCTTTCGAGACTGGCTTGGCGGGGCTTTCGCCCTTTTTCCCGTAGTGCTCGGGCCGGACCAGGCAGCCCTTGCCGTAGCCGATGAGGTCCTCCCTGCCCGCCTTGCGCAGAGCCTCGATGACCAGGCGGCGGTTGGCCGGGATGGTGTATTGCAGCAGCGCGCGCTGCATCGCCTTCTCATGCGCCGAGCGCGCGACGTAGACCTCGCTCATGTCGCGAGGGTCTATGCCCGTGTAGTACATGCAGGTGGATATTGTGCCGGGCGTGGGGTAGAAATCCTGTACCTGCTCGGGACGCCTGCCCGTGCGGTGGAGAAACTCCGCGAGCGAAATTGCGCTCTCAAGCGTGCTGCCGGGATGGCTGCTCATAAGGTAGGGTACGACGTACTGCTCCTTGTCGTAGCGCTGGTTGAGCCGCCTGTACTTGTCCATGAAGCGCTCGTAGACGTCGATGTGCGGCTTGCCCATGTAGTCGAGGACATAATCTATACAGTGCTCCGGCGCGACCTTGAGCTGGCCGGAGATGTGGTAGCGCACCAGCTCTGAGAAAAAGTCGCCGCTCTTGTCACAGAGCATGTAGTCGTAGCGTATGCCGCTGCGCACGAACACCTTCTTGACTCCGGGTATTTTGCGCAGCTTTCGCAGCAGCGCAAGGTAGTCCGAGTGGTCGGCGTCGATGTTCGGGCAGGGCGTGGGCGCAAGGCAGCTGCGGTTGGCGCACATGCCGCTCTTGAGCTGCTTTTGACAGCTCGGGTGGCGGAAATTTGCGCTCGGGCCGCCCACGTCGGAGACGTAGCCCTTCCACAGCGGGTGATGCGTCATGGCCTCGACCTCGCGTATCACGCTCTCGTGGCTGCGCGAGGTCACCATGCGGCCCTGGTGGAAGGCCAGCGCGCAGAAGTTGCAGCCTCCGAAGCAGCCGCGGTTGTGTATGACGGAAAAGCGCACCTCCTCTATCGACGGGACGCCGCCCATCTCATCGTACATCGGGTGCACCTCGCGGGTATAGGGCAGCTCGGCCACGCGGTCAAGCTCTTTCGTCTCGAGCGGCATGGCGGGCGGGTTCACCACCAGCCAGCGCTCGCCGTGCTTCTGTGCAAGGGTTTTGCCGCGCACGGGGTCGTGCTCTGCGTACTCTATGCGCGTCGCTTCGGCATACGCCCTCTTGTCGGCGCAGACCTCCTCATAGCCGGGCAGGATAACCGCCCCCTCCGGCGCGCTTGAGCCGATATACGCCGTGCCGCGTATGTCGTGCATCGTCGAGATGTCCTCGCCGCTTTTCAGGCGGCGGGCAATCTCTATGGTGGCGTACTCTCCCATGCCATAGACGAGCAAATCAGCCTTGGCGTCGAATATGACGCTGCGGCGCACCTTGTCCTGCCAATAGTCGTAGTGGGCAAAGCGCCTGAGGCTCGCCTCCAGCGAGCCTATCACGACGGGCAGGCCCGGGAAGGCCTCGCGCGCCCGGTTGGCGTACACCGTCACGGCGCGGTCGGGCCGCAGCCCCATCTGCTTGCCGGGCGAATAGAAGTCCTCGTGACGGCGGTGGCGGCTGGCCGTGTAGTGCGCGACCATGCTGTCGAGGTTGCCCGCGCCTATCATAACGCCGAGGCGTGGCCGTCCCATGGCCTCAAACGCCGCGGCGCTGTGCCAATCCGGCTGGCAGAGCACGGCCACGCGGAAGCCCTCGGCCTCCAGCACGCGCGCTATAACCGCCGTGCCGAAGCTCGGGTGATCGACATAGGCATCCCCGCCCACGACGAGGAAGTCGTACCACCACCAGCCGCGCTCGTGCATGTCCTCGGCGGATACGGGCAGGAAGTCCGCCCTCGTCGGCTTTACATACTCATTGCTCATTCAAGTTCTCCATAGTACCAGCCGGAAACGCCCTCGTGCTTGACGAGATAGCCCCGGCTCGTGGTTTCTATCACGCTGACCTCGTCTCCGGCCTCAAGCGGCAGGGCGTAGTCGGTGCAGTCGTTGCAGCGGACAACGCCGCTCTCTCCGTACAGGTATTTTGTCAGGATGTCGAGCTCGTATCCCGTGCGCACATGCCGCACACGGGAAAACTCCTCGCCCCTGCTGAGTATTTCGACCTGATTGTCGCCCCAGCGTATATATGTGCTCGGCCCGCCGCCCGCCTGGGCGCTCTTCACGCGGCGCACCGGGAAGGGGTCGTAGGCGATAAGGCCAAAGTCATCGCTGCCGTCATGCGGTATGACGAGGGCGTTGAGCTGCCCGTCGTCCTTGAGGACGCAGCCGCCGTCTATGCTGATAATATGGCTGTCCCGGTCTATAATGGGGTTGGCGCAGCAGACGTCGCCGCCGTATAGCTGCACCGGCCAGTGGCCGACGATGACCCACTTGTCGAATTTGCGGCCCTGGCCCATGAAGTCGTCGTTCTTCATGCAGTCCCAGCCGTCCCAATGCCCGGGGTCGCCTTTCGGCAGGCCGCCGTGGACAAAGATGTAGCTGTCCGTCTCTATGACCTGCGGCATACTGGCCAAAAACTCGAACTCGCGCGGGAACATCGCGCCAAGGGTGCGGTAATAGTTCTCTATGTCGAAGTCCTTGTCCACCACTATGCCCGCGGCGTCGCACATCTGCTGCAGCAGGCCGGGGCCGTTGCCGTTGGCGTTCGTGAGCAGGTAGTCCTTAACATACCAGTCACGGCAGGGCATGGAGTGGTTGTGCTCGTCGTACCAGTAGTCGCAGTTGCCGAGCACGAACCAACAGTTCACGCGCTCCTTCAAGTCCATGAGAAAGTGCAGCGTGTCGAGGCTGCTCGGGCCCTTTTCCATCGTGTCCCCGCAGAACACTACCGTGTCCCCGGCCGTGGGGGATATCTTCTCCAGCAGGCCCTTCAGGTAGGGCAGGTTGCCGTGTACATCCGAAATTGCGAATATGCGTCCGTGCCCGGTGAAGCGTCTGCGCTCAATACGCGCTTGCATCAACATTACAATGTACGCTCCATGAGGATCTGGTCGCTAGACACGCCCGGCTCTATGCGCAGGTCGTGGAAGCCGTAGTGGTGATAGAAGCCTATCGCGTGCTCGTTGGTCACGGCGACGTGCAGCCGCACCGCGCTGCGCTTCTTCTTGAAAAAATACGCGTCGGCCATACCTATGAGCTGCACGCCCAGGCCGTGGCCCCGGTACTCGGGCAGGAGGTAGAGCAGGCTTATCCAGCCGCAGTTGAGCTCCTTGCCGCGCTTGGGGTCGAGCTCGAGCACGCCCACCGGCGTGTCGCCGGAGAGCACCTTCAGCAGGCTCTCAGGATCCCTGGCGGCGTGGCTGCGCGCGCTGGAGAGGTAAACGCTGCTCATAAATCCGGCGTCGGTGCCGTGCGCGGCTATCCAGGAGTCGCGGTAGCAGCCGGTGTAAAAATCCGCCTCCTGCCTGCTGCGCGGATTGAGCGGGGCGAAGCGCAGGCTGCTCGGATCCTCCTTCTTCGTGTCGCGCCACCACTGCTGCTTGGCGAAGGTGGACAGCTCGCCCAGGTGGCTGTTGTCGTTGTAGTACTCCACCGTGAATTTGCCGCCGTCGTAGTACAGCAGGCTGACGGAGGTGTTGTCGCCGTGGTGCATCGAGGTGTCGCTGAGCTCCATGCCCATGGCGCGCATGAGGAAGGTCTTTATGCACATGCCGTGCGCGACTATCGCCACGGTCCTGCCCTCGTTTGCGCGCGCTATCTCGGTTATGGCCGCGGTCATGCGCGCGCCGCACTGTACGAAGCTCTCGCAGCCGGGCACCACCCACTTCTCGGGGTCGTTGTTGAAATTGTACATCTGCTCGGGCCACTTGTAGGAGAGGTCGCCCCAGCTGTCGCCCTCCCAGACGCCCATGTGTATTTCGCGCAGCTGCCTCGAGGTGTGCAGCTCCAGGCTGCGCCCGCGCAGGATGGCGCCCGCCGTCTCCTTCGTGCGCTCCAGGTCGCTGGAATACACGGCGTCTATGTGTATGTCCTTGAAACGCTCGGCCAGGGCGTCTATCTGCTTTTTGCCCCGTTCCGTCACCTTTCCGTTCCAATGCCCCTGCGCACGGCGGAAGAGGTTCCCCTCCGCCTCGGCGTGGCGTATGAGATATATCGTCGTCATGCTTTCTCCCGTCCCGTCGATATTGACCATTAGGCCCAACTCGTTTATAATACTAGGGTATAATTGCCGGTTATAGTGCCGGCGTGTAATGCCACTTGCTATTTTACAATATTCGCTCGATAGAAGCAAGCGGCGCGGAGGTCAATGTGAAAGTTATACATTTGATAAGCGGCGGCGACACGGGCGGGGCAAAGACCCACGTCCATTCCCTGCTGCATGCATTGGGTAAAACCGCCGAGGTCACGCTCGTCTGCTTCCGTGACGGCCCCTTCGCCGAGGAGGCGAGGGCCCTGGGCATAGACACGCGCGTCTACCCCGGCCGCTTCTTTGCCGCCCTCGGCCAGGTGGAGGAGCTGATAAGGGACGAGGGCTTCGAGCTCATACACTCGCACGGCTCGCGCGGAAACCTTGCCGGGGCTCTGCTCGCCCGGCGCACCCGCCTGCCCATCGTCAGCACCATACACAGCGACTGGAAACTCGACTACATGGGTCGTCCCATGGCCGCGATGACCTACGGCGTGCTCAACTCCTGGGCGCTGCGCCACATCAAATACCACGTCGGCGTCTCAGACGCGATGCGCCGCCTGCTCATCGAGCGCGGCTTCCGCCGCAACGACACCTTCGCCATATATAACGGAATAGACTTCGGCCGCAGCATACCCGCGACTGACCGTGCGGCGTTTTATAAGCGTGTCGGCGCCGGGGTTGAGCCCGGCGACGTCGTCATCGGCGCGGCCGCCAGGCTCGACCCGGTCAAGGACCTGGCCACCCTGGTGCGCGCCGTGGCCGAGGCGCGCAAGAGCGCCCCGAACCTCAGGCTCGTCATCGCCGGAGAGGGCGCGGAGCGCCCGAACCTCACCGCTCTTGCCGAAGAGCTGGGCATGTCCGACTCCCTGACGCTCTGCGGCTGGCTCGACGACATGGACGAATTCTACGGCTCCATAGATATCAACGCCCTCACGAGCCTGTCGGAGACCTTCCCCTACGCCATCACCGAGGGCGCGGCGCACCGCCTGCCCACGGTCTCCACCCGCGTGGGCGGCATACCGAAGCTCATAATAGACGGCGAGACGGGCTACCTCGTCGACGTCGGGGACTACAAGACGCTCGGTGAGAGGATAGCCCGGCTGGCGCTGGACGGCGCCCTGCGCTCCGCGCTCGGCGCGGCGCTTTTCGAGAAGGCCTCGCGCGAGTACTCCATAGACGCCACCTGCCGCGAGCAGATAGAGGTCTACAGACAGATACTCGAGCGCGAGGGCAGCGGCGGACGCGCGGGCGTGCTCATCTGCGGCGCCTACGGCATGGGCAACGCCGGAGACGAGGCCATACTCGACGCGCTGGTCGGCGAGATGCGCTCCATCGACCCGCTTATGCCGCTCACCGTGCTCAGCCGCGACCCCGAGGGGGCCTGCTCCAGGCTCGATGTCGAGGCCGTACACACCTTCAACGTGCCGAAGGTGCTGAGCATTATGAAGCGCCGGACTCTCTATATCAACGGCGGCGGCAGCCTCATACAGGACGTGACCAGCCGCCGCAGCCTCTGGTACTATCTCTTTACGCTCCGCGCGGCCAAGGCGCGCGGTTGCCGCGTCATGATGTACGGCTGCGGCATCGGGCCCGTCACGCGCGAGGGAGGCGTGGAGAGCGCGAAAAAGACGCTCAACAGCTGCGTCGACGTCATCACCCTGCGCGAGCCGGACAGCATAGAGGAGCTCGCGCGCTTCGGTGTGGACAAGCCGGAGATAATCCTCGCCGCCGACCCGGCCCTGACGCTTCTGCCTGCCTCGAGGGCCGAGGTGGACTCGGCCCTCGCCTCGGCGGGGGCGGACCCCGCCGGCCGCTACGCCGGATTCGCGCTCAGGCTCTGGCCGGGCTTCGCCCCAAAGGCGCAGGCCATAGCGGAATGCGCAAAGTACCTGTATGAAAAACACGGCCTGACGCCGCTGTTCATACCCATCAACCACAAGAGCGACTCCGACGCCGCCGAGGCGGTGGCGAAGCTGCTCGGCGATGTGCCGCACACGCTGCTGCCCGGCCCTCTGCCCTCCGGCCTGGCGATAGGCATCCTGGGCCGCATGGAGGTCGTAGTATCCATGCGCCTGCACGGGCTCATCTTCGCAGCGGGGCAGGGCACGCCGGTCGTCGGCGTGAGCTACGACCCGAAGGTCACCGCGTTCCTGCGCTGCATCGACGGCGAGTGCGTAAAGCTCGAGGATGTGTCCGGCGGCGAGCTTTGCGGCCTGGCAGACGCCGCGCTCTCCAAGCGCCGCGACGAGGCCGCCCTGCGCGAGAGCGTGAAAAAGCTGCGCGAGCTTGAAGGGCGCAATTCGCTCGCGGCGGCTCGCCTGCTCGGCAAGGAGGTAGTGCGTAATGGTTAAGGCCGCGGCCGTCGTCACCGGCGACGGCGCAGAGCTGCAAAGCCTGCTGGACGGCATGTTCTTCGGTGAGGTGCCGAACTTCAGCCTAAGCGCCGTCGTGGCGACGGAGCCGGGTTCCGTCGCCCTGCGCCGCGCGGAGGCCCAGCACATAGCCACATACACGGTGGATGCGGGCATCTTCCCCAACGCAGCCACGTTCACACGCGCCCTGTCGGCCAAGCTGCAGGACATCGACGCGGAGATGGCCGTGCTTGTCTCCCTGGAGCCGGAGCCCGCGGAGAGCTTTTACCGCGAATACTCGGGCAAGTGCGTCTGCTTGCGGCTCAGCGAGCGCCTGAAGGGCGCGGCTGAGCGGGGCGACGGCGCCGTCGTGGCCACCGCGCTGCTGGCCGACGCCGACGGCAGCGAGGCCCGCCGCTACGGCCGCGTGAGCGCCGAGGTCAAACCCGGCGACAGCGTGTCGCAATTGCGCCGCCGTCTGGTTGAAAGCGGCGCAGGCGAGCTGCTGACAAAGGCACTCAAGGACTACATGCGCGAGTTCCACTAAAAAAATTCGGCGGCTGACGCCGCCGAAAACCCTTATTCCTCCGACGCGAGCTTGGCGCGCGTCTCCTCGTTCGAGAGCTCCCGCACTTCGGCGAGAAAGGCAAACGGCGCGCAGTCATCGACGCCGTAGGTGAGGTTCAGCTCCCGCTCCAAGTCCAGCCAGGTACTCAGCGGGGCCTCGTTGTGCTGAATGACGGCCTCCAGCCTGTCGAGCGCCTTGTAGAACTTTGCCTCCGGAGTGGCGCGCTCCTCCATCTCGGCGTAGAGCGCGTCCAAATACTCCGCCCTGTCCGGCAGCTTCGCCGTAAGTGCGTGTATGGCGTCGAGTTCACGGCTCTCGTCGCGCTCGGTCTTGAGGAAGCTCGGGATATCCCCCGTGACGGCCTCGCCCCAGTCGTGTATGAGGCACATGCGCAGCACCTTGTCCATGTCCAGCTCAGGGAACTCACCCTCGAGCAGCAGCGCCATGCAGCAGACTCGGAAGGTGTGCTCGGCCACGCTCTCGTGCCGGCCGGTGTGCGTCCAGCTGTGGCGGGTGTTGCACTTCATATTCTCAAGGATGTGGAGAAAGTCCATAAATTCTGCGGGTTTCACGCGGATGCGCCCCCTTTCCGCCGACTATGATATCACAGCGGGGCGGGCATTGCAACTTTACGAGGTGAGCAAATGATAAGATTGTACAACGGCCTGGTCATGCCCATGGTTTCGGACTGCTCCGTGGCCCCCGGCGAGGTCTGGACAGACGGCGGCAAAATAGCCTACGCCGGTCCGGCCAGGGACGGCGAATTGCCCGCGTTCGAGCGCGAGATAGACTTAAAGGGCGACCTGGTCATGCCGGGCTTCAAAAATGCACACGCGCACTCGGCGATGACCTTCCTGCGCTCTTATGCGGACGACCTGCCGCTGCAGAGCTGGCTCTTCGACAAGGTGTTCCCGCTCGAGGCAAGGCTCACGCCGGAGGCGGTCTACGCCTTTACGCGCCTGGCCATACTCGAGTACCTCGCGGGCGGAATCACCGCGAGCTTCGACATGTACTTTTACCGCGACGCCTACGCCCAGGCGAACATAGACAGCGGCTTCCGCACCGTTATATGCGGCGCGCTCTCCGCCGGGGACAAAATATCGACCGCGGCGGACGACTACAAGAAGTACAACTCCATGGGCGAGCTCATAAGCTACCTGCCCGGCGTCCACGCCGAGTACACCGCGGACGAAAAGCTCCTGCGCGGTATGAGCGAGCTTGTCCGCGAGCTCAAGAGCCCCTTCTGGACGCACAACAGCGAGACGAAGAGCGAGGTCGACGGCTGCTTTGAGCGGCACGGCATGTCGCCCACGGAGTATTTGGACTCACTGGGCCTCTACGACTTCGGCGGAGGCGGCTACCACTGCGTGTGGTTCAGCGAACGCGACATGGATATCTTCGCCGAAAAGCAGCTCTGGGCCGTGACCTGCCCCGCGTCCAACGCCAAACTTGCCAGCGGTATAGCGCCTCTCGGCCGCTTTAAAAAGCGCGGCATACGCCTCGCCGTCGGCACCGACGGCCCGGCCTCCAACAACGCGCTGGACATGTTCCGCGAGATGTACCTCGCCTGCGTGCTGCAAAAGCTCTCGCACTCCGACGCAGCGGCCTGCCCGGCCGAGGACGTGCTCATGGCCGCCTGTTCCGGCGGCGCAAGGGCCATGGGCCTCGGCAGCTGCGACTGCCTCGCTGAAGGCAAGGCGGCAGACCTGGCCGTCATCAGTATGAGCAGGCCCAACATGCGCCCTGTGCACGACATAGCCAAAAACCTCGTCTACTCCGGCACGCGCGACTGCGTTCGCCTGACGATGGTTGCCGGGAAGATACTCTATGAAAACGGGGAGTTCTTTGTCGGCAGCGACGCCTCCGGGATATATGAGGAGGCCGAAAAATACACCAAGGAGCTGATAGACCGTGATGATTGAAAAGCGCATAAGCGATTGGATAGATTCGCACAGGGACGAATTCCTGCGCGACGTGGCGCGCATGGTCGCCATAGAGAGCGTGGGCGGGGAGAGCGCGCCGGACGCCCCGTTCGGCCCCGGGCCGCGCGCGGCGCTTGATGAAATGCTCAAGCTGTGCGGCGAATACGGCTTCGCAACGGACATCTACCACGGCGCAATGGGCAGCGCGGACTACAACGGCAAGGCCGCGCGGCTCGACATACTCGGCCACCTGGACGTGGTCGGCCCCGGCGACGGCTGGGACACCGACCCGTATAAGGCCACGCTGAAGGACGACGGCTGCCTCTACGGCCGCGGCACCGACGATGACAAGGGCCCCGTGGTCGAGGCGCTCTATGCAATGCGCTGCCTGAAGGAGCTGGGCGTGGAGCTCGAGCACGGCTGCAGGCTGCTGTTCGGCACGGACGAGGAGACCGGCTCCGGAGACCTGCACTACTATTACGACGAGCACGAGCCGGCGCCGAACACCTTCACCCCCGACACCGGCTTCCCGGTCTACAACGTCGAAAAGGGCATGTACCGCCCGGTAATAACCCGCAGCTGGCCCGGCGAAGCTGGGCAGCCAAGACTTGTCTCCGCCCAGGGCGGCTTCCGCATAAACGTCGTACCCGCCGAGGCCACGGCCGTCATTGAGGGCCTGGACGCCCCCGGCGCGCTCAAGTTCGCCGGCCCCTGCGCCGACAAATGCGGCGTGGAGCTCATCGCCTCCGACACCCCCGCAGGCTGTGAAATACTCGTGCGCGGCAAACAGACGCACGCGGCGTATCCTCAGAGCGGTATAAACGCCGTCACCGCGCTGCTGGCCGTCATTTCCGAGCTGCCGCTCGCCGGCGCGGCCTTCGAGGCCGTAAAGGAGCTGAGCCGCCTCTTCCCGCACGGCGACTGGCTGGGCGAGGGCTGCGGCATAGCTCAGTCCGACGAAATTTCAGGCGAGCTGACTATCTCCGCCGACATCTTCGAGCTCGATGAGACGGGGCTGAAGCTCGAGTGCGACTCCCGCGTCCCCATCTGCGCCGACGAGGCCAACTGCCGTGAGGCGCTCGAGCAGATGGCCCGCGAGGCCGGGTTTGAGGTCACCGGCGGCATGATAGCCGCGCACCACACCCCCGGTGACGGCGAGTTCGTGCAGAGCCTGCTCAAATGCTACGAGCACTACACCGGGCTCAAGGGCGAGTGCGTCTCCACCGGAGGCGGCACCTATGTCCACGACATACCCGGCGGCGTCGGCTTCGGCTCCGGCATGCCGGGCTTCGACTCGCGCCTGCACGGCGCCAACGAGCGTATCCGCGTCACCGACGCGCTTACGGCCAGCAAGATATTCGCGCTGGCGATATACAAGATTTGCAAAGGCAAGGAGGAATAAGTATGGTAACGAGGTTTGAGGACCGCGAAGTAAACGAAAAGGTGAATATGTTTGGCGGTGCGGGCAAGATTTTCAATCGCGTAATAGCCAGCCAGGAGACCATGTACAACAAGAACCGCCTCTTCCAGCACGGCTATCTCAAGCACGGAGACGAGGTGGGCTATCACGTCCACAACGGCGACGGCGAGGTGTACTATATTCTCTCCGGCGAGGGCGAGTTCAACGACAACGGCACCGTGACCACCGTAAAGGGCGGCGATGTCTGCTGGACCCCCGACGGCGAGGGACACAGCCTGGTCTGCACGAGCGACGAGCTCGAGTTTATCGCCCTCGTAGTCTATAGCAAATGAGCGACAGTCTCGGCTCCGGCTTCAGACAGGTCTATGAACGCCTGAAGCTGGAGTTCTACCGTGAAGTTTTCTGCGCCGGGCACGACCGTGACGTCGGGCTCTCGGCCGTCGAGGCCTTCTCCCTGGAGGTCATCGACCAGCTGGGCCGCCCGACAATCGGCCAGTTCGCGGAGTTCCTGAACATCTCCCGCTCGAACGCGACCTATAAAATCGCCAACCTGATCCGCCTCGGCTATGTGCGCAAGGAGCGCTCCGGCCCCGACAGGCGGGAATACTACCTGGTGCTCACCGATAAGTACTATGCCAACGCCGCCCTTCTCGACGACTACGTCGCGGCGCTGGTCGAGCGCATCCGGGCCCGTTTCACGCCGAAGGAAATCACCGAGCTCGCCCACATGCTGGACGTGATTTCGACGGAACTCATGCCGCTCGACATTGAAAGCGGCGAAAAAAGCGTCCGGGAAGCATGATTGAGCGCAGCGCAACCAGCCGCAACCGTAGGTTGCGAAGCTTCAAGCCCTGGGTTTCTTGTCAATTCCGGTTGCAGACGTTATACTGAACACACATGGATATGGAGGTGTTCACCATAAAACTACCGGAAAAGATACAATGCGCCCGGAGACGCGCGGGGCTCTCTCAGGAGCAGCTCGCAGAGCAGCTGGGTATCTCGAGGCAGGCTGTAAGCAAGTGGGAAACCGGCGAAGCCATGCCCGACGCGACGAAGCTTGCCCCGCTCGCATCGGCGCTGGGCGTCTCAATCGACTGGCTGCTGAGTGAGGACGAGCCGCAGTTTGCGAGCGAGCCCGAGGAGGACTGGGCGGACAAGCTGCCGCGTCACATAAGCCGTCTCGCCAAGCGCTGGGGCTGGCTCGCGGGCGTCTACATTGCCGTCATGGGCGGAGTTTTTGCCGCCATGGGCCTGCTGGCCAGATTCGCGGTGTCGAGGATGGTCGGGGGGATGTCTTCAATCGGCGGTTTCGGCTCCTTCGGCGACCCCGTCATTGACAATTTTGCGAGCAACAACCCCGTGACCATTTTCGGAGGTTTTATGCTCGTCTTTGGCCTCGTGGTCTGTGTGGCGGGCATAGTCCTGGCCGTCGTGCTCAAGCAGAAAAGCAAAAAATGAACTCACGCCCCGGAAAACTCCGGGGCGTTTTTTCGTTTTGCGGAGCATATTCCATTACCCCACGCATATAAGAAGCGCCTGCACACAGGCGCAAGCCTGTTGAGGATGGACTTTGACGCCTGCGTGTGCTAAGCTTTCATCAACAGGGGGCTTAAACAATGGACAAAACCTATCAGAAATTCTTAAAATCCGGCATAGACCTCGCGGCGCTGGGCGTCGGGCGAGGCGAAAACGAGACCTATTTCTGCACGCCGCGCGGCGCGAGCTTCATCGGCTGGGAAGGCGTGGACGGCATACACTACTGCTTCGTGCGCGGGTACGGCGGCGTCGTGTTCGCAGTGAGCCCGGAAAACGCCGCGCCGGACTACGTCCACGCCGTGGCGCGGGATTTCGCCGACTTCCTCAGCCTGCTGCTCTCGTGCGGTCACGGTTCGGCCATAGAGCAGTGCTGGCAGTGGAACCGCGGACAATTCGACGCCTTCCTCGCGGAAAACCCGCCCACGGATGAGGCGCGCTCCGTCATGGACGAGATACGCACAAAGCTCGCGCTTGAGCCCATGGACGACGCCTGGGGATATATACACGAGCTGCAGGCCGGTTTCGACTACGGCAGGATAAAATACTCCGATCCCGACACGGCGGCCGAGCTCAGCCCAGAAACGCAGGAGCCCTGGTCCGTGAGCTACTCCTGCGGATACTGGGGCAATTCCGGGCGCGAAAAGCCAGGCGTTGAAATACCCGTCAACGCGCGCTTCGACTACGCCGGTCACGAGTGGCGTATCCCGTCGGTTTGCTCCTGCGCGAAGGGCCTCGTCATGGACGTGGCCATAGCGACGGACGCGCAGGCCGTGCGCGCATTTATGGCCAAGTGGTATACGGGTGACGAAGAGAACCGCTGCGGCTTCACGAAGGCAGAGCGCATGCGCATCGAGCACGAAAACCCGATGCATCTTGACTTCTACGCAGAGCTCACGCTGAACGGCCGCAAGCTCAGAAGCGACAGCTCCAGCAGCGGCGGCTGGGCGCCCATCGACGGCTACGACAACGAAGCGCGCGCCCTGCGCTGGCTCGAGCACTACGGCCTGGACAGAGAGCGCTGCTGGCTCTTTTGGCGCGTGTGCTTTCCCTGGAGACGCCGCACTGAGATAAAGTCGCTGTCCGTAACGTTCACCATCAGTCCCGACGACATACCCGGTGAGAGCTTCACTATCTCCGGCCCTGGCGACGCCGCGCAGCTCACAAACCCCGAAACCGGCGAGGTGTATACGCTCACGGCCTGTGAATACGGCACGGACGCAATCAAGCAGGAGAGCTTCGGCGGCAGCGACGAGTACGAGTATCCGACGCGCCTGGCGACCATGGAGTACACGCTCTCGCCCGAGGCGGAGGGACGCGCCGTGAGCATACACGACATCGCCGAGGGAGAGCCCCCGCGGCGGAAGTTCCCCGACAACAACGGAGGCTACCGCTTTATGTTTGTTCCGAACGCCGCCTGCGCGGTAGGCGTGATGCTGAGGCCGGACAGGCCCGGATGCCATGCCGCGGCCTCGGCGCTGTATTTTGACTTGCCTGAGCGCATCGAGTGGCTGCCGGTGTTCCGGTCCGTGACGCCGGAGCCGTATACGGCTCAGCTCATTTAAAACGTGCGCCCGGCGGGCGCAGCCTAAACGTCTTTCTCTACAAAATGTATGTCGGAGGCGTCCCAGTAACCTCTGTACACCCTGTCCTTGTTTCCGTCCAGGTTCAGCTGGTACATCCTGAATGTGACCGTCAGGTCTTTGGGCTGCCAGCGCTCTTCGTACGAATACCGGTATTTCATGCCCAGACGCCTCATAACGCCGCCGCTTCGCGGATTCTTTACGTCATGCGTGGCCGTTATGTACGGAATCCCTTCTTTTTTCAGCCGCTCTATAACGGCTCTTCCGGCTTCGGTGATTATGCCCCTGCCCCAGAATTCCCTGCGCAGGCCGTAACCGAAGTCAAAGGCGTCCTCTGCTCCGACGTTGACGTAGCCTATGGGTTCGCCGCCTTTCAGGCAGACGGCGTAGCTGTACGCGCTTCCCAGAGCATATCGGGCCGCGAAGCGCGTCTCATAGAATGCCTTCGCGTCCTCCGCGCTGTATTTGCCGCCTTCTGCGGCTATGCACGTCTCATTATACAGTAAGGCCGCAGAAACGGCAAACCGCCCCCCGGATTGTATCCGGGGGGCGGCCGCTATGGAGGAAACGTTCAGAGTTTTTCTGCGTTTATTTTGAACATAATATCCAGGTTGCTGACGATGATGTCCACCGCCTCCTGTTCCGGGTGGCGGGATGAGTTTATGCTTATATCGAAGTGCTCCGCGCTCATCCAGTTCGTGCCGGTATAGCGCTTGTAGTAGTCGGCGCGCTTCTTGTCGACGGTCAGGATATGACGCCGGACCTCGGCCTCCGTCTTTTGCGGCAGGACGTACATCTGCTGCTTGAGCCGGTCCTCAAACGGAGCGTGGATGAACACGCGCAGGACGTTCGGCCGATCGCGCAGGAGATAGTCGGCGCAGCGGCCCACTATCACGCAGCTCTCGTTGCCGGCCAACTCCTTGATTATCTCCGCCTGGAAGGTGAACAGGTTCAGGTCACTGGTAAACTCGTCGCTGTCCGGGGGCAGAAGCTGGCCCGTATAGACCTTTTTCGCCGCGTTGAACAGCTTCATGCGGTGGACATCCTCGTCGGCCGCGCCAAAGAGGGCCTCGGATATGCCGCTGCGGTCGGAGGCCATGCGGATGAGCTTGTAGTCGTAGAACGGGATGCCGAGCCGGTCGGACACCAGCTTGCCGATGTGGTTGCCGCAGCTGCCGTGTTGCCGCGAGATGGTGATAACGTAGTTGGCTGCCATCTTTCTTCCCCCTTTTCAGGCGCCCAGATAGGCGCGGCGCACCTTGTCATCGTGCAGCAGCTCCAGCGCCTTGCCGGACATGGATATCCGTCCGGTCTCCAGCACATACGCCCTGTCCGAGATGGACAGCGCCATCTTCGCGTTTTGCTCGACGAGCAGTATGGTGATGCCGTCGGCGTGCAGGGCCTTTATCATGGAGAATATCTCCTTGACGAGTATGGGCGAGAGGCCCATGCTGGGTTCGTCGAGCAGCAGCATCCTCGGCTCGGTCATCAGCGCGCGGCCCATGGCCAGCATCTGCTGCTCGCCACCGGAGAGTGTGCCGGCCAGCTGCCGGGAACGCTCGGCCAGGCGCGGGAAGTGCGCATAGACGCGCTCAAGCTGCTTTTTTATCTTGCCCTTGTCGCGGACGATATACGCGCCCATCATCAGGTTTTCCTCGACGGTCATTCGGGCAAAGACGTGGCGTCCCTCGGGGACGTGCGCCAGGCCCAGCTCGATTATCTTGTTCGGCGCGGTCTTGCGCAAATCGTGCCCGTCGAGCTCTATGCTGCCGCTCTCGGCGGGGACCAGGCCGCTGATGGTGTGCAGCGTAGTGGTCTTGCCCGCGCCGTTTGCGCCGATGAGGGACACCAGCTCGCCGTCGTTTACCTCCAGCGAGATGCCCTTGATGGCCCGGACGGCTCCGTAGGAGACGTGGAGGTCGTCTATTTTAAGCAAGGTGCTCACCCTCCTCTTCGTCGTTCTCGCCCAGGTAGGCGGCTATGACGCGCGGATTGTTGGCTATCTCCTCGGGCCCGCCCTCGGCGATAGTCTGTCCATAGTCGATGACGGTGATGCGCTCGCAGAGCTTCATAACTAGGCTCATGTCGTGCTCTATGAGCAGGATGGCGATGCCGAAGCGTTCGCGCACTATGCTGATGCACTCGACCAGCTCAGCCGTCTCGGTTGGGTTCATGCCCGCCGCCGGCTCGTCAAGCAGCAGCACCTTCATGTCCGTGGCAAGCGCGCGGGCTATCTCGAGCTTGCGCTGCTGGCCGTAGGGCAGGCTGCTGGCCGGTTGGTTGGCGTATTCCTTTAGGTTGAATATATCCAGCAGCTCCAGCGCCTTTTGCTCCATGGCCGCCTCGGCCCTCCAGTAGGCCGGCGTACGGAAGAGCGCCGCGCCCATGCGGTACTTTATGTCCTTGGAAAAGGCGGCCTTGACGTTGTCAATTACGCTCATCTGCTTGAAGAGACGTATGTTTTGGAAGGTGCGGGCAATGCCGGCGCGCACAAACTCGTGCGTTTTTTTGCCGTTGAGCACCTGGCCGTTTAGTATGACGCTGCCCTCGGTCGGTACATAGACGCCGGTCAGCAGGTTAAAAACCGTGGTCTTTCCCGCGCCGTTTGGTCCGATGAGCCCGGCGAGTTCGCCTTTATAGAGCTTGATGTTGAAGTCCTGCACGGCCTTCAGGCCACCGAAGGATATACCCAGGCCCCTTGTCTCGAGGACGGGGGAATCGTCGCGTTTCGTCTCGCTCATTGCGCTGCCGCCTCCTTTCCCTCGGCCTTGGCCTTCTTTTTGCCTGATCCCTTGAAGCCGCGCGCTATGTCGCCCGGCGTGCGCAGAAGTGAGAACTCATATGTGCCGAAGATGCCCTTTGGCCGGAACATGATGATTATGACCAGCACTACAGCGTATACCAGCATCGGGTAGGCGAAGATGCCCTGTACAAACCCCGGCATCGCGTTGAGCCAGGCGCCGTTGGTGATCTGATAGTTGAGCAGGAACATGATAACCGCGCTGACGATGCTGCCGGTAAGGCTGCCCATGCCGCCCAGCACGACCATGACGACCACGAAGGTGGAGTTGAGTATAGACCCGTTCGTAAATGAGAAGCTCACCGTGGAGAGGGTGGAGTTTGAGCAGGCGTAGAGCGCCCCTGCAACACCCGCAAAAAACGCGGAGAAGGCGAAGGTCAGCACCTTGTAGTAGCCGGTGTTGATTCCGGCGGCGCTGGCGGCAATTTCATCGTCACGGATGGCGCGCACGGCGCGGCCGTACTTGGAGCGGATGAACATGAACATCAGCGCAACGCAGATGATCACCGCCGCCAATGCGACCCACAGGTAGGTGACCTTGGCCGTGGTGCCAAAGCCCAGGCCGTTCTGGTACAGCGAAGAGCTGGCCACGCCCTCGGCCAGTCCGTTCTGACCCGCGAAGGGCAGGTTGTTGATGACGTTGACGATGATGAGGCCGAAGCCCAGCGTGATTATTGCCAAGTAGTCGCCCTTGAGCCTGAGCGCCGGGATGCCGACCAGTACGCCGAACACGGCGGCGAGCACTCCGGCACAGATTATGCACAGGAAGAGGATGAGTATGAACGCCATACCGCTCTTTTCGTCGTACACTCCCGCGCGCTGGAAGGCCAGGCTCATCAGCGCGGCGGTGTATGCGCCGATGGCCATGAAGCCGCAGTGGCCAAGCGAGAGCTGTCCCATGAAGCCCAGCACGAGGTTCAGGCTCGCGGCCAGGATGATGAGATAGCAGCACTGCCAGATACTGGGCGCAATAGTGAGGCGGAAGCTTCCCGAGTCAGCGAAGGCGCCAGACAGCACCACGCAGAGCACATAAACAGCGACAAGAACGGCGGTATTGACAAGATAACCACGTTTGAATGCTTTTTTCATACCTTTTCACCCACGTTCTTTCCGAGTATTCCCGCCGGCTTCACAAGCAGCACGAGGATGAGTATGAGGAACACGAAGGTGTCCGACAGGCTCGAGCTTATGTAGGCCATGGAAAAGCTCTCGACGATGCCGATGGCTATGCCCCCCAGCATGGCGCCGGGGACTATGCCGATGCCGCCGACGACCGCGGCCACGAAGGCCTTCAGGCCGAGCAGGGAGCCCAGCGTGGTGTAGACGCTGGGGTACTGGGCTATGTACATCAGCGCAGCCACGGCCGCGAGGCCGGAGCCGATGGCAAAGGTGGTCAGCACGGTCTTGTTCACGCTGATGCCCATGAGTATGGCGGCGCTCTTGTCCTCGCTGACGCAGCGCATGGCGCGGCCCATCTTGGTCTTTTGCGTAAAAACGTAGAGCAGCAGCATCACGACGGCGCTTATCACTATGGTGTATATCGTGACGTAGTCAAGCGTGACGCCGGCTATCTGGATGCCGCCGGTTGCAAAGAAGCTGCTGGCTATCTTCGGGTTCGGGCCGATGGCCGGGATGGCCTGGGCCAGGTTCTCGAGGAACAGGCTCATGGCTATGGCGGTTATCAGCGCGGTCATGTTAGTGCCCTTCTTGCGCACGGGCCTGTATGCAACGAGCTCCACGCCCACGCCGACCAGGGCGCAGACAATTATGGCGATTACCACCGCCGCCCAGGCGGGCAGGCCGGCGGCGGTCATCAGCGGCACCGTAAAAATGAGCGTGTAGCCGCCGACCATGATGAAGTCGCCGTGCGCGAAGTTTATCAGTCGGATTATGCCGTAAACCATCGTGTAGCCCAGGGCGATAAGGGCGTAAACGCTCCCGAGCCTCAGGCCCACGAACAGGGTCTGCAGGAATTCACCCATGTTATCTCAACCTTTCGTCTGAGTTGAATAAGTTTGGGGAGACGCCATGAAGCATGACGTCTCCCCGGGATAGGGATGGGAGCGTTATTTAAGCGATTTCATCTGCGGAAATGGTGGTCACCAGCTCGGTGCCGAGTCCATCGAGCCCGCCGACGGACTCGTCATAGACGAAGCTTATGACTGCGGCGCCCTTGACCGGTGTGCCGGTCTCGTCAAGGGTAAAGGTGCCGGTTACACCCTCATAGGTGACGGAGGTGTCCGCCAGTGCGTCGCGCACGGCGCTGGCCTCGGCGGTGCCGGCGGTCTCCATGGCCGTCTGGAGCATCATCATGCAGTCGCTGGCCAGAGCGGCGAAGCACAGCGGCGTGGTACCGTAGAGCTCATCGTAGGAGGTGACGTAGTTCTGTACGACCTCGCTGGAGTCGGTGGCGTCGTAGTGGTTGGTGTAGACCACGTTGTTGAAGGCGCTGTAGTCCACGCCCTCGGAGACGTAATCGAGCGCTCCGTCGTAGCCGTCGGCGCCCATTATGATGCCGTCATAGCCGGCGGCGCGGGCCTGGGTGACCAGGAATGGGCCGACCGCGTCGTAGTAGTACACGGCGTAGACCAGCTCGACGTCGGCGTTGACCATAGCGGTGAACTGGTTGGTGAAGTCCTGCGCGTTCATCGTCGCGGTGCTCTGCTGCTCAACGACCTCAATGCCGCGCTCCTCGCAGGCCAGGGCGAAGGCGTCGACCAGACCCTGAGAGTAGGTATCCGCCGAGCAGGCGATGGTACCCACGCGTGTGATGCCCTGCTGATCCACATACGCCGCGGCGATGCCGCCCTGGAGCGTATCCTTGAAGCAGGCGCGGAATACATAGTCGTCCTCGGTGGTGATGTCGTCGGCCGTGGCGCTCGGGGTGATGAGCACGACGCCCTCCTCGTTGGCCAGGTTGGTCAGCGCGCTGGTGGCGCCGGAGGTTGCCGAGCCGATTATGAGCGTGACGCCCTCGGCTATCAGCGCGTTGAAGGCGTTCTGCGCCTGAGTGGCGTCGCCCTGGTCGTCGCGGTAGTCGAGCTCGACCTGCATGCCCAGGATACCGCCGGCCTCGTTTATCTCGTCGATGGTCATCTGCAGGCCCTCCAGCATCGAGTTGCCGTAGGCGGCGTTCGTGCCGGTCATGGGCGCTATCATGCCGATGGTGATGGTGTCGCCGGAGCCGGCGCTGTCACCGCCGGAGCTGGCGTCGCTGCCGGTGTCATCGGCCGCGTCATCCCCGCTGCTGGTGCCGCAGGCGGCCAGCGCAAAGACCATACAGAGCGCAAGCAAAAGCGCAAGCAATTTCTTTTTCATGTGTTTTCCTCCTTTGATCCGTTGTTCCCCCATATCCGAGGGGATACCCCCATGTCCAAGGGGTGAATTATGTCGGCGGCGTTTCCCAGGCGCCGCCACTCCCCGGCTCCCATTCCGGGGATAAAAAGCGGTTTTCCAGGCCGCTTTTTACCGAAACAATTGGGCGCAGTTCTCCCTTTGCCATTTATTTCCTTGAATTGGATATAAAAAAGGCGCAGGGGCAGAACACATTTCTTTGTTTTATAAAGAAATTTAATTCAGTACGCCCTTGCACTGTACCTGCATTATAGCTCTTTAACACATTGCTGTCAACTGTTTTAAATGCCTAAAGTTTTATCCTGGTTGCACAAGTTGAATATGCCATTTTTCACAAAACGCACAATTTGTTGTGGATACACAACGGATACAACTCTGATTCAAATCCGATACAAGGCCGAGCAATAATTGTTATGCGGCTAAAAACCGCGCGATTATTCGCTTTGGAGGGAATCAGACATGAAGAGAAAGTATTCAGGCGTCGTGATTTTCTTTTTGCTGTGCTGCACGGCGCTTGTTCTCGTAATCGGAGCTGCGAAATTCACGACGCGTGCAGGCGCGTCCGGCTCCGGACTGGAGGCCACCACTGCTACGAATGAAGTCGACGCTCTGCTCTCCGCGCTTGAGGCAACAGTTACGGACGCCATGCAGCTCAACGAATGCGGGGAAGCAGAGGCCGGGCAGCTGCGCGCCCTTGCGCGTGAGGAACCCGGACGTGCCAGACAGTTAGAGTTTATTGCGAGCCACGTTGAAATATACTCTCAAGACGCAGTAAAAACAGCGCTTCTGGGTGGGGATCACATAGATTTTGCGCTCGAATTGCCCTTCCGCGCGCCGGATTCAAGCGGGTTGGATTCGGAGGTTTCGGTGCAGGCGGGCGCAGTTCCCTACATGTCTCAGTACGATGAGAGATGGGGTTATCACGCCTACGGCAGCTCAGTCATGGGCATCACCGGATGCGGTCCCACCTGCCTCGCAATGGTTGCGGCCGGCCTGAACGGCGACGGATCTATTAATCCGGCCAGAGTTGCGGACTTTGCAATGGCCAACGGCTACTACGCTCCGGGCGCCGGCACGACATGGTCTATGTTTACCGACGGCGCCGTGCATTTTGGCCTCAGCGGCGTGGAGATACCCCTGGATGAGGGCGTAATGCACGGGTGTCTCGATACCGGCTCGGTCATAGTGGCCAGCATGCTTCCCGGCGATTTCACGCAGTCTGGCCACTTTATCGTGATATACGGCAGCTCCGACGGAGGCTTCCGTGTACACGACCCCAACAGCACGGAGCGCAGCGCACAGATCTGGAGCTATGAACGTCTCGCGTGCCAGATTGCGAATATGTGGGCGATGAGCAGGGCGTGAATCTTCACACTTACATAGAATTAGGGCAGGCAATTTTTCCTGCCCTTTGTTTTAGCTTTAAATTTCTGATAAGCGCGCCGCCTGATTCTTATCAAAATTGAAGCCCAGCGCAGTGGGTTCAGTTTTGAGAGGAAGGGCAGCAGAACTAAAAAAATCAGGACTGAAACCTCTGGTTTTGGTCCTGAAAGGAGAAGCGAGGGAACGAAGCGGGACGTGTTTTCATCGAAAGATAAAAAAACGCGTCGAATCAAAGTGGACTTTGCTTCGACGCGGTGGTACGAGTGTTCTTGCAGCGTTTACGCTTATGAATCCGAACAAATCAAAATTGAAGCCCAACGAAGTGGGTTCAATTTTGAAAGGAGGAGCAGCGGAGCGAGCGCGCTCTGACTTTTTTCAGAATGAATAAAAGTCAGGGCAAGCGATGTGACGCTTGCCCTGACGTGGTACGCCCGACGGGATTCGAACCCACGACCTTCAGAGTCGGAGTCTGACACTCTATCCAGCTGAGCTACGGGCGCATATTAGCTTGAATATTATAGCTCATCCGAGGCGGAAAGTAAACTCTTTTCTCAGGCTTTATCACTATTCACCGGCTCCGTTTGCTTCTCCTCACAGGTGCAGGCCGGCGGGCTCTCGACAGGCTTTATAGGAGTTGCACCCGGCATGGCGATGTTGATTATCAGCGCTACTATGATGCCGACAATGGTGTCAAGCATTCTGTTTAAAGCGTAAGCATAGGGCGAGGCATCGGTGACGTGATAGACAGCCACGCTCAGGAATACGATACATGCAAAACCCGTCACCGTCGGCTTGTGAATAGCAAGTGTAGTCACTATTATAGGAATAATCATCACAGATATGACGAGTACATACAGAGGCATAAAAACACGCTGCAAATGCACTTGCGTTTCTGCGAATAACACGAGAACGCCGAACGCGCCGCCTATTGCTGTGCCGACAACACGGTTGAACGAATTTTTAATCGTTGCCTCCGTACTCTTTTGTATGCAGATTACGGCGGCAATCATCGAGAAGAAGTTGAGCCCGTCCCTGTCGCGGAGCCATCCGATAAGGCCGCACACAAACACAGCAAGCGCTGTTTTTATAATACGCATACCGATATGGAAATGATAGTGCTCCTCAATTCCGTTGTCAAAAAGTATGTCGCGCCAGCGCTCCATTAAAACACCTCCGGGACAGACATTATATACTATAGATCATTTTGTGTCAAAGTCTGCGCTTTTGGTTTTGACTGGCCAAAGGCCGCCCCGGCAAAGACGAGCACAGCGCCCGCTATCTGGAGCCCACCCATCCTGTCGCCCAGAAAAGCGGCGGAGAAAATAAGCGCACTGACTGGATCGACGTATCCAAATAGCGCAACCGCGCGCGCAGGCAGTCTGTTCATGCTGGAGAAGTAGAGCCAGCAGGCCAGTCCGGTGTTCACAAGGCAAAGGAAGATAAGGTACAGCGTGCCCTCCATATCCGGCGGGAAACCGACGCGGCCGCCTGTCAGCAGCACATAGGGCAGCATAACGCAAGCTGCGATAACCATCTCTATGGTTGTAAGCGGCAGTCCGGTGACGCCGTCAATCTTCTTGTTGAATATGATGAGCCCCGCATAGAAAACAGCACTGCCCAGGCCAACAATAAGGCCCGTGGCGGTAACAGAGGTGTCCCCCAGCCCGACCGCCAGCACCAAGCCTACGACAGCAGCGCACATACCAATGTACGCGCGAGCGCTCTGCTTCTCCCTGAGAAGCAGCGGGCTGAGCAGGAGAACGATGATGGGCGCAAGATAATAGGTCAGCGTAGCTATGGATACGCTCATGAGCTTATATGCTTCAAACAGCAGCGCCCAGTTTACGCCCAGACATATACCCGCAGCAATGAGCCTGAAGGCCTCCCGCTTCATAACTGCCCAATCCAGCTTGGTTCTGCTTACAAGGAGCACAAGAATCAGAGCCAGACTGCCTATCAGTGTGCGCATGCACACTATCTCCGCGCTTGTCATGTCTATATGCGAAGCAAAAACTCCGTTTGAGCCGAAGATAAGCAGAGACACAATGTACATAACGCAATACTTCATCCCGCACCACCTTGAATATTCTATGTAGCAAAAGAGACACAGCTATTAAGCTGTGTCTCTTTTGTGTTGGCACTGACCTATTTTCCCAGTCCGTCTCCAGACAAGTATCGTCGGCACAGGTGAGCTTAACTTCCGTGTTCGGAATGGGAACGGGTGGACCCTCACCGTTAAAAGCACCAACTATGGTACACCATCAGGGACTCGAACCCTGGACACCCTGATTAAGAGTCAGGTGCTC